>Ga0302324_100025086_pt1 | contig 11456 bp, 12 predicted proteins | sample Palsa_T0_1_FD_201949 | JGI IMG/M metagenome (GOLD analysis project Ga0302324, IMG submission 201949) | Peat permafrost microbial communities from Stordalen Mire near Abisko, Sweden - Palsa_T0_1 | ecosystem: Environmental > Terrestrial > Soil > Palsa > Peat permafrost | place: Sweden: Abisko... | reverse complement strand
AAAAGTTCCGCGCCTTGCTCGAACAGGCCGGTATCCGGGGAGGGCGTTCACGACATGGAAGATTTCGCGCGCGCGCTGGCCGATTTTGTGCGCGATCATCAGGCGTGGGCTGCACCAATCGTTCTGTTGCTGGCGTTCGGGGAATCGCTGGCCTTCATCTCGCTATTGATCCCGGCCTGGGGCGCGCTGGTCGCCATCGGTGCGTTGATCGGTGCCAGCGGTATCAGCTTCTGGTCGGTCTGGATTGCCGGCGGGATCGGTGCCGCGCTTGGCGACTGGATCTCCTACTGGTTCGGCTTCAAATACAAGGAACATGTCGCGCAGATGTGGCCGCTGTCGCGCTATCCCGAGATCCTGCCGCGCGGCGAAGCCTTCGTGCAAAAATGGGGCGCACCCAGCATCTTCATCGGGCGGTTTTTCGGCCCATTGCGCGCCTCGGTGCCGCTCGCGGCCGGAATATTCGAGATGTCGTATTGGCGTTTTCAAATCGCCAATTGGGTATCGGCGCTGGTCTGGTCGGCCGCGCTCCTGCTGTTCGGCGACGTGATCGGCCAGATCGCCGAATGGCTCTGGCGCACCGTTTGAAGTTGGCCTGAAGATGCGGGTGCCGGGTGCGGGTGTCATGACAAGCGCTGTCACGCCCGGCGATCTAATCTTGACGAAAACCGGGTAGGGCCTTATAGCCGCGCCCATGATCGTCGCCGCGACCATCCTCACCGCCCGCCGCCGCCGCATTATCGCGGTATGGGCGGACGTCTGCGTTTAGGATTGTCGCCCCTGCCGCCGGATCCGGTCCGCGGCATTTTCCCAACCCTGCAGCGCGATTTGATCTGGCGGCTCCTACGTCAAGCAGGAGTTTGAAATGTATACGCCTCCGATGTTCAAGCCCGATCGCGCCGCCAGCCTTGCGTTTGCGCAAGCCCGCGGATTCGGCACGGTCTGCGCATGGGAAGGCGGCAAGCCGATCGCCTCTTCGCTGCCGTTTTACCTCACCTTTGCCGATGACGGCACGCCACAAATGGCGTTCCACGTCGCGCGGCATAATCCGCTGGCGAAACTCGCGGACGGCACATCGCCCTGGCTGATGGCCGTCACCGGTGCGGACGCCTATGTTTCGGCCGACTGGTACGTGTCGCCGGAGCAGGTGCCGACCTGGCTGTATCAGGCCGTGCACCTGACGGGCACGGTTCGCAGATTGTCCGATCATGAACTCGGTCCGCATCTCGACGCGCTCAGTGCCAAATTCGAAAGCTGGCTGGCGCCGAAACCGCCCTGGACATCGTCGAAAATGACGGCGGGGCGTCTGGCCGCGATGAAGCAGGCGATCGTTGGTCTGGTGATGACGGTCGATGAGATCGAGGGCAGTTTCAAGCTCAACCAGCACAAATCCGATGCCGATTATGTCGCTGTGGCAACGGCGCTGGCACGGCAGCCGGAGGTCGCGGCGCAGGTTCTGGCGGGTGAAATGCGTGCGTTGCGGCCGCAGCTGTTCGCAGCCGAGACGACACAATTGAATGCTAAGGCGATGCCAGAGGAACTGATGTGATGAGCACGAAGATGAAGATCGGCATTCTCGGTGCGTCCGGCTACACCGGCGCCGACGCGGTGCGCCTGCTGGCGCGGCATCCCAATGCCGAGATCGTTGCGCTTACCGCAAATACCCATGCCGGCAAGACGATGGACGAGGTATTTCCGCATTTCTTCATGCTGGACCTGCCGCGGCTGGTGGAATGGGAAAAGGTCGACTGGACCAAGCTCGATGCAGTGTTCTGCGGGCTGCCGCACGGCACGACGCAGGAGATCATCGCGGCCGTCATCGCGGCCAATCCGGCCATCAAAATCCTCGACATGTCGGCGGATTTCCGGCTCCGCGACATGAACACCTACGCGCAATGGTACGGCCACGAGCACCGCGCAACGGAACTTCAGGGTGAAGCCGTCTATGGCCTCACCGAGTTCTATCGCGAGAAAATCACCGCGGCACGGCTCGTCGCCTGTCCGGGCTGCTATCCGACCGCGGCGCTGCTGGCGCTGGTCCCGATCGCAAGAGCGAAGCTGATCGACGTGGATGACATTGTCATTGACGCCAAATCCGGTGTGACCGGCGCAGGCCGCGGTCTCAAGCAGAACACGCTGTTCAGCGAAGCCGGCGAGGGGCTTTCGCCCTATTCGGTGGGCACGCATCGGCACTCGCCGGAGATCGAACAGGAGATCGGCGTCGCGGCAGGCGCCAAAGTGACGGTCAACTTCACGCCGCATCTCATTCCGATGAGCCGGGGCGAACTGTGCACGTCCTACGTCAAACTCAATGGCGCGAGCGCGGACGATCTGCGGGCCGCGCTGGAGAAAGCCTACCGCGACGAACCGTTCGTGCATGTTGCCAAAAAGGGTGTGCTGCCGCAGACGCAGAACGTTCGCGGTTCGAACTATGTGCAGATCGGCGTATTCGCCGACCGCATCAAGAACCGCGCGATCGTGATTTCGGTGCTCGATAATCTGGTGAAGGGATCGGCGGGGCAGGCGATCCAGAACATGAACCTGATGCTCGGACTTCCCGAAACCACCGGGCTGGAGCAGATCGCGCTGTTTCCGTAAGCCGCGCCGCCGCCGCTTGGCCCGCCGCATTCACACCTCAGGTCGATTGAAACAATGGAAGCCGGACCGATATCCTGGCGCCTCCCGATGGGGCTTCCTGGATCGACAGCTCGCCGCGGTGGGCTTCGACCAGGCCGCGCGCGATCGCAAGGCCCAATCCGGCGCCGCCGGTTCCGCGGTTGCGCGATGTCTCCAGCCGGCTGAACGGCTCCAGCATGGCCTGTCGCTGCTCCGGCGGGATTCCTGCGCCTTCGTCATCAACCGTGAGCAGGATGTCGCTGCCGACAATCGTGCTGCGAAGATGCGCACACCCGCCGTATTTGATCGCATTCTCCGCCAGATTGGCGACCACGCGCCGCAGCGCCAGCCGGTCGCCGAGAACGATTGGGGGCCGCTTCCATTGATCCCGCTGATAATCAATATTTGCGCCACCGCGTTGCCGGTCCGTGACTTCGCCCCAGACGATGTCGTCGATCTCGACCATCTCTTCGGCCAATTCGCCGGCCCCTGCGCGGCTCGCCAATAGTGCATCGTCGAGCAAAACGATCATGTCGTTGATGTCGGCGATGGCGCGGTCGCGTTCCAACTCGTCGTCGATCTTTTCGGCCCGCAGCCGAAGCCGCGTCGCGTAGGTTCGCACATCGTGGGAAATTCCACCCAGCATCACCATACGTGAGCGCAGCAGCTCCCCGAGCCGATTTTGCAAACGGTTGAAGGCATCGATCAGCGCCCGGATTTCCGGCGCGCTGCGTTTGGCTTCCGGCAGGGCAACGGGATCAAGCGACAGATCGACGCGGTCGACGGCTTCGGCAAGGCGCGCCAGCGGCTTGGTCTCGCGGTGCATCACCAGCAGCGCCAGCAGGGCGATCAAGGTGCCGAAAATGCCGGCGCCGAATCCGACCGGCAGACCAAGCGGGCCGAGGAGAAAAGCGTTTCCGATTTTGACAATCAACGTGTCTCCGGTTCTGAGACCGATCCGTGCATCAATCGTAGCCGGAAAGAGGCGCGAGAACAGCCGGCTGCGCTCGCCTTCGTCCGTGAAATTGACGCTGACCGGGCGGCCGCCAAGTGCGTCCAGGGATGACTCGATCGCCCTTTTGTTGATACGTGGCAGTATCCGTTGTGCGGTGGTTCCAATGGTCGCGGTGGGTTCGATACGCGCCGCGAACGTGTCCGAACTTGCTGCGCGAAGCACCAGCGGCCGTTCCGGGCCGGGCGTTCGTTCGATCAGCTCGACAAGGGCGGCGATATGGCCGGGGACGGGCAGGCTATTGCTCTCGGTCGTATGAGCTTGCGCGATGTAGTAAAGCGCGATGGCACAAATCCACGCCGTGCCGAGTCCGACCACGAGGATCAGCGCGATCCGTGCGGCGAACGTCAGACGCAGCATCATGTCAGCGGTCTCACGTGAGCGGTGAACAGGTAGCCCCCATTGCGGACGGTGTTGATCAGGTTGGAGCCGGGACTGGCACCGTCCAGCTTCTTGCGCAGCCGCGAGATCAGCATATCGACGGTACGGTCGAAGGGATCGGCGGATCGGCCGCGCGTCCAGTCCAGGATTTGGTCCCGCGTCAGCACCCGGCGCGGCCGTTGCACGAAACAGACCAGCAGTTCGAATTCGCCGCTGGTCAGGGTGACTGCGTTGTCTTCGCCGACGCTGAGTCCGCGGGCGTCGATATCGATGACGAAGGCGTCAAAGCCGTAACGGCGGTTCTGCGTCGGCGGGACGGTGTGCAATGTTCGACGCATGATGGCACGCGCGCGGGCCAGAAGTTCACGCGAACTGAACGGTTTGGCGAGATAATCGTCGGCCCCCATCTCGAGCCCGATCACACGATCGATTTCGTCGCTCTTGGCCGTCAGCATCAGGATGGGAATTGGGTCCCTGGCTCTCAGCCGGCGACAGATCGCAAGACCGTCCTCGCCAGGAAGCATCAGGTCGAGGATAATGAGATCGGGTCTCAAACGCTGCAACACGATGTCCATCGCCTTGGAGTTTTCGGCGGTCTCGACGTCGTATCCCTCCTGAACGAGAAAATCGCGGACCAGGCGCGCGATTTCAGGGTCGTCCTCCACGATCAGGATCGTCGGCTTTGGCGTCGTCATGTCGCAAATGTCGGACAATCGGGGGGCGTCGACAAGCCGGGACGCCGCTTTGTTACAAAGTGTTACGTTGCGCTGACAAATTGCCAACTAACGTCTTGCGCCGTTGAAATTGCGCTGACGTAGCGTGGGTAGGTTCTCCACACGGTTGGGCTTGCCCCGAGCGCCAACAGTTCCACAGGAGAGCAATACCATGAAGAAGATTCTCGCTATTTTTGCGATCGCCGGAGCCTTGTCTGTGGCCGTCGTTGCCGACGCTGATGCCGGTTCGCGCAGCGGATCGATCACTGGTCCCCGCGGCACCACGACGTTTTCAGGATCGCGATCCTGCTCGGGCGGCACTTGCTCCGGCAGCGGCACCGCTACCGGGCCCCGTGGCGGCACGGTCTCGTACAACAGCACCGTTACTCGCTGACGAGGCACGGCGGCTGGCGACGGCAATGCCGTTGCCAGCCGCCGACATTCCCTGAGGAACAGCTCATGAGTCAACTCGCAGCCGATTTCGACGTCAGCACCCGCCTGCTGGTGTTGACGATCGCACTGTGTTTCATGGGTTTCGAATATCTTCTCGGCCGATTAGCCCATCACGATACCCACGATCCCCTTGAAAGCGCGGCATCGCTGGGCGTCGCGGTGGGGCAATCGATCGTTCGAGCCGCGGAGGCGGCGCTGCTGGCCGTGCCTTTTGCGTTCGTCTATCGGCATCGGCTCTTCGATTTCGAGCAGACCACGTCGATGGCGCTGGCCGCGCTGTTCGTGGCGGCGGAATTCACTTATTATTGGCACCATCGCGCCTCGCACAGGATCCACTGGATGTGGGCGACCCATGCGGTGCATCATTCGGCGACGAAGCTGAATTTTACCGCGGCGATCAGGCTCGGCTGGACCGGCAACATCTCGGGAAACTTTCTGTTCTTCCTGCCATTGGTCTGGCTCGGATTCCACCCGCTGGCCGTGATGGGCATGCTCGGCGTCAACCTGTTTTACCAATTCTTTATCCACACCGAACTCGTGCCCCGGCTCGGTCCGCTGGAATGGATTCTCAATACTCCCGCCCATCACCGTGTGCACCATGCGTCGAATCCGGCCTGCCTCGACAAGAACTATGGTGGCATCTTGATTGTGTTCGACCGGGTATTCGGAACCTTCGCCGAGGCGCCTCGGGATCAGGCGCTGCGTTACGGTCTCGCCAGTGGCGTCCGCAGCTATAACCCGCTCAGGATCGCGTTTGGCGAGTGGCGCATCATGTTCCGAGATTTTGCCCGCGCATCGTCGCTGCGCGGGCGGGTCAAGACGCTGTTTGGGCCGCCGGTTTGATCCGGCGAACCCACACCCACTCAACAATTTCATTGCAGGAGATATTCCGATGCAGATAGGATTCACAAAAGCGCTGCGCCCGGCATTTGCCCGATTCATCCTTGCTGCCGCAACAATCGGTGCGACCACGTCGTTGGAAATAATCGCGGCCGCCCAAGCGCAGGTGCCCCAGGAGATGCGGAATCAGGCGATGAGCCTGGCTCAGATTTGCAGAACCGACTACAATCGGCTCTGTCACGACGTCCAACCGGGCGGCGGGCGCATTCTCACCTGTCTCAGCGCGAACGCCGAGAAGCTGTCACCGGCGTGTCGGGGCGCATTGCCGGACGCGCAGGCTCTGGCGTCGCAGGCGAAGGCCGCGGGCGTAATGCCGAAATAGCCGTCGCCGCGCCATCGAATGACGGCAAGCCGGACGACGGCGCTGTGACTTGGATCGGCCTCGACGTCAAACGACCTTGAAGATCGCCAGCGCCAGCACCGCTTGAGCGAGGAAGCCGACCGTGAACGCCAGCGTGCGGAACACCGGCAGGCCCAGCGTGTAGACGATCAGATGCGCGACGCGGGCCCAGAAATAAACCGCGCAGGCGAGCACGGTCCAATAACTGGAATAGTCGATCGCGTTGAGGATCAGCACCAGCGGGGCGAACAGGACGAGGTTTTCGATCGCATTGTCATGCGCGAACATCAGCCGCGTCGCCCATTCCGCATGTGGCTTGTCGTTGCGGGACGGATTGGCCATCGCGCCGCCGAGGCCACGAACCTGACAGCGATTGAGCGTATACGGGATCCACAGCAGTCCCGTCAGAATGACCGTCAGTGTCAGCCAGAACAATTCGCGTGTCATAGAATTCCCCTCAATCCAGGTTTCAAATCCCGTCCCGGCGGGACGATCTGTTGTATTCAAACACCGATCATGGCGCTATGCGCGGACCCGGACGTAGCTGCCGGGCGCATCCTCGATCGGCGGCAGCGCCGCTGTGCCGACGGCGCGCGCGGGCATTTCCTCCGCATCGATGCTCGCCAGCCACTGGCGCCAGTCGGGCCACCACGATCCCTTATGCTCCTGCGCGCCCTTGATCCAGTCGGCCAATGTCACGTCCTTGATATTGTCATTGGTCCAGAACTGGTATTTGCCTGACGATGGCGGGTTGACCACGCCGGCGATATGCCCGGACCCGGACAGCACGTATTTGACCGGGCCACCGAAAAACTGCGAGCCGTACAGCACGGAATCGGCCGGCGCGATGTGATCCTCGCGGGTCGCCAGATTGTAGATCGGCACCTTGACCTTCGACAGATCGAGCAGCGTGTTGTCCAGCACCATGGTGCCCGCGGACAGCCGGTTCTCCAGATAGCAGTTGCGCAGATAGTATGAATGGTTCGCCGCCGGCATTCGCGTCGCGTCCGAATTCCAGTGCAGCAGATCGAACGCCGAGGGCGGCTGGCCCTTCAGATAATTGCTGACGACATAGGACCAGATCAGATCGTTCGAGCGCAGCATGTTGAAGGCCATCGCCATCTTGCTGCCTTCGAGCACACCTGCCGCCTGCATGTCGCGCTCCAGTGCGCAGATCTGGTCTTCGTCGACGAACACCAGGAGATCGCCGGCGTGCGTGAAATCGACCTGTGCGGCCAGAAACGTCGCCGACGTTACCCGCACCCGCCGCTTTTCCGCCAGCCATGCCAGCGTCGAGGCGAGCAGGGTGCCGCCGACGCAATAGCCCATGGTGTGGACCTTCATCTCGCCGGTGGCCCGTTCGATGGCGTCCATCGCCGCCAGCGGACCGTCCTTCATGTAATCCTCGAACGTCTTGGCTCCGAGGCTCTTGTCCGGGTTGACCCAGGAAATCACGAACACCGTGAGCCCCTGATCGACACACCATTTGATGAAGGATTTTTCCGGCTTGAGGTCGAGGATATAGAATTTGTTGATCCACGGCGGCACGATCAGAAGCGGCGTGCGCAGCACGTTTTCCGTTGTCGGCGCGTATTGAATGAGCTGCATCAGCTCGTTCTGGAAGATCACCTTGCCCTCGGTCGTCGCCATGTTGACGCCAACCACGAGATTGGAGGGATCGGACTGGCGAATGCGCAGCGTGCCGTGTCCCGCCTCGACGTCTTCTGCCAGCATCTTCATGCCGCGGGCGAGGTTGTCGCCGTTGGACGCCAGCGTTTCGCGCAGCACTTCCGGATTGGTCAGCACGAAGTTCGACGGCGACAGCGCGTTGGTGATCTGCTGGACGTAGAATTCGGCTTTCTTGCGGGTGTGGGGATCGAGACCCTCGGCGTTGCGCACCAGGTCCTGCGCCCACTGCGTGGTGAGCAGATAGAGTTGCAAAACGAAATCGAAGAACTGGTTGGACTTCCACTCCGGGTCGCTGAACCTACGGTCGCGCGGCGAGGGCGAGATCGCCGGCTTCGCGTCTTCGCCGGCCATCCGGCGCATCGACGACCCCCACAGATCGACATAGGCCTTGGTCAATTTCGACCGCAGTTCGGTCGAGCGCGTTTCGTCCGACAGCCAGAATTCCGCGACCGCGCTGAGCGTCTTGATGACCTCGCCGAGTTCGTTGGGCGGCTTGTCCCGCGCGTCGCCGTTCTCGCGCGGCTTGAGATAGGCGGCGAGCGCCTGGCCGCTGTTCTGCATCGCCCGTGCGAGGTTCATCGAGAACGCCTCGGGGTCGAACTTTTTTGCGCTCTGGGTTTCAGTCGTGACGTCAGCCATGGCCTGACACTATAGGTTCATTTCAAGTTCGTCACCGCGCAGATCGATGATGATGGCGGCGATGTCAATCTCGGCGTCGGACGTGCTGCACCGCGACAAAGCATCTTGGTTCTGTCATATTGAGGCCCCAACGGTGCGATTTGTTGTTAATGGTTTCGGGGGACAATGGTTCGGCGCTGCAGCAACTGCTGATGAAACAAGCGGCAGTCGTTGCTAAATGAATGGCTACGGGATTCACGTCGGCGAAGTGGGGACTTCCGGACGCATGTCGATAGATCGAAAAAAGCGGGTATGGGCCTCGGGAGCGCTGCTGCTGCTGTCGGCGCTGGCGCTTGGCGGCTGCTCGATTTCGATCGCCGATTTGCCGCTGGGCGGCACGCCGGCGGACGCGCCCGGACATCAGAAGGAAGCCGGTGCCTATCTTCCGGTGAATGAATTGCCCCCGGATCGGGATGAAGCCGCGATGGACCCGGCGCAGCGGGCCAAGATTCAGAAAGAACTCGTCGCCGCGCGGGACCACCAGGCCTCCGCGGTCGCCGCCAAAGACCAGGGCACAAACTCGGCCACCAAGTGATTGCCGAGTGATTGCCAGGTAACCGCCAGGTTATCTTCTAGGTTATCTTGCGGCTGGCGCGACCGGTCGTCCGTGGTAAAAGAACCCAATTCAACCGCAAATAAGGGCAAAGACACGGTGCTGCGCCTGAATTCGCCCTAAATCATTGATTTAGCTCGATTTCTGGATAAAGACGAATTCCATCTCGTTGCAAAGCCTGTCGGTGATTCCAGCCCTCTTTGGTTGTCGGAGCATGGTCCCATGGAAGAGTTCTACCGCATTCGCCGTCTGCCGCCTTATGTGTTCGAGCAGGTCAACCGCGCCAAGGCGGCGGCACGCAATGCTGGAGCCGATATCATCGACCTCGGCATGGGCAATCCGGACCTGTCGACGCCGGCCCATGTGATCGAGAAGCTGAAGGAAACGCTGGGCAAGCCGCGGACCGACCGTTACTCGGCGTCGCGCGGCATCACCGGCCTGCGCAAGGCGCAAGCGGGCTATTACGAACGGCGCTTTGGCGTGAAGCTCAATCCGGAAACCCAGATCGTTGCGACGCTGGGCTCGAAAGAGGGCTTTGCCAATGTGGCGCAGGCGATCACCGCGCCCGGCGATGTCATCCTGTGTCCGAACCCGAGCTATCCGATCCATGCCTTTGGGTTCCTGATGGCCGGCGGCGTGATCCGCTCGGTACCCTCGGAGCCGACGCCGCAATTCTTCGAGGCGGTCGAGCGGGCGATCATTCATTCGATCCCAAAGCCGCTCGCGATCGTCGTCTGTTACCCGTCCAATCCGACCGCCTATGTCGCGAGCCTCGATTTCTACCGCGATCTGGTGGCGTTCGCGAAGAAGCACGAGATCTTCATCCTCTCCGACCTCGCTTATGCCGAAGTCTATTTCGACGACAACAATCCGCCGCCCTCGGTGTTGCAGGTTCCCGGCGCGATCGATGTCACCGTGGAATTCACCTCGATGTCGAAGACGTTTTCGATGGCCGGCTGGCGGATGGGGTTTGCGGTCGGCAATGAGCGGATCATCGCGGCATTGGCGCGGGTGAAATCCTATCTCGATTATGGCGCGTTCACGCCGATTCAAGTCGCCGCGACCGCGGCGCTGAACGGTCCGGACGATTGTATCCGCGAGATGCGCGACACCTACCGCAAGCGCCGCGACGCGATGGTGGAATCATTCGGTCGCGCCGGCTGGGAGATTCCGCCGCCGGAGGCCTCGATGTTCGCATGGGCGCCGCTGCCCGAGGCCTTCCGCGGCGTCGGCAGCATGCAGTTCGCGACCCTGATGGTGGAGAAATCCGGCGTCGTGGTTTCGCCCGGGGTCGCCTTCGGCGAGCATGGCGAGGGCTTTGTCCGGATCGCGATGGTGGAAAACGAGCAACGTATTCGCCAGGCCGCCCGCGGCGTACGCCGCTTCCTTGAAAGCGGCATAGAAACGTTGCACAACGTGGTTCCTCTCGCCAACCGGCGCTAGGCGTGATCCCGCTGGGTCATGCCTGGTCCTGATTTCTCCGGCAGGTTTTTTGCGTCATGGTCGCACCCCTGAAAGTGGGTATTGCGGGGCTCGGCACTGTTGGCGCCGAAGTCGTTCGCCTGATCGAGCAGCAGGGCCGCGCATTATCGGCGCGCTGCGGGCGTGGCGTGCGTGTCGTCGCGGTCACGGCGCGTTCGAAGGTGAAAAAGCGTGGCCTCGATCTGCGCGATGTCGCCTGGGCCAAAAATGCGCTGGCGCTGGCCAGCGATCCCGGCATCGATTGTTTTGTCGAATTGATGGGCGGGGCTGGTGAGCCCGCTCTGTCGGCGATCGAGGCGGCGCTGCAATCCGGCAAATCGGTGGTGACGGCCAATAAGGCGCTGATCGCCAGGCATGGGCTGCGGTTGGCGAAGTCGGCCGAAAAGCATGGCGGCGCGCTGAATTTCGAGGCCGCCGTCGGCGCCGCGATTCCTGTCGTCAAGACCCTGCGCGAGGGTCTGGCGGGGACCGAGGTCAACCGCGTCTACGGTATTCTCAACGGCACCTGCAATTATATCCTGACCCGGATGGAACAGGAGGGGCTGTCGTTCGCCGAATGTCTGAAGGACGCGCAGCGGCTGGGCTATGCCGAGGCCAATCCGTCATTCGATGTCGATGGCCACGATACCGCGCAGAAACTGG
>Ga0302324_100025084_pt1 | contig 11457 bp, 9 predicted proteins | sample Palsa_T0_1_FD_201949 | JGI IMG/M metagenome (GOLD analysis project Ga0302324, IMG submission 201949) | Peat permafrost microbial communities from Stordalen Mire near Abisko, Sweden - Palsa_T0_1 | ecosystem: Environmental > Terrestrial > Soil > Palsa > Peat permafrost | place: Sweden: Abisko... | reverse complement strand
AGCACGACGCCTACTGGACGCTAACCCACGCCATCGCGGCCCAGGTGATGATGGTGATGGTCGAGGGCGAACCTCTCTACGGCGACCCCGAGTTCCTGGAAAAATTGACGGGCCAGCGCCCTTCTGAGCGCCTCGCGATTTGTGGCAGCAGCAAAACGCTTCTCTTCACCGGCCTGCATGGGCATGTGGATGCTGCAGATGAAACCTGGGCGCACACCACGGCCACGCTTGAGGCCGCGCTAAGGCACTATGGCCGCAATCTCGCACCGCTGGTGGAGTGCGGTCAGTAAAACATTTCCAGGACGGGTCCGTAGAACCGCAGATCCCTCGGCTGCGCTCGGGATGACAAAGGGGAGGGCGACACTTCCATGGAAGGTGGTCGCTGAACCGAAGGCGTTCCTCAGCAGTAGCTTTTAATGGAATCGTCGCCGTCCCCTTTGTCATCCCGAGCGCAGCCGAGGGATCTGCGGTTTTACGGACCCGTCCTGGAAATGTTTTGCGCTTACAATCTCGTCCCAATCACTTCCAGATACTCATTTTGAATCGAGGTTTTTCCGGGGCCGGCTTCGTTATGTTCCGTCCATAGCTTTTCAAGATCGTCGCGATAGGCGGTCTGGCCGGCTTCGTCCAACCGAGCGAATGTCATCTTGGTAGGTCCGAAATGTTCACGAAACAACTGCACCACGTCCTTGGGAGAAAACGCGTATTCAAACAGAATGCTCCGCCGCCTGGTTTCGATCTTGACTCCGACGGCCTTCAGTCTTAGCCGAGCCACGGCTTCGTCCCCCCAAAGAGTGGGTCCGGGGATTTCAACCGGAGGCGCCACATAGCGGCTCGTAAGGCGGAGCATCTTTCCGGTAAAACCATCCGGAGTCCAGTTGGCCATCGCGATTTTGCCTCCGTGACGGCAGACCCGGGCGAGTTCCGACGCAACCAGGTCCGGGTCTGGAGCAAACATCGCGCCAAACATGCTCATCACCACATCGAAACTGGCGTCGGGGAACGCCAACTGTTCCGCATCGCCTTCCTCAAACAATATTTCCAAATCTTCGGCCGTAGCTCTGTGGCGCGCTCGACGCAGGAGGTTGGTGGCGATATCAACGCCTGTGACGTGGGCCCCTTTGCGGGCAGCTGGTATCGCCAGGTTGCCGGTGCCGCAGGCTACGTCCAGCACCTGCATTCCAGGCTTAATGCCAAGCAAGTCAACGAACGCTTCAGCGTCTTTGACGGAATACTCGGCAATCTTGCCGAAGTCGCCGGCCATCCAGGTGGCGCGCAGTTTTTCTTTGAGCGGTTCCATGCCTGAGTTTACGCCTGCATGGGTCAGGCTTCCCCGATGCACTCTTTCCAGAGATCCGGGCGAAGCCGCTGAAATCCGGCGATGAGGTCGATGCATTCCTGAGAGTGCAGATCGAGGATGTCGATTCCCTGCTCGCGTAGCCAGTGCATGCCGCCCTGGGCGTTGACGCTATCGCCGACGATCACCTGGCGGAAGCGGAACTGATAAATCAGGCCGCTACAGTACCAGCACGGAGCCAACGTCGTCACCAGGATGGTGTCATGCCAGGTCGGGCGGCGTCCGGCGGCGCGAAAGGCGTCAGTCTCTCCATGCAGCGAGCCATTGCCTTCCTGCACCAGGCGGTTGCGGCCCACACCCAACAACGTTCCGTCACTCCGGAAGATGGCTCCGCCCACGGGCACGCCGCCCTCGGCGAAGCCTATGCGCGCTTGTTCCAGCGCGACTGCCAACATCCCATTCGCATCCATGCTCGCAGCCTATCTCAACATCATTTAGTGGGCAACGACCTTCTCGCCCCCGCGCGGATCATTCCCCTTCAACACAAACGTCATGCAGAACATCGCGCCGGCGGCCAGCGTAAGCAGCCAGAAGGTATCGATGTAAGACAGCGTAGAAGCCTGTAATTGCAGATTTTGATAGAAGCGTCCGTAGGCGTGATTGAGCGCGTCGTGCGGACTCATGCCGCCTTTCTGCAGTTGTTGCGCCATCCCGTTGACGGCGCCGCGAAAGACCAGGTTGCCGGGAGTGAGATTGCTGCCCAGCCGCTCCTGATGAAACTGGTCGCGCCGGGCAAGCACTGTCGTCACCACGGATGTTCCCACACTGGCGCCGATGTTACGCATAAAGTTGACCAGCCCGGCAACCGCGTTGTTCTTGTCCTTAGGCATGCCGTAGTAAGCGGCGGCTGTGGTGGGAATGAAGACCAGCCCGAGGGGCGCGTATTGGGCAATCCGCAGCCACGTAGCCGAGCTGAAACTGATCAGCAGGTCGATACGCCGCGTCGACAGGAACATGCTGAAGGTCAGAAGCAGCCATCCAGTCGCGATCAGATAGCGGCCCTGGAATCTGCCGGCAAGCATCCCGATAAATGGCAATGCCCCCAACAAGACAAATCCTGCGGCAGAGAGAACCATACCTGCCGACTCCGCCGTGTAGCCCATGTTCGCTTGCAGAAACTGCGGCACCAGCACCGTGGTCGCAAACGACATGCCGCCAACCACGAACATCATCACGCTGGACGTAGCGAAATTAAAGTTCCCGAACAGCCTGACGTCGACGATGGGATGCTTCTGATAGAGCTCCCATATGACCAGCGAGGTCAGGCATACGCTGGCAATCACAATCAAAGTGACGATGAAGTTGGAGCCAAACCAGTCGTCTTCCTGGCCCTTATCGAGCAGAATTTGGAGCGCCCCCACTCCCAGGGCCAACAACGAGAAGCCAACGTAATCCAATTGAGGACGCTTGCCCGAAGTCCGTGCTCTGGCCATGTAGGGTGGATCCTCTACCAGCTGGTAGACAAGGATGAGCGCCAGAATGCCGACCGGCAGATTCATCAGGAAAATCCAGCGCCAGGTGTAGTTGTCGGTAATCCAACCGCCCAGCGTAGGGCCAATCGAAGGCGCGAAGATCGCCGTCACCCCGTAGAGAGAAAAGGCGAGGCCACGCAGCCGGGGCGGAAAGGTATCCGCCAGAATGGCCTGCGCCATGGGCTGCAAACCGCCTCCGCCAGCCCCCTGCACTACGCGCGCGACCAAGAGAATCCCCAGGCCCGGCGCGATACCGCAGGCCAGGGAGCTGATGGTGAAGATGACGATGCAGGTCATGAAGAAGCGCTTGCGCCCGAAGAGGTTCACCAGCCAGCCGCTGATGGGCAGAACGATGGCATTGGAAACCAGGTAAGACGTCAACACCCACGTGCTCTGGTCCTGGCTGGCGCCGAGGTTCCCGGCAATATGGGGCAGGGCTACGTTGGCAATGCTGGTATCGAGCACTTCCATGAAGGCCGCCAGCGAAACCACGAAGGCGATCAGCCACGGGTTGGCTTTGGGCTTCCAGTCATGGTCTTCCTGTGTCAGTGTGCCGGCGCCGGCGCTCATTCAATCCCTTATCTTCAATGTTGCCTGTGCGAGCGCAGTAAAAATCACAGTTCCGGAATAAGAGGGTATGCTCCTCATAGGGATGCGCAGAGCAGCATGGTTGATTCTGATTCTGCTCTACTGCGTGCCTGCCCTCACGGCCGTTGGAATTGACATTGACAGAGTCTCCTTTTTACGATGTTGTTGTTGTTCGCACCGCTCGTACGTGTTCCAGCGGATGCCGTCCAATCCTTTGCCATCGATGATCATAGTCAAAGACGTTACAAAAAGGTACGCTCGCGCAGTCGCCGTTGATCAAATCTCCTTCTCTGTAGCCAAAGGCCAGATTGTTGGATTTCTCGGCCCCAATGGCGCCGGAAAAACGACGACCATGCGGATCCTCACCTGCTTCCTTTCCCCATCGTCCGGCACTGCCTCGGTTGCAGGCTTCGATGTTCTCGAGCAGCCTTTCGAGGTCAAGAAGCGAATCGGATATCTGCCCGAGACGCCGCCGCTCTATCCCGAAATGGAGACCGCCGAATATTTACGATTCGTAGGCAAGCTCAAGGGCCTTTCCGGTGCGGATCTTGAAAAGCGTATCGACTATGTGTGCGACCGTTGCTTTGTGGCCGATGTCAAAACCAAGCTTCTGGGCAAGCTGTCGAAAGGCTATCGCCAAAGAGTGGGGCTTGCGCAGGCGATCATTCACAACCCCGACGTATTGATTCTTGACGAACCAACCGCAGGTCTCGATCCCAAACAGATTAACGAAACACGCGACCTGATCAAGAGCCTCGCCGGGGACCATACCATCCTTCTGAGCACTCACATTCTGCCCGAGGTCGAACAAACCTGCGAGCAGGTGCTGATCATCAGCAAAGGCAAGCTGGTTGCGACCGATTCGGTGCGCAATTTGCAGGCGCGGACGCGCGATGCCGAATCACTCTTACTTGAGATCGGCGTCCGCGACGGCCAGCCAGATCCCATCCTTGTTGAGCAAAAGCTCGAAGCGATCCCCGGCGTCAGCCGCGTCGTGTGTACCGAGCGCAGAGACACGGGGCTGCTCTTTGAGTTGCAGAGCCAAAGGGGGCAATTGGTCCGAGGCGACCTGGCGCGCGCTATCGTGGCTTCGGGCTGGGATCTCACCGAACTCCGCCCTGAGGGCAGAAGCCTGGAAGAGATCTTCCTCCAGCTTACCGGCAGCCAGCCTGCTTCCGAAGGTGAGGAAGTACAGCCATGAGGAATACCTGGACCATTTGCGCCAAGGAGCTGAGGAGTTATTTTGTATCCCCTATCGCCTATCTCCTGCTGACCATGTTTGCCCTCATCTTCGGCTTCTTCTTCTGGAACGCGCTGGGTTATTTCGTCATCGAGGGGATGGAGATGCAGCTACGCGGCCAGAGCTTCCCCATGAATATCAATGAGCAGATCATCAGGCCGCTCCTCTCGAATGTCAGCGTGGTGGGACTCTTCTTTATCCCTATGATCACCATGCGCCTCTTTGCCGAGGAGAAGCGGTCCGGCACCATTGAATTGCTGGCTACCTCCCCGGTTCGCGACATGGAAATCATCCTGGGCAAATGGCTGGCGGCGATGATCCTCTACTCCTGCCTCTTGCTCTTCACCGCGCTCAATTTTGCTTTCCTTTTCCACTACGGCAACCCGGATTGGAAGCCGCTGGCGGTCGGTTACCTGGGCCTTCTGTTGCAGGCGGGCACGTTGCTTGCCTTGGGAACCTTCATTTCAACCCTCACCAAAAATCAGATCATTGCCGGGGCCGCCACCTTCGGCGTTTGCCTTCTGCTGTGGGTGCTGGAGTGGACCAGCGGATATGAGACGGCAACCTGGGCTCGTGTGCTTGCCTATTTCTCAGTCATTACCCACTTCGAGTCCTTCGCCAAAGGAGTGATCGAGGCGAAGGACGTCATCTTCTATCTCAGCGGGATCTTCCTGGGGCTTTTCTTCACCGCGCGCTCCATGGAATCCATGCGCTGGAGGTCCTAGATGGCAAGTCAATGGCTCAAAGCAAGACAGACAAAATATGGTGCGTACGCGGCCATTTATGTCCTGGTGGTGCTCGCCATCGTGGTCGTGGCAAACGTGCTCGCCGACCGATTTAACAAGTCTTACGACACCACTTCGAACAAACGCTACAGCCTGTCGGATCAAACCAAAAAGATCGTAACCGGGCTCAAGCAGAACGCGAACATCACCTACTTCAACCAGAGCACGCGGTTCCAACAAGGGAAAGATCTCCTCGACCAATATGCGAACCTTTCCCCCAAAGTGCACGTCGACTACGTGGATTCGGATAAGAATCCGGAATTAGCGCGAGCGGCTGGGGTTCGCGAGTTCGGCACCGCCGTGGTGCAGATCGGCGACAAAAAAGAGACCGCGAAAAGCGTGACGGAAGAAGGGATTACCGGGGCCTTCATCCGCGATCTCAAAGGCGCCACCCGCACCGTCTGTTTTGTAGGCGGCAGTGGAGAACATGCCATTGACGACACCGAGCGCGACGGGTTCTCGCAATTCAAGGATCTCGTATCCAAGGATGAGTACCAGGCCAGGGCCATCGACCTGCTGCAAAAGGCAGAGGTGCCTGCCGACTGCACGACGGTCGTGATTGCCGGCCCGACCCACGATTACCTGCAGCCGCAGGTGGACGCGATCAAGTCGTATGTCGAAAACGGTGGGCGCGCGTTCTTCATGTTCGATCCGCCTGTTCAGTTCGGACGTTCTCAAGTTGCCACAAACGATGCACTGACCAATCTGCTGCAGAGCTGGGGCGTGACCCTGGACAAGGACATAATTCTCGATCTGAACCCGATGGGGCAGTTGGCAGGGCTTGGCCCCCAGGTTGCGCTCGTAACCACTTACAGTGGACAGCCCATCGTGTCGCAGATGCGCGGCAGCGCTGTCGGCTTCCCTCTCTCCCGCTCGATGCAAATCAAGAATGCCGACAAGACGAGTGTCGAGAAGCTGTTTGATTCGTCCAGCAGCAGCCTGGCCACGTATAACCTTAGTTCGCCCGAGGTCAGCGTAGCCGACCCCAACAACCGCAAAGGGCCGCTCACCATTGCGGCAGCGGGCACCTACAACACCGGCAAGCAAAACTCGCAGGGCCGTTTCGTGGTGACTGGCAGTTCGTCATGGGCGGCTAACCGGTTCCTGGGCTTCAACGGCAATAGTGATTTGGCATTGAATGCGCTGAACTGGCTAGCGTCGGACGAGGACCTGATCTCGATCCGGCCCAAGCAGCAGGAGGATCGCCGCGTGACCATGACCCGTGCCCAGTTGATCATGGTGCGCGCGATTAGTCAGTTCGTTCTTCCGTTGATGGTGGTGATCGCCGGAACTCTGGTGTGGTGGAAGAGACGATGAACTTCCGTGGCCTGAGCGTTGCGGTGGTGGTTCTCGCTGCATTGGCCGGCGTTCTCTATTGGTCTGGGCATCGTAAAGTGCCGGACGAGAATGCCGCTGTTTCCGCTACCGCCGCTCCGATGATTCTCAAAATCGACCCGGCAAATACCACGCAACTGGTCGTCAAGCAGAAGGGAGCCGATCCGGTCACGCTCGAAAAGGCGGCGGGAACCTGGCAGATTACCGGACCTAAACCCTATCCAGCCGATCAGAATGCGGTTGCCGGCATGCTCTCGACGCTATCAGCGTTGAGTGCGGACCGGCTGGTAGCGGATAAGGGCGCCAATCTCTCCCCATACGGGTTGGCGGCGCCGGCGGTCGAGTTGGACATCACGGGCAAGGGACACCCTACACAGCAGCTGCTCCTGGGCGACGACACCCCTGCGGGTGGAGATGCCTATGCCGCGCTTGCCGCGGATCCCAAAGTCTTCACCGTCAGCAACTACAACAAGGGCAGTCTGAACAAGAGTCTGAGCGATCTGCGAGATAAAAGTCTCATCACTCTGAACGCCGACAAGGTAAGCCGGGTTGAGCTGCTCAAGAAAGGTGAGGATATAGAGTTCGACCGCACCAAAGACGGCTGGCAGATCCTGAAGCCCAAGGCATCGCCTGCGGAGAGCTCCGCGGTCAGCGACCTGGTCCGCACGCTGACCGATGCCAGGATGGACCTCAGCGCAACTGGCAATCCTTCTGCAGAATTCGCCCATGCCACCGGAGTAGGAACTGCTAAGTTGACTAGCGACACCGGCGTTCAGACACTCGAAGTGCGCAAAAACAAGGACGACTACTACGCGAAATCGAGTGCCGCCGAAGGAGCCTACAAAGTCGACTCAGCGCTAGGCCAAGCGCTGAATAAGAAGCTCGACGACTTCGTCAGCAAGAAGAAGACCTAGAGCGTCGCGGCCTGCCTTCGACACAGAGCACTTTGGCTCCAGAATGTGGGAAGTCCGAGGGGCGCACCGCAGATCCCTCCACTACGCTATGCTCCGGTCGGGATGACAAAGGGGAGCGTATCTCTTCCATTTGCATTGGACGGATCGGATGGACAAGGACGACCTTCCCATCCCTATCGCGAAATTCAACGAACTAACGAACCCTCTCCTTTGTCATCCCGACCGGAGCATAGCGTAGTGGAGGGATCTGCGGTGCGCCCCTCCGACTTCCCACATTCTGGAGCGCTCACCCACTTTTTGCCCGCAAGCAAAAGACGCAAAATAGACCTATCCCTCCGCGCTCACCCGCAAATCACCGCCTGTCATACGCGCGGGCTTTTCCAGCCCCAGCATGCCCAGCAGGGTAGGAGAGATGTCGCGTAGCGATCCGCCTTCGCGCAGTCGATACTTGCCAGCATCATCGCTGACCAGAATCACAGGAACCGGGTTGGTGGTATGCGAAGTGTGCGGTCCCCCCGACACCGGATCAATCATCAACTCGGCGTTGCCGTGGTCGGCAGTGATCAGCATCGACCCGCCTCGCTGCTTCAGCGTCTGGTAGATACGCCCCAGGCAGGTATCAATCGTCTCCACTCCCTGAATGGTCGGCTCGATTTTGCCTGAATGCCCTACCATGTCCGCATTGGCAAAATTCACCACCACCAGGTCAAACGCGGGATCACCGATTGCCGTGATCACCGCATCCGCAATCCCCGACGCGCTCATCTCAGGAGCCAGATCGTAGGTCGCCACCTTCTGCGAAGGCACCAGCATGCGATCCTCGCCGGCAAACGGCTTCTCGACACCGCCGTTGAAGAAGTAGGTCACGTGGGCGTACTTCTCCGTTTCCGCGATCCGCAGGTTGCGCAGATTGGCCTGGGCCAGCATATCCGCCAGCAGATTCTCCATCGACTCAGGCAGAATCACCATGGGCAGCGTGAACTGTTTGTCGTACTGCGTCATGCACACGTAGTGCAGTTGCCTGGGCACTTCGCCCGGAGGAATCATCTGGTCCAGGTCTTCTGCCCCGGGCAAGCTCTTGCCATCATCTCCGGTCAGACCACTGTTCCGGGCCAACACGCGCGTAATCTGCCGCACCCGGTCGGCGCGATAGTTGAAGCAGATGCAGGCATCGCCATCGTTCACCGTGCCTACTGGCTTTCCAGCGGCGTCCACCACGACAAACGGTTCGACAAATTCGTCGGTAGTTCCGTTGTGGTAGGACTCCTTAACCCGCGCCACCGGATCGGTGTAGGCGCCGCCCTCGGTCTTGCCTACCATGACGTCGAATGCTTTCTTTGCCCGCTCCCATCGGCGGTCCCGATCCATGGCAAAATAGCGGCCGCCCACACTGGCAATGTTGCCCACGCCAATCTCATTGATCTTGCGCTGCAGCTTTTCCAGGTAGCCCACGCCACTGGTGGGCAGGGTGTCGCGGCCATCTAGAAAGGCGTGGACGAAGACCCGCTCTACTCCATGCTCTTTTGCCGCCCGCAACAGGGCGTAGAGATGCTCTTGCTGGGAATGCACCCCGCCGTCTGAGAGCAGCCCCAGCAGGTGCAGGGCGCGCCCCTTCTCGCCGGCATGCTTCATCGCCGCCACGATGACTGGATGGCGGAAGAATTCGCCCGATCGAATGAGGTCGTCGATGCGGGTGATGTCCATGTGCACCACGCGTCCTGAGCCGATGTTCAGATGGCCCACTTCACTGTTGCCCATCTGCCCGTCGGGCAAGCCCACGAAGTGATCCGAAGCGTGAAGCAAACTATTAGGAAACTCCGCTAACAGCTTGTCGTACGTAGGCTTGCGTGCGAGAGCAATCGCATTGGCAAACTGCTCCGCGCGATAGCCCCAGCCATCCAGAATCGTAAGTACTACCGGTTTTTTCAGGGCCACGTCTACTCCCCAGCGTTGACGGCGGCTCGGCCGAGGAACTCTGCGCCCTGCCCCAGTTCCTCCTCGATACGCAGCAACTGGTTGTACTTGGCAATGCGATCGGTGCGCGAGGCGGAGCCTGTCTTGATCTGGCCTGCGCCCGTAGCCACCGCCAGGTCGGCGATAAAGCTATCTTCGGTTTCACCACTGCGGTGGGAAATGACAGAGGTGTAGCCGTAGCGGCGAGCCAGTGAGATTGCCTCGAACGTCTCGCTAATCGTCCCAATCTGGTTCACTTTGATCAGGATTGAGTTGCCCACGCTCTCTTCAATTCCCCGCTGCAGCCGTTCCGTGTTGGTCACGAACAGATCGTCGCCCACCAACTGAATTTTGTCGCCCAGTTCCTTGGTCAGGAACTTCCAGCCATCCCAATCGTCTTCGGCCAGACCATCTTCCAGCGAAATGATGGGATATTGCCGTACCCAGCTCTCCCAGAAGCGGGTCATCTCTTCGCTGGTCTTCTCGCTCTTGTCACTCTTCTTGAAAACGTAGCGCCCCTTTGCCTTATCGAAGAACTCGCTGGAGGCCGGGTCGAGCGCAATCGCGATCTCCTCGCCTGCCTTGTAACCCGCCAGCTCGATGGCTTCGAGGATCACCTCGATGGCTTCCACATTCGATTTCAAAGAAGGAGCAAAGCCACCCTCGTCACCTACCGAGGTGCTGTATCCACGCTTCTTCAACACTCCCTTCAGAGTGTGGAAGACTTCGACTCCCCAGCGCAGCGCATCGCCAAACCGCTCCGCGCCTACCGGCATCACCATGAACTCCTGAAAGTCCACGTTATTGTCGGCATGCGCGCCCCCGTTGATGATGTTCATCATCGGTACCGGCAGCACCGACGCATTCACCCCGCCCAGGTAACGGTAGAGTGGGATCTGGAGTGCGTTGGCTGCAGCCCGGGCGCAGGCCATGGAAACGGCCAGGATCGCGTTGGCGCCCAGCTTTCCCTTGTTCTCCGTGCCGTCCAGCGCAATCATGGTGGCATCGATCAGGCGTTGGTTGGCCGCATCCATGCCGGCCAACTCGGGGGCCAGTACGCTCTCGACATTTTCTACCGCGTGCAGCACGCCTTTGCCCAGGTAATGTGCCTTGTCGCCGTCGCGCAGCTCCACTGCCTCGTGCTCGCCGGTTGAAGCTCCACTGGGTACAGCCGCCCGGCCCATGGCACCGCCCGAGAGGAGCACATCGGCTTCCACGGTGGGATTCCCCCTGGAATCCAGAATCTCGCGCGCGTGAATGGCAACAATCTCGGTCATATCACTCCTTGTGATGTGGTGTTGTAAACGATTTTTCAATGGGGCCCGGCGATCGACGGCAATCGCTTGTCCGTCTGCCCCGCCAATTGTGCTGATGAAATTTCCCATCTTCGCGCCAAGTCGAATTCTAACAAAGCGTGTTTAAAGCTCTGGTGCCTGTTACCGCCGTGGTTCTTTCTTTCTCTTGTTAGGCTTGCGGATGTAAGCTTGGACTAATCTGTAAGTGCAGTGTTACTGCGCTTAGCATCAGGTTAGGACAGCTATGACAAAGACACACTTTTCTTTGGCCGCCGCGGCCACCCCCGTTCTGAGTTTGGCTCTGAGTACACCGTTTCTCCTGGCGCAAGCCAAGCCAAGTCCTTATGAAGGCGTCTCCGTACCCCCGTCCAGCGATACGATCAACACCACCGAGCAAGCGCCTGCTGCACCCGTGACGCCGCCTCCGGCCGCAGTTGCGCCCGCGCCGGCTCCCGCTGCGCCGGCAGCGAAAACGAATCCCGACGAAGGGATTATCGAAACGCCACTGCCGCCCTCCA
>Ga0302324_100025083_pt1 | contig 11457 bp, 8 predicted proteins | sample Palsa_T0_1_FD_201949 | JGI IMG/M metagenome (GOLD analysis project Ga0302324, IMG submission 201949) | Peat permafrost microbial communities from Stordalen Mire near Abisko, Sweden - Palsa_T0_1 | ecosystem: Environmental > Terrestrial > Soil > Palsa > Peat permafrost | place: Sweden: Abisko... | reverse complement strand
GCAGCCGGCTGTCGTCGGCGTCCCGCTCGAAGACCTCGCAGGTGTGGCCGTCCTTGAGCAGGCCCTGCGCCAGGGCCAGGCCACTGAGGCCACCGCCCGCGATGATGACGTGCAGCGGTTGCGCAGTGGTCACGAGGGTTTCCCACTCTCATTCTACGAAAGTAACTTTCATAACATCATCGGGCGCTGGCGATTCCGGTGTCAAGGGCACAAGCGCGCCGTCACCGGGGACTGCCGCCAGGGAGGCCCCTGGTGAGGGGCCGGCGGCAGCGTCTCTTGGCGCCAGCTCAGGTGGACTGCTGGTGATCATCGGGCTACGGTCGGCGATCGGGGCTGGAGTGCCGGGGATAGACTGCTGCTACTAAGGCGGAAGGCTGACCATGACAACTCCGGTATCGCAAGATCCCGGCTTCGGGTTCGTCCCAGGTGATCACGTGTGCGCCTTCTATAGCAGCAGTCGCGGAGCACTCGACGACATCGTCGTCGAGTACGTCACCAACGGCCTGCGGGCGGGAAGCAAGGTCTGCTGCATGGTCGATCCGCCGTCCAAGGTGCAGAGCAGGGTTGCGGCCCAGCTCAGGGCGGGAGACGAGATGCTGCTTACGCTCACCGAGGACGAGGCGTTCATGCCGGGCGGCCGGTTCGCCAAGGACACGTTCATCCGCGACATGAAGTCCAGGATCTCCGAGGCAGCCGCTCAGGGGTACGACAGCTTCCGGTTCGTCGGGAACGAGAGCTTCATCATTCGGAACCACGTGGACATGAACGAGTGGTTCGCCGCGGAGTCGGAGCTGAATAAGCTCGATCCGGAATTTCCGCACTTCTTTTTCTGCCTGTACGACCTTGACCTGTTCGACGGCAACACGGTCATGCGTGCGCTCAAGACGCACCCGCGGGTGTACGTCAACGGCGTCCTCATCGCCAATCCGCATTACGAGGCTGACTGCCTTCCCGTATAGCCGGTCCGCAGCTTGACGACGGCGTTCTTGGCCTGGTCGTGGTCCCACTGCTGGAGCCGCGGCCCGCTCACGTAGTCGTCCTGGCCGGGCGTGCCGAAGGCGGCGTCCATCGCGCACCACGTGCCGTACAGGAACGCGAGGAGGCCGGCGGTGCGCGCCGAGCTCTGGGATGGTCTCGACAACCTGCGCGGCAGCGGGTGGGGCGCGCTGGTCGATGACCTGGAAAGGCTCATGGCGCACGGGGCCGCGTTCCGCCCGTCGCCCGGCCTGGCCGAAGCCGAGGCGGCGATCGTCGAGCGAGCCATGGCGGCCGTGCAAAGCCACGCAGCGCAGGCCCGGGACTGATCAGCCGCGAGCGACCCCGGCCGCGTAGCCGAGCCCGAATCCGTGCGGGTAAACCGGATCGGCGGTGTCGCCGGGCAGATCGGGCCGGGACGCCTCGACCGCCGCCATCGACCGGGGCAGCTCGAACGGCAGCCGGCCCTGCGGGGAGGCCGCGCCGAAGAGCACGTCGAGCAGGCAGTCCGCGCCGCAACCGTAGTTGACGATGATCGCGGCGGCGTCGTCCGCCAGCGTGCCCAGGATCGCCGGGCGGTCGAGGTACACGTCGAGCACGACGGGAGTGATCCGGCTGAGCTCCGCCACCCGGGCGAGCGTGCCCGCATCGAAGTCGAGGCGGCCGGCGTGAAACCGCGCCTCGAGGAAATAGTCGTTGCGGGCCTCATGCGGTGCCCGCAGGCGGAGGATCGCGACGTCCGCCTCGGCCGGATCGGGCACCGGGACGCCGTGCTTGCGGACCTCCTCCTCGCTCAGATCAGGGGAGTAGACCCGGGTTCCGGTGGCCAACGGCAGCAGCGGCAGCCCGGCCGGGCCGTCGTTCTTGAGCAGGGTCAGCGAGCGGCGCTGGGCAGCGCGCCCCGCCGCGGCGAATTCCGGCCGGCCGACGATGAGCTCGGCCGCCGCCTCGTCGACGTAGGGATCGTCGAACAGCCCCAGCTCGAACTTCACCAGCAGCAGCCGCCGCACGGAGACATCGAGGCGTTCCTCGGCCAGCCGCCCGGAGCGGACGAGATCGACGATCAGCTCGGGACAGGTCTCGCCGCCGAACTGGTCGCACCCGGCCTCAATCACCCGCGCCACCCGGTCGGGCCTGCTCAGCTGCTCCACGCCCCAGGCCCGCGCGGGGAACGGCAGCCCCGCCACCTGCTGGTCGGTGATCAGGCCCCAGTCGGTGCAGACGATGCCGTCGTACCCGAGCTGGTCCCGCAGCAGCGTGGTGATGATGGTCCGGTTGAATCCGAACCCCACCTCCTCCACCGCCGTGCCGTCGGGCAGCGTCAGCCCGACCGGCAGGCCGTAGTAGGGCATCAGCGCGGCGGTGCCGGCCGCGATGGCGACGCGGAACGGCCGCAGGTGGTACTCGAAGCCCCCGCCGGGATAAACCTGCTCCCGCCCGTAGGGGAAATGCGGGTCCTCCCCGTCGCGTTGCGGCCCGCCGCCGGGAAAATGCTTGGTCATGCAGGCCACGCTCGCGGGCGTCAGCCGCTGGCCCTGGAAGCCGCGCAGGTAGGCGGCGACCAGGCGCTCGGTCGTCTCGGCGGATTGGCCGAACCCGCCCGCGGCGCGCGCCCAGCGCGGCTCGGTCGCGAGGTCGATCTGCGGATGCAGCGCTCCCCTGATGCCGACCGCGAGGTACTCCTGCCGGGCGATGTCGGCGAATCGCCCGACTAGTTCCGGGTCGTCGATGGCGCCGAACCCGAGCGTCTCCGGCCACTGCGAGAAAGCGCCGGCCGCGAGCGCCGCGCCCAGGTTCTCCGAGAACGAGTGACGCGGGTCGGTAGAGAGCGTGACCGGTATGCCGAGCCGGGTTTCGGCCGCCAGGTCCTGCAGCAGGTTGCTCCAGCGGGCGGCCGCGCGGGACCCGGGTAGCCGCAGCGCGTTGAAATGGTTCATGCGCTTGCCGTGGATGAGGGTGCTCGTCGCGTCGCGGAACAGCCCCCCGCCCTCCACGATGGAGCCGTCGGCGCCCGTCTCCAGGATCGACATCATCATCAGGCCGGCCTTCTCCTCCAGCGTCATCCTGGTGAGCAGGTCCGCCACCCGCGCCCCCGCGGGCAAGGTCGGGTTCTCGTACGGCTCCATGGTGCCGTTCCCGTTAAGGTCGCGGAACGCGACTCCTTCGGGAGAGGTAATGCGGTCACGCGTCGGCATGGGGAGTCCCTTCCTGTCAGATCATCGGATACTGCTCGCACTGGACGATGCGGTGAACCGGCAGGTCGGCTACGGTGGAGGCCGCCGTCTGTCCAGATAAATTCAAAATCTCTATCATGAACGCACGGTTGGTCTCTCCGGTGGCCCATCGGCTTCGATCCCGCCTCGTCCTCGCCGTTCTAAGGCCGGGGGCCGTCCCCACCTGCGTTACGCGGGTGATGCGGGTGATGAGGTCCCTGGCGGAAATGCGGCGTAGCCGAGATGCACTGTCTCCTCCGCTGGCGCCTGCTGAGTTCTCCTGTTCCGATGGGGTTCGCCGCTTCCCGGAGCGAGAGGCACAGAGCAGATCTGCGGATGGTGCTGGCGCGACAGCTTCTCAATGGCTGGTAATGGGTCGCTGACCTGGAATTTCCCGGGTGGCGGTCGAGAAACGGACCGTCCTGCGCCGAGTCCGGCTGCCCTTTTCTCGTACAGGATTGCCTGACCAACGCCAGTGATTTCCTGTCGTTTCCGTGCCTGCGCTGAATTGGTGCTGATACCCCAATACCGCTCAGCTAAGCTGGCGCGTGACCGTTATGGCCGCCTATGCCTGAACCTTACATTCAGACATTTCAGGCGCACATCATGATCGGGGGTACTTAACGGTGCTATGTGGCAGAAAGTACACCCAATAACCTCAAAGGGCCGAAATGCCCGAAGTTCAACTTCAGGCATAACGTGACTAGCGTCCCTCAGACACCATAGATGTAGCAGGGAGGCCGCTGTCGAGCGGTGTCCTCGGTTCGAGGTCGACGGGACCCCCCTTAAAGATCAACTGAGGCTAAGCGGGCATTGGCTGATACCCGGGTTGGATTTGATGCCGCCCGGCGGATCGGCGGCATCACGCTCTAACGCAGCAGCCGGAAAGCACAGCATCGTCATGGTAAGCAGTGGCCTGCGGCGGGCTGGCTGACCACGACGACCGCCATGTCGTCACGGGCCTGGCCGTGCTGGTAGGCGAGCGCCGCCGCCACGACCGCGTCCGCCACCGCCTGCGCCGCCAGCCCGGCCGAGGCGGCCAGCACCGCGGCGATCCCGCTCTCCCCGAAGAACGCGTCGCCCTGGTGGGCCTCGGTCACCCCGTCGGTGTACAGCACCACCAGGTCGCCCGGCCGCAGGACGGCCGCGGACTCGCTCACGCTGGCCGTTTCCTCCATCCCCAGGAAGCGACCGGGACGCCCGAGCGTCTCCACGCTGCCGTCGGCGCGACGGCACAGCGGCAGCGGGTGGCCGCCGGTCGCCATCGTCAGCCGGTGGCCCTCCGGCACCGGGTCAAGCAGCAGGAACAGCACCGTGCAGAAGGTCTCCGGGTAATACGTGAGCAGCGCCCGGTGCAGGCCCATTAGCACCGCCGCGGGCGAGGAAACGTGCATCGCCTCGGCCCGGACGGTGTAGCGGGCCAGCGCGGTCACGACCGCGGCCGACGCGCCCTTGCCGCACACATCGCCAAGCACCACGCCCCACGTCTGCAGGCCGGTCCTGAACACGTCGTAGAAGTCGCCGCCGACCTCGCTGCCGTCGCCGGCCGGGCGGTAGGCGCCGCCGACGTCGAGGCCGGGCACGGTGACGATGTCAGGCGGCAGGAACGACCGCTGCAGGGTCTCGGCCAGGACCCGGGTGCGCGCCTCGGACTCCTCGGCCCGGCGCCGGGCCGCCAGCAGCTCGCGCTCGTAGGCCAGCCGCTCGCTCGAGTCGAACAGCACCGTCCTCACCACCAGCGGCTGACCGTCGGAATCCCGCTTGAGCAGCGCGTTCATGAGCATGGGGAGGCGCGAGCCGGAGGCGCTGATCACCTGCACGGCGATTTCCCTGAGCATGCCCTGCATCAGCAGCATCGGGGCGGCGTGGGTCTGGTAGAAGATGCGGTCGCCGACGGCGAGCCGGTCCTGGAACCGGCGCCCTAGGAGGGCCTCCCGGTCATAGCCGGTCCAGGCCAGGAAGGTCGCGTTGGCCTTGATGATGGTTCCGTCGGGCAGGGTCGACAGGTAGCCGCAGGGCGCGTTGTCGTACAGCTCATCCGGGTCGTCGTCGGCCAGGGCGGCGTAGAACGCATCCGTAGCCAAGTCATGGGACATGGGGGCTGCCCCGGCCACCGGGGCGGGTGTCCTGGTTGCGCACGAAGGCCGCGATGGCCGCCGCGGTCTCGGCCGGAGCGGACAGGTTGGGGCAATGGCCGGTGGCCTTCAGCCGCACCAGCGTGCTGCCCGCGATCCGCGCGCGCACGTACTCGCCGATGGAGTCCGGCGCGATCGGGTCGTCGGCGCACTGCAGCACCAGCGTCGGCAGCGTCACCCGGGCCAGGTCGGCCCGGTTGTCGGAGAGGAAGGTGGCGCGGGCGAAGCGCTTGGCGATCTCCGGGTCGGTCCGGCAGAAGCTGGCGGTCAGCTCCGCCCCGAGCTCGGGCCGGTCGGCGTTGCCCATGATGACCGGGGCCATGGTGCTTGACCAGCCCAGGTAGTTGGCGTCGAGCGAGCCGAGCAGGTCCTCGATGTCGCTCTCGGTGAAGCCACCGACGTACCCTTCGTCGTTGAGGTAGCGCGGCGACGGCGCCACCAGCACCAGCGCCGCGAAACGGCCCGGCTCGCTGGCGGCGGCGAGTACCCCGATCATCGCGCTGACCGAATGGCCGACGAAGATCACGTCGTGCAGGTCAAGCGCCCGGATCACGTCAAGAACGTCGGCCGCGTACCCCTGCAGGCTGGCGTACCGCTGCCGGTCGTAGGCGGACAGATCGGAGCGGCCGGCCCCGACGAAGTCGAACAAGACCGTCCGGTAGGTGCCGGAGAAGGCCGGCGTGACCAGGCGCCACATATTCTGGTCGCAGCCGTACCCGTGCGCGAACAGCATCGGCTGGCCGTCGGCCTGACCACCGAGCGTGACGTTATTTCTGGTCAGGACCTCAACATCCACACGAACCACCATAGCCTGGACGGCCGGCGTCGTCGTGGCGGTCAGCGTTCGGCTTCGGCCAGCGCCGTCTTCAGCGCGCCGCGCGCCGCGAACAGGTCGGCCTTGATCGTGCCCTCCGGCTTGCGCAGCAGGGTGGCGACCTCCCGGACGCCGAACCCGCCGTAGTAGTAGAGCAGGAACGGCTCGCGCAGCCGCGGCGGCAGCGACGCGATCAGGTGGCGGACGTCCACGTCCTGGGTGGGGTAGATCACCGGCTCGACCGCCGCCACCGCGGTGACGCTGCCGATGGCCCGCCGCTCGCGCCTGATCTTGCGCCAGTGGTCCCTGGCCAGGTTGGTGGCGATCACGTACAGGTACTTGGCCGGGCTGTCGACCTGGAGGTGGCGCGACAGCAGCCGGACGAACGCCTCGGACGCGATCTCGTGCGCGGTGTCGTCGTCGTCGACCAGGCGTCTGACCCACCCGGCCAGCTTGGGGTAATCGGTCCTGAACAGCTCTTCGGCCGCGTCGGCAGCGGTATCAACGATGACGGTGATGACCGGAGTCTCGGTCCAGGCGGTCATGTCTGACTCCCCTTTGATCGTGCCTTCGACTGCTAGGCGATCCGATCATGACCCGGCCCGCCGTCGCGCTGGATCCGTCAGGTGACTGCGGGCGAGACCGGGAGAAACACCGGACCGTTCAGAAAATTCACATTCATCACCTCGAACGCACGCGTGGCTCCGCCTTTCCCGCACCACCGCGCCTGTCGTCATGGCGGCGCCGGAAGGTGTCGTCATCTGACCACTGTGTGCGGCCCGTCCGCGGCGGTCCCCTTGAGGTGAGCCGGGAAGACCGGCACGACCCCACCGAAGACAAGGGAGATCGCGATGACTCAGCACATAATGCCCGACCTTTTGGCCCGTCGGCGGCGGGACGAGTCCCCGGGGGCCGGACGGTGCAGCCATTGACCGTAGCCGAGCTGCCCGCGAGCGGAGGAAGCGGTGTTTTAAGTCGGGCGTCCGATGATTTTCCGCGCCCGGTGCCGGATGCTGATGTTGTCGGCCCATTCGCCGGCCCATCCGTTCCGGCGCAAGGAGACCGTCATGTGGCCGAGTAACCGACCGCCGCAGTGGGTGGGCCGCGCGGCCGAGCTCGCGGTCCTGCACCGCGCGGTGGCGGATCTGCGCGGCGGCCTGGGATCGGTCGTCTGGGTGGAGGGCGAGCCCGGTATCGGCAAGTCGTCCCTGGTGGTCGAGGCGCTGGCGGGCGCGGACGCGACGTGGAACACCGGCTGGGGGATGGCCGATCAGCTGGCCGGGCGGCTGCCGCTGCGGGTGATGCTCGACTGCCTGCAGGTGCGGCCGGGCTCGGCCGACGCGCGGCGGGCGCACGCGGCCGAGCAACTGCGCAAGCGGCAGCTGAGCCTGCCCGAGGGCAGCGACGCGTCCGCGACCGGCATGGAGGTGCTGGCCATGCTGGTGGACGAACTGTGCGCGGCCGCTCCCACCGTGCTGGTGCTCGATGACGTGCAGTGGGCGGACGAGGCGTCGCTGCTGATCTGGCACCAGCTGGCCGCCTCCATCGATCAGCTGCCGCTGCTGCTGATCGCGACGTGCCGGCCGACGCCCCGCCGGCCGGAGGTGGAGCAGGTGCGCGCAGCGGTGAAGCGCCGCGGCGGCGGGCTGGTCGAGCTCGGGCCGCTGCCGGAAACGGACGTCGCCGTGCTGGTAACGGAGCTGGTCGGCGCCCCGCCGGGGCAGGCGCTTCGCCGCCTGACGGCCCAGGCGGCCGGCAATCCGCTGTACGTCCGCGAGCTGGTTGACGCGCTCGTGCGCGAGCGGGCGGTCCAGGTCAGGCCGAGCGCCGAGATCTCCCTCAGCGGCGAGCAGCTGCCGGGCTCGCTGACCGGGGTGCTGACGGACCGGCTCAGCTCGGTGCAGCCCGAGACGGCGCGGACGCTGCGCGGCGCCGCGCTGCTTGGCGGGCGGTTCGCGGTCACCGACCTGGCGGTGGTGCTGCGCCAGCCGGTGTCCGGTCTGGCGGCGAGCCTGCAGGAGGCGGTGTCGGCCGGCATCCTGGCCGGCTCGGGGGACGAGCTGGTGTTCCGGCACGCGCTGATCCGTCAGGCGCTCTACGAGGGCATTCCCCGGTCGCTGCGCACGGCCCTGCACACCGAGGCGGCGCAGCAACTGGCGGCGGTCGCCGCCGATGCCCTGACCGTGGCGCAGCAGCTGTCGGCGGCGGGGCGGCCGGGAGCGAACTGGGCCAGGGAATGGCTCATCGAGGCCGCGCCCGCGCTGGCGGCGCGGGCACCGCAGCTGGCGGCGGAACTGCTGCGACGGGAACTGGACCAGACCTCCGACGGCGGGCCGATCCGGGACCGGCTCGCGGCCAGCCTGGTGTGGGCGCTGCTGGCGGCCGGCTCCTACCAGGAGGCGGCCGGGCAGGCCAGCCGGGCGCTGACGACGATGACCGATCCGGTCAGCCGGGCCGAGACGTCCTGGATGCTGACGCGGGCCCTGGTCAGCCTGGGCGACAGCCACGGAGCGGTCGCCACCATCGGACGGGCGCTGGCGGGGCCGGATCTGCCCGGCCTCTGGCATGCCCGGATCCTGGCCCTGCTGCCGATGCTGCAGCGCGTCGTCACCGGTGACCTGGACGCGACCGAGGAGACCGCCCGGCGGGCCCTGCGCGTGGCCGAGGAGGTCGGCGACGCGTCCGCGGCGGCCCATGCGCTGGCCGATCTGTGGCTGACCCTCGGGGTGCGGCGCGACCACGCGGCCGCGATCGGCTACCTGGACCGGGCGCTGTCGGTGCTTGGCGATGATCCCGTTCACCAGGACATGCACCTGTACATCCTCACCATCCGGATCTTCGCGCTGCAGAACCTGAGCCAGTGGACGCAGGCCGAGCTCGGCCTCCGGCAGGCCCGCGAGTTCGCCCAGCGGACAGGGATCCCCGACCGGTCGACCTGGGCCAACGCGGCGGTGCTGCGGTACTGGCTCGGCCAGTGGGACGACGCGCTGGCCGAGCTGGGCTCCGACGACGCCGGCGCCGACGGCTACCTGCGCGAACGCTGGCCCTCGCTGCTGATCCACGGCGTCACCGCGCTCATCGCCGGGCACCGGGAGGAGCACGCCACGGCCGAGGCGGAGCTCAAGGCGGGCCTGGCGCTGCCCATCGAGAACCTCACCGACCGGGAGAACCAGGACTTCCTGGTCGCCGCGCACGCGCTGGCACTGGAACAGCAGGGCGAGTCCGGCCAGGCGATGACGAGGCTGGCCACGATGATGACCCGCGGCGAAGGCGAGATGACGCTGGTCCACCAGTGGCTGCCCGACCTGGTCAGGCTCGCGCTCGCGGCCGGGGACCCGCAGCTGGCCCGCCGGGCCGCGCAGGCGTGCGCGGTCGAGGCCGCGGCCGAGACCCGCCCGGCCCGGGCGGCCGCGGCCAGCCTGCGCTGCCGGGGACTGCTCGAGTCCGACCCGGGCCCGCTGCGGGAAGCGGTCGCGCACTACCGCGCCGTCGGCCCGGCCGCGGAGCTGCCGGCGGCGCTTGAGGACCTGGCCGTCGTGCTGGCCGAGCGCGGCCAGCAGGACGAGGCCAGGGCGGCCCTGGACGAGGCGGTCAGCCGGTTCGAGGCCATGCAGGCCCGCTGGGACATCCGCCGGGCCGAGAGCCGGCTCCGCGCCCGCGGCATCAGGCGCGGCCCCCGCGGCCGGCGCGGCCCGCGCGCCACCTCCGGCTGGGCGGCGCTCACCCCGACCGAGGCCAAGGTGGCCGGCCTGGTCGCGCGCGGCGCCTCGACGACGGACATCGCCCAGGGGATGTTCCTGTCGCGGCGCACCGTGCAGACCTACATCTCCCGCATCCTGACCAAGCTGGACGCCAAAAGCCGGGTCGAGATCGTCCGCGAGGCGCTGCGTCAGGGAGTCGAGATGTAGCGCCCCCAGCAACGCAAGACCCGGCCGACCACGACCGCGCGGCCGGGTCATTTTGGCGTGGATGAGGTTCATCGTGGCTGATCAGAGCGGCGGTGGACCGGCAGTTCTGCCGGTCAGTTCTGCCCCTGCTTCTTCGTGTTCACCGCACGCGCCCGCTGCTTGGCTAGAGCCAGCAGTCAACGGAGCAAGCAGCGAGGGATAACGCTCATGAATGATCTCGTGCACCCCAGCCCGCTCGGTGATGAGAGCCCCGGGGCCGGGGCGCGCCGCCCCGACGCCCGTGTCATTCTTGGCCCCGCCCGATGACCGTGACCGAGGTCCTGCTGCCGCGCCGGGACGACGCCCACCAGCCGTGGGAGCTGGTGGGCCGCGACCAGGAGCTGGCCGTCATCCGGGCCTTGGTGGACGGCCTGGCCGCGCACGGCCGGGCCCTGCTGCTTTCCTGTGAACCCGGCCTGGGCAAGTCGGCGCTGCTTGACGTGGCCGAAGAGACGGCGGCGACGGCCGGCATCCGGGTGCTGCGGGCGGCGGGGGCGGAATGCGAGGACGTCAGCTTCGGCGGGCTTAACCAGCTCCTGCTGCCGCTGCGAGGCGACCTCGGCGCGCTCGATGAACGGCAGCGGGACGCGCTGAACGTCGCGCTTGGCTTCAGCGACGGGCCCGCCGGCGACCGGCTGGTGGTGTCGAACGCGGTCCTGGCACTGCTGCTGCGGGCGGCGGCGGACGCCCCGCTGCTGCTGATCGTCGACGACCTGCACTGGGTGGACCGGGCCAGTGCGCAGGTGCTCGGGTTCGTCGCCCGGCGGCTGCGCGGGAGCCGGCTCGGGCTCATCGCCGCCGAGCGGACCACGGCATCGGGACTGCCCGCACGCGACCTGCCCCATGATCTCGACCTGCTCGGTCATCTCGGCCTGCCCGGTCACGAGGTGGGCCCGCTCGACGATGAAGCGGCGGCGCTGCTGGTCGCCACCCGCTTCCCCGCCGTCGCCGCTGCGGTCAGGCAGCGGATCGTGACCGAGGCCAGGGGGAACGTGCTGGCGCTGCTCGAGCTGACCGCCGCGCTGACTGACCAGCAGCGTGCGGCCGTGGCCGCGTTGCCCGCGGTGCTGCCGCTGACCGCCCGGCTGGCCGCGCAGCTGCGCGATCAACCCCAGCGCCGGGCGTGGCATCTGGCCGGCGACGTCGGCCAGGCGCGCCGTCTCGCCACCGCCGCCTATCTCGCCGCCAGCGTCATCGGCGACCTGGCCGCGGCCGAGGCGCTGCTGGCCGACGCCCGGCGGGCCTGCCCGGGCGAGATGTCAGCCGAGATCGCGTTCGCGACCGCCTTCGTGCTGCTGCACGGGGACGGGGACGTGACCGCCGCGCACCAGCTGCTGCTGCGAGGGCTAGAGACCGTCGGGGACGGGGGGACC
>Ga0302324_100025082_pt1 | contig 11457 bp, 9 predicted proteins | sample Palsa_T0_1_FD_201949 | JGI IMG/M metagenome (GOLD analysis project Ga0302324, IMG submission 201949) | Peat permafrost microbial communities from Stordalen Mire near Abisko, Sweden - Palsa_T0_1 | ecosystem: Environmental > Terrestrial > Soil > Palsa > Peat permafrost | place: Sweden: Abisko... | reverse complement strand
TATGTCCAGGCTCCCGAGGCCTCGACCAGCGCCGGTTTGTCAGGAGAACTTTCTGCCCAGGGCGTCACCACATCGCTGACGCGCGCAGGAAGCCCCGCCAGAATCTCAGCGGCCTGGTTTTCGATGGTCGATGCGGAAGCGATCATTTCCTGGTATGCAGAGGCGATTCGAATTCGTAGCTATAATACCGCGGAACGTTTTCGCTGGAGCTGAGTATCCGCGTTGGTCACGGCCGCGTAGGGTGACGCTTCGGCTTTCTTGGTCAACACATACTGCAACCAATTTCGATAGATGCACGTCGCCGAAGATTTCCAGGTATTCTGCAACGTCTCCACGACGGTCTCAGGGAAGAATGCCAACTGCTCGGGGTGGGGTTGAGCAAGAGCGGCTCTTTGAAAGTCCTCGAGGAGCTGGACGGCGTCTGTGTCGAAGTATCCGTGTGGCATTGTTGGATACGTTTCTCGCTCCTGCGAAAGAAATCTTCGTATGTCGCGCCGGTATTCCTTTAGCAGGGTCGGCGCGAAATACTCGGGGTGGCCCTGGAAATGAACGAACAGGCTGTTCTTCTTTTGCTTTACGAACAAGTCGATGCCAGCATCCGCTGATTGCGTCAAAACCGTATAGCCGCAAGCGGTGAGTGAGTCCTGCCGCACTTCGTTCCACCGGGAATGAGGAAAGCGCATCAGCCGCGGCGCATGTCGTGTTAGTTCATGCTCGCAGGCTTTCGTCGACTCGAAGACGCCGAATTGCTTGTCGGGCAGAGGGCAGCGTGGAATGCCATCGCTATGAAGAACTCCAGCGTGCGCTGCCAGACAGGATAGGACCGTCGACCCTGTATTGCGCTCGGCCCAGTCCAGAACATCGGCCAAAACTCGCCAGTACGGCTCCTCGCGCAGGTCAGGCTGACGCGGTTCGGTGCCGGTCACAATGACACCATCAAAACGACTGTTCAGGAGATCGTCTAACTCGAGATAGAACTCGTTTAGATGGCGAGTTCCTCGATCCGTCCGTGGAACGCCGGGAAGAGAATACAGCCTAAGCACAACTGGAACGTCTCCCGAGGCGAGGTCCAGGAGTTCGAAGAACTGCAGCTCCGTATCTTCGAGAGCCGCATCGGGCATGTTATTGATGAGTGCGAGATTCACCCGCTCGGCGGGGCCCGTGCGATGGTCACCCGAAACTGCGGCGGCGGACGGCTGCCTCTTCGCCCAGCAATTCGGAACTCGCCGGCCATCAATAATCAGCGGCATATTTATTTCGCCTTTTCCAGCGCCTGACCGAGGTCGTCGAGAATGTCGTCGATGTGTTCGATGCCTACACTGAGACGAATCATCTCAGGCGTGACGCCCACCTGAGCTTGCTCTTCGGGGGTGAGTTGCCGGTGAGTGGTCGAAGCGGGATGACACGATAACGATTTCGCATCGCCCATGTTCACCATTCGCTTGAACAACTGGAAGGCGTTGAAGCACTTTCTGCCGCCCTCGTAGCCGCCCTTCACGCCAAATGTGAGCAGCGAACAGAAGTTTGTACCAAGATATCGATGTGCCATGGGATAGAGCGGACTGTCAGGAAAGCCGGCATAGTTCACCCAGTCCACCGTGGGATTTGCGCGCAGAAATTCTGCTACTTTACGGGCGTTCTCTACGTGGCGCTCCACACGCAAGGCCAACGTCTGAATTCCCTGGAGGAATAAAAATCCGTTAAACGGCGACAATGTGGCGCCGGTGTTTCGTTGGCAGACGGTGCGGCATCGGGCGACATAGGCCGAGTCTCCGAAATGGTCAACGTAGACGACGCCGTGATAGGCAATCTCCGGAGTGTTGAACATGTAGAACTTCTTCGGATGTTGCCGCCACGGAAATTTTCCGCCGTCGACGATCATTCCGCCGATACTAGTGCCGCCGCCTCCGATGAATTTCGTCATCGAATGCAAAACCACGTCGGCGCCGTACTCAATGGGCCGCAGCAGAATTGGCGTCGCCACTGTGTTATCGACGACCAGCGGAACGCCATGCTTGTGCGCGACCTTGGCGAGTCCCTCAATGTCCGCGACGTTTCCTGCCGGATTGCCGACACTTTCGCAGTAGACGGCGCGGGTGTTCTCGTCGATCAGTTTGCCGACGTCTTCGGGACGGTCGCTCGCCGCGAAACGCGTCGTGATTCCTCGCTTCGGGAAGATATGCGCCAGGAGAGTATAGGTGGCGCCATACAGCTGCGGCAGAGAAACAATATTATTTCCCGCCTCCGTGATATTGATCAGCGAGTACTCGATCGCGGCCATTCCCGAGCTGACGCTCAGTCCATCCACCCCACCTTCCAGAGCGGCAACGCGCTTCTCCAGCACCGCGTTGGTGGGGTTCCCGATCCTCGTGTAGATGTTGCCCTCGACCTCGAGATTGAACAACGCCGCTCCATGCTCTGCGCTGTCGAACTCGAAGGCGACCGTCTGATAAATGGGCACAGCCACGGCTTTGGTGGTGGGGTCGCCGTCATATCCGGCGTGGATGGCTATGGTCTCTCTCTTCATGCTGCGAGTCATGCGGCGAGCAGGCACTGGAAACGAAAACAGCCGGGACATATGCCGGCCATTCTCGATTCGCTCTAAAATAGTCCGTTCAGTTCGAAGCCGAAGCTGCGGCTTCGACCGGCACCAGTTCGGCTTTTCGCACACCCGACCTGGCCAGAGCTTTGGTCACGGTGCGAGCCGCGAAGTCTGCGCCGAAGGCGAATCGCATGACCGGCCCGAAGCTGTTCGCCGCCGCAATTCCGACGAAGTAGATTCCCGGCACTGACGACTCACAGGTGGAGGAGAGCGCGGGGGTTCCACCGAGAGTGTTCAATTTTGAACGAATATCGGAACTCAGGAATGTCAGCCGATCCAAATCAACTTTGTAGCCAGTAGCAGCGATGACGTGATCAGCGCGAATCTCGCGTTCCGCGCCGTCTTGCGCACGAATTGTGAGACATGCTTTTCCGTCTTTCAGCTCAGCTCGCTGCACTATGTGTCCCAGCAGCTTCGTCACATGATTCATCACTGTATCCTTGACGAACCATCCTCCGGATGGACCCAAAGTTCTCTTAACGATCTCGAGCCGGAGGTTGTCCGGCAGGCGATGGAAGGCCGCGGGAGCATTCGCATAGAAGCTGGAACGCCAACCCGGCCCCAGGCCGGTCTGCGGACGCTGAATGCGTTCCCACAAGGAGCGCTCCTTGCCCGTAAGTTTGCCGTGAAACTTCAATGCCTCCTGGCGCGCGACCAGTTGAACATTCGCTCCGGCCTGGTGCAGCAATGCCGCCCAGTCCAGCGCCGACGAGCCACTGCCGACCACAATTACTTCGCGGCCGCGGAACTGTTCGACTTCGTGATGACGGGAGCTGTGCGAGAGAAATTCCGTAGGCAGACTTGCCAAATTTTCCGGAACACGGGCGAAGTGAGTGAGACCCACCGCGAGCACGACGTTTCGGGCGCTGAACCTTTCGCCGTCCTCGAGTTTTAGCAGATAGCCTGAGGCCGAGGGTTCGATGCTGACCACCTGCTTTTCCTCGAGCTCGGGAACCATCCTTTCCCGAAAGGCAAGTCCGTATCGCGTGAAGGTGTCGAGCCGAACCGGAACTCCGGTGTCGGAGTATTCGATTCCTTGCTCGGAACAGAACTTTCCCAGGGTAAATTCATCGTTCGGATCGGAGAGATTGGAGGCAAAGCCGTCCGACTTGAGGAACATGCCCTTCGGCATGTGCGTCCGCCAGCTATCCATGGGACGGCCGAAGATGCGGAAAGGAATTCCCTTCCCCCGGAAGTGTGCAGCGATAGAAAGCCCATAAGGACCAGCGCCAATAATCGCAATATTTTGCATAGCCAGAGTAGTAGCCCGCCTTCTCATTGAGGTGACAGCGCCACAAAATCGAAAGGGGGAAAGTACAGAGGGAGAAGCAACGAATGAGTTATGCTACCACATTTTTCCTCAAATGGGACGAGGTTAAATCGACCCGGCAGGCACGGGATTGCAGGTTGGAGATGCCGAGCAAGCCTCTTGTTATCAATCGTTTAACAGTAGAGCCCAGAGCGTCTATCCTTTCGCGCGCAGCTTTTTCTCAACGAACGCGACGATATTCCTTACAGAGCCGAAATTATCGGCCATCACTTCCTCATCTTCTACCGAGATAGAAAAGCGCTCCTGAACGAAGGAGATCAGTTCAATCACGCCCGTAGAGTCGATAACATTTCCCATGAGCGGCACATCGTCGCTGAGCGCTTCACTCCGGCCGTAGAGAAAGTGCTCGGTAATGAAGTTACGAATTTCCTGCTCGATGTCCGCTGCCTGCATTGGCATAGTGTCCCCCTAGGTTCGGTTGATTGATGACGTCATCATTTGATTCTGAAAATAAGCTGCCAGCTTGATTGGGCCCGAGTCCTAAACCACGAGAGCAGTAGTTTCTCGTTTCTCTGTGTGAGCCCAGGCCGCAGCAGCCACTACTGCCTGGATTGCTTTATGCCTGAACGCCAGGACTCCCAGCGCAGTCCCCAATGTATTAGTAAGCAGGTCAGTCATGCCGGAATCTCGGGTTGGAAGAAACGCCTGCAGGACTTCGATGGTCAGACTAACCGCAAATCCCAAGCCGACGGTGAGCTCCGCGGAATGCTCAGAGTTTCGAACAAGAGAGAAGTAGGCGTAGAAAAAGAAGCCCAGAGGAATGAAACCGACTACGTTGACGATGAGATCTTTCAGGTAGCTTCGGCTCCAATGGAATTCGTCCCACGGTCTTTCCAGAAACTGCGGATGCAGGACGAAGAACCGCTTGGGGATTAAAAGGTCGGTTGCCGGATCGACCGCGTTGTGAACGATGCTTCCTCTGCCCTCGTCGAAGAGATAGCGGGCAATCGCGACACCAATCGGCACTGACTCGGCGTGGGCGTCCTTCGTCCCGTCGCGGAAATTCCGATCCCGGAAATTCTGTGACACCTCCGCGGCCGAAAGCTCGCGATCGTAAATAGAGAGTCCTTTCACCAGTCCAGACCAGTTATAGGGCGCCGTCGGGCTGCCGCCGATCACGAACTCCCCTGTTAAGTCGCGGCTGCGAACGGCGAAGTTCGGATCTTTTCTGACTAACGTTCCGTCGACATAAACTGCAAACCCAGTTTCACCCGAGGTGATCGTCACCCAAGCCGGTTTGGGGCCGTGGAAGACATCGGCTACATAGATCGCGGGTTCCCTGGAGTCGCCCGGGCTGTTGTTTTCGAATACCAGTCCTTCCTGAAATTGACGTATAGAAAACGGAGTGACTCGACGTTCGGGCCAGTAGAATCCAAGTATCATGCCCTGGACCCATCTTGGCTGCAGCCAAATTTCCAGGCTGCAGGAATTGTTGCCCGTGGTCGGATGAGCCTGCAACGGGCTGGCGCTCACAATGCTGCCGTGCTTGCCAAAGAGAAGTCCGTTTCCGTCACTCACCCAAGTGACGTTATTCCGCGGAGCATGAAATGGATACAGCCCCGCGACCAGGATACCGGTGAGAACGCACACGCAAACCGCCCGCAATAGCATCGCCCGGGAATACATTCAGCGCGTCTTCGAAACCGGCAGCTCGATGTTTTCAGAATCTCGGGTTTCAGAATCGCGAGCGACAGGTCGCGCGGGTTGAGGATTCGACTTCGAAACGTATTTCTTCATCACAAGATAAGGCAGCAGGAGCACTTCCGCAATCGAAGGGATTAAATCATGCCCCGAGAAGACAGACTCGACGCGAGTGCGCCTAAGTGACCCGAAGTAGGCGCTTAAACTCGTGTGACCTGTGAGCAGGTCCGCAGCTGCGGTGGGCAGATCAGTGATGAGCCGCAACCATCCGACTCCGGCTTTTCCCACGGAGCGCCCGACGGGTTCTCCCATCTGATCGGCATACTGCAAGTAGGGAAAGTCGACACCCGCGGGTCCGCCGATACTGTGAAAGCCCCAAGTGCGCGCGTTTACGTCCAGCAGCTTGAATTTTCCGTCGCGCGGGTCGCGCTTAAACTCAACCTCGACCAGGCCGTAGTAATTGATGGCTTTGAGAAAGCGCAGCGAAAGTTCTTCCACCTCCGGTGCATCCGACGATGCGAAGGTCTCCACGTAGGTCGCGGCGCGGCCGAATTCCCGGGGATGCTGGCGAATGCGCCGCGCCACCAGACTGCTGAGGGCCTCCCCATCGCGGAAGAAAGCACAATACGAATATTGTTGCTGGCCGTCGCCCGGAATAATTTCCTGGATCAGGATCTCTTCCGGCGCGATCTGCCGGATCGCCCTGCGAAATAAATCGCGCAGCTGATCCGGAGTCTCGGCGCGCCAGGCTTTGGCTCCTGTGGCATAGAAGAAATTTTCTTTCACCGCCGGCTTGAGAGCCATGGGCAAGCGGCTGTACAAATCGGCAAGATCATCCTCAGTCCTTGGGTTAAATGTACGCGGAACGGGAATCCCGAGTTCGGCGGCGCGATCGTAAGTATTTTTCTTGTCCCACGCCCAGCGCACCGTGTCCCAGCCGGGCGTGGTGACGCGAAAGAATTCCGCCAGCCGGTCCCGGTGACGGGAGAATGCGGCGACCGTCTCGTCGCGGGTCGGGAACAACACCCAGCCATTAAGGCCGTAGCGTTGGCCCACCTCCATCACGTTATCGACGGTGCGTCCCTCATCGCGCAAGTTTTTTACTCGCACGACCCGGGTTGCGTACCTGGAGAACTGAGAAACAGAGTGCTGGTCGTCGATAACGCACACGGGAATTCCCCGTCGACCCAGGCTCCGCACAACGCCAAGCCCCGGGTGCTCGCCACCAATGACGATGGCGCCCACACGCCCTGGATTTGCTGATATCTGCACGACGGAAGCTTTCATGGTTTCAGGAAGATCGTTTCAAGAAATGGTTTCAAGGAAAATATTCGCGAACCTACCGGAGACTTTTCGCTAGGTGGGGAGTCAACTCCCTGCAAGCGAAATCCGTGCCCGCCACAAAATAAAGTAAGGGACCGAAACTTCGGGCCGCAGTAGCGCCGATGAAGTGGAGACCGGGCACCGAACTGCTGAAACCGGCCGTCAGTTTGGGATAACCGTCGAATTGCACGACATCCTGGGCAAGTTCGTGCGGGAGAAATTCGTATTTGGAGAGATCCACCCGGTACCCGGTTCCGAGATAGACGTGGTCGACACGGCGCTCGGTGCCATCGTCGAGCTTGAGGAGAATTTCTTCACCTTCAGCGGTGGCCTGCGTCACGCTGCGTCCTGTCGTGAGCTTGACCTCTGCGAGCCGTGCCGGCAGCCATCGCGATCCGGCCGGCCGCACTGCCCGCGTCCGGATGCGGTCGCGCAACTTCAGCGGAATCTTGGATACGAGGTTGGGATAGGCCACCAGACGGCTGATTCCCAGCGGGCCGATATCATGCGAAGAGTAAAGCATCGACGTGATCGGACCCATGTGGTGCAGCCATGCATGCTGGCCGATCCAGCGCAAAACGGGCTGGCGGGAAATGATTTCTACCTGAGCCTTTGCCTCGTGCAGCAGAGCGGCGGATTCCAGCGCACTCTGTCCGGCGCCGATCACCGCGACTCTCTTTCCGGCAAACTTGCGCACGTCGCGCCCTTCGTAGCAGTGAATGACCTGCTGGGGAGAAAGATTCTGAAACACTTCAGGCTTCTTCCGGAACGGCCCGACTCCGGCGGCGACAACAACGCGCTTCACCCGAATTTCATCACCATCCTTCAGAGTGACGCGGAAGCCTGGCGAGTCGCGGTCCACGCGCAGCACAGTTCGCTGATCCAGGTCCGAGCCCAGTTGATGCCGAAACCACCGGCCATATTCCACAAACGTATCTAGCGGAACGGGCGCGAGCGGTTCCATCTTGGACGCAGCCTCGTACGCTTCCAGCGTGAAGGCGCGATCCGGGTCCGACAGACTGGAAGCCACACGCGGCGAGCGCAGCAGCATCCCCTCCGGCATCTTCTGGGCCCAGAACTCCATGGGTTCGCCGAACACGCAGGCAGTAATGCCTTTCGCCTTGAGATGAACTCCGGCGGAAAGGCCGTAAGGACCGGCACCGATGATAGCGACATCACAGTGCGCCGAAACTGGGCCACGGCCAGTTCCCGCAGAACTCGAGACCACACTATTTCCTTTCACGTACGCACCCTCCTCGAATCATGATTGAGACTTGGGGGAAAAACTTAAACCGCCGCGGGCATGTTCAACTTGCTGCGCCTATCTCCATCTAGGCAATGTGCCGGTAAAATGATCGACCGGCCAACTCCAACAGGGGAGGGGGACACAAACGAAGAATCCTGCGCGCGAACTGGTGCTCGTGTTCTGCGGAAAACTTGCCCGAACGGAAGCGCCAGTAGGTTAGCGGTGAGCGGGTCGCTCCCCAGCGGTCTTTGAACATACGCAGGCCGACATTTTCCCGCTCGCAGCGCCCCAGGTCGAACTCAGAGTAGTTCTTGTCCTTGGCTTCCTGGATGGCTCTCCACAGCAGCAACTGCATACCGCCCAACTTGTGGTAACGCTCGTCCGAGCATCCATACTTGTACATCAATTTGTTCTTGTAGCTGAAGGTGAGGATGCTGGCGATCGGCTGACCATCTTTCGAGGCCTGGCGAAACTTGATGCTCTCCGGCAGGAACTTGCTCAGATTCCGGAACCAAGATTTGGGCTGCGGGGGCAATCGATGCCTACGGCGAGTTCTTAGCAGGAGCTGGTAAAAGCTTTCGAGCAAGGCCCGATTGTTCCCCTCCTCATAGACGACATGCTCTTTTTCCGCCTTCCGAATCTTGCGGCGAACGCAATCGTTGTGGAAGCGGCGGAAAATTTCCTCCGCCGATGGCGAGAGGTCGAGCCGATGGAGCCAGAACTTTTCAGCTTCCCGAAATCCACTTCGCCCCGCAGGCGCCGCGTCCACTGGCCGCAATTCCACGTATCGCCACTGATCCGATCCGGCTACAGCTGCGAACTCGCCCGGATCCTCACCCGCCCTTAGCAGCGGTTCACAATGGTCGGAGAAGGGCAGGGAGACCAACCGGTTTCCCGTGAACCAGCTCTTTACCTCGCAGAACACAACGCCGTTTGCCAGCTGTTCCGATGGGGCCGACGTTGTGAGTGCCACCGGTTCGAAGTCATAGGTATCGCGTAATGCCTTCAGCCAGCCAGGGCTGTGGAATAGGCTTGCCCGAGGATCGTGTTCGATCAGTTGGGCCCATCGGGGATCGGCGATCGGATCGACAAGATAAGGAATCACGCCCTTCGCTCCGGCCTCCGCAAGTTTAAAATCGGACAACGACGAACCGACCGGCGAGGTCGCCGCACTGGATCGCGTCGCCCTTGCAACTGCTTGCCGGGTCGGGCGTGCGCCCGCAAGATTCGTTCGGTTCGTCTCTTCGCGATCGACGGTAACGCTCAATCGCGCGCCGGGTTCAGCTTCTCTTGCTGAAAGCTTTTTCATAGGCTGCCAACAGATTCTGAACGGAGTAGCCCCAGGCGAGCTCGCTTTCAACCCGCCTGCGCCCGAACTCGCCCATCTTTTGTCTCTCTTCTGGATGCTCGAGCAAACATGCAATCTTGGCTGCGAAATCTGGTACTTGGTTGCTGGTATCGGCGTAAACGGATGCACCCTGAGCGCTGAATCTTCCTTCGCGAAGGTCGAATTGCACGATGGGCTTTCCCAGTGCCATGTATTCCATGATCTTAATCATCGTCGAAATGTCGTTCATCTCGCAGGGCCGATCCGGATTAACGCAAACATCCGCAGTGGAAAGAATCTCCAACAAGTCCGCGTCGGAAATTCTTCCGGTAAAGTTCACCGTGTCGCTGAGATCCTTGTCCTGCACCATTTTTTGCAGGCCGGCGAGAGCAGGTCCTCCGCCAACGCAGGTAAAGTGAATGTCCGTGCGTCCCAACTTCTTGAGGTACAAGGCCACCTCAAGAAGAATGTCCAGGCCGTCCTGGTCGCTCATGGTTCCTACATATCCGACCAGGTATTTCCTGCCGTGCTTGAGCGCGGGGTTCGCAGGAACGGCCTTGAAAGTTTCCAGGTCCGGACCGTTGCGGACCACGAACACATCCTCGGGGACTAAGTGACCCCGATTGATTGCGAGATCTTTGTAGCTCTCGTTGGTGGCCATGACAACATCGCTAAAACGGTAGGTCAGCTTTTCGAGCAGGACCTGCACCTTGTAAAGAAACCCCTGGTTGCCGTATTTCGCGAAGTACAGCTCGGGCATGGCATCGTGGTGGTCGAAGATGTACTTCACTCCAAATAGCTTAAAGGGCAACGCGACTAGAAAAATGTCGTCCGGAGGGTTACAGCCCTGAATAACATGAAATCCGTGGCGCAGATAGATCCACCACGCATACCAGAACTCGAAAAACAAGGCGCAACCATACTCCCAAAGATACCCGAAGGGACTGTTCCCTTCCTCAGACATGGGATGCCGGTAAACGCGAATGCGGCCAATCATTTCGTAGGCCAGCTTGGCCGACTTGGTGCGGGGACACAACACCGTGACCTCGTATCCGGCGGCGTCGAGAGACAAGGCCTCCTTCAACACGCGCGTGTCGTTCGGGACAGGCTGGTTCTCAACTATGATGAGGATTTTTTTCTTCACGCAGAAGCTTTTTTCAACCTACAGGCGCTGGTAGAGTGCGGCCAGGGCAGAGAGCATGGTGGCCTGCCCCCAGTGCAGCGTGGCGGTCTTGTTGACGACCCAGGGAGAATATCTCCGATAGTAGAAATAGCCGGTGCGGTCTTGCATGTTGGCGATCGTCCATTGGGCGACCTTCAGAGCCAATGGCAGGCTCTCGGGATCGAGATCGTTGAAGAAGACTAGGGTATCGATCGCCTGGGAGCTGCACTGAATGTCTAACGGCAATGTCTTATGGTTGTAGTATCTCGGCGTGCCATCGGGAAGGAAGAACGTCTTCTTCCAGTATTCGTATCCATTCATCATGTTCTGGCGGTAACGATCGTCCCCGGTGCTTTGCTCGTAATACTTGAAGCAATCCAGAACGTACGCCGTGTGGAAGTTGTCAACCCAGTGATGATTCATTTTTTCGGCATAGTACCAGGAGAAATCCGGCCTCTGATGTTGGGCGGTGTACTGCATGGCCTTCTGCGCCAGCTCCCGATAGGCCACGTTGCCAGTATGCGAATAGACTCGCGCAAGCAGGCTCCCGCCCAGCGTACTGGCATTATGGACCTGCGTATCTGTGATGGGAATGTAGCTGAGGCAGATCCCTTCACCGTCGCGCATCGTTCCCAGATCTCGAACAATATGCTCGCACGCGCTCACCGCGATTTGTAGATAGCGCTCCTCCCGAAAATGATCGTAGGCGTCGAGGAAAGCGTGGCCGATTAAGGAGGTCCATACTATCGTGGGCACACCCTTAGGCAGATAAAAGCCGCGGGACTGGTAATCGAAATGATTCCCCCAGCAGGCACCGTTGTAACCT
>Ga0302324_100025080_pt1 | contig 11457 bp, 7 predicted proteins | sample Palsa_T0_1_FD_201949 | JGI IMG/M metagenome (GOLD analysis project Ga0302324, IMG submission 201949) | Peat permafrost microbial communities from Stordalen Mire near Abisko, Sweden - Palsa_T0_1 | ecosystem: Environmental > Terrestrial > Soil > Palsa > Peat permafrost | place: Sweden: Abisko... | reverse complement strand
ATGGCGCTGGCGTGTGTGCTGCTCATTGGCGCCGGCTTGCTCGGGCGCAGTTTCCTGCGCCTGCTCGATGTCGATCTGGGCTTCGCCCCCACTCGCGTTGCCGCCATCAAGATCGAAGTCGCGGATGGCGGAAGCAGGGAGCGGCGCGGGCCCATGGTTCAGCAAATCCTGGAGCGCGTCCGCGCTATACCTGGCATCGAAGCTGCCGGGACGACTGACATGCTGCCGCTCGACCGCAACCGGAGTTGGGGCCTGGTTGCCAAAGAAAACGTGAATGACAGGCAGGATCACGGCACGTTCGTCTACGTGGTGTCGCCCGGCTATCTCGAAACCATGGGGATGCGGCTGCGCCGCGGCCGCGATATCTCCTGGCACGACCGCTCCGACAGCGAGTGCGCTATCGTCATTAACGAGGTGGCCGCCCGGCGCGAATGGCCCGGTCAGGACCCAATCGGACGCCTGGCATACGGCATCTGCAAAGGAGAGGCGCGCGTTGTCGGCGTTATCTCGGACGTTCGCGAAAGCAGCCTCGAGGAGCAGGCCAGCGTCCAGACGTACATCCCGCTCACCCAGGCTGACCCCGAGGGCGCGGAACTGGTGGTGCGCACACGGCTGCCCGTCGCCGCTGTCGAACCGCCAGTTTTGTCCACGCTCCGGAGCCTCAATCCCGGGCAGCCCCACACGCAATTCCGCGCTATACAACAGATCGTGGACCATGCCGTCTCTCCGCGGCGCTTCCTGATGCTGCTGGTTACCTCTTTCGCGGCCTTCGGCCTGGTGCTGGCTTCTCTCGGCATATACGGGGTGATCTCGTATTCGGTAACCCGGCAGTCGCAGGAGATCGGAATCCGCATTGCCCTGGGCGCGAGCGCGGCCCGGGTTCAGCTCGGCGTGGTCGGGCAGACCCTGCGTCTGACGCTGATCGGCATCGGCATCGGAGGCGCGGCGTCGTTCGCCGTGGCCAAAGGGATCGCCTCCCTGCTTTTTGGGACCGAACCGAGCGACCCTCTGATTTTCACGGCGATGATGTCGCTGCTCGGAGCGGTTGCCTTGCTGGCCGGGCACATCCCGGCGCGGCGAGCCTCACGCATCGACCCGATGGCCGTCCTGCGAGGCCTTTGACGTATGCCCGCGGGTTCTTCGAGACGTGGAAATCGCGCAAGCGATAAAATTGGTATTCCCAATGAGCCCACTTCGAATCGCACTCGCCAACATCCGTTTCCCGGCGACTCCCGAGGAGTCGGTCACGTTGGCGGAAGACGCCATCGCTCAAGCGGCCATCGAGCGCGCTGATATTATCTGTTTCCCGGAATGCTTCATTCCCGGCTACCGGGGAATGGGCAAGGCGGCGCCGCCCGCCGATCCGGTGTTCCTCGCACGCGCCTGGTCCGTCATCGCATCGGCTGCCGCGAAGGCAAATCTCGCGGTCGTTCTCGGCACTGAACGCGTCGTCGATGGTGCGCTGTTGATCACTGCACTAGTCATCAATCGGGACGGGACGGTCGCCGGTTTCCAGGACAAAGTGCAGCTCGACCCTTCCGAGGAGGGCGCCTATTCGCCCGGCTCAGGGAGGCGCGTTTTCGAGACCGGCTCCGTGACATTCGGTGTCGCCATTTGCCATGAAGGTTGGCGCTATCCTGAAACGGTCCGTTGGGCCGTGCGACACGGTGCGCACATCGTATTCCATCCTCATTTCCACGAAGCCGAACCCGGCGGTTACGCGCCCTCGACGTTCGCCGATCCTGCGAACTCGTTCCATGAGAAAGCAGCCTTGTGTCGCGCCGCCGAGAACACCTGTTTTTTCGCGACTGTGAACTATGCGAGCGCTGGATCGCCGACCACTTCAGCGGTGGTGCGGCCCGACGGGACGCTGCTGTGCTACCAGCCCTACGGCCAGCCAGGGTTACTCATCGCGGACGTCGACATCACTGAGGCCACCGGCCTACTCGCGGCGCGCTGCAAATCTGTCTAGCGCGTCGTGACTCTCGTGGCCCACCCCAAAGAGCGCGCCGCGAGTCAGCGGCCGCGCTCAATTGCTCCCGAACCAGCTCTCGCTCAGGGAACGCTACAGGAACGAACAGCCACGTATTATTCGTAACAATATCTCCAGTGAGCTCTCCACCGAAGAGCACCAATCCGCCGCTCAACGGATCGAAATCCATCGGGGCAATCCACAGTCCGGTCGGCTGGGTGGCCTTTAGCTGCTTCCACGTCTGGTGATCGCATCATATGCCAGCGGTGCGTCCCGCGGCGACGGGCTCGACGTCGGAAACCGCTGGGTCCAGGTCTTCGTCCTTCCATTCCATTCCCAGGTATCTCCGAACACATGCCCTCCGTAATCGTCATTTGCATTGCCTTCGCCACCAAACAGCACGACTGTCTCTGTAACTGGGTTATACGCCATCCCCTGGCTGGAACTGCGTGCCGGCGGAGACACCGGCGGGAATTGCTGGGTCCACGTGGCTCCATCTCAGGTCCAGGTATCCCCGAAAACGACTCCATTGGCGTTGCCCCCTCCGAAGAGCGCCACCGTGCCGGTGGTCGGATCATAAGCCATTCCGCTAGACACTCGCGCGGGTGGCGAAGCGGCTGGGGAAAGCTGACTCCAACCGCTGCGCCAGATCCGCATCAGAGGCAATGCCCGGTTCGGCGCGGGCCGAAGGAGCAGACGATAACGTCGGTTCGACCCAATCCGGCACGTATTGGTTAAATTGAAAAATCGCGCTCATCGATCCGGCATTGTCGGAATAACAACCCGGAACCGTGGAGGTCAGAGTGCACGAGTCCACGAAGCCAAGGTAGAGGTGGGTCGCCGCCGGAGGAACCGCGAAAATTTGGACGCTGCCGCTGCCGGTCCCCGTCAAGCCATCGCCGATAAAGAAAACCTGCCCGATCACCGGGCTGAGCGTCTTAAAGTCAGTTTGAATTCCACTAAGAGAGTTGTTGCTGACGTAAAAGCGCAAAGAAGGTGGCGCCGAGGCCGGTAGCGTATCCTCCAGGAACATGCCGACCATGGCGCCGGCAAAGTCAGTGAGGTTGTAACCTGAAAAGGGGCCCGTCGGATTGGCGATGTTCCGCCCGTCGCAGGGGAGTGTAGTCGTGCCGTCGGGGCCGAATTCCGCAATGGCAGTACTGCACGTCACATCCCGTTAACACCTGAAAACGTCAGGGTCTGGAATGGGTAAGCCGGGAAGCTGAAAAACCACGAGCGGGATCCCATCGCTGCCGTCGTTGTAATCTCCAGCGCGATAAATATCCGTAGTTGCGTCGACTGTCAGGGTTACCTGACTGAGTAGTGGTGCTGCCAATACCAGAGCCAGACTTGCGGATATTAGTGCTTTCAGACACAGCATGCCATCCCCCCTCGATTGCATTGAGCCTCGGCTGGAAGTTCCACCCGTCGGTCTCCGGTCGCCCGTCGCCTCTAACAGCTTATCCCACGTGAAGCGCCGAATACATACGCACAAAGCAGGCGGCCGCAAATGAAGACGCGGTTTTGAGAAAGAGGAAGCCCATGAATCGACAACTCGTGGCGCCTGCCGCTTCGCGTGTTGCATGATTTGAAGATGAGTTCCGATGATCGCCGCGGTCTATTCGAGGCATTAGTCGGGGATGGCCGCCCGCTTCTTGCCCTGACAGGCATAGCCTTGTTTGCAAGCGGCGGTTTCGCCATCCTTCAGTCGATCACGGGACATCTACTTCCGCACGATTCCCATGCGCTCGGCATGGACGCCGCGGGCCTGACCCGCGTCGCGAACGCCCAGCTCACCATGTTTATGTTTCACGATCGGGTAGCGTTCGGGGGAACACTGCTCGCCATCGGAGCCGCCTATTGGTGGTTGTCAGAATTCCCGCTTCGAGCCAGGCAGGCTTGGGCCTGGTGGGCTTTCGCCGTATCCGGGCTTACCGGATTCGCAAGCTTCCTGGCGTACCTCGGTTACGGATACCTGGATACATGGCACGCGTTGGCGACCGTTATTCTTTTCCCGATTTTCCTGGCAGGCCTCTGGCGATCCCGCGGATGCATTCCGGGCCGGCTCCGCCTCGATCAATCATGGCGAACGGAGTTGCCCGTCGAGGCCGGGGCAGCGCGGTATGGCCGCTACGTTCTAGAGGCATGCGGGCTTGGACTGGTACTAGCGGGCGCTACCATCGTGGGCGTCGGAATGACCACGGTCTTTGTGCCCCAGGACCTTGCGTTCATCGGGATGACTCGGGAGCAGATCGGGGCTATCTCGCCAATGTTGATTCCGGTGATCGCGCACGACCGCGCCGGCTTTGGCGGGGGGCTGCTCTCGTGCGGGCTACTCATCCTGATCATCACTCGCCATGCCCTGCTGACTCGCAGCTTTCTCGAGGTGATGGCGCTGATGGGACTCTTCGGATTCGGCGCGGCGTTGGGCGTTCACCGCGCGATCGGTTACCTCGACTCCGTCCATCTTGCGCCGGCGTATGCCGGACTGTTGCTTTTCCTCGTCGGCTTGGCGCTATGCGTTCGCGCGTATAGTCGTGCGCCGGATGTCGTGCCCCAATCACTGCACGGCGATAGTGACCGGAGGCGATGACACCGGCGGAGCGCCCTTGCTGGTTACGGTGAGCACGACGCTCACGGCATCGCCCGTCGGCACATTCTCCGGTACCTGCACGTTCACCTGAGATAGAGCCACAAAGCCGGGCGCCAGCCCCGAGAACAACACTGGCGCATTGATCCCGCCAATGGTCACGCTTGTGGTGGCTACCGTCTGGTATAGCGGATTCCCACTGGCAGGCGCCTCCACCCCGTCCGCCAACTGCGTCCCATCGCTGGCTTGCGACAGCCCTAAACCCGTGCTGTAAATCTCCAGATATTCGCCCGGCTGCACCGGACGTTCATTCGGAACAGGTCCGCCGGCTGGTCCGGCTACCACCTCCGGGCCGTGGATCAAGACGGCCCCTTGCCCGCTGCCTGTCCCCGTCGTCGTGAATATCCCCGGCTGCAATGCCGTCAGCGTCACTAGCACCGGCGCCGACAACGTATTGTCACGCTGGATGGTCAAAGGATATTCCGTATTGACATTCAGCTTCTGGGGAATCAGCGCGTTTACCTGCGTTGGACTCACATACGACAGCGGCAATGGCAAATTGCCCAAGAACAACTGGGTGTTGTTCAGATTCCCCGGCAAGGGAATCTGGGTGGCAGCCAGAACCCCATCCGCCAGCCCCTCCCCAAAGATCGACACGTAGCTGCCCGGCGCCACTACCCCTTGGCTATTGAAACTCGCCGCATTCGCTACGCTCCCAGGGACGGGCGCCGCGCCGGCGGCTGCCGGGAGCACCTGTACCTGCACTTGTGACGCGCCCGGAAACGGGGTCGAGGTCAGCCCACCGGTCTGCGCCCACACATCCACACTGACCTGCCCTCCTGTCGCTCCCGGCACCCAGGTCCCCTGCCAGATCCCGTTCCCCGTATCCATCAGATTCACCGGTGGGTCCTGGCTGCTGAAGGTCACCTGCGCCGAGCCTCCGTTGGCCGCCGTTACCGGGTTCCCGCAACTATCCACGATCTGCGCCTGCACCGGCTGCGCCTGCGCCGCCGCCACCATCTGCGATGGCTCGAGCGTCTGCAGCACCGCCACTAGTCCGCTCGCCGTACATGTTGTGGCAGTGCCCCTGGGCCGCGACCGTCCAGCGCCGCTCACCACCGCCCCACTGGGCCCCCCCACTACCAGCACCACCGCAATCGTTTGTACCGTTCCGGCGCTGAACACCTGCACCGTGCCGAAATACGCGCCCGCGGCCAGTCCGGCCAAGTTGGCCCCCACGGCAAGGGTTCCCGTCTGGTTTACCGTGCCGTTGGACGGACTCACCGTCAACCAGTTGCTCCCGTCCTGCGTGAACAGGGCCGTCGCGTAGCTCACCGGAGTTCCCCCCGGATTCACCAGGTTCACATTCTGCGGCGTGGCTGTCGTACTCCCGGCCGCCGCTCTTAGCACCACTCCGGTAGGCCATACTTCCAGGTTCCCCGCCGATATCACGTTCAGCAGCACCGAGACGCTCTGTGGAGTGTTGGTCGCTCCCGGAGCCGACACACTCACCGACCCGTAGTACTGTCCCACCGTCAGTCCCGTCTGATCCACCGAGACCGTCACCCCCTGGGGCGAACCGGGCGCGGAACTGCCCCCCGGCGCCGCCTGCAGCCAAGTCAGATTACTCGGAATCGTCTGCGCCACCGTCGTCCATGCCATGGATCCTTGCCCCTGATTAATCACGGCAAACGACTGCGCGGACGCCGGGGACCCGTTCACTACCGCCGTGAAGGTCAACCCTGTCTGCGATAGCGCCATGGCCTCTGTCTGTGGCTGGCTTACCGAAAGTCTCACCGTCACCAGAGCCTGAGTCCCGGAGATCAATTCCGTCACTGTGATCTGGCCCGTGTAGGTCGCCGGATTCAGCCCTGCGGGGTCTACAGTGAAGGCCACCGCCGCCGATGCCGACGGCGTCGCCGTCCCCGCGCCGGTGCCCGTCAGATTCAGCCAGTTCCCCACATCGGAAGCCGCCTGCGCTGTGAATGCCAGCGCGCCTCCTCCCGTGTTCGACACCGCCACTTGGCCCGCGGCCGGCGAGCTCCCCTGCACCAGAGCGAAACTCTGCGTGCTCGCGGAAACTGAGAGTATGGGCGCAGGCGGTACGATTACCGTTAGCGTCACATTCACCGTGGTGGTCGACGGCGGCGTCGCACCCGGCGCAGCGATGGTCACCTGCCCGGTGTAGGTATTCGCCGTCAGGTTTCCGGGATTCACCGATACCGCAATGCTGGCTGGGGCCGAGCTGCTCTGGCTAAAGCTGGCGGGAATACTTAGCCAGCTGCCGCCGCTATTGGTGGAAGCTGCCGCGGTGAAGCTGATGTTCGCCGGGCTGCTGAACACTCCAATGCTCTGCGCCGGGGGCGGAGTGGAGTCGCCCTGTGAGTAGGTGAAGGTCAGGGAAGCGGGAAATACGGTCAGAGAATTACCGAGACTGATTGTCCCGGTGTATTGGCGCGTGGCTGTAAGTGCGGTCGGTATGCTGCTGTCGGTCACTGTGATAGTAACTGCAAACGTACCGGCCGCGGTAGGCGTGCCGCTGATGACGCCTGTGGAACTGTTCAGGGATAGCCCGGCCGGCAGCACACCGGTGCTGATCGACCAGGTGTACGGAGGCGTGCCGCCGCTGGCCTGTACCGTGGTGCTCGGATACGCCACGTTCACTGTGCCGTTGGCCAACGAGCTTGTCGTGACGGCCAAGGCGGGGACGATCGTGCCCGTGTAAAGCTGGGCGGCGATCCGCGGCGCGGGCCCGCTGCTGTCGGTGACCTCGGCCATAAAGCTAAATTGACCGGCCATGGTAGGGATGCCGCTGATGACGCCAGTGGAACTGTTTAGCGACAGCCCGGCCGGTAGCCCACCGGCGCTGATCGACCAGGTGTATGGAGAGGTTCCTCCGCTGGCCTGCAGCGTGGTGGTCGGATAGGGCACATTCACCGTCCCACCGGGTACCGAGGCGGTGGTGATGGTAAAGCCTGCTGCGATCGTCCCGCGGAACGATTCGGTGGCGGTCTGCGGCTTGGGCACGCTGCTGTCGCTGACCGCGGCGGTGAAGCTAAATGGGCCGGCCGCGGTAGGGGTGCCGGTGATGACGCCTGCAACAGTGTTTAGCGACAGCCCGGCCGGTAGCGCACCCGAGACGATCGCCCAGGTGTAAGGAAAGGTGCCCCCGACGGCCTGCAGCGTAGTACCCGGGTACGCCACGTTTACCGTGCCGCTGGGTATGGTGGTGGTGGTGATAGTCAGTGGACCGCTGACGGCCAGAGTGAAAGCCTTGCTGACCGTCGACGGGGGCTGGCTGCTGTCGGCGATTTGAATAGTGAAGTTAGTCGTGCCGAGCGTGGTGGGAGTGCCGCTAATGACGCCAGTGGAACTGTTTAGCGTCAGCCCGGCGGGCAAGGTGCCGGCGGTGACTGTCCAGGTGTATGGCGCCGTGCCGCCGATCGCCGCCAGCGTCTGCGAATAGACTACATTGACCATACCCGTGGACAGCGGCGAGTTGGTGGTGATAATCACGTTTGCGCCAATTGTGTTGAGCAGGCGAATCACTTCATTCCCGTCATCCGCAATGTATATCTGGCCGCCACTCACCGCCACGCCGCTGGGGTAGTTGAGTTCGGCGGCTTGTGCCAGGCCGTTGTCGCCCGTGTAACCACATCCCAGTTGGGCGTTGCCGGCGATAGTGGTGATGACGCCATTCGGCTCGACGACGCGGATCACGCAGTTGTCCGTATCTGCAATGTACAGATTGCCATTGGAGTCCACCGCGACGCCTTGCGGCTCCGACAGGGACGCCTGGGTGGCCGGTCCTCCGTCGCCCGAATAGCCCTCGATGCCGTTGCCGGCCACCGTGGTGATTACGCCAGTCGCCGCCGTCACCTTGCGGATCACCTGGTTGTCGCTGTCGGCGATATAGAGGTTGCCGGCGCTATCCACCGCCAAGCCGTTCGGATTCTGGAGCTGGGCGAGGGTGGCCTGGCCGCCGTCGCCGGCATAACCAGGACCCGCGTCAAAATTGCCGGCATAGGTGTTAATCTCACCGCTGGTACCCCCCCAGGCCGGGCAGGTGTTAGCGCAGACCTCGCGCACGACGTCGTTGCCGGAGTCGGCGATGTAGAGGTTGCCGGCGGCATCCAGCGCCACATAGGATGGAGTGCTCAGTTGCGCGCTGGTGGCCGGCCCGAGGTCGCCCGAAAAACCAGAGCCATCGCCATTGTTTCCGGCCACCACGGCGATGGTGCCGCCCGTTATCTTCCAGACCACATAGTTGCCGAAGTCCGCGATATAAAGATTGCCGCTCGAATTAAAGGCCAGGCCCGCCGGGCTGTTGAACGCGGCGCTGGTAGGTGGGCCTCCATTCCCGCTATATCCTTGAGTGCCGTTGCCGGCAATGGTCGAGATGGCGCCACCCGATACTTTGCGGACCCGGAAGTTGCCCAGATCGGAGATGTAGAAATTGCCCGAGGAATCCAATTTCACGTCGAAAGGGCCGTTCAACTCGGCACTGGTAGCCGCGCCCCCGTCCCCGCTAAATCCCTGGGCGCCATTGCCGGCTATGGTCGAGATGATATAAGTCGGCGGGGTCTGCGCGCGACCCAGAGCCGGCAGAAACAGCCATGCCGTGGCGATCAGATGTACGATCCAGCTTCGCTTGCAGACCGTAATTGAATACCGATTCACTGAATGATCTCCGATTCCTCGCTGTCTATTCTCAGCGAAGACGGCATTTCTGCAGGGGCTGGTAACCGGTACCAGCCGGCTTTAATAGCGAAAGGATGGCCACAGCCAGTTCCGCCATAGAATGAGGCCACAGCGCGACGGCGACGGCCCTGTTCCATGAGCCAGACTGAGCCGTCCGGCGTGATGTCGGATACGTTTCGTATCCACCCCCCTATCGAGATTTTAGCAGCAAGGCATTTCGATCGGAAGGCGGCCCGACGATGGGTCAGATGCGTCGGTGCATGGTCAGATCAGCTCGCTATCCATCTTGTAAAAAAATTGTGAACTCTCCGCGGAGATCCTTCCTTCGGATCGGGCTCCGGTGCGATACTCCTTTCGCGAGGTGAGTCCATGCAACGGATGCTTATATCTTCCGCGGTGGCGTTGCTGCTGCCTATTTTCTGCCCAGCCGACACGCTGAAAGTGTTGCATGCGTTCGGCGGTAGCCCTGACGGCTCCGCGCCAGAGTCGAATCTGATCGTTGATGCCAAAGGTAATCTCTACGGCACCTCTTATGAAGGTGGCACCGGGACAGCATGCCTGGACGGCTGCGGCACTGTTTTCCAACTGACACCTGACGCAAGCGGAGGCTTCACCGAGCGTGTGATCCATAGTTTTCAGGGTCCCTTGATCGACGGGCAGAATCCGCAGGCTCCCTTGATCTTCGATGCGCAGGGCAATCTCTATGGCACCACGTATAGCGGCGGTCAAAGTGTCAGCCGGGCGTCCGGTACCGTGTTCAAGCTGTCTCCCAACCCGGACGGAATTTGGACTGAAACCGTGCTCCATAGCTTTAATGGCGCTTTGGATGGCGGCGATGACGGTGGTGGTCTGCAAGGGGGCTTGGTCTTCGACCGGGCCGGCAATTTGTACGGTACAACTGCCGGGGGAGGCACCGGCACCGGTTGCGGCGCGGGGCCGGCGACCGGCTGCGGCACCGTCTTTGAATTGACCCCTACGCCAGCTGGCAAGTGGCAGGAAACTATCCTGCATAACTTCACTAACAATCATAGTGACGGCTGGAGCCCGGAGTCCGGTCTGATCTTCGATGCGGAAGGCAGTCTGTACGGCACAACATTCTATGGCGGCGCGGCGCCCATGGGCGGAGGGACGGTTTTTAAGCTTACGCCTGTATCCGGCGGCTGGCAGGAGAGCGTGCTATACAGCTTCAAGTGTGCGGCCGATGGTTGCAGTCCGTATTCCGGCTTGGCCTTCGATACCGTAGGCAACCTCTACGGTACAACCGTCGGCGGCGGCGATACGGAAGGCGACGGCACTGTTTTCAAACTCGCGCCTAATCCGAACGGTACTTGGACGGAAACCGTGATACACACCTTCGCGAGCGGCCAGGACGGAAGATACCCGTACGGCGGCCCGATCCTTGATGCTGCCGGTAACGTCTATGGCACAACCTTGGATGGCGGTGGCGGCACTCTCACTGGATGCAGTAATGGCTGTGGGACAGTCTATGAGCTGATACCTGTTTCAGGCGGATATAGCGAGGCTATTCTGGCTCGTTTTGGCAACGGTGACCGCGGCATTGGCCCGCTTGCCGGTCTGGTGAACGGGCGAGGCACTCTGTATGGCACGACTGCCTTCGGAGGTCCTGATGCCGCCGGTGTGGTATTTGAGGTTGTCCCATAATTGCGTATGAGGGAAACTGTGCTGGCGTTAACGAACCCAATGTCAATCAACTCACGCATCGGGGAAATTTGACGTCAGCAGGGGGTATTCGGACGCGCGTCCGGAAGTTACTTGTCAGGCAGGTGCACACTGACGAGGCGACCGCTCGGTAACGGCTTAGTGTGCGGCCGTGTCTCATTCGTGACTCCACAAAAACTGGGATGGATGCCGTCGCAGCTCGTTCCAAAGCGCGGCCACCAGCTTTCTCCGGCCGCTGGTATCCAGGTTCCTCGCGCGTATAGCCAACCACAAACCGAGCGCGAAGGATACGCTGAAGTTCAACAGCCCGGTCGCCGCCAGACCGAGCAGGGCCCAGAATACATCGCGCCAGGGCAGCGGACCCGACCATGCGAGCGAGCTCACATCATAAGTGAGCGATGCGCTGGCCAGCGTAATGTGCCGAACCTCGACCGGCACGCCCACGAAGACGCTCACTAGCGGAAGCAGACCAAGCAGCAGGCCCAGGCATGTATAGCCAACTATGCCGCTGAGG
>Ga0302324_100025078_pt1 | contig 11457 bp, 7 predicted proteins | sample Palsa_T0_1_FD_201949 | JGI IMG/M metagenome (GOLD analysis project Ga0302324, IMG submission 201949) | Peat permafrost microbial communities from Stordalen Mire near Abisko, Sweden - Palsa_T0_1 | ecosystem: Environmental > Terrestrial > Soil > Palsa > Peat permafrost | place: Sweden: Abisko... | reverse complement strand
CGCCCGCGCACGCCGCGGTCGTCGTCGGCGCGATCGGCACAATTGCCTGGGTCAACATCGGCGGCGTCGCGCGCGGCACGCGGCTCGTCAATACGGCAACCCTGGTCAAGCTCATCCCGCTCGCCGTGTTCGTCATCGCCGGTGCCGGCGCAATCCACAGTATGAATTTCCTGCCATCGGCGCAGCCGAATACCGGAGGTGTAGGTCGTGCGCTCATCCTCGCGCTGTTCGCCTTCACGGGTATGGAGGTGGCGCTCGCCGCGAGTGGCGAGGTCGTGCAGCCCGCGCGCACCATTCCCCGCGCGCTGGCGATGGCGATGCTCTTCGTGACGATGCTCTATGTCGCGGTGCAGGTCATTGCGCAGGGGATACTCGGCGCGTCATTGGCAACCTCCACGGTGCCGTTGGCGGATGCCATGGCGCGCATCAGCCCGGCACTGAGTGTGCTGATGCTGGTCGGCGCCGCCCTATCCATGTTGGGCTGGATGGGTAGCGACCTCCTCGGCACCCCGCGCATTCTCTTCGCATTCGCGCGCGATGGGCGTCTGCCGCGCGTGCTCGGGCGCGTACACCCGCACACGCGCGCTCCGCACGTCGCCATCGTGGTCTATGCCGTGCTTGCCATCGGCGTGTCGCTCACCGGAAGTTTTGCGGAGCTCGCCGTGCTCTCGACGCTCACGGTCGCGCCCATCTACATTGCGGGATGCGCGGCTGCCTGGCGTCTTTCCCGCAACGGCGTGGCGCTCGCCGGAGTGCCGCTTAATTTCCGCTGGCTGCGGGCCGCGATGCTGACCGGCATCTGCAGCATGCTGGCTCTGATTGCGCTTGCCTCGCGCGAAGAGATCCTTGGGCTTGCGGCTGCACTGGCCGCCTGCGTTATCGTGTTCTGGCTATCAAATCGAGGGCAGGCGACCCGGCCGGGGCCGGAAACGTCCTAGCACTCCGGCACGTTGACCGCGAGGCCTCCCTGCGATGTCTCTTTGTAGATGGTCGACATGTCGGCGCCCGTCTGGCGCATCGTTGCGATCACCTGATCCAGGGAGACCTTGTGGGTGCCGTCGCCGCGTGTCGCGAGGCGCGCGGCATTGATGGCCTTGACGGCGCCCATGGCGTTTCTCTCTATGCACGGGATCTGCACGAGCCCGGCGACCGGATCGCAGGTGAGGCCGAGGTTGTGCTCCATGCCGATCTCGGCGGCGTTCTCCACCTGCTCGGATGTGCCGTGCAGCGCCGCCACGAGTCCCGCGGCGGCCATCGAGCAGGCGACCCCAACCTCTCCCTGGCAGCCCATCTCGGCTCCGGAGATGGAAGCGTTCTTCTTATAGAGCATCCCGATGGCGCCCGCCGTCAGCAGAAAGCGGATCACGCCATCATCGTTGGCGCCGGGTTCGAAGCGCCGGTAGAAATGCAGCACCGCGGGCACGATGCCGGCCGCGCCGTTGGTCGGTGCGGTCACCACGCGTCCGCCGGCGGCATTTTCTTCGTTGACCGCGAGCGCCCACGCATTCACCCAGTCCATGACGTCGAGTGGATTCGCGGCGCCCTGGCTCTCGATGAGCATGCGGTAGAGCTTCGGCGCGCGCCGCCGCACCTTCAATACTCCCGGCAGGAGCCCCGTCTGCCGAAAGCCGCGCTCCACGCAGGCCTGCATGACGCTCCACAGTCGCAGCAGTCCGGCGCGCACGTCCTGTTCCGATCTCCAGGTGCGCTCGTTCGCCATCACGAGCTCAAAGAGCTCGAGACCCTGTGTGCGCGCGCGCACCAGTAATTCATCGCCGGAGTCAAAGGGATAGGGCGATGGCAGGCGGCCGGCGGGCGCTGCGGCCGCCTCATTGCCGCGCAGAATGAAGCCGCCGCCGATCGAGAAGTAGTCCTCCTCGCGCAGCGTGTTGCCATCGACGCCGAGCGCGGTGAAGCGCATCCCATTTGAATGCCGCTCCAGGCGCTCGTGGCGCATAAAGAGGAGCTGCATCGGCTCATCAAAGGGTATTTCGTGGCGGCCCAAAAGCTTGATCCGCCCGGTCGCGCGAATGCGCGCCACGGCCGGCTCCATCTGATCCGGATCGATGCTCTCCGCATCGGCGCCTTCGAGGCCGAGAAGTATGGCGCGATCGGTACCGTGGCCCACGCCCGTGAGCGCGAGCGACCCATAAAGGCGCACGGCAATCTCGCGCGTCGCCGCGAGCAGGCCGTCGCGCTCCAGGCCCGCGGCAAACTCATGCGCCGCGCGCATCGGTCCCATCGTGTGGGAGCTCGAGGGGCCGATGCCGATCTTGAAGATGTCAAATACACTCAACGTCATTTAGAGAAAACCTCTTCAGGCCTCCGCGAGCGATAACAGGCTCGCGTTGCCGCCCACGGCCGCGGTATTGATGCTGATCGTCTGCTCCGTGGCAAAGCGCGCCAGATAGTGCGGACCGCCGGCCTTTGGACCCGTGCCCGAAAGTCCGCAGCCGCCGAAGGGCTGCACGCCAACGACCGCCCCGATCATATTCCGATTGACATAGATATTCCCGACGCGTGCACGTGATGCGATGCGCGCGGCGACAGCGTCGATGCGGGTATGGATGCCGAGCGTCAGGCCATAGCCCATGCGATTGATCGCGTCGACCACCTGGTCAAGCTCACTCGCGCGATAGTCAACCACATGCACAATGGGTCCAAAGACCTCGCGATCAAGCGCGGCGAGCGCGGGCAGCGCCACCGCAAGGGGAGCGAAGAACCTGCCGCGCGCAGCATCTGCACCCACGGGCGCCCGGTGATGCCAGGCACCGCCCGCGGTCACGCGCGCGGCGTGCGCCTCGAGCATGGCGAGCGCCTCACGATCGATAACCGGACCTACATCGGTCGCAAGCCACGCCGGATTGCCCACGCGCAGCTCATCCATATAACCGGCCAGCAGTTCCATGACGCGCGCCGCAATCTCCTCCTGCAGGATGAGCACCCGCAGCGCGGAGCAACGCTGGCCCGCGCTGTTGAAGCCTGACGCAACCGCATCGAGCACGACCTGCTCCGGCAGCGCCGAGCTGTCGACCAGCATCGCATTCACACCGCCCGTCTCGGCGATGAAAGTCGCGATCGCGCCCGCACGGGCGGCGAGGCTACGCTCGATGAGGCGCGCCGTCTCGGTCGATCCGGTGAAGACGACGCCTGCCACGCGCGGATCACGCGTCAGTGCGGCGCCCACCGAGCCGCCCTCGCCCGGCAGGAACTGCAGCACCTCGACCGGCACCCCCGCCTCGTGCAAGAGCTGCACGGCGAGCGCCGCGGTGAGCGGCGTCTGCTCGGCGGGCTTGGCGACTACGGCGTTGCCCGCCGCGAGTGCCGCGCTCAGCTGTCCGGTAAAGATCGCGAGCGGAAAATTCCACGGACTGATGCAGGCAAAGACTCCGCGCCCGCGCAAGCGCAGCGCATTTCTCTCTCCGGTCGGGCCCGGCAGCAGCGTCTCGGCGGCAAACAGCACCCGCGCCTGCTGCGCGTAGTAGCGCAGGAAATCGACCGCCTCGCGCACCTCGGCGACGCTGTCCGGCAGGGTCTTGCCCGCCTCGAGTACGCAGCGCGCGATGAGCTCGGGACGGCGCGTCTCAAAGAGCTGCGCCGCCCGCTCAAGCACCGCGGCGCGCTCCTCTGCACTGCGCGCTTCCCAGGCCGCGGCCGCAGCGCACGCGCTGCCGAGCGCGCGCTCCACATCGGCGGCGGAGGCTTGCACGATGGCACCAATCGGCTGCGACTCGTCGGCCGGATTGAAGAGCTGCAGGCGCTCACCGCCGCCGGCTCGGCCATTGATGAGCGCCGTCGCCCGCCACGGCTTCGCGGCCGCAGCCTCGCAGGCGTTTTTCAAGCGCTCAAGCTCCGCCGGATCGGCGAAATTGACGCCCAGGGAATTCAATCTTCCCGCACCAAAGAGACGCTGCGGCACATCGATGCGCGGATGTGCCGCCTGCGTCAGCCGATCGACCTCCGCGACCGGATCCGCGACGACGGCTGCCGCCGGCAGCCGCGCATCGACCACGCGATTCACGAAGGACGTATTGGCGCCATTTTCGAGCAGGCGCCGCACCAGATACGGCAGCAAATCCTCGTGCGCCCCGACCGGTGCGTATACGCGGCAGGGATAGCCGCCCGCATCGGCGGCAATCACCTGCGCATACAGCTCCTCGCCCATGCCATGCAGACGCTGGAATTCGAATGCGCCGGGACGATTGCGGAAGAGCTCCGTGATGTACGCAACGGTATGCGCGTTGTGCGTGGCGAACTGCGGGAAGATCACGTCGGTCGCCGAGGCAAGCAGGCGCGCACAGGCAAGATAGGCCACGTCCGTGTTCGCCTTGCGCGTGAACACGGGGTAGCCGGCAAGGCCGCGTTCCTGCGCGCGCTTGATTTCGCTGTCCCAGTAAGCGCCCTTGACCAGACGCACCGTGAGCACGCGCCCGAGTGTGCGGGCGCGCGCTATCAGCCATTCGAGCAGCCCCGGTGTGCGTTTTTGATAGGCCTGTACCGCAAGACCAAATCCGCGGTATGCGGCGAGATCCTCGCTTGCGAGCACCGCATCGATGAGCAGCAGCGACAACTCCAGGCGCTCGGCCTCCTCGGCGTCGATCGTAAGTCCGATGCCGGCGTCGCGCGCGAGCCTGACGAGCGCGAGCAATTGCGGCGCAAGCTCCTCGAGCACACGCGCGCGCTGCGCGAACTCGTACCGCGGGTGCAGTGCCGAGAGCTTGACGGAAATACTGTGGCGCGCGGCCATCGCGATCTCGGGCCGGATCGTGCAGCCGACCGCGACGATCGCCGCGCGGTACTTCTCGAAGTAGTGCTCGGCGTCGACTTGCGTCAGCGCCGCCTCGCCCAGCATGTCAAATGAGTAGCGGTACTCGCGCTCGGTCGTGCCGGTCGTGCGCTCGAGCGCCTCTTCGATGGTACGACCCATGACGAACTGATGGCCGAGGATGCGCATGGCTTGCCGGAGCGCCGCGCGCGCCACGGGCTCGCTGATGCGACTCGCGAGACGCGAGAACCAGCCGCGCACGGAACTCACCTCCGCCCGGTCGACGTCGACGATGCTGCCGGTGAGCATCAATCCCCACGTCGAGGCGTTGACAAACAAGGACTCGCTGTCCCCAAGATGCTCTTCCCAGGCGCCGGCGGCGATCTTATCGGCGATCAGACGATCCGCCGTATGGGCGTCCGGAATGCGCAGCAGCGCCTCCGCCAGGCACATCAATATGACGCCCTCGGGCGATGCCAGGTGGTATTCACGCAGGAAGGCATCGAGGCCCGAGCCCGACGGCCGCGCCGCGCGCACCGCCTCCACGAGCGCCAGACCCCGCGCCTGCACCGCGGCCGCATCCGCCGCGGAAAGCCGCGCGCGCTCGGCGAGCGCACGCACGATGGGCTCCTCCGGAGCAAGAAACGTGGAGTTGATCACAGCGCCGACCGCGGAGCCGAGGGCAACTGCGTCCGGCACGACAAAGCGCACCGCGGAAGAAGGTGAAGAGTGCATCGTGCGAGTATAATTCATGCGATGAGTGACTCGGTTCTAGAGCGTCTGCGCGAGGATCTTGCCGGCCTGCGAGTAGCCGGACTTTACAAAAGCGAGCGCGTACTCGGCGGCCCGCAGGGCGGGGTCATTCGCACCGGCGAGCGCGACGTCATCAACCTGTGCGCCAATAACTATCTCGGGCTCGCCAATCACCCCGCGGTGCGTGAAGCGGCGCATCGTGCCATCGATGCCAAGGGCTACGGCATGGCCTCGGTGCGGTTCATCTGCGGCACGCAGACCGTGCACCGGCAGCTCGAAGAGCGTGTCAGCCGTTTTCTGGGCACCGAGGATGCCATCCTGTACTCCTCCTGCTTCGATGCAAACGGCGGTCTCTTCGAGACGCTCCTCGATGAGCGCGACGCCGTCATCTCCGATGCGCTCAACCATGCAAGCATCATCGATGGCATTCGCCTGTGCAAAGCGCAGCGCTATCGCTACGCGAACAGCGACATGGCGGAGCTCGAGAGCCGCCTGCAGGAGGCGCACGGCGCGCGCACGCGGCTCATCGCAACGGACGGCGTCTTTTCGATGGACGGCTACATTGCGAACCTCGGCGCGATCTGCGCCCTGGCCGAGCGCTACGACGCGCTCGTCATGGTCGATGACTCGCATGCAACGGGTTTCATGGGAGCGACGGGCCGCGGCACACCTGAGCACTGTGGCGTCGCCGCTCGCGTCGATATCTACACGGGCACTTTTGGCAAGGCGCTCGGCGGTGGCTGCGGCGGCTACGTCGCCGCGCGCAAGGAGATCGTCGAGTGGCTGCGGCAGCGCTCCCGGCCGTATCTCTTCTCAAACAGCATTCCGCCGCTCGTTGCGGCCGTGAGCCTGCGCGTGCTCGACCTCGTGGATGACAGCCCGGAACTGCGCACCCGGCTATTCGACAATGCAAGCTACTTTCGCGCTGGCCTCGCACGCGCCGGCTTTGAGCTCAAAGCAGGCGAACACCCGATCATTCCCGTCATGCTGGGCGATGCCGCCCTCGCCGGCCGCATGGCGGATCGACTGCTCGAGCACGGCGTTTACGTCATCGGCTTCTCGTTTCCCGTGGTGCCCAAGGGCGCGGCACGCATTCGCACGCAGATGTCCGCCGCCCTCACGCGGGGCCAGCTTGACGTCGCGCTCAAGGCTTTTGCGAGCGTCGGACATGAATTAGGAATCCTTGCAAAGGAGCGCCGACTCGGATGAAAGCGCTGGTCAAGAAAGAGCGGCGGCCAGGGATCTGGCTCGATGAGATCGCCGAACCCAAGGTAGGCCCGAACGATGTGCTGATCAAGATCGCCAAGACTGCGATCTGCGGCACCGACATGCACATCTATAAATGGGACACCTGGGCGCAAAAGACGATTCCGGTACCAATGGCGGTGGGGCACGAGTATTACGGGCGCATCGTTGAGATCGGCTCCGAAGTCGCCGGGTTCAAGGCAGGCGATCGGGTCTCGGGCGAAGGCCATATCACCTGCGGCTACTGCCGCAACTGCCGCGCGGGACGGCGCCACCTGTGCCGCAATACGGTCGGCGTCGGCGTCAACCGCCCCGGCGCCTTTGCGGAATATCTTGCGATCCCGGCGGGCAACGCCTTCAAGCTGCCGGCCGCCATTTCGGACGACGTGGCCTCGATCCTCGACCCCTTTGGCAATGCCACGCACACCGCGCTCGCCTTCAACATGGTGGGTGAGGATGTGCTCATCACCGGCGCGGGCCCCATCGGCATCATGGCGGTCGCCATCGCCCGCTTCGTCGGCGCACGGCACGTCGTCATCACCGACGTCAATGATTACCGTCTGGGTCTTGCAAAGAAAATGGGCGCAACGCGCGCGATCAACGTGACGCGCGAGTCCCTCGACCAAACGATGAAAGATCTCGACATGCAGGAGGGGTTCGACGTGGGCCTCGAGATGTCGGGCAATGCCGCGGCGCTGCGCGAGCTGCTGCGCACCATGCATCACGGCGGCAGCGTCGCGATACTGGGGATTCCGCCGGATGAAACGGCCATCGACTGGAATCAGGTCATCTTCAAGGGCCTGACGCTGAAGGGCATCTACGGCCGCGAAATGTTTGAGACCTGGTACAAGATGTCGAGCCTGCTGCAAAGCGGGCTGTCGCTGGCGCCCATCATCACGCACCACTTCGGCGTCCAGGACTATATCCAAGGATTCGAGACCATGGGCTCCGGCCAGTCCGGCAAGGTCATCCTCGACTGGGCGGCTTGATTGCCACGCAATGGGCGACTTCCAGGCAGACCGCGCAGTCGTGCGCGCCTGCATTGCTGAGCGCGCGTAAGCGCGCGCGCGCGGGCTGACTTTCCGTGGAAATGCAGTGACGACGTCAATTGCCATACGTGCAGTGCGCCGTGACGACTTCGCGGCCTGGCGTCAGCTTTGGGATGGCTACAACGCCTTCTATGGCCGCTCAGGCGACAGCGCGCTGCCAGCGGAAATCACGCTGATCACGTGGGAGCGATTCTTTGACGGCGCCGAACCCATGCACGCCCTCGTTGCGGATCGCTCGGGCACGTTACTGGGCCTCGCGCACTATCTCTATCATCGCAGCACCATCATGGCGAGCCCAATCTGCTATCTGCAGGATCTCTTCACGGCAGATGCGGAGCGCGGCCAAGGCATTGGGCGCGCGCTCATTCATGCCGTCTACGAGTGCGCCAGCAGCGACGGCGCGACTCGAGTCTACTGGCAGACCCACGAGACCAATGCGGTTGCAAGGCGCCTTTACGACCAGGTAGCCGAGCAGTCCGGGTTCATAGTGTATCGCCAGAACCTATGACCGTGCCATGCGGCGTACGCGCGGCGGCGAACCGGCACCTATTTGAGATGCAGCGCGCGCCTGTGGCTGATCAATGCAGGCTATTAGGCGGTGGTTTTTTTCGATTGGATGGCAACCGGCCTCGGTGCTTGCTCTTAAGCTGCGGCCGCGGCTGCTCGGTGACACGCAAGAGCGCCTGTATCTTTAGGCTCGTCGGATCGAATACCGCGAGCAGCGGCCGCACATGTCCGGTAAAGGCGAGCGAATTCAATTGATCCGGGGCGAAGCCCGCCGCGCGCATCTGCGCCTTGAGATCCTCCCTCTCGGCAGGTGAGAAATATTTCAGATCGTCGACTTTCGTCAGTTGCTTGCGCAGCTCCGGCAAGCCCTCTTCCCAAGACCTGAAATAGCGCGGCATCGAGATGACATCGTCGCCTCCGACCACTGCGGCCGTGACGATCTTGTCGCGCTCGTCCTCGTCCTTCGGCAGAGGCGCCCAAATCCAGCGCGGCAAACTGTACCAATGGGGCGCGAGCGGCGCATGTTGCTGGCGGGCAAGTTCGATCTCGTGGTCGTTAATATCGTATGCCTGCACAAGCTGTAGCAGACCCTCGGAATACGCGTAGTACAGCGGGCGCCCGTTCCACAGCGACATGGTGCCGTAGACGAGCGCACACAGCTGCAGCACCACGATCACTCCAATGTCGCGCGCGAGCACGCGGCGCGGCTTGCTCGCGCCGGCGATGATGAACGTCAGCAACGGGCCTATCGTGAGGTCCGCACCGGCCAGCACCGTGCCCACCTGCCGGGCGTCGGCCAGATACCAGCCCGGCCAGTGATACCAGCCAACATACAGCGCGCCGAGTACCAGCGTCAGCACGACGGCGCTACCGAGTAGATGCAGTCCTAAAGCCTTGAGCCTGAATTTCATGGTCGGTTCCCGAAGAGGCGGCTGCCTGCAGCCACAGCACCCAATATATTTTCCACAAACACACGGACAATTGAAGATCGCGGAATCGGCGGCAGCAAAAATTGCAAATGCCGTCACACCTCCTGGATGTCGCAGGGTTGTTGGCGACCTAGGCGCGATCCGGGAATCTGCCGCACGCCGTCTGCGCCCTTAGGATGCGCCGTGATGCGGATCACGCGGCATGCCGCGGTCCAGCTTGCCGCGGCGCCAGTATCAGCCGCGGGCGCCCGGTTGATGGGCGGCAGCGAGCGGCTAAGGCTCGCTGCAGAAACAGTACGCGTACAGCCGATCGCGAGCGGTGAAGTGACTCAGGCGCTCCACCTCGCGCGCCAGAGGATCAAGCTCGCTCACGACCCGCGCGAGCGCGCCTGCGTTGCCGTCGGCGCTGAACATCAGCCGCGCGAGCTGCGATCGCAGCTGCATCGCCAGCTGTTCCGTCCAGGTCAGCTCGGGCTCGATGAAATGCACTTCGTAGGTCGACAGCTTGGCGCGCCGCGCCGCCGCCTTGACCGCGTCGTCAAATGAGCCAAGCTCATCGACGAGACCAAGGCGCTTGGCGTCGACTCCCGCCCACACCCGGCCCTGGCCGATCTCATCCACCTGATCGCGTGTCTTCTTGCGGCCCGCCGCGACGCGCTGCAGAAACTCCTCGTAGCCGCGCTCCACGGTCGACTGCAGCAGCGCGCGCGCCGGCGCACCCAGCGGTCGGTCGAGGCGCAACTGGCCGGAAAGCGGCGTGGTGCCGACACCGTCGACGTTGACACCGACCTTGGCGAGAGTGCGCGGCACCGTCGGAATGATCGCAAAGATGCCGATGGATCCGGTCACGGTCGCGGGGCTTGCCCAAATCTCATCCGCGGGTGCTGAGATGTAGTAGCCGCCGGAGGCCGCATAGTTGGCCATCGACACGATCAGCGGCTTGCCCGCGGCTTTGAGCGCGTTGAGCTCCCGATAGATCTGCTCGGATGCGTTGACGCTGCCCCCGGGACTGTCGACGCGCAGCACGACGGCGCGCACGTTATCGTCCATGCGCGCATTTCTGATCAGGCGCGCCGTCGACTCACCGCCGATGGTGCCGGGGGGCTGCTCACCATCGAGGATCTCCCCTTCGGCCACGATGACTCCGATCCTGTGCCCGCGCCCCGCGGTCAATTTTTTCTGCGCATGCACAATGCGCACGTAGTCCTCGGCGGCGATCGAACGAAACGATCCGTCGGACTCATCCTCACCGACCATCGAAATGAGTTCGTGCTCGACTTCCAGGCGTGTCCTCACCCCCGTGACGAGGCCCGCCTTCAAGGCCACGGCCGGCGCATCGCCGCCCGCCGCCGGGACGCTCTTCGCCAGGTCAGCCACATAGGTTGCGACCGCGTCCGCGGGGAGCTTGCGCGCCTTGGTGGTCGCACCCTGGTAGCTCGTCCACAGCGCATTGAGATAGCCCTGGGCATTCTGGCGCGCATCCTCGGACATGTCGTTGCGCGTGTAGACCTCCACCGCGCTCTTGAATGCGCCGACGCGGAAGACATTGATGTCCACGTTCAGCTTGTCGAGCGCATCCTTGAAGTACATGCGATAACCTTCGTAGCCATCGATGAGCACGAAGCCGAGCGGGTCGACGTAGATCTCATCCGCCTGCGCTGCGATGTAGTAGGGAGCCTGCAGATAGCTCGTCGCCACGGCAATAACCTTCTTGCCGCTCGCACGGAACTCGCGGATGGCGCGCGCCAGCTCCTCGAGAGTCGGCTGGCCGCCGCCGTCAAAGTGCTCCAGATCAAGCACCAGCACGGGAATGCGCTTGTCTTTGGCGGCCGCGCGGATGCTGTCGGTCAGATCCCACAGCAAAGTCTCCGCGTGCTCCTTGCTGCGCGCATCCTCGAGAGCCCTCTGCAGAGGATCCCCGGACAGCTGCTCAACGAGGCGCCCCTCGGGGGCCACCACGAGCGCCGCGCGCTCCGGCAGGCTCGGAATCGAGCTGTGCAGGGCGATGAGCACGATGGCGAAGAAAAAGAGCAGCAGTATCAAATGCAGCACCCGACGCAGCCCGTCGAGGAACCGCCACATGTTGTGCCCGAAGCGGCGCAGAGCAGCCATCCGCTTAAGCGCTCAGATCTTCTCTTCGATGCGGGCCGCCTTGCCGGACAGCGCGCGCAGATAATAGAGCTTGGCGCGGCGCACACTGCCGCGGCGC
>Ga0302324_100025077_pt1 | contig 11458 bp, 10 predicted proteins | sample Palsa_T0_1_FD_201949 | JGI IMG/M metagenome (GOLD analysis project Ga0302324, IMG submission 201949) | Peat permafrost microbial communities from Stordalen Mire near Abisko, Sweden - Palsa_T0_1 | ecosystem: Environmental > Terrestrial > Soil > Palsa > Peat permafrost | place: Sweden: Abisko... | reverse complement strand
GAAGAACCTATACGACGTCATCGTGAAGAAGCGTGGTCCCGCTCGATAGCGATGACGTGTTCGATTGTTTTGCCGCGTTCGGATTGCGCTACCGGGCTGGCCGTTCTTACGGGGTCGGCGCCGGAAGCTTTGCTTCGAAGAACTCTTCCACTCGTCCCAGGATCTCCGCCCCGCTCTTAGCGTCGTAGATCGCCTTCCTGAGCGCCGCGCCTCCGGGAACACCGTGGGTGAACCACGATGCGAACTGCTTCATCTTGCCTTCCGCTCCGGGCATTTCTTCTTCGAGCAGCATCCGGAAGTAGGTGCGGATCATCTGGTAGCGGTCGGCTTCGGTGGGCTCGTCATACATCTTTCCGGTCGAGCTTATGTATTGCCCGATCTGGCGGAAGATCCATGGATTCGCTGGAGCCATCCGACCGATCATCACCGCGTCGCAGCCGGTTTGGGCTACGATCGCGCAGGCGTCTTCGGGCGAGCGAATGTCGCCATTGCCGATCACAGGAATCTTGACTGCCTGCTTGACGGACGCGATCCATTCCCAGCGCGCGTTTCCGCTGTAGCCTTGCTCCCGCGTGCGGGCGTGCAGCGCGACCCCGGCAAGGCCGCAGCTTTCGGCCATGCGCGCCAGTTCCACGCAGACAATTTCATCGTCATTCCATCCCGCGCGGAATTTTACCGTGAAAGGAATCTTCACCGCGGCTCGCACCGACTCGAAAATTTGCCCGATCAGCGGCAGGTCACGCAATAAGCCCGAGCCTCCGTTGCACTTCACCACTTTCTTCGCCGGGCAGCCGAGGTTCAGGTCGATGAGATCGAAGCCGAGATCTTCCACCAGTCGCGCGGCATCGGCCAGAACGCTTGGGCTGCTGCCAAAAAGCTGGGCCGAAATTGGATGCTCGTCTTCATAGAAGTGGAGGTAACGTCCCCGAACCCGCTGGTCGCGCAGGACGCCGTCGGCCGAAGTGAACTCGGTCATAATCAGTCCGCATCCGCCGAGATTCTTGATAAAGCGGCGGAAAACCGTGTCGGTAACTCCGGCCATGGGGGCGAGGACGGTGGCGGGAGCGATGCGGACATTGCCAATCGTCACGGATGCAGGAAATACCCGCGCCTGGGTCGTAACGGCCATCTCGCCCGTCCGATCCATCGTTGCACCCGGGTTGTCCCAGAACTTCTGCACAATCTGATTTTACGTGAAGCCGGGGAATCGCCGAAATGCGCTCGGCAGGACGGGCGAGGACGCCTTTCTCTCCACAAGACAAAGCCTCCCGTCTCGGGGAGGCTTTTAAGAATGCGCGTTGTTGCGCCGGAGTTACTGCTTGACAGGCGCTGCGGACTGCTTTGCGGCGGCCTCTGCTTTTCCCGCATCGCTCTTCGCATACTTGCGGCGGAAACGCTCCACACGGCCCGCGGTGTCCATGAGCTTCTGCTTGCCCGTGAAGAAAGGGTGGCAGGCGGCGCAGATTTCTACGCTGATATTGCCCTTGTGCGTCGAACGCGTGGTAAATGCATTGCCACAGGCGCAATGCACGTTGATTTCATTATAGTTGGGATGAATGGCTGCTTTCATGGCGATTCCTGATCCTCGATTCAGACATTTGATTCTACCGAACTCAGGAAGGATTCAGCAAGGCAGGTATTAGGCGGGCCGTGGTGCAGTTTCACGATGGAACCATGAAATCCTGAACCATCAGGGGCACGAAGCATCACGAAGGCTTTAGGCTTCAGATATTTCCTTCGTGTACCTTGGTGGCCTTGGTGGTTAACGATTTCGCATATTGCACCACTACCGTTAGCCGGGCAGTGGTACAGCTTGAATTGGTTTTGAAAGGGCACGGCTTCAGCCGCGCCGTAGGCTCTGAGCCCCGACACCTGCGATCTTCAAAAGCAAAACGGCAGGGCCGACCCCCTGCCGTCTCGCTCTCCTGCAAGAGTGCGGGCCCCTACTTACCTTTGTTAACTACTTTCTTGAGTTCGTTTCCGGGAGTGAATTTGGCGACTCTTCGGGCGGCTATCTTGATGGTGGCCCCCGTCTGCGGGTTTCGGCCATTGCGGGCCTTGCGCTGCGAGACGGAGAAGGTGCCGAACCCGATCAAGGCAACCCGGTCCCCTTTTCGAAGGGCAGCTGTGACGCTGTCCACGGTGGTGTCGATCGCGGTCGTCGCCTGCGCCTTCGAAATACTACAGGCTCCGGCGATCCGGTCAACCAGATCAGCTTTATTCATGCTCTCTCCTGACACTAGTCGTTTCGGTTCCCGCGCGTTCAGCCGGGGAGGATAGCTCAACACGCGAGCACCGGCGATGGCAATTCTCGCCCATGCTGTGGGATTGTCAATGGGAAACACGTGCCTGTTGCCGCTTTCGACACCGAGACGAAAGTGCTAAGGCTTTCTCGACGATCGCTAAATGCACGCGAAAAATGCGCGCGAAATTCACGCGCTGCGGATGCGAAACTATCTAGGCGCGACCCTGCGTTTTCCAAGCTTCTTCGCGGTTCTCCACAACCGGCCCGGTGTCTCCACAGGATGTGCACAGAGAGGCAACGGATTCGAGTTGCGATGCGGACGCGTTAGGTGCACAGTTTAAGTACACGACTCAAAGTAGACAACCATGAAGACAGCAACAGAAGTTTGCGCGTTGTGCGCGGGCACCGGGTGGAAGCCGGTTCCGGACGCGCCGGAACGCGGCGTCACGCGCTGCGATTGCCAGATGCGGGCTCGTGGCGGAGCCATGATCGCAGCGGCACGCATTCCGAAGCGATATGAGCATTGCGAGCTCTCGAACTTTACGCCTGATTTTCCCGGAGCCGATCGCTCGGTTTCGCTGGCGCAGATCAGTGCGTCGCGCTTCGTGCAGGAGTTCGATCCGCGCGACGGCAGGGGACTGCTGCTGGTCGGCGGCATCGGCACGGGCAAGACTCATCTTGCGGTGGGCATTCTTAAGGAACTCATTGCCGCTCGAGGCAGCGCCTGCCTTTTTTGTGATTATCGCGAACTGCTGAAACAGATTCAGAACTCCTACAACGATTCCGTGAAAGCGACCGAACTGCAGGTGCTCCGGCCGGTCTTTGACGCCGAGGTGCTTTTGCTGGACGAACTGGGCGCCGTGAAACCGAGCGAATGGGTGTGGGACACGGTCAGCCTGATCCTCAACACGCGCTATAACGACAATCGAACTACCATCATTACTACGAATTTTGCCGACGAGCCGGCTGGGGGTGTAGCTCGATCGCTCTCGCCCGCGCGGGCCGCCGCTCGCGAGGAGACCCTCGGCGACCGCATCGGCGAGCGCATGCGCTCCCGCCTGCACGAGATGTGCCGCATCGTGAAGATGGACGGGCCGGACTTCCGCCAGAAGTTCAAGAGCGCCAGCTTCGGATAAAAACCTGGAAACGGTATTTCTAAACCCTACCAAAAGGGCGAAAGCACGAAGCACCAGGCGCCGAGCAGCCAGCCGTTGTCAGACGTTACACCTCCAATCTGCATTTTGCGACCGGCACACTACAATCGAAAATGTGCTGACCGAGCGCATCGAGTTCCGTCCGGAAGCTGACGCCGAGGTCTTCTCCGCCGTAGCCGCCGCTCCGGCCGTGTTTCTCTTGCGCGGCCAGGATGCGAACTCCGAGCCTTACGTCAGCAAAACTGCCAATCTTCGCCGGCGGTTGCAGCGGCTGCTTTCCGCGCCGGAAGAAAAGACCAAGCGCCTCAACCTGCGCCATCTCGTTCGCTCCATCGAATACACGCTGACCGGCTCGGACTTCGAATCGGGATTCGTGCTCTATCAGGTGCTGCGGTCAGTTTTTCCCGGGACGTACTCCAATCGCCTGCGGCTGCGCTTCGCCCCTTTAGTCAAGCTGCATCTGGAGAATGAATTTCCCCGCGCTTCCATCACCACGCGCCTGGGACGAACTTCTGCGAAAAATGTTTATTACGGCCCGTTCGCTTCGCGGGTGGCCGCGGAAAAGTTTATGAATGACGCGCTCGACTTTTTCAAGATGCGGCGCTGCACGGATGATCTCCATCCCGATCCCGAATTTCCCGGCTGTGTTTACTCCGAGATGAAGATGTGTCTGGCCCCCTGCTTTCGCGGATGTACCGACGACGAATATCGGGCCGAGGTGGTGCGGGTCGAGGATTTTCTGGATTCTCGCGGCGAATCGCTGAAGCGGCAGCTGGCAGCGGAGCGCGATGACGCTTCCGCGAAAATGGAATTCGAGACGGCCGCGGCCATTCACGCTCGGCTCGACAAGCTCACCCCGGTGCTGCAGCAGATGCCGGAGTTTGTCCGCCGCATTGATCAGGTGCACGCCGTGATCGTACAAAAATGGCGGCAGCCGGAGTGTGTTGCCTTGTTCCGGGTTGACGGCGGCGTGATCGCGGGACCGCTCGGGTTTCCGATCTCTGGCGCGGAACATACCAAGTCCCAATCGATGGAAGCCCGTATTCAAGCCGCGCTGTCGACATTTCCAGCGTCCGATGCGGCCGGTGCGCTCGAGCGCATGGAGCATCTTGCGATCCTGAAACGCTGGTGCTATCGCGGCAGCCGGGCCGGCGAAATCTTCTTTGCGAATGCGAAAGGCGAACTGCCCATGCGGCGCCTGGTGCGGGGAGTCAGTCGCGTGTACAAAGGAGAAGCGCCCGAAAACGAAATCAATGTGAACACGCCACCGTCATCCGCACTGTGATCAGCACTATGATCCGCTGACTTTCCGGTAGTGGCGCAGTTTCACGATGGAGCCGATGAAATCCTGAACCACCAAGGGCACATCAAGGATGACGAAGGCTTTAGGCTTCAGATATTTCCTTCGTGTACCTTGGTGCCCTTGGTGGTTAACGATTTCGCAAGTTTCACCACGACCGACTCTCCCGTTGAATTCCGTCCCCGTAAAATAAAGCTAAAATAAAACTCCCATGGCAAAAAAGAAAACCAGCAAAGCATCCCCGAAGGCGAAAAAGAAGGCGACGGCGCGAGCGGCTTCGCCCGATCAGGTTCTCCGCGACCAACTGCTCTACTTGCTGAAAGGCGGTGGCGCGCATATCAGTTTTGACGATGCCTTGAATAATTGGCCGGTCCGGCTTGCCGGGGTCAAAGTGGCGAACTTCCCTCACACCGCCTGGATGCTGCTCGAACACATGCGCCTCGCCCAGTGGGACATTCTGGAGTTCAGTCGCAACTCGAAGCATGTCTCTCCGCCATGGCCCGAAGGCTATTGGCCCGCGTCGGAAGCGCCCCCGAATGAGGCGGCATGGACTGCAAGTATGACCACGTTCAAGAAAGACCTGCGAACGATGGAGCGGTTTGTCGCCGACCCGAGAGTCGATCTCTATGCCAGAATCCCCTGGGGTGATGGGCAAACCATTTTGCGCGAGGCGCTGCTGCTGGCCGACCACAACGCGTATCACCTAGGACAGCTGGTAATGGTGCGGAAGAGCATCGGGGTCTGAATTTGCATGCCCTTAGTCTTGCAAGTGCGGTCTTGTAAGAGCGAAGAAAGCTCTTCTCGGCGCTCTCCGCGTCTCGGCGGTGAAAAGCTCTAAGCTGCCCGAACCGGCGAATGCTGCGGCCTTTTCCGAAACACGACTCTGATTTCCTCGCGCCAGCGTTCGTCGATACCCAGTAGTTCCCAATCGATCTCCGGTGACAGATAGCGCAGGATTGTGTCGGTTGTCGGATGCACGTGCAGAGCGGGCGCGACCAGCATGAGCAGTGGTTTTTGTGACGAGATTTCGCGTCCGGGAAAATAACCGAATTGCGCAAACTCCCCCCGGCTCTGGTGCCAGGCGACTCGCGACCAGTAGTCCACGCCCTGCAAAGGGAGGTGGATGTCCTCGTCGGCTTTGAGTTCGATGACGGCCAGGCGAGCGTCGCGAGTGGTCGCCAGAATGTCGATCATGGCGCGGTCCGCGGCCGCGAACGCCGGTACCTGGGCATAGACCGATTCCGGCCGCAGCCGTCCGTCGAGCGCCGCAATGTTCGCGAAGACCAGCGACTCCAGCCAGCGCTCGGGATGCATTCGCCACAGCGCGTGGTTCTTGGGACCGTCCTGGTGCCGGACAGCCGCTGCCAGACGGACCAGATCGGCAAACTCGGTTTCGTTGCTTGCCTCTAGAACCCGCTCCTCCGGCCCTACGCCGAAAGCGATTTCCTCGCCGCTCTGGAAGTTTCGAGGATCATGTGCGATTCGCGCCTGCGCAAATTCAAGGCCATGCCGCCGGAAGGAAATCAGCGCCGGCGTGAGCACCACGACTTCCGATTGCGGCAGAATGCCGCGAATGCGTGCGATCGACTCCGCAAACCGATCGCGGGCCAGGCCTTCATCGACGGCATGCACCAGCCGGGTTGCCAGATTGCCGCGATCGCCGGTATCCGCCGGCACCAGCGCATCCTCCCGCTGGTCGAATTCATACAGGCTCCACTTCGCTGCCGTGGGATGCAGATGCGCCATTCGCTGCTGCGTCAGAGTAACCATGCCCTTCGGCACAATGATCGCCAGCCCTTCGACTACACGGCGTTCCCGCTGTGCCAGACGGCACGCCTCCAGCCAGAGAATGCCGCAGGTGAGCGCGCCATCGACCGTCGATTGAGTTTCCTGGTCGTTGGCTCCAACGATGGCCAGGGCGCGCTGCCCCTGGCGCAGCCAGCCGCGCAGGTAGGCTGGCCCGAACGAGTGTTCGAGGTCGACGCTGGTGGTGAGACGACCCACGGTCCATTCGGGAAAATTCCTCTCGAGCGCCCGCCGCAGACGAGGTTCGTAGGCGATCCGCGCCGCCCGTCGCGCCGCCGGCGACCGCCGATCGCGATCGCGGCAAAAATCGAGCCGCGTGGGGCGAGTCTGCCCCATGCGCTGTACCTGCAATCGGAGCGTCGTGGCCTTCACTTCCGCGTCCAGCACCCGGCGCACAACATTCCGCTCGTTCGACCACAGATGCAGCAGGCATTTGCTGTATTCGCCAGAAATCGAATATTTCGCCTCGGCTAGATCGAACGCGATGGCGCCGTCTTCAACCACCACCGCGGCGCGTGCGCCATTGAGGAAGTCGGAGAGCATGTGACTGAGTGAGTCGGGAGTCATAAACTCGATGGGGGAACGGCTACCTCAATGATGATTATTTTTCGCTTTGTTTACCGTTAGGTTATTAATCCGTGTTTACTACCACCCCCTCCCCCCTCCCCTATTGAAATCATGGGGTTGGGCGCTGGAAAACCTTTCGGTCCTAGAGCGCAAAGGACTTATACGCAAAGTATTCCGAAGTAAGGAGTTGCTCCGATTTTGAGCTCATTTTCCGGATTTGGGCGGACTGCCGAGGCCGCTCATCACCGGGAGTTTTGTTTGTCAAAGAGTTAATAGAGCATGGGCCTTGAGGCGCTGTGTCTCCTGAGAAACGGACGCACTCGGCCCTGACACATAGGTCGATCCCTATGGTCGCCGATGGGCGGTTCGATGTCTGTGATGGGGCACACCGGACATTGTGATGAAAAATGCTGAAGTCCGATGCCAGTGTTCAGTGATCGGGCGGACGTGGTCAGTCTTTCGCGTCGCCGATCACTCGCCAAGTGACGGGGCCGATTCTGGGTTGTGAGTGCTATGGGGATTTTTCGCCAATTGACGCGGCGCGTTCTTATCAAGGGTGATCCAGTTCCTTCCGAGTCAATTCGCAGTCGGCGTCTTTTCCTTCAGAACAAGATGCGCATGCTGGTGGCTCCATTCGACTGCCTTAGCCTTCGCTTCCTTAACTTCTTTGCGAGTCAGTTCCTTTTCCAACATTTCGCTCTCCTGTTTTGCTTCCGGTATGTCGGCTGAAGCGGCTAGGTAAATGAACTCGTAGGCAGAAATCTTATCCTGTTTCAAGCCCTCGCCCTTCCAGTACATCTCTCCAACGCGCAACGTGGCGACAGCTAAACCCATGTTGGCCGCATCGCTGTACCATTTCGCCGCCTCGGAGAGATTCCGTTCCACGCCCCACCCATGATCGTAGATCTGGCCCATGCAGTACGCTCCGGGCGAATAATGCAGACCCGCAGCCCCCTCGCAAAGGCGACGCGCCTCCGCGTAGTTAGATGTCCCGCTCGGGCTCTGAAGAAGCAGGCTTGCCAGCTTGATTTGCACGCGTCCGTCGCCGTTCTCCGTTGCCTTGCGGTACCAGTTGATGGCTTCGCTTGAACGCTGCGGGAGTTCATCACCCTTCTGATACATGTCGCCGATCTTTTCAAGAGCCTCCGATTCACGATTCCCCGCCTCATCTTTCATCCGCTTGGTTGCGCCGTCAGCCGACACGCTGCCGAATTGCTGGGCCAACAAGAGCCACGCAAAAGATGCAACTTCATCAGCGGCTACCCCGTCCCCGTTGTAATAGGCCGTGCCAAGGTTGAACATAGCGTTCGGGTTTCCTTGTTTGGCAGCTTTCCCATACCACCGGACCGCTTCAGCTTTGTCTTGATCTACTCCGAGTCCCGATCTGAACATCAGGCCAAGATTATTCTGTGCTTTTGCGTTTCCTTGTTCTGCCGCCGCCTTGTACCAACTTACTGCCAGCCGATCGCTCTGAGGCACCCCGTCGCCATCTTCGTAGGCTCTTCCAAGGCTGACCTGTGCATCAGAGTTGCCTGCATCGGCCTTGGCCTGAAGTTGGGCGATTTGTTCCGGCGATAGTCGAGGCGTGGAAGCCGATTCCTGCTGCGCCACAGCCTGCTGAACGAAGCCTGTCAGCGATACGACAACAATCGCGCACGACACAAGAAAAACAAGCCGCTTCATACTCTCTCCGCAAGTGCGAAAGGCTGCCCTGGGATTCTGCGGGACCATTTTGCCATTACTTGTCGAATAAGAACACTCGTTGTTGTAATCAGCGATTACACTCAAGCCCCCCTCGGCGGGTCATTGAGCGCTATCGAGATTTTTCGCCACTTACCTGCAAAATGATGCTCGTTGTAAGGCAACATTGAAGGTGACGCCGGACTAGCGTAAATTGAGCGGTTGTGGTGAGCCTGTTATGAAAGCGATTCGGTACAGACTTCACTTCGTGGCTTTGACCGTCGCGGCGGTCGTGTTTTTGTTAGCGAAGGGCCTGGCGTTTCCCTATTGGATTTCTAACTTTGATTTTTTCCAATACGGACTGATGGGCGCTCTTCACGCAACGTGTATCGTTGTTTCTCTGCGTGATCGCACGGTAGGCCGTCCGATCATCGCACTGTGTTTCATCGTACTTGCTACCGTCTGGAGCGCTGCGACCCCCATTTTAGGGTTGTGGGGCTCCATCTTTTGGGCTCCCTTCCCCGATCTTTTGCGGCGAAACCATTTGGGCGTCCTCTCGATTTTGCTCACTGGCTCGGCCATCGGCGCGTCGGGATACTGGCTGTTAGTGCGCCAATTCTGGTTGAAGTCACTGCGGCGGGCGGACTGGCTTAGAACCGTGGCGCTTTGCGTGGTTGGGACATTGTTGTCCGCAGTTGCGGTCGATGCACTGAATCCGAGCACAGAGATCTTCTCTCCGATCATCACCATAGCGTGGTGGTTTGCGTTCTCGATTTCGCTGTATTGGAGCGAAATGAGCGCGTACGCCAACCAGTCCACGAAGGTGATTGAAGCCGTACCGTAGAGTGGCGGAGTTGTCGTGATTCTCCGCCAGCGAGAGGAGCCTGCGACCCCGGTGCGGTAAGGGAAAACAGACCCACTTAGGTAATCTTGCCCCTCATCCTGTCGCTGCTCCGCTCATGGGATAATGCAGCCAGCACTGCGAGTCGTTTCACAATCAGGGGCATCAAAATATGGTGACTGCACATATTGCCGATCAGGAACATTTCTTCTTCCAGCACTACGGCCTTACAAATCACGACCTTGAGACATATCTAGCGGCCGCGCTTTCGGCGGGCGGCGACTACGCCGATCTCTATTTCGAATACCTGACTTCAACTTCGCTGATGGTGGATGAGTCTCTCGTCAAGTCCGCCTCGCAAGGCATTTCGGCGGGCTGCGGCGTGCGCGTTGTTTCCGGCGAGCGTACCGGATATGCCTACACCGACGATCTTTCTCCGCAACGAATTTTGCACGCTGCCCGCACCGCGGCGCTGATCGCAAGCGCGCCGGCCAAAACGACGGTCGCCGGATTTCAGCAAAAGCCCGCCCGCAGCTTGTACCCGGTGGCGTTGCCTTCGGTCGACGCGGACATTACCGCCAAAGTTGAACTGCTGATGCGCGCCGATCGCACCGCTCGCGGCTACGATCCCCGGATCAAGGAAACCCGTGCCAGCTATGCCGACGAATTGAGGACCATTCTCGTGGTCGGCTCCGATGGCACGTTTGCGGAAGACTCGCAGCCGCTGGCCCGCATGAATGTCTCCTGCATCGCGAAGACCGAGACCACCTCCGGCCGCGGCACCTCGGGCGGCGGCGGTCGCGTGGCCCTTGACTTCTTTTTTGGCGACAAGACTCCAGAGTTCTTTGCGAAAGAGGCAGCGCGCCAGGCGATTCTGCAACTGGACGCGCGCGAAGCTCCGGCCGGCGATATGGAAGTCGTCCTTGGTCCCGGATGGCCGGGCGTTCTGCTGCACGAGGCCGTCGGCCACGGATTAGAGGCTGATTTCAATCGTAAAAAGACATCGGCATTCGCCGGCCTGATCGGCAAACGGGTAGCCAGCGAAAAATGCACCGTGGTCGACAACGGCACCATGCCGTGGCGCCGTGGCTCCTTGAACGTGGACGACGAAGGCCAGCCCACGCAGGAAACCGTGCTGATCGAGAACGGAATTCTCAAGGGATATCTAAGCGACAAGCTCTCGTCGAAGCTGATGGGCCTGGCCGATACCGGCAACGGACGCCGCGAGAGCTACGAGCACATCCCCATGCCGCGCATGACGAACACTTACATGCTGGCCGGGCAGGACGATCCCGGAGACATCATTCGCTCGGTCAAGAATGGCGTCTACGCGGTGAACTTCGGCGGCGGTCAAGTCGACATTACCAACGGCAAGTTTGTCTTCTCGGCGTCGGAAGCCTATCTCATCGAAGACGGCCAGATCACCGCTCCGATCAAAGGCGCAACCCTGATCGGCAACGGACCCGATGTGCTGACCCGGGTTTCCATGGTCGGCAACGATTTGAAGCTCGATGAAGGTGTCGGCACCTGCGGCAAAGATGGACAAGCCGTTCCCGTAGGCGTGGGCATCCCGACCATTAAGATCGACCGCCTGACCGTCGGCGGCACCGCCAAGCGCGAACCCGGCGGATTCATGCAGTAACTCCCACCACGGAGTCACAGAGGCACGGAGAAACCATTCCTTGTTTTTTCTCCGTGCCTCTGTGACTCCGTGGTAGATTCTGATTCTTGAAATGACCACAACTCTGGAAGCTCATATTCCCCAACTCGCCACCGACCAAGCGCGAACCCTGCGGGTTCATGCAATAACACCCACCACGGAGTCACAGAGCCACGGAGAAACCATTACTTGCTTTTCTCTGTGA
>Ga0302324_100025076_pt1 | contig 11459 bp, 13 predicted proteins | sample Palsa_T0_1_FD_201949 | JGI IMG/M metagenome (GOLD analysis project Ga0302324, IMG submission 201949) | Peat permafrost microbial communities from Stordalen Mire near Abisko, Sweden - Palsa_T0_1 | ecosystem: Environmental > Terrestrial > Soil > Palsa > Peat permafrost | place: Sweden: Abisko... | reverse complement strand
TTCATCGATGTACGACCGCCGTATACGTCAAACTTCTACTGCCACCCCGGCAGAGCCGGGGGACCTCCTATGGGAGGTTAGCGGCGGCAAAACATACAACCGGCCGTCATCAGCGGCGGGTCGGCGAGGCGAGCGACCGAGCCCTCTGCCTAGCACGACCCGTGCAAATGCGGGAACGTGCAACCCGCCTCCTGGGCCGCCTCGCCTGCCGAAATCCTTGCCCAAAGAGCGAATGCTGCAACGGCTTTGGCGGTCCGCGCGTCATCCACGCCTTCGAAGCTGCGCCTCAAAGGCGTGGGTAACTGCGACGATACGGCGAGGGGCCCGCGCCTCCCGTCCACGTGGGCTGCGGCTGTTCCTATTGATTTTGGCTTTCGAATTTTTGGAGCCAGTTCGGAGCGGTCATCTGCCGCAGTTCGTTGGGCTCGAGTTGGCCGCTCTTGTTCACGTCGAGGCGGTCGAATGTCTGCCCCATGTACTGCAGGAACTCTTCCTTGGAAACGGTGCCGTTCTTGTCCTTGTCCATCATGCGCAGCAATTGCCGTACATCGGCTTGTGCCGCTCCAGCAGTGGACTGTGACGTTCTGTGATGCTTGCTGACGGCAAATGCGCCGGTCGACGCGGATCCGACGAGCAGCGACATACCAACCAAGGTGATGAGCGTACGAGTCATAGACATAGACGTCTCCCCTTCGATTTCACTTACGATCATCCTCTTAGAGGCGAGAAATCGCCGCGGTGAGTTGTGCGAGATCAATCAATGGACGCCTTTTCATCTCCGGCACGGCGTCACGGCGCCGCGCCGAGTTGCGGAATTGCTCTGCAACCTATTTGGCGTCGCGCAAAACGGGGATCGGGCGTCATCTGCATGGCTCGCCTCAACGATCGATCGAGCCGATGAGCTTCCATCCTCAACGCATATGAGTATTGATCGATTCGCAGGTGTCTGGGGACGCCGGGTCGAGAATATACGCCGCGGAAACGGCCATTAATTTCGCCGGGATCGCTGGTCCATGCAGCAAAACAATAACAAGCGCTCAGGGCTCGAAGCGGGCACGATTCCGCGCGCCGGTACCGCGTTGAATTCTTATAAACCCGCTATTTTTCCAACGCCGACCTGTCCGGAGAGCTTTCCTTGTGCCGGGTGAAATCTGTGCTAGCACGCGGTGTACGCGCACCGCCGAGTTAAAAGGCGGGAACGACAAGGGTTTGAAACGCCGGTCTGACGATGTCGAACCGGAGAATTTCCGTGAAGAAGCTTCTTGTCGTCGTCGCTTTCGGCACCGCCCTCACGACAGCAGCTTTCGCCCAGCAGGCGCCCCACCAGGAGAGCAGCGCGTCGCACCAGCAGGGTTCGTCCGGCGTCCGCCCCTACGACGACCATCAGGCAGCGCCTTTGCATGAGCGCGACAACAACGCCAACCCTGACTTCCAATTGGCTGGAGAGCGGTAGGAACCTTGTGGAGAATTCGGGATGCCCACCACCCCGTCCGAGTTCTGCGCGGAGGAACACTGCCGGGTCGGCCCGCAGCAGGAGCTGAGCCCGTGCTCCGCGATGCGTTGATCCGCTATCGCCTCGCCCGTCGCGCGGGTCGCTCGATTCTCAAGTCTCTCTCGTTCGCGCTGTTCATCCGAAAGCCGCCCGACCAAATACGAACCGACGATGAGAACCGCGCGCGACTCATGGAACTCAAAAAGAGATGGGATGAGGGACGTTGAGTGCTTCGCCTGAAGGCGGCCAAAATAGCACGCACCACACCGGAAAGTGGGATTATCCGCCGGACGAAGTTCAAGCCATGGCATATCGCCTCGCCTCGGCACCGCGAGGCGATTGTCAGCGCGGCGGCCGGGGTGGGCGTCAGCTCGGGTTCGTTTCACGGACGGTAGCCTGCGGTAAACAGGCAGGCTCCGTGTAACGCCGCGCGATTTCCCTTGTACGACTCGTTTTCGGTCCGCGGAGCTCTACGCTTTGCAGCCGCCGCCCACTTTGCGGGTTGCGCCGGACTGCGATGCTCGATGCTTACTGACGGCAAATGCGCGATGCTCGGTCCCCGATTTCTCGATGGGGCTTGCAGGGGAAGCACGCGCGCTCGGCACGGTGGATAGATCCGAACGATCGCTAATCGATGACGCGCGAATCGCGTACATGTCGGATCGGCGACGTTTCCGTGCTCCGCATTTCGCAATCAAAAGAAGGTGCCCCTTGAAATATCTTGCACCATTGTTGGCGACGGTTCTCGCGTTGGCCTTGTCGACCGGACCGGGCTTGCTTCTCGGTGGCTCATCCTCGGCCAAGGCGGACTCGTATCAGCCGACAAATCCATGTGCAGCGCCAAACGAAAGCAGCTGGAATCCCGACGAGACCGCATGGCAGCTTTGGGTCGCCGCCACTTGCCCGGTCAACGGGAGCCAATATCCCTACGTCGTATGGGAGAACTGGATCGAGCAGACCCAGATGTACCCGAGCGATCCTTCGCAAGGTCTGACGGTGCCGAACGCCGGAGGGGCCGCGGGTCTCGCCCATCTTCTGCACGGCAGCCCGTTGACTCTGGCGAGGAACCCGCAGTTGGGAGCGGTGGTCGCGGGATTGCTCGGTGGGGCCGATCAGAATTGCAACAAGGCGTCCACTCCTCCCGTTGGCCAACCGAACCTGGTGATTTGCGAGGAGGTTCGGGAAAACGGCGCGACTGAGGATTACATCGCCGGCACCAACCTGTGGAACCGTCCCGGCCAGGCCGCGGCCGCTACGCGCAGCGCGAACATTCAGTTTTCCCCTCCCGCCATCGAAATCAAGGCCGATTGGATCCAGCTGTCCAGCATCGGCTTCGACTGCAGTAATCTGCCTCCCAGCCTGACCCAGACTGTTCATGTCGAGTTCATCAGCGGAAATTGCTTTGGGTTGGTCGGCATGCACCTGATCTCGAAGCTTTTAGACCAGTGGGTTTGGGCGACGTTCGAGCCCCAGAATCTGACCACCAACCCCAACCGGTGCCTGGTGCTCGGCTGCACCGATACATTCGGCTCAAACCCGGCGACGACACACGGAGCAAATACGTCATTGACACCAAAGTTGACGGCGATGATGACGGCGGCGAATTTGGCGCCCGAATGGTACAATTACCGTCTCGACGGCGTGCAGATCGGCTTTCTCAAGCCGAAGCTCTTGGGGAATTCGATCATCGAAGGCGAGAATGCCGGCGTGCCACTGACGCAGTCATCGTGCATCAGCTGCCACGCGGTATCATCGGTGAAAAGCGACGGCACCGACGGAATCACCTTGCTCACGACGAACCCGGTCGGCGTGCCGGCACCGCTGCCGTCATCCGCGTGGATCCGGCGTGACTTTGTGTGGTCTCTCTCCATGGCGTGCCCGAACAGCCCGTTCCAGACCTGCGCTGCGCCGTGACCCCCGGCAGGCGGGCGGCGCGAGCGCGCTGCCCGCGCGTCAGGATTGCTTGCGCAGGCTCATGAGATAGGCCGCGATCTGTTTGATCTGATAGTCGAGCAATTGCGGGTTCGGCATGCCCTTGGGATTGCCGATGTCGCGATGGGTCGTGTTCAGGAAGGTCTGCACGGAGTCAGCGGTGATGGAGCTGCGTTGAGCGATCGACTCGAACGACGGCGCCGGCGGCCGCAAGATCGTCTCGAATGACTGGTCGGGCGCGGCCACGTGACAGGGCGAGCAGATGAGCGTCGCCAAATGATGGCCTTGCTGCACGTCGTCCGCGCCGGGCTCCTGCGCCAGCGCCGTGCCGCCGGCGACGCCGAATGCAACCAGCCATGCCGATGCAAATCGCAGTGTCATGGAAAACGCCTCGCTCCTGTTGCTGCAGGAGGCATTTCGCAGCCTTCGCAAGGACGTTCATTGACATCGGTCAATTTCATCGAATTCGGGCGTGTGGGGGCCGGATGGCATGTCCAGCTCCGGTCCACTCGCACGGGGGCACCGGATCTCCGCTTGCGAGGAGCATCATGCCACAGAAACGGGTCGGATCGTCAGAGACAGGCCGCTATCGCCGGACCGGCTTTTCCGTGATGGCGGCCTTGCCGGCTTTGGTGACTTTCCAGCTCAGCAGCGCAGGGTCGGCCGGCTTCTCCGGCTCGATCAGCTTCTTGCGCTGCAGGCTGAGCAGCGCCGCATAAGTGGTCGCGAGCGTGTCGACCGAGTTCCTGTCGAACTTCAGCCGGCTGTTGTGGTCCTTGACGGCGGCGATCAGCAATTCCCGTTGCAGGGTGGCCGCCGAACTGCGTTTGGATGACATGATACGCTCCACAGCCGTTATAGGCCGCTATGCGCCGGGTTGAAGGTAGCCCCCTACAACTTGTCACCATATGGTTAACGACTGTCATATTTGCCGGATTTCGGTTGCGCGGCAAGCATGATGGCCGCGCGGCGGCAAGGCATTTGCAGGGTGACTGGCCACCGCCATGTGCTAAAGATCGTGGGGCGCTGCACATCGCCAGCGGGCGGTCGCCTCGGTTGGGCCAAACCTCCATAAGTAGCGGACAACCCATGAAATTCGGTCTTTTCGGCAGTGCCCAGGCGCGACGTGGCGGGCCCGACGTGGACAGCGCCCAGGGGTTCAAGGAATTCGTCGAATACAACGTGGAGGCCGAGGCGCTGGGCTATCACAGCACCTTCGTGGTCGAGCACCATTTCACCGGATTCGGCCAGGTCTCGGCGAGCCTCAACCTGCTCACCTGGGTGGCGGCGCGCACGACGACGCTGCGGCTGGGAACCGCGGTGGTGGTGCTGCCCTGGCACAACCCGGTGCTGCTGGCCGAGCAGGCCGCGACCATCGACCTCATGTCCAACGGGCGGCTGGAATTCGGCGTCGGCAAGGGCTACCGCCACAACGAATTCGCCAGCTTCTGCATCCCGATCGCGGAGGCGGAGGAGCGTTTCGAGGAAGGCCTCGCGCTGATCCTGAAATCATGGACGTCGGAGCAGCGGTTCTCCCACCACGGCAAGTTCTGGAACTTCGAGGACATCATCGTCGAGCCGCCGACGGCCCAGAAGCCGCATCCGCCGATCTGGATGGCGGCCGGCAGCCTGGATTCGATCCACAAGGTGGCCGAGCGCGGCTACGGCCTCATGCTCGACCAGTTCGCCTCGCCGGAGGCGATCCTGGAGCGCTTCAACCTGTTCAAGGCCGAGGTGGAAAAGCGCGGGCGCGTGTTCGACCCGATGTCGGTCGCGGTCGCCCGCGCCTACTACGTGGCGAGGGACGCCGCCGACAAGGCGAAGGCCGTCGAGAACCGCCTCGCCGCCACCCGCCGCATGACCAGCCTCGCCCAGACCCCGACCGGGGACAGCAAGTCCAGCATGGTCAGCTTCGCCGACACCCACGAGGCGAGCGAACGCTCGGCGCTGTTCGGCAGCCCCGACGAGATCGCCGTCAAGCTCGCCATGCTGCGCGACGCCGGCATCGAGAACATCCTGCTCAACAACGGACCGGGCTCGCGCGACCACCTGCGCCGCTTCGCCCGCGAGGTGATGCCGGCGTTTTCGGCCACCGCCAAGATCCGGGTCGCGGGGTAGCGTAAGTCCCCTCCCCCGCGTAAATCCCCTCCCCCGCTTGCGGGGGAGGGTTAGGGAGGGGGCACGCTGACTCCCATCAGACGCCGCGCGCCTGCGGCCCGCGATCCCCTCCCCGCCCTCTCCTTTTTCAAGGGAGGGAGCGCGCGCCCTGGAGGACTTTTCCGATGAGGCTGACCCATTGGTGTCATTGCCCGACCTGACCGGGCAATCCAGTACTCACGGTCGGTGTTCAATGGATCGCCCGGTCAAGCCGGGCGATGACAGTGCCGCTCCCGCACCGGCCCGGGCCCCTGCCGGCCCCGGGAGCCGGGGAAAAGCCGCTGGTCAAAGGCGCGCCTGTTTGTTATAGGGCTCGGCGATCTGCTTGCGCTATTCCTCGGTAGCTCAGTGGTAGAGCAACCGGCTGTTAACCGGTTGGTCGCTGGTTCGAATCCGGCCCGGGGAGCCAAGCGGAATCAGATACTTAGCCGAGCGCTCGCTCCCCCGATCTCCGCTTAAGATACGACATAGGTACGGGGACTTCCCGCCCGGCCATCAAGGCTGGTTTGACCATCATGGGCCTAGATCGATTTAAGCCCGATCACTGGTGGAACGTTGTGGCCGTTGCAGGTGGCCTGATTGCGGTTGCAGCCGTTTCGCAGCAATTCATCGCCGCCTTTCCGATTGGACTGGGGCTGCTACTTTTCGGCGCTGGCGAATGGGTCAACCATCCGCTGCAAACGCAGGTGAAGGGAGCCAAGGTGGTCGGCATCTACAAGGTCACTGGCAATCCCTGGAAGCCAAAAGTGCACGGCATATTGATGGATGCCCTCGGGATTGGACTCTTCGGGCTTGGTTTGTTTCGGCTCCTTGTGCCCTCCGCCCCCTAGACTCGTGGCACCCCGCTCGACACCTCGCGGCACCCAGTCGCGAACGATCATCCCAAGAAACAGCAGCACAAGCGAGCCTGCGAGGATGAGGTTCGATTTCCACTCGTTTTCACGCTTGTACTTGTCTGCTGCTGCATGTCTGCTGCTGCATGGCTCTTTTCCAACTCCCCTCGGTAATTTGAGGACCACGAGCCGTCTCCCGTAGCGTCGATCAATGTGACATTGGTCATACATCTTCCTGAGAGCAACGAATAATCTCGATCGGTGATCCTGACTACGTCTTCAGAAAGGATGCCGATCATGCCCCTCAAAATTGGAAACTGGAATCTCGTTGCTGACTTGCAGAACGCAATTCTCGACATAAAGAGCGTTGACGCGCAAGGAAACGTTACCGGAACTATACAATGGGGCGCCGCCTCGTCATCTGCGATCGCTATCAGCGGCGCCTGGAGCGAAACTCTCAAGCAACTGACTTTTTCGTACACAATAAGAACGGAAGTGGATGGAATACCAATTATCTACCTAGTATTCTTCGTGGGATATCTCTTCCAAGCCGGTGATCCACTGTTTAATGCATCGCCGGGGCCGGTCACGACGGCTGCTTGGAACTTGTTGGCAGGCACTTGGCATGGGGGCCTTACGCTTCACCCCTACCAGCAAGGTTGGGTGGCTCGAATTGGTGCCTAACCGTCGCTTCAGCGATGGTTTTCTGCCGCGCCAGGGCATTGGAAGCCCCCTTCGTGCCGGCTCTCTCGGCACGAAGCCTTGGCCCGTGGGCAGCTTTGAAGGCGGGGCACAGTTCAATCGTCAGATTGAGCACCCCCGCACCAATGAATTATCTGTCCATCCTTCGCAAGCGTTACATAATCAACTGTGCCGCAGATGAAGAAACTCGCAAGTGGCCCTATTCATAGGTCAGGTTACTTAAAAAGCCTCTTCACCGACCTTGTGAGGCCAGACGATAACGCCAGCGCAAGCCCAGTCGCTGAACAGACGACAATTATACCGCATGGTATGGTGATAAAGAGCAGCACTGAATGTTCGGGTACGACACTCCAACCCGTATACGTCCCGATCCAAATAGGAAGATTAGTAGCAGTCAGCAGTCCTTTTCAAAGTAATAGTGATAGGTGGCGACCACTCAATGACGATCGGCTACGACAGCGCGAAATCGACCAACGCCGGATTTTTTAACGACCGCTCTGGCCGGTCAAACTCGAAACCATCACTATCCAATAGATCCCGCCGAGGTTGAGCATCTCGGCGTTGAACGAGGCGTTTGGAGGTCGCGGACTTCATGATCCAGGCGGCCGGCGGCCGGCGCGCCGCGCGCGCCGCGATGCTCCAAGCGCTATTGCGACAGGCCTTCCACGGCATAGACGCGGAATTTAGCGTATCGGTCTCCCACCTTCTTGGCTTCTTTGTACGCCGAAGAATTAAATGCGGCTTTTGCTTTTTCCATGCTCTCGAAGACCATGATCGCAACGCGCGGTTTGGGCGGATCGCCATAAAAGGCCACAGTCTCTCCCCCGCGAACGATATATTTGCCGCCTCCATCCGTAATCGCTTTCGCCGCGGGCGGCACGTACTCCTTGTCATAAGGCTCCAGGTTCGTCACGTCGATCTCCGCGACCACATACGCGGGCGGCTTGGCCTGAGCATGGAGCACCTGAACGGCAGCAGCGCCGGCTGCAAGGCCTGCCAAGATGGACAATACGACGGGGTGGCGCGTTTTCATTATTTCCTCCTATCGACATTTAGCGGTCGCCAGGGGGCCGACCCTGCGCCGAGCGTTTTGTCCGGTGGTCTCCGATCAGCCTGAGATTGAGCAATGCTTGGCGAATGCGGGCCTGTGGGTCCTGCACGTGTTGGTCACGGGATCGATGCCTTGCATGCCGGCGACAAAGATGAAGTCGCCAGCCCTCGCGCCGAGGCTCCAGGTACCTTCCGCCTTGACGGCACCGGGAGGATCGAGCGTCTGGACACCGTTCGGCGACGGTGACTGCGCAAAGCTGAGAACTGGACGCTACAGCTATTGCCGCCACGGAGGGAAAAGCCAGTCGCTGAACCATTTGCGTCCTCCCCGAATGATCCTGCGCCAGGACCATCGGCTTCCGAGATGGACCAGCGTAGACGATCTCCGAACAGCTTCACAACATGTACAAAACAATACCGTGGTTAGAGAAATGAACATGAACACAACAATTTGGCTTTTAGTAGAGCCGCCCGCAGCGACTTCGGAGCTTCGATGTTCGGTGCTGGCCCACTCGTCGAAGTTGGATGAGCACTTGCAGCCGATGCGCGACGGCGGCGGCGTCACGCCGCCGCGCCGCAGCCTCTCCGTGCTTTGCCGGCCTGTCCTCCCGTGCGATGATCCCCCGAACGAGAAACACCGAGGAGAACCACGCTGTTGCGATCCGCCACGATCCTGCTTTGCATCCTGCTCTTCGCGCCGCCCGCCGGCGCCGCGCAATGCGGCGGCGACTTCAACACCTTCCTGTCCGCCATGTCGCGGGAAGCCGCGGCGGCGGGGGTGTCGCGGGGCGTGATCGACAGCGCATTTGCGGGGCTCACGGAGGACGGCGGGGTGCTCGCGTTCGACCGACGCCAGCGCGGCACGTTCCGCAAGAGCTTCGAGGAATATGCCGCGACCCGCATCGTCCCGGCTCGCATCAATCGCGCCAGGCAGCTGATGGCGCGCCACGCCGCGCTGCTCGCGCGCATCGAGCGCCAGTTCGGCGTGCCGGCGACGCTGCTGATGGCGATATGGACGCTCGAAAGCGACAACGGCACCGGCGACATGGGCAAGCTGCCGGTCATCCGCACGCTCGCGACCCTCGCCCACGATTGCCGCCGCACCGAACTGTTCCAGGGCGAGCTTCTCGCCGCGCTGCAGATCGTCCAGCGCGGCGATCTCAGCCTGCGCGACCTGATCGGCGCCTATGCGGGCGAGATCGGCCAGACCCAGTTCCTGCCGTCCTCCTACATCAAATATGGCGTCGATTACGACGGCAGCGGGCACGTCGATCTCCGCCACAGCGTGCCCGACGTGCTCGCCTCGACCGCCAATCTCCTCAGGACCAACGGCTGGCACGCCGGCGCTCCCTACGGCGAGGGCACCGCGAATTTCGAGGTCATGCACGAGTGGAACCGGTCGGTGATCTACCGCAAGACCATGGTTCTCCTCGCCGAGCGAATCGCGGGACCCTGACGCGCAGCTCGCATTGCCGATGCTTCGCGCGGATGCCGAGGATGTCCGCGGCCGTGCTGCGGAGGGCGTCCAAAAGCGTGGCGGCCCGGAGGCCTGTGCGGCGAGTACGTGGTCCGCCCAAGCGCTCTCGATGACCAAGTCGCTCAAGGCCTCGTGCGCGGCCTCGGAGCGCCCAAACCCAGGAAAGCGGCAAAACTCTGGACCACTTGGGACAGCAGGCTGCAAATATTCACGGTCGTGATCACATTTTTGCGCCGGGACCGCCATGATTGGGATGAAGATGTGCGGACCTCAACGGGGTTGGGATGGTTGGGGTCGGGACTGCGCCTCGTGGGGGGCGTTCCAAAGTGGAAAACATCCATTCAGAGAGAAAGGAAAACAAGCCGATGTCTAGAACGTTCGCTTTTGCTTTTGCTTGTGCCGTGCTGGGCTCGTCCTTGGTATCGTTCGGCGCCCAGGCCGAGGGAGGATGCGGGATCGGTTTTCACCGCGGTCCGTATGGAGGTTGCCGGCCGAATGGCGCTGTAATCGTTGCGCCCGCGGTCGTAGCGGCCCCCGTAGTCGTGGCTCCCGCCGTGGTCGTGGCGCCGCCCGTCGTCTGCGGAGCGGGCTTCCGCTGGCACCCGGGATTCCGGCGTTGCGTCGTCCTTTGATCGGCCATCCATAAGATGGTCGGCGGGGCTGCCTCGATTGGCGGCCCCTTTTTTTGACGCTCCGGATGACCTCCAAAAGACGCCGCGCCGAGAGGCTGGGACGACGATCCCGCCCGTGTATACTGCCGGATCGACTGCATCTTCACACAAGGGCAAATCATGATCCGGCTGGTCACCTCTGCATTGCTTCTCGGACTGGCCGCGTCAGGCGCATGGGCGCAAGGCGCGGCTCCGTCCAAACAGCATCTTTTCATGTTCAAGACCGAGCACAATGCGCGGCTGCGGTGCCCGAACGACAGGATCGTGTGGGTCAACACGACATCCCACACGCTGCATCTGCCGGGTGATCATCACTTCGCGCATACCCATGGCGGTTTCGCCTGCGAATCGGAAGCGCTCGCGCGCGGCTACCGGGGTCCCTCGGCCCATACCTGACCGGGTCTCCTGGGCATGCGCGCCATCGTCCGCGCGACCGGCCGCACCATGGACGACCGCGTCATCGTCGTCGGCGCGGGGCCGGTCGGGCTAACCAGGGTTGAATCGCATCGCGCCCGTCTTTGATCTTGCGCAACATCTGTTCCGAAAAGTCTGCAACTTTTCGCGCTCATGCGCTAACGTCGGTCACCGCGTTATCGCCGGACGAAAACGGAGGATCCCATGGTTGCTCGCATGAGGCACATCGCGCTGCTGGTCAACGACCCGGAGGCGTCGGCACAGTTCTTCGAGAATGCGTTCGGGATGAAGCGCGCGGGCAACGCGGGCCGCGGTCTCTACATGTCAGACGGCGTGATCAATATCGCGCTTCTCAAGGTCAGGCCGGAGAAGGAGAAGACCGGCCTGTTCCATTTCGGCATGTGGGTCGACGATCTCGACCAGGCGGCACAGGACGTGGAAAAGGCCGGCGGCTCTTATCTGATGGGCCGTCCCGACGGGCATCCCAATACGTTCTACGAGGTCAAGTACCAGGGGCCGGACGGCATCGTCTTCGACCTCACCCATTCCGGCTGGCGCGGCGCGGTGAAGGAAGTCGTCCCGGCCCCGGCCGTCGCCAAGGAGCCCGCCGAATAGGGCTGGCGCCCTGGGGCCCCCCCCCCCCCCCCCCCCCCCCCCCGGGGGGGGGGGGCCCCCGGCCGCCGGGTGGGGGTGGGGGGGGGGGGCGCGGGGGGGGGGCGGGGGTTATGTGG
>Ga0302324_100025075_pt1 | contig 11459 bp, 10 predicted proteins | sample Palsa_T0_1_FD_201949 | JGI IMG/M metagenome (GOLD analysis project Ga0302324, IMG submission 201949) | Peat permafrost microbial communities from Stordalen Mire near Abisko, Sweden - Palsa_T0_1 | ecosystem: Environmental > Terrestrial > Soil > Palsa > Peat permafrost | place: Sweden: Abisko... | reverse complement strand
CCACATTATGCATACTGCGGATATTGTCCAGCACGACGACCACCGGCGTCTTCTCAGATTGCCGGAATTCGTTCACCGATTTTCGGTTCAATTCGTCCATACCCAGCTTTCGCATGTGCAAAGGTAATTACCGTTCATATATTTATCATCCCCTTTCCCGATTTTATTTGTCCGTTCCGGGCCGATCTTTTACTTTAAATCAAAATAATTGCACATGAGAATACACTACCTACTCTTCGTTTCACTCCTTTTTTCATTACATATACAGGCCCAGGACGAGAAGCTTGACATGGCTACCATCCAGAAGATCCGGCAGGAAGGATTGCAGGACTCCCACGTCATGGACATAGCCTTTCATCTGACCGACGCCAGCGGCGATCGCCTGACAGCCTCACCCGGCTTCATGCGGGCTGCCAATTATGCCAGGCAACAGCTGGAGCAATGGGGACTGACGGATGCAGTCCTCGACCCCTTGGGGGGAGTTCGGCAAAGGGTGGGAACTGCAAAAGTCTTACGTAGCCCTCACCGCACCATATTATAAACCGCTGATCGCTTTCCCCAAAGCATGGTGCGGAGGGACAGATGGGCTGAAATCCGCCGCCGTCTTGTTGATCAGCGCCGCCGATTCGGCTGGGCTGGATCGTTATAAAGGGCAGCTGGCGGGAAAGATCCTGATCCTCGATGTCGACCGCCATCGCCGTCCTCAGTCAGACACCCCCTGGCCATGACGGCACCCTGTTCGTACAGGGTGGCGGTTCCTACCAGGCAGGGGCGCCGGCAAATTTCCTCGACATCGTCATTGCCATGGAAGATTATATGACGATTGTACGGTTACTGAAAGCCGGTACGCCGGTGACGTTGGAGACGGATGTAAAAACCGCGTTCCATTCCGAAGACACCAAAGGCTATAACGTGATAGCGGAGATCAAGGGGACCGACAAGAAGTTGAAGGACGAAGTCGTGATGCTCGGTGGCCACCTGGATTCCTGGCATAGCGCCACCGGCGCCACCGACAATGCCGCCGGTTGTACGGTGATGATGGAGGCGATAAGAATATTGAAAACACTCGGCGTCAAACCCCGTCGCACCATCCGGATCGCTTTGTGGAGCGGGGAAGAAGAAGGGTTGCTGGGTTCGAGAGGGTATGTGAAAAAGACATTCGCCGATCCCGCTACCATGCAGTTGCTGCCCGCGCATCAGACCTTCGACGCCTATTTCAATATCGACAATGGCACAGGCAAGGTCCATGGCATCTATCTGCAGGGTAATGAGGCCTGCCCGGATTCCAGTTCATCCAGGATGAGATCGAGTACAGCACACGTACCCACCATACCAATATGGACTCATACGATCACCTGCGCGAAGACGACTTAAAACAAATCGCCACCATCGTCGCCGCCTTCGTCTACGATGCTGCCCAGCGTGACGAAAAACTTCCCCGCAAAGAACTGCCCGCGCCCCGCGGCCCCGGCCGCGGCGGATTCTGACCCGGTATTTTGTATCTTGCTGGAATGAAACGCTCAAAAAGAGGCCAGTTTTATGGCCAGACGAATGAGACGATCAGGTTGGCAGAAGTCACGCTGACGGATACAGACTATTCCCAGGGCCGTGTAGACTGGCATTTTCATGAAGATGACTATTTTACCTTCTTACTGCAAGGAGGAATGCAGGAAGGTAATAAGAAAGAAGTGTACGAATGCAAAGCCGGCGATCTGTTATATCACAATTGGCAGGATGCCCACTATAATGTCGGCTCGGGCCAATTTACCCGGGGATTTCATGTAGAGTTGGGAGAGAAATGGTATGATCGTTTTGAACTCGTTTCAGATGTAACGCAGGGCAGCATACGTATCGGGAATCCTCAGATCAAGACCTTAATGTATGCCATTTTCAAGGAGGCGAAATTATCCGGTCAGCAGGGACAATTGGGGGTTGATGCGCTGCTGGTACAACTGTTTAGCATGTTGGGCAAGATGCGGGAAAGTCAGGATAACCGGCGGCCGGTATGGGTGGGCCGGTTGAAAGAGATGCTGCTCGGGACGACGACCGATTGGACGCTCGTGGAGCTGGCTGCGGCGCTGAATATTCATCCGGTACATCTGTCGAGGGAATTTCCTAAACATTTTTATACGAGCCTGGGCAATTATGTCCGTATGATCAAAATACAACGGGCGATGACACTTCTCCCCGATCCGGGAATATCGTTGACGGAAATCGCTTTTGAGACGGGTTTTGCGGATCAAAGCCATTTTATCCGATCCTTCAGGACGTACCATGGGATGACGCCTTTAGCATACAGGAAATTATTGGGGCAGAAGGGCGATGTTAAGAATATTCTATTTTTCCCGGAAGGCAAGCTCTAGTTTTGGGTCCTATGCGCCTATACCTTTTATTGATAGGATCTTTATTGATTCTCGAAGCAGCTGCTCAGCCGACCGATACATCAGATATAGTGAAGACCCAAGGCATCATCTCGCCGCTACAACGGGCCAACCTGGGCAAGATTGCCTTTACCTCCCGGGACATTCCACTTTCACAATTAAAAGAAAAAGACTTTCTGCGGGAGTATGAATTGACGAATAAAAGCAACCTGTTTATCAACGTATTCATGGGGAATTCGCTCACCAATTATCTCCATCGGTTGGCACCGGCATGGCCTGCGGATAGCCTGACTAAGATGGGAAGCTATCAGTTCGCGCTTTTTATCGATCGTCGTCTGATCTACAGAAGTAATATCCAGGGCGGTCCCTACCCTGCCACAAAAGATACAGAGACGACGGTAACCAAGCCATTGATCGACAATCAGCATGAAGGAGATTGGTGGAGCCAGTATTTCTGGGGGCGGTTTATGCGGTCGGGCGGAGATAGCGCATTGACGGAAGGTCATCATTTGTTGCGTTTGGAGATCCGGCCCTACGTGAAGCTGGGCAGTGAGGTGAAGGAGGGTCAGCTTATGGCAGAGGGAGAGTTGAGTTTGATGGTGAAACGGAAACCGGAGATCGATCTGTCGAAGGTGCGGTTGAATCCCATTCAGCCGTATGATGGTTTCGGGGTATCCACGGAGACATTTGATACGAATAAGATCAAAGAGTTGAAAGGCGATATCGAAGCAGATGTCTTCCGTCACATCAGCAGTGTGGTCGTTATTAAAAACGCTAATATCCTTATCGAGGAATATTTTAACGGGGAGGGCCGGGATTCGCTGCATGATCCGCGGTCGGTGGGGAAATCCTTTGCGTCGACGATGATGGGTGTTGCGATTAACGAGGGATATATAAAAAGTGAGGCGGAAACCTTGCAGGAGTTCTATCCCGTCCGGTCGTTTGCGAATTATGTTCCCGAAAAAGACAAAGTGCAATTGAAAGACTTACTGACCATGTGCAGCGCCTTTGACGGTGATGACGATGATGGGGATTCGCCGGGAAATGAAGAGAATATGTACCCCACGGATAATTGGGTGAAATGGACACTGGATCTTCCTGTCAGTCAGACCCGGCCGCGGGATCAGTGGCATTATTTTACCGCAGGGGCGATGTTGCTGGGGGATATTTTGAATCAGCGCGTGCCGGGCGGTCTGGAAACGTACGCAGATCTGAAGTTATTCGCTCCTTTGGGCATCCGGGATTATCAGTGGATGTATACGCCGCAGCACGTAGCGAATACTGCGGGCGGGATCAGGTTGAAAGCATTGGATTTTGCCAAATACGGCCAATTGTATAAGAATGGCGGCCAATGGCAGGGCAGACAGATCCTGCCGGCGGCCTGGGTGACTAAGACATTTACGCGATATCATCAGGTGCGTGGAAGCCAGGATGATTTCTATGGGTATTTGTTTTGGAATAAGCTCTATCACGTGAATGGAAAGGTCTATGAAGCATGGTATTGTTCAGGCAATGGAGGGAATAAGATCTTTGTTTTCCCGAATGAACCATTAGTGGTGGTGATTACCGCGACAGCTTACGGAAATCCGTATGCCCATCCGCAGGTCGATCGGATGATGACCGATTTTATTTTGCCGGCGGTGTTGGGAACCCGCTAAAAAAACCGCCCCCCATTTGTCCGCGCTTTCTTACTTTTGCCCCCATGGCCAAAAGCAGTGCAGACACTCCCCTTATGCAACAGCACCGCGCAATCAAGCAGCGGTATCCCGACGCCATCCTGCTTTTCCGGGTAGGTGATTTCTACGAAACCTTCGGGGAGGACGCCATCGTGGCCAGCAAAGTCCTGGGCATCACACTCACCAAGCGTAATAACGGGGCAGCTGCGTCTTCCGAGCTAGCCGGGTTTCCCTATCATGCACTGGATACCTATCTCCACAAACTCGTCAAAGCCGGTCACCGCGTAGCCGTCTGCGATCAGTTGGAAGACCCAAAGATGGTCAAAGGCATTGTCAAAAGAGGGGTCACAGATATGGTGACGCCGGGCATTGCCACTAACGAAAAGCTGCTCGATGGCAGCAGCAACAACTTCCTGGCCGCCATCCATTTCCCCGAAGGCTGGCCGGAGCTCACCAACCCGATCCTTGGCATCTCCTTCCTCGACATCTCTACCGGGGAATTCTTCGTCGCCGAAGGCAACACCGAATACATCGACAACCTGCTGCAAATGCATCGACCTGCAGAAGTCATCTTCCAGCGCAGCTACCAGCGGCATTTCAAGGAAATATTCGGCAGCAAATTTTACACCTATACACTGGAAAGCTGGCTCTTCGAACAAGGGTTTGCAACCGAGATCCTGCTGAAACATTTCCAGACCCATTCTCTCAAAGGATTTGGCATTGAAGCGATGACGGCCGGCATTATCGCCGCCGGGGCAGTACTTCATTACTTAAAGGATACCGAACACCCTCATCTGCAGCATATCTCTTCCATTCAGCGCATCGACCGCGATGACTATCTCTGGATGGATAAGTTCACCATCCGCAACCTCGAGCTCCTGGGCTCCTCCCGGGAAGGAGATCAGGGGCAGAGCCTGTTGAAAGTGCTGGACAATACCGTATCTCCCATGGGTGCCCGGTTGCTCAACAAGTGGCTGCAAATGCCGCTGAAAAACCGGCAACAAATCGACCAACGGTTGGATGCGGTGGAGATTTTCATCAAAGACCCCGATCGGCGGTCCGCAATAACCCAGCATATCAGGCAATGCGGTGATGTCGAAAGACTGGTCAGCCGCGTCCCCGTGCGGAAAGTCAATCCGCGGGATATGCTACAGATTGCAAGAGGACTCGAACAGATCGCCCAGATCCGGGCGGCCGCGGCGGAATTGCCCGCAGGATGGCTGCAGGAGTTGTGTCACCGGCTTGACCCCTGCCCTTCCGTCCTGCACCGGATACGTAGCACAATGGCGGATGATCCGCCCGTTGCAGTGGCAAAGGGTGGTGTTATCCGTAGCGGCGTCGATGACGAACTGGACCGCCTGAGAAAGATAGCGACCGGCGGCAAAGAATACCTGGTCGAATTGCAGCAAAAAGAAGCCGCCAGGTCAGGTATCTCCTCGCTGAAGATCGGTTTCAACAATGTATTCGGCTACTTCCTGGAGGTCACTAATTCGCATAAACACAAGGTTCCGGCAGACTGGACGCGCCGCCAGACGCTGGCCGGCGCAGAGCGTTATATCACCCCGGAGTTAAAGGAATACGAAGAACAGATCGTCGGGGCCGAAGAAAAGATGCTGGTGCTGGAAGGAGAGATCTATGAACGGCTGCTGGCCTTCCTGCAAGAGAGTTTGGCCCCCTTACAGGCCAACGGTCATATCCTGGCTATGCTGGATTGCCTGCTTTGTTTTGCGCACAATGCCTGGCAATATAATTATAAAAAGCCCCAGCTGCATGAGGGCCGCGAACTGGAATTGACCGGTAGCCGCCATCCCGTCATCGAACGGCAGTTGCCGGCCGGTGAACCCTATATCCCCAATGACCTGTTGCTGGACCCTGCTACCCAACAGATCATCATCCTGACCGGCCCGAACATGAGCGGTAAGAGCGCCCTGTTGAGGCAGACAGCCCTGATCACCCTGATGGCCCATATCGGCAGCTTCGTCCCTTGTGATACGGCCAGGATACCGTTGACCGATAAGATCTTCACGCGGGTGGGCGCATCGGATAACCTCAGCGGCGGGGAATCCACTTTCATGGTAGAGATGAATGAGACGGCTAGCATCATCAACAATCTCACCCCCGGCAGCCTCATCCTGCTGGATGAGATCGGCAGAGGCACATCTACTTATGATGGGATCTCCATCGCCTGGAGCATCGTAGAGTATTTGCATCATTCACCCCATGCACCCAAAACCTTTTTCGCTACCCATTACCACGAACTGAATGAGTTGGAAAACAGGCTGCCCCGCATCCGCAATTACCATATCACCAATAAGGAGGTAGGAAATAAAGTGATCTTCCTTCGCAAACTGGCGCCCGGCGGTAGTACGCACAGTTTTGGTATCCATGTGGCGAAAATGGCGGGCATGCCGCCTTCTTTGCTGGCCAGGGCCGAAGAGATCCTTCACCAACTGGAGGACAAGGCCGTAGGGTCGGCCACCACAGAATCCCTCAAGAAAATAGCGGCCCCAAAGGTGCAACTGTCTATTTTCGATGCACATACCGAGACTTTTCACCGCATCCGGCAACTGCTGGAAGATACCGACATCAACCGGTTGACCCCCGTCGAAGCGCTTCTCAAACTGGAGGAGATCAAGAACGAGCTGAAATAACCGCCACCAGCCCCTCCCCCATTTTATCCACCCCCTCCCCCATTTCATCCGCCAAAAACCCCTTTTCGTCCATGAAAACGAAGCGAATCTTTTCGTTTGCTAATTTACGTTAGCAAAGGGAATAGAGCTGCCGGCCGTTCCGCACGCCCACTCAACGATAGTTTGAATGATCAGATATGCTTACGAGCTGAATGATTTTCGCCGATGGGTCAGCGGTTTCAGCAAAACGCTGCATTTACCGGTAAATGGTGGAAATATAGAGATCAACCAGGATCTGGGGCTCGGTTACATCCGGACCGGCCATTGGCCTACAGGAATCTCCTACATGGTGATAGACCTGTCCCTGCAGACAGATCTTGTGTTTGCCCGGCAGGCATCCTCCGACCCGGTCCTCTGCCTGTGGTTCGATCTGGGGACGGGGCACAATACACTCCACCTGTTTTCCACGGGCTCCCAACAGGAGACAATCTATCCCCGAAATACTCGCCTCAAACTGATAGCACTCCTCTTTCCGCAGTCCTTCCTGCACCGGTACCTGAATGCAGCATTGCTTTCCGATCTGACCAGGTATGCAGACAATCCTACCGCCCGCCCCAGAGACCTGATCCCTTTCGAATATCGGCAACCGATCGAAGATATCTTCCGGTCCAACCCGACATCCCCCCTCTACCATCTCCTGCTGCATAACAGGCTCCTCCTGCTGGTAGAAAAATTCCTACATTCTTTTATCACCAAGATCCCCCAGCCGGAGCCGGCCGTCAAAACCTGGGCAAAAGGGAAAGAGAAAGACATCGAAGGCCTGAACAGCGTCATGAGAACGCTCAGCGATACACAGCTGAACAGGTTTCCGAGCATCGAAGCCCTTTCCAGGATGGCTATGATGAGCTCCACTAAGCTTAAAGTCCGTTTCAAGCAAACCTATGGCATGAAACTCTACGAATTTTATAACCATCATCGCCTACAGGCCGCCAAAGAAATGCTGAAGACCGGTAATTATTCTGTTAAACAAGTAGGTGTCAACATCGGTTTTTCAAATTTGAGCAACTTCGCGAAGGCGTTCAAAAAAGAATTCGGGACATTACCCAAAGAAATCATTAAGAGTAAGTAACTATTTTTCAAATAAAATAATGTTAAATAGCCTTTACAGCTATTGAAAGTGTCTTTGTAGAAAAATTCCTACCATTTATTATACTTAATTTTGCGACCTTGTTTTCGTCCCATCGGTTGCTGCAACGATGTCAATCCCTCCCCACCACGACTAATGCCATCCGCCTCCAGCGGCTCCTGGAGATCATTAACTTTAAACGTGTCTAAAACAGGTGAACATGGTTACGTATTCTTTCCAACTGGAAAACTTTGAAAAATGGCTGGCAGATTTTGCTTTACAGCTCAATACACCCGTCACTGATCGTGTCCTGACGGTTCCCGCCCGTTTAGGCGAAGGCATTATCCTTGCGCAGAACATAAACCAACATTTTTCTTATGCCGTGATGAATCTCAAACTGGAAAACGATTTAGAATTTTACCGCGAATCCGGAGCACACGGTTTTATGGTATCCTTCAACCAGGTAGAAACACAAAAAGAAACGCCGATCGGCCATCGGCCGGCTATCATGCCGGATAAGAAGAACTTCCGGAACGACATCTATCTGGCGGATGCCCGCGACAACGCCAGTCTCAGGCTCCCCGCCGGCAGCATCGTCAAGAGACTGCTAATACTATGCTCGCATGAACTGGCCGCGCAATATCTGCCGGCTGAACTCTTTGACAAACTGTCTCTTTTTGCCAGGGAGAACAGTACGGCTGATAACCCGATGTTCATTAGTCTCACACATCGTGCAATGCTAAAAGAATTGTTTGAAATTAAACACAACGATCCCCTCAGCCAGATCAGGAGGCTCAGCAGTGTCATACATCTGATAGAAAAATCCATCCATTCCTTCCTGCGCCAGGAGCAGGCAGTCCTGTCGCGTACGGTGAAGAAGACAGACCTCGAAAGCATGCAGCATGTCGAACAGATCCTCAGCAGCAGGCTGGAAGGCTTCCCCTCCCTGGAATCCCTTGCTCACGAAGTGTTCATGAGCACCAGCAAGCTCAAAAACCTTTTTAAACAGGTATACGGACATACCCTGTACGACTACTACAATAAGAGCCGGTTACAACGTGCCAGAGAGTTGTTGATGAATGGGCAGTGTAGTATCAAACAGGCCGGCAGCGAGATCGGATTTTCCAATCTGAGTCACTTCGCCAAGGCCTTCAGAAAAGAATTCGGCATCCTGCCCCGCGATCTCGTCAAAGGAAGGTAAGCGTCCGGGCCATCGCCCGGCCGCAACGCCTCACATCAGGTCCTTCAGGCGGCCATACAACTGCATGAATATTTGGTAATTTCCCCCGTAAATGGTGTGCAGCTCCGCATTGGGTTCATAGGTCTGCACAACGGTCACCAGCGAGGCCGCGGCCCCCAGGTCACCGATCAGGCCGCAGGCATACATGCCTATCATCGCCGCTCCGATAGCCGAAGCATCTGCCAGCCCGGTGACATAGACTTTTTTCCCGAAGATATCGGCTACCATCTGCAGCCATGTGGCTGACCGGGTGAATCCGCCACTGGCATAGATATGTTCAATGGGACCAACCGTTTCTACCAGGGAAACGCCGATCTGATACAGCGAATAACTGACGCCCTCCATGCAGGCCCGGAGAAAATGCCGATAGTCGTGAAGAGACCTTACCCCAAAGAAAACGCCTTTGGCATCAGCATTCCATACCGGTGCCCTTTCGCCCTGCAGATAAGGCAGGAATATCAACCCCTCGCAGCCGGGGGCGACATGATCCGCCTCCGCTATCCGCCTGTGCCAATCATCCTCATTTCCTCCTTTTTCGCCCGTCGTCACTCCACCGCCCACCGCCGCTGCCCCGCCGCCTATGGCCCGTCCTCCGCCCATAACCCGGTCAATATACCACTGCAGGACATTCCCTCCATTATTGGTGGCGCCCCCGCAGATATAATAACCATCTGATATAATGTAATTGAAGACCCTCGCCAGCGGGTCGTCTTCCGGCCGGGTGACCGTCATGCGGATGGCTCCGCTGGTACCGATCGTCAACGCCGTCTCCCCATGCCGGACCGCACCGCTACCCAGGTTAGCCATGGCTCCATCACCTCCCCCGATAATAAAAGGCAGGCCTTCCGGTAGCGGATCATTGACCCGGCCGGCATCCCCACCACCCAGCAGCCGACGGGCTTCCGGCAACAGCGCCGTTTCAGCATGCGTGACCGGCACCGGCATCGACAATTGCCCGGGCTGTATCCCCGCCAACGCCAGGGATTCCGGATACCATTCCAACTGGCGAATGTCCAGCAACCCCGTGGCGGATGCCAGCGAATGATCAACCTGGTATTTTCCGAACAGGCGCCACCAGATATATTCTTTAATGGAAATAAACTTCACCCCCCGCCGAAAAAGATCCGGCTGTGTGGCTTTCAGCCACAGCAATTTGCACAGCGGGGACATAGCATGGATGGGCACACCCGTATGCCGGTAGATCCTGTCACCTGCCTCGCTGCCCCGTAAAGCATTGGCCTGTGCGGACGGGCGCAGGTCCGCCCATGTCATCGCATGCGTAAGCGGCCTTCCCTCTTCACCGATAACGATCAGGCTATGAAAAGCACAGCTAAAACTGATACCCGCCAGCCCTTCCTCACCCGCCCCGATCCCCCTCCTCACATCCCCCAGCGCCGACACCACCGCATCCAGCAGCTGATCCGGGTCCAGCTCATGCCGGCCTCCGGCATCCGTAAAGACAGGATAACTGGCGCCCGCACTGCCCAATACCTTGCCATCGGTCGTAAAGGCAACCGCCTTGGTATTTGTCGTGCCGATATCGATGCCGATAATGTATTGCATAGATATTACATCAGCTCTTTCAGCGTAGCCACCACCTGGTCCACCTGCTCACGGGTATTGTGCTTGCTGAAAGAGAATCTGACAGTGACCTGGTTAGGATTATTGTTAATGGATCGTATCACATGCGACCCCTGCTCCACCCCGCTGGTGCAGGCGCTACCGCCGGAGGCGCAGATATGATGGATGTCGAGATTGAACAGCAGCATTTCGGACTTCTCCGTCTTGGGAAAGGAGACGCTCAATACCGTATAGAGGCTTCGCCCCAGCGGGTCACCGTTGAAAGAGATGCCCTTCAACGACCGCTTCAGCTGCTCCATCATATACACTTTCAGCCCCTTTATATAGGCGCTGTCCGCCTCATAACCGGCCGTAGCCAGCTCCAACGCTTTCGCAAAGCCTACTATGCCATATAAATTCTCCGTCCCGGCCCGCATATTCCGCTCCTGCGAACCACCGTGGATATAGGGATGGATCTTGACATTTTCATTGATGTAAAGAAGGCCTACTCCCTTGGGACCGTGGAACTTATGGCTCGCCCCAGTAATAAAATGGACCGGCGTATTCCGGAGATCGAAAGGAAAATGACCTACCGTCTGTACCGTGTCCGAGTGGAAGATGGCGCTGTACATTTTACACAGCTCACCCACCGCCTGAATGTCCAGTATATTGCCGATCTCGTTGTTCGCATGCATCAGCGTCACCAGCGTCTTTTCTGAAGTGGCCGCCAGCAGCTGCTCGAGGTCTTCCTGGTCGATATGGCCGTTGGGCAGTACTTTGACATGACTCAGGACAGCCTCACCCCGCCGGTGCAGGTGCTCGACCGTATGCAGCGTAGCATGATGC
>Ga0302324_100025074_pt1 | contig 11459 bp, 8 predicted proteins | sample Palsa_T0_1_FD_201949 | JGI IMG/M metagenome (GOLD analysis project Ga0302324, IMG submission 201949) | Peat permafrost microbial communities from Stordalen Mire near Abisko, Sweden - Palsa_T0_1 | ecosystem: Environmental > Terrestrial > Soil > Palsa > Peat permafrost | place: Sweden: Abisko... | reverse complement strand
TGGGCCCGCGCCGCCGACGACCTCGCGCGCGCGCGCCGTCGTCTCTACGTCCAGGCGATGACCTTCGAGGGCGACGGCGTTGGTCGCAACGTCGCAGCCGCCATTGCCGCGAGCGAAGCGGTCGATCGCCGCGTACTGGTCGACGCCTACACGTGTCACGTGGTCAGCGACCGTTTTGTCTGGAGCCCAGCGGCGCTCACCGATCCGGCCCTGCGCAGCGAGGTCCGATCGACACGCGCAATGTTCTCGCACCTCAAATCGGTCGGCGTCCGGGTCCGGATGACCAATCCCGTCGGCCCCTTCTTTGCGCACTATCCGGCGCGCAACCACAAGAAGCTGATCGTCGCCGATAGCGTCGCCTACATCGGGGGGCTCAACTTCAGCGATCACAACTTCGCCTGGAGCGATTTCATGGTTCGCCTCGAAGGGGAGGCTGCGGCCCGTTTTCTGGCCGAAGACTTCGAGGCGACCTTCGCCGGCGCTCCCCGCCCCGCGCGAGCCGACCTTGGAGAGATCCAAATGCTTTCGATGGACGGACGGACGAACGCGCAGGCGTTCGCGGAGATCACTCATCTCATCGACGTGGCCAAACACGAGATCGCGGTTGTGAGCCCGTATCTCACCTTCCCGTTCATCCGTCCCCTGGCCCGCGCCCGCCGGCGAGGCGTGACGGTTCGTCTGGCGACGCCTGTTGCGAACAATAAACCTGTTCTTCGTCGCTATGTGCTCGACCAGGCGAGGCGACATGGCTTTGAGGTTCGCTTGGCGTCGGCGATGAGCCATGCGAAGGCGATCGTCGTCGACCGCGAACACCTTATCGTGGGCTCCTCCAATTTCGACTTTGTCAGCGTCGCCGCCGAAGAAGAGATTGTCGCGGTCATATCCTCTCGATCCCTGGCGGCGACGTTTCTGGAATCCGTTGACGCCAATCTCGCGGATTCCCGTGCGCAGGCGCCGCTTGCAGCGCAAGGCGGTTGGACCTCGATGGTTCTGTTGAGGATAGCCGAGCGCTTCGCGATTCTAGGCCGCCGTGCACCGCGGACCGCCATCGACTGGCCCTAGAATTCCGCGTGTCAGAGGAACTAGGTCGCCGCCAGTGTCAACTTTTGCGGCGAGCGCCACGCATCGAGGAAGCTCGCCTGATGCACGCAGCTGACGGTGCAGAACGGGGCGCAGGCTTTCGCGGTGTCGTAGGCGGCGCTGATATGGCGCTGGTCGTACTCCAGCAAGGGAACTCCAGGTGCTCCCCTCTGTTGCGAGCAGAAATGCACCTTGCCTTCCTCGCAGATGTAGAGGTAGCGCGCGCCGGCGCGGCACCGCCAGGTGTTAGGCTTACCCGCCAAGAGATTCTTCTGGAACATGAGATAGTTGAGGCGATGCGCCAATGAACCTGCGCGCATGAGCCTGTCATAGACTCTGGTCTGGCCGGCCGAGAGCGGCGAGAGGGCGCCCTGGGCATTGTGGAGCACGCCGACCGTGTGGCTGAAGCCGAGGCCCCTGGCGGTCCTCGCCACCTCGAGGGCGTCATCAGTCCGATCGTTCGAGACGCCGAGAACCGAGTTGATGTTGACATGAAAGCTGGCATGCTTGGCCAGGAGCTTCAGCTTGCCGTTGAGGGACTTGAGGGTCTTCTTCGAGATCGCGTCAGGTTTTACGCCATCGATCGAGATCTGAAGTTCCTGCAGGCCCGCGGCGTTCAGCCCTTCGATGGTCTTGGCGGTCAACAAAAATCCGTTGGTGATCGTGGTGGCCACCATTCCGTGTGAACGGATCCGCCGGATGATCTTGTCATGGTCCGGATGGGTCAAGGGTTCCCCACCGGTAAGGGTCACGATCTGGGTGCCCAACCTTGCGAGCGCATCGATCCGCTCCAGGAGTTCCGGCAGTTGGACAGGTTTGGAGACCTTGTCATATTCACTGCAGTAGCCGCACTCGAGGTTGCAGTACCGAGTGACCACTACGTGGGCGAGGAGAGGCCGACGCTTTGAGAACATTATTTTGGAGGCGATCCTGAGACCGTCGCCGATTGTGACGCCCGCCATCCGATTCCTCAGCCACCCCGCGGGTTCGAACATCACAAGTTCGGACCTCCATGTCACCTGCAACGGTCTCGCGATCAAGGAGGGTTGTGCAGGCGAACGTGGATCGGGTTGTCGCCGGCGTGAGCGAAAAACCTGACAGCCTCCAGCGATGGCTTGCTGAAAAGGATTCTTGGACTGTTCGAGAAACCGTAGGGTTCGGTGGGTCCGAAAGGACCGACATCGAATTTCATGCTGGCGTTGGCGTCATGGTAGATTGCGATGGCGTAGACGCCGGGGCTGGGCAGCCAGATGCACATGTCGGTCGTCGGCGCGCGGGCGCGGTTGCGCCACACCTTCAGCGCCCCATTCCTGACCAGAAACTGCCTCTTGTTATCGGCGTAGAGCGAGGCGGTCATCAAACCTTGATCGGAGCGAACGCCCTCGACGGCGATCAGGAGCCTCGTGGACGTGGGCGCGCCCTCGCAATCCTGAGCCCGCGCCCCCCCTGCCAGGAGCGTGAGTGACCCTGCGAGGCTCGCCCACGCGAGCTTGGCTGCCGTCAAACGCGTTACCCCTCTTGATCGCACCCGGTCTGGGGACCGGCCTTGGTCAAATTATGGTTACGGCGGGGTGAACGCCGCGGGCGTCGACGGCCGTTCTCGTCAACGCGCGGCCCTGGCGGGCTCGCGTTGTTTGCTCAGGAAGGCGTCAATTCCTGACCTTGCGGACTGAAAACCAAGGTTTTCCACCATCCGCCGCGCGGCAAGCTCGTAAGCCGCGGCTTTAGACATCTCGAGCTGGCTGCGGAAAAGCGCCTTGCCAAGCGCAATGGCCTCAGGCGGTTTGCTGGCGATCGCGGCGGCGGATTCCTCCACCAAGGCCTCCAGATCGCCGGCGTCGGCGACGCGGTTAATCAGGCCCGATGCAGCTGCCTCCTCTGCCCCGATGAAACGGCCGGTGAGGAGCATCTCAGCCGCCAAGGCGCGGCCGACCTTGCGCGTCAGCGCCACCGAAGGCGTCGAGCAGAAAAGGCCAAGATTGATCCCCGACACCGCGAAGCGTGCGCCCCGGTCGGCGTAAGCGAGGTCGCAACTGGCGACGATCTGGCAACCCGCCGCCACGGCCGCGCCCGCCACCTTCGCAATCACCGGCTTGGGCGAGGCTTCGATCGCCAGCATCAGTTCACCGCATCGCCGGAAGAGCGCCAAGAGGCGGCCCTGGTCATCGTCGGAACGCAGCTCGCCAAGATCGTGACCGGCGCAGAATACCCGGCCTGCAGCGTCCAGCACGATCACTCTGACGGTCTCGTCGCGTCCGGCCTCCGTCACGCCGCGCAACAGTTTCTCGATCATCGCCGACGAGAGGACGTTGGCCCGGTCGGGATCGTTCAGGCTCAGTCGGGTCACGGGGCCGTCATCGCGGCGAATCACCAGTCGATCTTCCACGTTCCGCGGTCCTCGGCGCTCGATGTGTGCGCCAATCTCCGCCAATCGGGCCGCCGGTCAAGCGCCGAGCATTTCGGACCGCCTGTTCGCAGACGCGCTTTGATATCCCGCCGTGGGGCGGATAAGCGGGGCGCGTGAACGTCTATTTCCTCGGCATCGCAGGCGCGGGCATGAGCGCGCTGGCGTCCATCCTGCTCTCGGAAGGACACCAGGTTTGCGGCTCCGACCAGGGCGTCTTCCCACCGGTCAGCGACTATCTGGATCGCATGGGGATCCGATGGCGAGACGGCTTCGATGCGCGCCTCGTGCCGGAGAGCCTCGATCTGGCGATCATCGGCTCGAGCGCCAAGCTCGAGCTTGGGTCCAACCCGGAACTCGTCGAACTCCAGCGCCGCGGCGTGCCTTCCTACAGCTATCCCGAGTTTCTTGGCCGCCACACGCGGGACAGGGAGAACCTCGTGGTCGCCGGGAGCTTCGGCAAGTCGACCCTGAGCGCCTTGATCGCAACGGCGTTGCGGGAAGGCGGCCGCGATCCCGGCTACTTCATCGGCGCCGCGCCGCTCGACCTCGAGGCGTCAGGGCTCTGGGGCTCCGATCCGCTTTTCGTCCTCGAAGGCGACGAATACATCATCGGCGGCGGCGACCGACGTCCCAAGTTCCTGCTCTACCACCCGCAGAGCCTGCTCCTGAGTTCGCTCGTCCACGACCACGTGAACGTTTTTCCGACCTTGGCGTCTTACGAGGCCGCCTTCGCCCAGCTCGTCGAACTCTTGCACCACAAGGGTTTGCTGGTGTGCGCGGCGGCCTTCCCGGCGCTTTGCCGGCTGACCCAGGGTCGGGAAGTCGTCTGGTACGGGCGGGAGCGGTGCGGGGGGTATTTCGCCGATGGGGTGGAAATTGGCGAGGTGACGCGGTTCGATCTGGTGACGCCGGGCGGGTCGCGGATCGCCCTGGAGACCCAGCTCCTTGGCCTCCACAACATCGAGAACATCGTCGGGGCTGCGGCGGTGCTGCTGGAGCGGGGCGAGATCGACGCCAGCGCGTTCCAAAGCGCGGTGGCGAAATTCCGCGGCGTCGAGCGCCGTCTGGACAAAAAGACCAATAAATCCAGTGTCCCGGCCTATGAGGGTTTCGGCTCGTCCTACGAAAAGGCGCGCTCGGCGATCGAGGCCATGACCCTGCACTTTCCAGCCAGGCGCCTGGTGGTGGTCTTCGAGCCGCACACCTTCAGCTGGCGGAACGCCGAGGCCCTGGCCTGGTACGACACCGTCTTCGAGGGCGCCGATCGGGTGCTGTTGATGCCGCCCCCCGACCACGGGGCCGAGGGCCATGACCAAGTCAGCCAGGGTGAAATCCTGTCTCGCGTGTGCGCCGCGGGGGTCCCGGCGCTGTCCGTTGATGGCGCCGCGGCTGCTCTTTCATGGCTCGAAAATGGACTCGAAGGTACCGAAGTGCTGCTGCTGTTGTCGTCCGGTCCGATGGGCGGTCTGACGCGCTCGGCGCCGGCGATGCTAGAGGCGCGGTTTGGCTAAGCGGCCTCGCCCGTTGCCTCCAGGCGATAGAACTCCGAGGCGACACCTCCCAGGATCAGCTCCTGGTCCTCGGCCCGCCGACCGCCGATCGCGACAAGGCTCTGGGCGCGCCAGGAGGCATAGTCGCCGTTGAGGTTCAGGACCGGCCAGTCGCTCCCCCACATCAGCCGCTGCGGACCGAAGGCGTCGAGCAGGGTGTCGACGTAGGGGCGCAGGTCCGACGCGCTCGCGCCGGGCGTCGCCTCGGTGAGGAGACCGGAGAGCTTGCAGCGGACGGCGGTCTCGCGGGCGAGAAGGCGGATCCCGCTCGCCCAGGGCTCGAGGACGCCGGCGGCGATGTCGGGCTTGGCGCCATGGTCGATGACGATCCGAAGGTCCGGGTGGCGGGCGGCGAACTCGAGGAGGGTGCGAAGATGCCGCGGCTTCACCAGGGCGTCGAAGGCGAGGCCGTGGGCGATCATCGCCCCGAAGGCCGGCGTCAGCGACCGCTTCAGCATCCACTGATCGTCGTCCAGATCCTGGATCATCGGGCGCAGCCCCACGAGCTTGGCGCGGGCGGCGAGGAGGCCGATCTTGTGGGGCGCCTCGGGGGCGTCGAAGTCGACCCAGCCGACGACGCCGGCGACGAACGGCGTCCGCGAGGCGAGACCCAGCAGGAAGTCGGTCTCGGCCTCGGTCGGCGCGGCCTGGACAAGGACGGTCGCCTCGACGCCCGCCTCCGCCAGCAGCGGCTCGAGGTCGCCGGGCGTAAAGTCGCGCATGAGCGGCGCGAGGGCGGGGGTCAGCCAGCCGTAGTCGCCGCGCGCGAGCTCCCAGAAGTGCTGATGGGCGTCGATCCTCACGCCTCGATCACTCCCTTGCGCAGGATGAGGTTTCCGTAAAGACGCCGCTCGCCGGTGGCGACGACGACGAAGGCCTGACGGGCCTGCTCGTAGAAGGCGAAGCGCTCGACGGCCTCGATCGGTCCGGCGTAGCCGGCCCGCGCCAGGGCGGCGGCGAATTCGGCGACGATCGCCGGCTCGCTCTGCGGCGCGTCCACCACCGTCATCCGGAAGGCGGCGGCGGGACCGAAGGCGTCGAGCGGCATGACGCCGGCCACCGCGGCCGTCATCCGCACCGCGTCGATGCCGCCTTCCCGGACGAGGCGCCGCGCGAGGCCGGCGGCGGGGAAGTTGGCGTCGACGATGGCGATCTCATCGCCGTGGCCCATGGCGCGCAGAGCCGCCAGGAGCTCGGGCCCGAGCAGCGGATCGATCCCCTTCAGCATTGGCCACTCCCAGGAACGGGCGCGCGCTGGTCGATCAGGCCCGCGGATTTCAGCTCAGCCCAGAGGTCGCCAGGGATGGCGGCGCCCAGGCTGGCGGCGTTGCGCTCGACCTCGGCAGGGGTCCGGGCGCCGGCGAGGACGCTGACAACCGCGGGGCCGCTCGCGGCGAAGCGCAGGGCGGCGGTCGCCAGGGCGACGCCGTGGCGGGCGCAGACCGCCTCGATCGCGCCGGCGCGGGCGAGGATCGCCGCCGACGCGGGCGCATAGTCGTACGTGGCGCTGGGGCCAGGCCCGGTGGCGAGGATGCCGCTATTGAACGGGCCGCCGATGACGACGCCGACGCCGGCGGCCTCGCAGGCGGGAAGGAGGCTCGCCAGCGCCGACTGGTCGAGCAGGGTGTAGCGGCCGGCGACCAGGAAGAGGTCGGGGTCGGCCAGCGCGAGCAGGCGCTCGCAAGGCTCGCACTCGTTGACCCCGGCCCCGATCGCCGCAACCACGCCGCCGGCGCGCAATTCATCGAGCGCTCGCCAGCCGCCCCGGTCGATCAGTTCGCCGATCCGCGCCTGCGAGGCGGCGCGCGAGCCGTGGGTCGGCGCATCGACGTCATGGACGAAGAGGATGTCGACGCTGTCGCGGCCAAGGCGGGCCAGACTCGCCTCGAACGAGCGCATCACACCGTCGTAGGAATAGTCGAAGACGACCTTCAGCGGCGGCGTCGCGACATAGATCCCCTCCGCCCGTTCGCCGGGCGCGCGCGGCTCGAGCAGCCGCCCGACCTTGGTGGAGACGAGAACCGGCGATGCCGGTCCGATCACCGCCCCCAGCCGCGTTTCGGCAAGGCCCAGGCCATAGAGCGGCGCGACGTCGAAATAGCCGATCCCAAGCGCCAGTGCCCGGCGAAGCGTGGCGTGAGCCGCTTCGTCGGTCATGGCCGCGTGCATGTTGCCAAGCGGAGCGGCGCCGAAGCCCAGCGCCGTGAAATCGAGCGCTCTTCCCCCGCGCGTGACGAGGCGCCGCATGTGGAGCGGAAGGGTCGCGTCAGGAGCGGTCGGCGCTGGCATCGGCGCACTGTCGAACCCGGCTCCGGCCCCGTCAACGGCGGCCGCCCGGCGCTTGGGCTCCGTCGCCTGAGCGCTGACCTCCCGAACTGGCTTAGGGGGGCGGTGAGTGGTCCGCTGGCAACAGTCGCGAGAGGCGATCCCGGTTGACTCGGTTCGGGGCCGGCGGGAGGCTCGGCGAGCGAATCCTTGGCGGTCGTCGGAGGGGCGGCGCCATCTCTGCTTGGGACACGGCCTCATGACAACCAAGACGATCAGCGGATATGCGGACGGCTACTCGCTGAACATGTCCGTGTACAGCGAGTTGAGCATCACCAACACCGGCAGCGTCGGCGGGAGGGGAGTGTTCCTCAAGTCGAGCGGGACCGTGGTCAATGCCGGCCACGTCGCCTCCACGATCACCGACGGGATCTTCATGGAAGGCGGCGGCCTCGTCTCCAACGGCGGTTCGGTCAGCGGCTACATCGGCGTCTGGGCCCCCAACGTCTCCGAGGGTGGCGGCGGCGGGCTGACGTCGGTGGACAATTCCGGCGTGATCGAGGGCCAGGTCAATGGCGTGCAGCTGCAGCTCGGCGGCGCGGTGAACAATTCCGGCACTATTACCGAGACCCGCGGCGGCGATTCGACCGTCATCAGCGACGCGGTGTTCGACCTCAGCGGCACGGTCAATAACACCGGCAGGATCATCGCCAGCTACAACAAGGCCGCGACCAACTATCACTCCGGGGTCGACATCGGCTCGGGCAAGCTCACGAACGGCACATACCAGGGCGCGCTCACGGCCCTGATCACCGGCTACTATGGCGTCAACGCGACCGGGACCGCCACCGTCACCAACTACGCCACGGTCAAGGGCGTCTATGCTGGCGTCCAGCTCAAGGCCGGCGGCTATGTGCTGAACGGCGATACCTACAACACCACGGCCCTGATCTCAGGTCAGATCAACGGGCTCATCTCCGCGACCGCCGACGTCGAGAACTTCGGCACGATCGAGGGCGGCCTGCGCGCCGTGACCACCGGTGGCGCGAACCTGAACAACGGCTTCACCAGTGATTTCACGGCCCTGATCGAGGGCGGCTGGTCGGGGGTCAGGACGACCGCCAAGACCTCGAATATCTCCAACTGGGGCACGATCGAGGCGACGCTCGCGGACCACTATGCCGTCACCCTCGACGGCGGGACGCTGACCAACGGCTCGGCGTTCGACCCGGGCGCGCTGATCGAAGCCTCGCTCGGCGTCAGCGTGGATGCGGGGGGTACGGTCGTCAACGACGCCCTGATCAAGGGGACCTACGCCGGCGTCACCTTCTATGACGGCGGCAGGCTGACCAACGGCTCGGCCGGGACGACCACCGCCCTGATCCAGGCCGACGAGGGGGTGGTCATCGAGACCGCCGCCGGGACCGTCGCCAACTTCGCAACCATCCAGTGCCTGAACCTTGGCGGCGGCCTCGCCGACGGCGTCTACCTGAGGGCGGGCGGCGCGGTGACCAACGGGGCCGTCGACGACACCGCCGCCCTGATCACCGGGGACGCCGGGGTCCTCATCGGCGCGGCCGGGACGGTGGCCAACTACGGCCAGATCAGCGCCACGATCGGGGCCGGCGTCAGCATCGCCGGCGGCGGCGTGGTGACCAACGGCGCCCCGACAGCGCCCGATGCGCTGATCGAAGGCCTCTATGGAATTGACTTGGGCGGCGCCGGCGCCGTGACCAACCTAGGGACCGTCACCAGCTCGTCGGCCAAGGCCGGGGCGATCGAACTCGCCGCCGGCGGTTCGGTCGTCAACGGCGCCAGCGGCGACAAGTCCGCCCTCGCGCGGGGCGCCGTCGGCGTCAGCGTCGCCGGCGCGGCCGGAACCGTGACCAACTTCGCCACGATCACGGGCCAGAACGGGGCCGGGGTCCTGGCGGCGGATAGCCTCACCCTCGCCAATGGCGACGGCGCCGACCGCGCCGCACTGATCGAGGGTCTGAACGGCATCGACGTGACCAGCGGGACCGGAACGGTCAGGAATTTCGCGACCATCGTCGGCGAAGGCGCCTCGGGGAGCTTCGGGGTCTATCTGATCGACGGCGGCGCCTTGACCAATGGCGCGCTCAGTGACGAGAGCGCCCTGATCGAGGGCTACGGCGGAGTGCGGATCCTGGGGTCGGGTTCGAGCGTGAACTTCGGCGTCATCGAGGGCCTCGGCGGGACAGGCGACGACTTCGGCGTCAACGTCGGCCAGGCCAGCAACATGACCAACGGCGCCGCGACCGACGCCGACGCCCTGATCGAGGGGTATGTCGGGTCCGAGCTCGGCGGCTCGAGTACGATGACCAACTTCGGCACCATCCTTGGTTCCGGCGGCGTCGCGGTGAAGTTCATCAATCCGAACGCGACCCTGGCCATAGAGGCGGGATCGAGCCTGGTCGGCATCGTCCAGGGTGACGGCGGCCATCTCGACCTCGCCTCGGGATCGGGGACAGTGACCCTGCTTTCGGCCGAGGGCCTCGACGTCTCTGGCGTCATTCCAGCCGACACCTTCGATGACATCGGCACGCTCGAGATCGGATCGGGCGCCGCCTTCGCCCTGGCCGCCGGCGGGACCATCGCTTCGGGTCAGGGCCTCGTCGTCGACGGCGTCCTGACCGACGCCGGGACCCTGACCGACGGGACCGGCGCGACCCTGACTCTGGCCGGAACGCTCTCCGGCGTCGGCACCCTGGCCTTGACCGGCGGGACGGCGACGTTCGAGGCCGGCGCCGATCTCGCCATCGCCAAGGTGACCCAGTCGGGGGCCTCGACGGCGAGCTTCGACGCCGCCAGCCTGACTTACGCCGGCGTCTGGTCCCAGAGCAGCGGAACCCTGTCCGTGGCGAGCGGCGACCGGGTGAACTTCAGCGGCGAGGGCGACAGCTTTTCAGGAACGCTGGCCGGGACCGGGACGATTGCCTTCATCGGCGGCGCCGATACGTTCACCAGCGCCGACCTGACGGCGACGAACCTGGTGGTCAACGGCCCGACCGTGACCCTTGGCGGGGCGCTCGATCTCTCCGGGACGATGAGCGTCACCACCGACGACATGATCATCGCCAGTGGCGGCGCTTCGCTGGTCGGCGACGGATCGCTGATCTTTTCCGACCTCGCGACCAACAAGGTCTCGGGCGGGACGCTGACCAACGTCAACGACTTCATCAAGGGCGCAGGCTCGTTGGGCGACGGCTCGATGGGCCTCGTCAATGACGCCGGCGGGATCATCGACGGCGACGACGCCGTGGCGCTCGCCATTGATACGGGATCGAGCACGATCACCAACGCCGGGACGATCGAGGCGACCTCGAACGGCGCCACGACGCTCGCCAGCGCCGTCGACAATACCGGGGTGCTAGGAGCGCTTGGGGGAACCCTCACCGTCGATGACGCGGTCACCGGCGCTGGCAAGGCCGAGATCAACGGCGGGACGGCCGACTTCGCCGGAGCGTTCAGCCAGAACGTCGCCTTCATCGGCAGCGACGGGGGGACGCTCGAGCTCGCCCACTCGGAGGCCTACACCGGCGAGATCAGCGGATTTTCAAAGACCGGGACGACGACGCTGGATCTCGAGGACATCGCCTTCGTCAGCGGGACGACCAAAGCGAGCTACAGCGGCACGACGACGTCGGGCGTGCTCACCGTCGCCGATGGCTCCCACGTCGCCAAGATCACGCTCGAAGGGAACTACACCACGAGCACCTTCACCCTCTCCAGCGACGGCCACGGCGGGACCACGGTGGTCGATCCGGCCAGGGCCTCGGCCGCGCCGCATGCGGCCGCGCCCCTCTCGCCCCACCCCTTCATCGCCGCCATGGCGAGCCTCGGCGCGAGCGGGGGGACGGCGCACGAGGCCGCGCAGGAATGGCGGGCGCCGATGGCGCCGATCCTGGCCCGGCCGACGACGACAGCCTCGCTGGCCTAGAAGCGCGGCCGACGGCGCTGAAATCGGGATCGCGCCGCCGCGTGGTAGGGTAGCGGGGACGATGGTGGTCCGGGGTTAGCCGCGGCCCGACGGAGCTTGAGGTCCATGTCAAACAGGACGCTGACCGGAACCTACGCCTCGGGCTACGCGCTGGCGCCGAAGGTTGGGTTCGTAAGTATCACGAGCACTGCATATG
>Ga0302324_100025073_pt1 | contig 11459 bp, 10 predicted proteins | sample Palsa_T0_1_FD_201949 | JGI IMG/M metagenome (GOLD analysis project Ga0302324, IMG submission 201949) | Peat permafrost microbial communities from Stordalen Mire near Abisko, Sweden - Palsa_T0_1 | ecosystem: Environmental > Terrestrial > Soil > Palsa > Peat permafrost | place: Sweden: Abisko... | reverse complement strand
GGCAGCTACCTGGGACGTGTCAACGCGTGAGCCGGCCCGTCCGGGGACGGCACCAGGCGCGCAAGCGCGCCGTCGACTTGTTGTTCGAAGCCGAGGCTCGTGGTTTGACCCCGGCCGAGGCGGCCGACGCCCGCACTGCGTTGGCCGAGGCCAAATCTGATGTGGCGCCGCTGAACCCGTACACGGTGACGGTGGCCCGCGGGGTCACGGCGCACGCCGCCCACGTCGATGACTTGATCGCGTCGCATCTGCAGGGTTGGACGTTGGAACGGCTGCCGGCGGTGGACCGGGCGATCCTGCGGGTCGCGGTGTGGGAATTGCTGCATGCCGACGACGTGCCCGGGCCGGTCGCGGTCGACGAGGCGGTGGAGCTGGCCAAAGAGCTGTCCACCGACGACTCGCCCGGGTTCGTCAACGGGGTGCTGGGGCAGGTGATGCTGGTGACGCCGCAGATCCGGGCGGCCGCTCAAGCGGTTCGGGAGGCCGGCGAGTCATGACCCGGCTGGAGCTGCGCGTTGTGATCGCCGGCATTCTGGCGGCGACGGTGATCCTGGGCGCGGTGATGTGCGCGGCCTACGGGCGGGCGGCGATCGCGGCGGCGCTGTCGATCTATGCGCTCGGGGTCGGCGCGTGGCTGTATCACTCGGTCGAGCGTCTCGTGCTGGCCCGCCGCATCGAGACGGTTCGCACGGCCGTCACGCCGCTCCGGCCGTTGCTTCCGGTGATGGCTGCGATCATGGCGCTGACGCAAGCCGTGGTGCGATCGCTGGCCGACGTCACCGAGGTCGCGCCACACCGCTGGATTCCGATCACCCGCGGCAGGAAAGACGACGACGACTTCGAGGTTTGAGCGCGCATTGGCGACAGCCGTTCGGAGTCTCCGAGAGTCTGGTGAGGCAGTTGTGGCAATCCAGGTGGAGGTGACAAAACGCCCGCATCCCGGTTAACAGAGGGACACACTGGCGATATGGACCGAGACGGCAGGCGCCCGAGACGGCTGTGTGTTTCCGCGCTGGCGGCGGTGGCGAACCCGTCGTACTCGCGCATCGACACCTGGAATCTGCTCGACGACGCGTGCCACCAGCTGGCCGTCGTCGACCGTGCCGGAATGGATACCAGCCACGAAGCCGCCCGGGTGCGGCGTCTGCTCAACCGGCTCAGTGCCTACGAGCGCTACTGGATCTACCCGGGCCCGGAGAACTTGGCGACCTACTGCGGCTATCTGGATCATCTCGCCACGGTGAGCCTCGCCGAACAGGTGTCGCTGGCCGTGCGACTGCTCTCCGAATACGGCGACCGCGCAGCATTGTTCGACACCTCCTCGTCGCTGGCGGATCAGGAGTTGGTGGCGCGGGCCAAGGAACAGCAGTTCTACACCGTGCTGCTCGCCGACGACTCCCCGGTCACCGCACCCGAAGGCCTGGCGGAAAGTCTGCGCGCGATTCGCGACGTCGGCGACGACGTGCAGTTCGAGCTGCTCGTGGTGTCCAGCGTCGAGGACGCCATCACCGCGGTCGCGTTGAACGGCGAGATCCAGGCGGCCATCATTCGGCACGACATTCCGCTGCGGTCCCACGACCGGGTGCCGCTGATGACCACACTGCTCGGGCGGAACGACGACGTGATCGCAACCGATCGCACCCACGACTGGGTTGAGTGCGGCGAGTGGATCCGCGAACTGCGGCCACACATCGACCTCTACCTGCTCACCGACGAATCGATCGCCGCCGAGACCGAAGACGACTCCGACGTCTACGACCGCACCTTCTATCGGCTCAACGACGTCACCGACCTGCACACCACCGTGCTCGCCGGTATCAGGAACCGTTACTCCACACCATTTTTCGACGCGCTGCGGGCCTACGCGGCACGACCGGCCGGCCAATTCCATGCGCTGCCCATCGCCCGCGGCGCCAGCATCTTCAACTCCAAGACGCTGCAGGACATGGGGGAGTTCTACGGCCGCAACATCTTCATGGCCGAGACGTCGACCACCTCCGGTGGACTGGACTCGCTGCTGGACCCGCACGGCAACATCAAAAAAGCGATGGACAAGGCCGCGCACACCTGGAACTCCAACCAGACCTACTTCGTCACCAACGGAACGTCGACCGCGAACAAGATCGTCGGGCAGGCGCTGACCCGGCCCGGTGACATCGTGCTGATCGACCGCAACTGCCACAAGTCGCACCACTACGGCTTGGTGCTGGCCGGGGCGTACCCGCTCTACCTGGATGCCTACGAGCTCCAGCCGTTCGCGATCTACGGCGCCGTGTCGCTGCAGACGATCAAAAAGGCGCTGCTGGACCTGGAGGCCGCCGGGCAGCTGAGCAAAGTGCGCATGTTGTCGCTCACCAACTGCACATTCGACGGCGTCGTCTACAACCCGCGACGGGTGATGGAAGAGGTGCTGGCGATCAAGCCGGACATCTGCTTCCTGTGGGACGAGGCGTGGTACGCCTTCGCCACCGCGGTGCCGTGGGCGCGGCAACGCACCGCGATGATCGCCGCCGAGCAACTCGAATTGATGCTGTCGTCTCCGGCTTACGCGCGGGAGTACCAGCAGTGGCGTGAGTCGATGCAGGGCATCGACCGGGCCCAGTGGGGGGAGCATCGGCTGCTCCCCGACCCGAGCCGGGCCCGGGTCCGGGTCTACGCCACGCACTCGACCCACAAATCGCTGTCTGCGCTGCGGCAGGCGTCGATGATCCATGTCCGCGACCAGGATTTCCAATCCCAGTCGCGCGACGCATTCGGTGAGGCGTTCCTGACTCACACATCGACTTCGCCGAACCAGCAATTGCTCGCGTCGCTGGATCTGGCCCGTCGGCAGGTCGACATCGAAGGTTTCGATATGGTGCGCTATGTCTACGACATGGCGCTGGTCTTCCGTCACCGCGTCCGCAAAGACCGCCTGATCAGTAAGTGGTTCCGCATCCTCGACGAATCCGATTTGGTGCCAGATGAATTCCGGCTTTCCGCGGTCAGCTCCTACCGCCAGGTGCGCCAGGGCGCGTTGCAGGAGTGGAACGAGGCGTGGCGGTCCGACCAATTCGTGCTCGACCCGACGCGGGTCACGCTGTACCTGGGTCAGACCGGCATGAACGGATACGACTTCCGCGAGAAGATCCTGATGGACCGGTTCGGCATCCAGATCAACAAGACGTCGATCAATAGCGTGCTGTTGATCTTCACGATCGGGGTGACCTGGTCGAGCGTGCACTATCTGCTCGACGTGTTGCGCAGGGTGGCCACCGATTTCGACCGAACCCAGAACGCGGCCAGCAGAGACGACCAAGCCCTGCATCAGCGCCGCGTCGAGGAGATCACCGAGGACCTGCCGCCGCTGCCGGACTTCAGCGAGTTCGACGGCGCCTTCCGGCCCGACGACGCCAGCTCGTTCGGCGACATGCGTTCGGCGTTCTACGCCGGCTACGAGGACGCCGACCGCGAACACGTCATGCTCGGGGAGGCCGGCCGTCGGCTTGCTGACGGAAAGTCCCTGGTGGCAACCGGATTCGTGGTGCCGTACCCGCCGGGTTTTCCGGTGCTGGTTCCCGGCCAGGTCGTCTCCAAGCAGATCCTTTACTTCCTGGCTCAGCTCGACGTCAAGGAAATTCACGGATACAACCCCGATCTGGGGTTGTCGGTGTTCACCGAGGACGCGCTGAAACGGATCAACGCGGCGCGCTGTTCCGACACCGTCGGCATCCCAGACGGGCGTGACGGCAATCGCTAGGCTTACCGCCCATGGCGTCTTCGGTTAGTGCGACCAATTCGCGGCTATCCGTGGATGACTGGGTGCAAGAGGGTTTTCGGGTGCTGGCCGAAGACGGCGTCAAAGCCCTGACCCTCGGTCATCTGTGCACGCGTCTGGGCGTCACGAAGGGCAGCTTTTACTGGCATTTCAGCGAGATGAACGCCTACCGCACGGCGCTGATCGACACCTGGGCCGTGGTCCGCGACGAGGACCGGTCCTTCGATGCCCTTGCCGCTCAGCCGCCCCGGGAGCGGCTGTCGCGGATGATGACGGCGCTGGTGGGTCCGCGGCACTGGATGCTGGAGCGCGCGATGCGGGAGTGGGCACGATCGGAGTCCACGGTGGCCGCCGCGGTTCGGGCATCCGATCAGAAAGTGATCGCCGCGGTCCGGCAGGCCTTCCTCGATGCCGGCTTCGACCGTGAGCAGGCCGAGATGCGCGCTACCGCGACATTCGCCGCCGGCATCGGCTTCCTGCACCTGTCGGGTTCCAGACCCAGCCCGTTGGCCGCGGGGCGCCGCGAGGATTTTCTGGAAGTCATGCTGCGGCACTGACTTCCGATGCCACTATCCATACCAAAAGGTATGGTATGGTCCTGAGGATGACGCCACCCCAGACGTCGTACCCAGAGGTCAGCGCCGATTTTGTTGCGCGCCTGGCCGATCGCGCGGGGGAGGCGGAGAAGCTACGCCGGCTGCCGCAGGCCACCATCGCCGACTATCAGGACTCCGGTCTGGCCCGGCTGCTGCTGCCGAAGCGGTACGGCGGCTGTCAGGCTGAGTTTCCCGAGATTCTCGAGGTCGTGCGCCTGATGGCGCACGGATGCACGTCGAGCGCGTGGACGCTCGGCTTCTACACCCTGCACAACTGGATGCTGGCGCTGTTCGGTGAGCGGGCCCAGGACGAGGTGTTCGCCGACGGCCCGGTCTTATGCCCCGCACCGCTGGCGCCGACCGGTCGCGCCACCCCGGCGGACGGCGGCGTGCGGCTCACCGGGCGATGGTCGTGGGCAACCGGGATCATGGACGCCGACTGGGTGATGGTCGGCGCCATTTGCGGACCTGACGACTCGCTGTATCCGGCCCTGGTATTGCTGCCGGCGAGCTACGTTCACGTCGAAGACGTCTGGCACACCGCCGGTATGTGCGCCACCGGATCCAACGACGTCGTCGTCGACGACGTCTGGGTGCCCGAGCACCGACTCGTCGCGGTGACCGATATCTACGGCGGCACGACGCCAGGTGCGGCACTGCACGACGCCGCGGTGTACCGGTGGCCGATGGTCCCGGCGCTGGCGCTGACCGCCGCGATGCCCGCGTTGGGGTCCGCGGAACTGGTCGCAGATCTCTTCGCCCGACGGCTCAGTGAGCGGGTGCTCGCGTATTCCGGTGCGGTGCAAAAGGATCAGCCCACGGCCCAAGTGCGCCTCGGCGATGCCAGGGTGCGGCTGCGGGCCATGCGCGGTCTGGCCGAGGCGGCCGCCCAGGATATTCAGGCCCGCGTCGGCAGCGGGGAGCACATCGGCCGCAAAGTACGATCAGGTGTCCGTGCCGCCGCGGCACACGTTGTGCATGAATCCCGCGCGGTGATCGCCGACCTGCTGGAGTCGTCCGGTGCCAGTGCGCAGTTTCTGGACCACCCACTGCAGCGCGCCAAGCGGGATGTCGACGTGATCTCCGGCCACGTGGTCTTCGACTACGACGGCAGCCGCGAACTCGCGGGCGCGCTGGAGATCGGTGCCAAGGTGTCGCCGTTCGCGATGGTCTAGCGCTGCGCTTTGGCGTAAATAAAACTGTCGCGTGGTTCGGGCCCGAGGTTGGGATAGACCGCGTGACGGGCCAGTCGGCCCTCCAGCAGGAACCCGGCTCGTTGCAGCAGCCGGGTTGATCGCTCGTTGTCGACATTGCAGGTAGCCCAGACGCGGTAGACGTCGGGATCGGCGTCGAGCGCGGCCAACACCATCTCTAGCGCTTCGGACATCAAACCCTTGCCCCACCAACGTCGCCCGATGCAGTAGCCGATTTCGGCCGAGTGCCGGACCGGACGCCAGCAACTGATCATCCCGATGAGCTCGTCGCTGTGCTGCAGCACGATGGCCCAGGTTCGGTCGTGCTCGCCGATATTGATTCTTTCGGCGATCACCCGTCGGGTTGCCGCGACGTCGGGATGCGGCGTCCAGAGCAGGTACTTGGTGACCTCGGGGTCGCGGGCGACCCGCTGGAACAGCGTGCCGGCGTCGTCGAGCACCGGCAAACGCAGCAGGAGTCGCGGTCCGGCGATGCGTTCAGGTGTGTAGTCGGCCATCTAGAGACCGAGCGCGCGATAGGTGCGGTGGACGAATTTGGGTTGCACCGCTTGCAGTTTCGCCCGCGAGGTGTTGCCCGCGACCGCGGCCGCAGCATCGGCCGACAATGCGGGCATGTTCTGGATCAGGTAGAGCAGGATCAGGTCGGCAGCCGGATCGGCCTGCCACCACGTCCCGTACGCGCCGGGCCAACTGAACGTCCCGAGACCACCCGGCCCGAACAGCGGGGCTGATTTCGCCGGATCGGTGACCACCGACAGGTTGAGCCCGAAACCGCGCCCGATCCAGAACGGCGATCCGAGGAAGTTGTGCCGCTTCTGCTCGTCGGTGAGCCGATCGGTGCGCATCAGCCGTGCCGATTCCGGTGACAGCACCCGAACACCGTTCACTGTCCCGTTGCGCAAAAGCATTTCGATGAACCGCAGGTAGTCGTCCGCGGTTGACCACAGTCCACCGCCGGCATTGCAGAACGCCGGCGGCGCGATGTGCGGCTGGCCCATCACGTCGTGCTGGAGTTTGTCGTTGCCGTCGAGCCGGTACATGGTCGCGGCGCGGCGGCGACCCTCGAGTGTCACGTGGAAGCCGGTGTCAATCATGCCCAGCGGCTGCAGGATTCGTTCGTCGAGCACCTGCTGGAACGGCTTTCCTGCGATGCGCGAAGCCAGCACGCCGACTACGTCGGTGGAGTGACCGTAGGTCAGTCGTTCACCCGGTTGATGCACCAGCGGTAGCTCGCCGAGCGCGGCCAGCCACGCGTCGGGACCCTGCCCGAACGGCAGCCGGATGTATGCCCGGGAGATCGGTCCGCCCACCGAGAATCCGTAGCCCAGGCCACTGGTGTGGGTGAGCAGGTCTTCGACCAGAACCGACCGTTGAACCGGATGGGTTCGATCCAGTGGGCCGATCGGATCGTCCAGCACCCGCAGGTCGGCGAATTCCGGCAGCCAGCGCACGACCGGGTCGCGTAGCGCCACCTTGCCCTCGTCGACCAGGCTCATCAGGGCCGCGACTGTGACCGGCTTGGTCATCGACGCGATGCGGAACAGGGTGTCTCGCTGCATCGGTAATTGTGCATCGACGTCGCGGTAGCCGATTTCGTTGACCTGCAGCATTTTTCCGTGCTGCCACACCATGGTCACGGCGCCGGCGAGCAGACCGGCGTCGCAAGCGTCGCGAATGGAGCCCTGGTTGCCGTCGAGATTCACCCGAGTCAGGTTAGCCAGTCGCGTCGCGCCCGGACCTACCAGGTCCGATCCTGGCAACCCTATTGCTGGTTCTCGTCTTGTGGCTGAACAAACGGACGCAGGTGACGTCGAGTCCGATGATCCTGCGCGCCGGCCTCGCCGTCGGCATGGTTGCCTCGCGCGTAGTCGCCTTCCCACGGCACACGCTCTCCCGCGGTGGTGTCCGTGGCTGCCTGAACTTGTCCCATCTCATGACGTGAGCGAAGGAAGAACTCATACTTGCGGCGCAGATCTTCATCGGACTCGATGGGCCTGAGTTCGGGGGCGAACTCCTCCAGCTCACCTCGGCGCTGCGGCACAATCATGCAGATCGGCTCATCGACCTCGAACCGCACCGGCATCAGTTTGCGGGTAAATTTCCAGCTCATGCTGAAACTCGCGCTCGCCCAGTCGGTTTCGACGACGCCCTCGAGCGCTGAAACGGCATCTTTCGGTTGGTTCGCCGGCCCGCGGACCAACAGATCGTAGCCGACCGGAGTGCGAAACAGCATCGGCAGATGCCAGGTCAGAATGCCGTAACCGAAATTGCTCGCAGGCAGAAACTGACCGGCGGCGCGCGTATCGGGCGCGATCATCAGATCCGCGGGGGTGTTGCCACCCATCCAGGTAGCGGTGAACGCGCTCGGATTGCGCAGCTCCCAGCCACCCTGGTTGGCAATGAGCAGCGGCAAACAGCGATTCGCCCAACCTCGGCGCGTCTCTGACATCCACGTCCGGTTGATCGGCGCCGGGCTGATCGGCGGCGCGTGATCACTGGTGATGAATCCGATCAGTGGCCGGTCCGGCACGTTCGACTCGTCGATCATCGGATCCTGGAGTCCCTTTCCCAGCAACAGGGCTCACGTCATGCTGCGGCGGTTGGCGGAACGTTAGAACTCGGATGAGGTTACTAACCGCTCCTGGGTGAGTGCTGTGGCGGGTGTCGCCGGATCGCTGAACAGAAGTCCCCCTCGTAATTCGCTCAGAGGCGGGCACATCAGCTGTTCCCTTCTCCGGGGGAATGCTGTGGCGGATGTGACGTCCGAAGCCGTCTCGACGGCCGGCAGGCCCGACGCCTGCGCGCCCTGGGTCGTTCTCGCAGGCAAGCAATGCTAGGCTGCCCGGCAGTCGACATCCTTTAACGATCCGTCCAGAGAGGCGGAGAAGGAGGTCAAGATCTCGCATGAGTGACGTGGGTGACGCCGCTTTCCGCAGCGGACCTAGGGAATTGATGTCGGCGGCCGACGTGGGTCGCACCATTTCCCGTATTGCGCATCAGATCATCGAAAAGACCGCTCTGGATGGTGCCGACGCGCCTCGGGTGGTGTTGTTGGGAATCCCCACCCGTGGTGTGACATTGGCCGATCGGCTCGCGGTCAACATCGCCGAATTCTCCGGCGCCGAGGTCCCCCATGGTGCCTTGGACATCACCCTCTACCGCGACGATCTGATGACCAAGCCGCCGCGCCCGCTGGAGAACACGTCGATCCCGGCCGGTGGTATCGACGACGCCCTGGTGATCCTGGTCGACGACGTGTTGTTCTCCGGACGATCGGTGCGCTCCGCATTGGATGCACTGCGCGACGTTGGCCGACCCCGGGTGGTGCAGTTGGCCGTCCTGGTGGACCGCGGCCACCGCGAGCTACCGCTGCGCGCCGACTATGTCGGTAAGAACGTGCCGACGTCGCGCACCGAGAGCGTGCACGTGCTGCTGGTCGAGCAGGACGGTCGCGACGCCGTGGTCATCGCCCGCGAGGACGGCCCATGAGCAGGCATCTGCTGGCCGCCGGCGACCTGTCCCGCGACCAGGCCGTCGCGATCCTCGACGACGCCGACCGCTTCGCGCAGGCCCTGGTCGGTCGCGAAGTCCGCAAGCTGCCGACGTTGCGGGGTCGCACTGTCATCACGATGTTCTACGAGAACTCCACTCGCACCCGGGTGTCCTTCGAGGTCGCCGGAAAGTGGATGAGCGCCGACGTGATCAACGTCAGCGCTGCGGGATCGTCTGTGGGCAAAGGCGAATCGCTGCGCGACACCGCGCTGACCCTGCGCGCCGCCGGCGCCGATGCGCTGATCATCCGCCACCCGGCATCCGGTGCGGCGCAGCGGCTGGCCGACTGGACGTCCACCGCGGACGGTGGACCGTCGGTGATCAATGCCGGTGACGGCACTCACGAGCACCCGACGCAGGCGTTGCTGGACGCGCTGACACTCCGGCAGCGGCTCGGCGACATCGAGGGTCGCCGGGTGGTCATCGTCGGCGACATCCTGCACAGCCGGGTCGCCCGGTCCAACGTCATGCTGCTGGCCACCCTCGGCGCCGAGGTGGTGCTGGTCGCGCCGCCCACGCTGCTGCCGGTCGGGGTCGCCGACTGGCCGGTGACGGTGTCCTACGATCTGGACGCCGAGCTGCCGGCCGCCGACGCGGTGCTGATGCTGCGCGTGCAGGCCGAGCGGATGAACGGCGGCTTCTTCCCTTCCACACGTGAGTATTCGGTGCGCTACGGGTTGTCCGACCGCCGCCAGGCGATGCTTCCCGGCCATGCGGTTGTCCTGCATCCCGGGCCGATGCTGCGCGGCATGGAAATATCGTCATCGGTGGCCGATTCGTCACAATCAGCGGTGCTGCAACAGGTTTCCAACGGGGTTCACGTCCGGATGGCGGTGCTGTTCCATCTGCTGGTGGGTACCGACTCGGCCGCCGAAGGGCTCGGCGGAAAAGGGATTGTGGCATGAGTGTGCTGCTTCGTGGGGTGCGGCTTTACGGCGAGGGCGACGAAGTCGACGTGCTGGTCGACGACGGCCAGATCGCCGAGATCGGCGCCGGCCTCGCTATCCCGGACGATGCCGATGTCATCGACGCCACCGGCCAGGTGCTGTTGCCCGGGTTCGTCGATCTGCACACTCACCTGCGCGAGCCCGGCCGCGAATACGCGGAGAACATCGAAACCGGTTCGGCCGCAGCGGCTCTCGGCGGTTTCACCGCGGTGTTCGCGATGGCCAACACCAAACCGGTCGCCGACAGCCCGGTGGTCACCGACCACGTCTGGCACCGGGGTCAGCAGGTCGGCCTCGTCGATGTGCACCCAGTGGGCGCGGTCACCGTCGGGCTGGCCGGCACCGAGCTCACCGAGATGGGCATGATGGCCGCCGGCGCCGCGCAGGTGCGGATGTTCTCCGATGACGGCAAGTGCGTCGACGACCCGCTGATCATGCGCCGCGCGCTGGAATACGCCACCGGTCTGGGCGTGCTGATCGCCCAGCACGCCGAGGAGCCCCGGCTGACCGTCGGCGCGGTCGCCCACGAAGGACCCAACGCCGCCAGGCTGGGACTGGCCGGCTGGCCACGGGCCGCCGAAGAGTCGATCGTGGCCCGCGACGCGTTGCTGGCCCGCGACGCCGGCGCTCGCGTGCACATCTGCCACGCCTCCACCGCAGGCACCGTCGAGATCGTCAAATGGGCCAAATCACAAGGGATTTCGATTACCGCCGAAGTGACGCCGCATCACCTGCTGCTCGATGACAGCCGACTTGCCAGCTACGACGGCGTGAACCGGGTCAACCCGCCGCTGCGTGAGACGGCCGACGCCGTGGCGCTGCGTCAGGCGCTGGCTGACGGGGTGATCGACTGCGTGGCCACCGATCACGCACCGCATGCCGAACACGAGAAGTGCGTCGAGTTCGCCGCCGCGCTGCCGGGGATGCTGGGTCTGCAGACCGCGCTGTCGGCGGTGGTCCAGGCGATGGTCATTCCCGGTCTGCTGACATGGCGCGGTGTCGCGCGGGTGATGAGCGAGAACCCGGCCAGCATCGCCTGCCTGCCCGACCACGGTCGGCCGCTGGAGATCGGGGAGCCGGCCAATCTGACTGTGGTGGACCCGGACGCCACCTGGACGGTGTCCGGTGCCGACCTGGCCAGCCGGTCGGCCAATACCCCCTACGAGACTATGACGCTGCCGGCCACTGTGACGGCAACCCTGCTGCGCGGCAAGATCACCGCTCGCGACGGAAAGAGTCCCGCATGAACTCGGCAACGCTGATTGCGTCGCTGATCATGGCCGGGCTGCTGGCGTTGTTGATCGCATTCATCATTCAGCTGATGATGCGCGGCTGGCGGAAGCGTGCGCTACGGCAGGCCGAGCTGATCGGCACGCTGCCACCGATGCCGGAG
>Ga0302324_100025071_pt1 | contig 11460 bp, 10 predicted proteins | sample Palsa_T0_1_FD_201949 | JGI IMG/M metagenome (GOLD analysis project Ga0302324, IMG submission 201949) | Peat permafrost microbial communities from Stordalen Mire near Abisko, Sweden - Palsa_T0_1 | ecosystem: Environmental > Terrestrial > Soil > Palsa > Peat permafrost | place: Sweden: Abisko... | reverse complement strand
CTCCAACACCGGCGGGCAGATGTCCAAGGCGACACCGTTGGGCGCGGTGGCCAAGTTCGCCTCCGCCGGCAAGACGATGCCCACCAAGGACCTCGCGCTCCAGGCGATCTCCTACGCCAACGTCTACGTCGCCCGGGTCGCCATGGGGGCCGACCCACAGCAGACGCTGAGTGCGTTCCGCGAGGCCGAGGCCTACGACGGGCCCTCCCTGCTGATCGCCTACAGCCACTGCATCGGGCAGGGGATCGAGATGCGAAACGGGCTCGATCAGCAGTACAAGGCCGTCGCCAGCGGCCATTGGCCATTGCTCCGCTACGACCCGATGGTCCGCGCAGCCAACGGCAACCCGTTCCTGCTGGACTCGCCCCGGCCGCGGATGCAGCTGAAGGACTACCGCAAGGGCGAGCTGCGCTTCCGCGCCCTGGCCAACCGAGACCCGGCGGAAGCCGAGCGGCTGGGCGACCTCGCCCAGCAGTCGGTCCAGCAGCGCTGGCAGATCTATGAGGAGATGGCCACCCGCAGCGCCGGTGAGTTCCCGGCCGACGCCCGCAAGGAGCACTGATGGAGCTGTCGACCAACTACATGGGCCTCGCCTTGCGCAACCCGCTCGTCGCGTCCGCGTCGCCGCTCTCACACACCGTCGACGGGGTCCGGCGGCTGGCCGACGCGGGCGTCGGCGCGGTCGTGTTGCACTCGCTGTTCGAGGAGCAGCTGCGGGAGGAGTCGGTGCTGAACGCCCGGCTGGCCGACGCCGGCAGCGAGAGCTTTGCCGAGTCGCTGTCGTATTTCCCCGCCGAGGTCGACGAGGACACTGGCCCGCACCCCTATCTCAGCCTGCTCGAACGCTCCGCGGCCGCCGTCGACATCCCGGTGATCGCCAGCCTGAACGGCGTCACGCCCGAAGGCTGGACCGACTACGCGAGCGCGATGCAGGATGCCGGTGCTGCCGCGATCGAGCTGAACATCTACTACCTGCCCGGCGACCCGAGCACCTCGGGCCGCGACGTCGAGCAGCGATACGTCGACATCCTCGACCGCGTCAAGGACACGGTCAGCGTGCCGGTCGCGGTCAAGCTCGGACCGTACTTCAGCTCCACCGGCGAGATCGCGCTGAGGCTGGACGAGGCGGGCGCCGACGCGCTCGTGCTGTTCAACCGCTTTCTGCAGCCCGACATCGACACCGAGACGCTTGCCGTGGTGCCCGGTCTGGCGCTGTCGCGGCCTGTGGACGCGTTGCTGCCGCGCACGTGGATCGCCCTGCTGCGGGGCCGGGTGCGCGCTGCGCTGGCGGCCACGACCGGGGTGCAAAGCCCCACCGACGTCGCCAAGTACCTGCTCGCGGGCGCGGACGTGGTCATGACCGCCTCGGCACTGCTGCGCCACGGACCTGAGCACGCGACCGTGCTGCTCGACGGGCTGTCCGCATGGATGGCGCGGAAGGGATTCACGACGGTCGACGAGCTGCGCGGCCTGCTGGCGGTGCCATCGGACACCGACGAGGCGGCGTACGAGCGCGCCGGGTATGTCACCGCGCTGAGAGCAGCCAATGCCGGGCTCTACGGCTCCTGGTGACGGTCGGTACGGCGGCCGGAATCCGTAGCTCGCCGGAATCATCCGTAGAAGTCCCGATTGACGGTGCGGTTTCGCGTTGGGAGGATCGGTGATGCCGAAATCAACATCAACCGCTTGGATGAGGCATGTCAACAGCCAGCGTGACGCAGGGCGCAGAGCAGCACAACGGCACCGACCCGGCGACCCTCGCGCCGACTGCGGCGGCTCCGTCCGCGACCGTCAAGCCCCGATCCGCAGGTGGGATCCAAGGCCTCATCGGCAGGCGGGTCGCCGCTGCGACTGAGCACGCTCTCGATGGCCCCAACCAGACACTGTTGCGCGCTCAGAAGCCGGTCTGGAGTGCCCTGTGCAAGTACTACTTCCGGCTCGAGACGTCCGGTTGGGAGCGACTGCCCGAGGAGACCTCGCTGCTCATCGGCGTGCATTCCGGAGGCGCGCTGACGATGGACGCCTGGACGTTCGTGTTCGATTGGTGGCGGCGCTTCGGCACCGAACGCGTGCTGCATCCGACCGCCCACGATGTCCTGATGGCCGCGCCCGGGCTCGGCGACTACTTCCGCCAGTGTGGTGTGATCCCCGCCTCCCGCCAAGGCGTCGGCGCGGCGCTCAACGCCAACTGCGACGTGATCATCTGGCCGGGCGGCGACGTGGACGCGATGCGCAACTGGCGCAAGCGCGATCAGGCCGTCCTCGGGGGCCGTAAGGGCTTCGTGCGCCAGGCGATTCGCTCAGGCGTGCCGATCGTACCCGTGGCCAGCGTCGGCGGTCATGACACCGCGTTCGTCCTCTCCGAGGGCCGCTGGATCGCCAACGGGCTCGACCGCGTCTCAGGGCTGAAGCGAAAGCTCCGCGGCACCCGGATGCCGATCGTGCTCGGTATCCCGTTTGGGCTGACGATCGAGACGATTCCGACGCACCTCCCGCTGCCGGCCAAGATCCGCACCGAACTCCTGGACCCGATTCACGTCGACAACGACCCAGAACGAGTGAACGATCGCGAGTACGTCAATTCGGTCTACCGGGAAGTCGAATCCTCGATTCAGGCCGGCATGGATCGGCTCGCCACGCAACGGCGCTTCCCGATCTTCGGCTAGCGCGCGAGCATGGCTGCCACGGCAACGTCCACCGGGCTGCGCGAAGTGTTGGAGGAGGTTGTCGGGCGCGAGCACGTGCGCACCGATGAGGGTGCGCTGCTGACCTTCTCGACCGACGCGACGCCGCTGGAACGCGGTCGCCCCGATGCGGTCGTCTTCCCGGCCAGCGCCGAGGAGGTCGCGGGGGTGCTGCGCGTGGCCAACGCGCGCCGGATCCCGGTTGTCCCGCGCGGGTCGGGCACGAATCTGAGCGCCGGGACGGTGCCACAGCTTGGCGGCATCGTGCTCGTGTTGACGCGGATGAACCAGGTCAAGGAGGTCAGCAGCGCGGAGCTCGTCGCGGTGTGTGAGCCGGGGGTGCGCACGCTCGAGTTGGCGCAGGCCGCGGCCGCTGTAGGCCTGCTGTACCCGCCGGACCCGGGGAGCCAGTCGACCGCGACCATCGGTGGGAACGTGGCGGAGTGCGCGGGCGGCCTGCGCGCGCTGAAGTATGGGGTCACCCGCGACTATGTGCTCGGCGTGCAGGCGGTGCTGCCGACGGGTGAGATCATTCGCAGCGGCGGGCGGCTCGTGAAAGACGTGGCCGGCTATGACCTACGGCGCCTGCTGTGTGGCAGCGAGGGCACCCTGGCGGTGATGACCGAGCTGACGCTGCGGCTGGTGCCGGCGCCCGAGGCGTCCGGCTACGGGATGGCCTACTTCCCGGATCTCGCCGACGCCGCGCGGGCCGTATCGCGCGTCCTGGCCTCCGGCATTCTGCCAGTCACGCTCGAGTTCCTGGACCGGGTATGCATCGGCGCGGTCGAGGATTACGCGCACATCGGCCTTGACACGTCAGCCGGCGCGCTGCTCATCTTCGGGCAGGACGGGAACCCCGCCGTGATCGAACGCGATCTGGAGCGGATGGCGCAGGCGTCGAGGACCGAGGGCGCGACCTCCGTGCGGATCGCCGAGTCTCCCGAGGCGGCGAACGAGATCCTCGAGGCCCGCCGCGCCGCGCTGCCCGCGCTCTCACGCTTGGAGCCGCTCACCCTGCTCGAGGACGCGACGGTGCCGCGCTCGCGGATCGCCGAGATGGTCGACTTCATCCAGGTGGTCGCCGAACGCCACCACGTCAAGATCGGCACCTTTGGGCACGCCGGCGACGGCAACCTGCATCCGACCGCGGTGCTCGACGCGGCGGACGAGGGCGCGGTGGAGCGGGCCCACGCCGCCTTCGACGAGATCTTCACTCGAGCGATCGAGCTCGACGGCACGATCACCGGCGAGCACGGGATCGGGATCTCGAAGCTGCGCTACCTCGAGCGACAGCTCGGCGCTGACCATGTGGCGCTGCTGCGACGGATCAAGACTGCGTTTGACCCCAACGGCATCCTCAACCCGGGAAAGCTTGGCTCATGAGCACCGCGGACACGACGCCGGAGCAGGTTCCCGAGCGGCGCGGCGTATTCACGCCCGAGCTGCTCGACCGCTGCATCTCCTGCGGCTTCTGTCTGCCCGTCTGCCCGACCTACGCGTTGACCGGCGTGGAGACCTCATCGCCACGCGGGCGGATCAACTTGATGCGGGCGCTCGAGACAGGCGTGTTGCCCGACGACGATCCCACCATCAACGAGGAATCGTCGTTCTGTCTGGGCTGCCGGGCCTGCGAACCGGTGTGTCCCGCCGGCGTGCAATACGGCGAACTGCTGGAGGAGTGGCGCGATCACCTGTGGAACGGCCGCCGGCGGCCGTGGAACGTCAAGCCGCTGCTGTGGGCGGTGGGCTCGCCGCGACGGGTGCGCGCGATGGGGGTCGTGCGCCGGCACGCCGGCCGGAGCCGCGAGGCGCCGGGCCCGGTGAACCTGATGCTCGGGTGCTTTGAGCGGGTGCTGTACCCGCGGGTCAGCCGCGATGCGCGGAAGCTGGCCCCGGAGCTCGCCGCGCCATCGGCGCAGGGGTGTTGTGGGGCGTTGCACGCTCACAACGGAGAGCTTGAGCGTGGTCGGGAGCTGGCCCGGGAGCTGGGCGAGGCGCTGCCCGGGACGATCGTGACGACCTCCGGCGGCTGCGGGGCGCACCTGGCCGGCGTGCTCGGGGCCGACCGCGTGCAGGAGTTCTCGCAATGGTGGCTCGCGCGCGAGGGCCCGGCATCGGCGGCGGGGACCGCGGCGGCGGGGACCGCGGCGGGGACGAACGGCGCGGGGACGAACGGCGCGGGGACGGACGGCGCGGGGACGGAAGCGCCGGCGGCTCACCGTCTGCGGATCGGGCTACAGGACTCCTGTCATCTGCGCAACGGGCTGGGCGTGTGGCGCGAGCCGCGCGAGCTGATCGCGCGCATCGGCGAGTACGTCGAGCTGGCCAGCGCGGCGGACTGCTGCGGGGCGGCGGGCTCGTACTCGGTCGTGCGCGCCAAGGACAGCGCGCGGGTGCTCGACCCGCATCTGGACGAGATCGCCGCTGCTGACCTCGATCTGCTCGTGGTGGTCAATGCCGGCTGCTACCGGCAGCTGCAGCAGGGGGTCAAGCGTCGTGGCCTGCGGACCCGTGTCGTCCACATCGCGGAGCTGCTGGCGGGTGAGCAGTGATCGAGCGATCGGCGTATGCTCAATTTGTGATTAATCGCACTGATTCGGTGTGGCCGGGGGATCGCCGAGGGAACCGAGCCTGGCGTCGTGCGGGTCGCGCTCTTCATCACCTGCTTTAACGACACGCTGTTCCCGCAGACCGGGCGCGCCGTGGTGACCCTGCTCGAGCGCTTGGGTTGCGATGTCGATTTTCCGCAGGCGCAGACGTGCTGCGGGCAAATGCACGTCAACACCGGCTACCAGGAGCGGGGGCTCGCGCTGATCCGGCGCTTCGAGCGGGTGTTCGCCGACGCCGACGTGGTGGTGTCGCCGTCGGCGTCATGCGTGGCCCACCTCCGCGCCCACGGTGGGGGGCTCGACGGGCGGCTGGTGGAGCTGACGGAGTTCCTCGTCGACCGGCTGGGGATGGAGGACGTTGGCGCCACGTTTCCGCACCGCGTCGCGCTCCACCCGACCTGTCACTCGGTCCGGCTGATGGGGATCGGGGACCGGCCGCAGCGGCTGCTGGAGCACGTCCGCGGGATCGACCTCGTCGAGTTGGATAACGCGGCCGTGTGCTGCGGCTTTGGTGGCACCTTCTCGGTGAAGAACGCCGACACCTCGATGGCGATGCTGTCCGACAAGCTGCGCGATGTGCTCAACTCCGGTGCGGACGTGTGCACGGCGGCGGACAACTCGTGCCTGCTGAGTATCGGCGGGGCGTTGCGGCATCAGCGCGCCGGGGTGCGGGTCATGCACCTGGCCGAGATTCTGGCGGCGACATGAGCAAGACCGGGTTCCCCGCCGCTGCCCGCCGGGAGCTCGCCGATGCGCAGATGCGCCATAACGTGGGCAAGGCGACGAGCACGATCCGGGCTCGGCGCGCCGCGAGGGTCGCGGAGGTGCCCGATTGGCAGGCCTTGCGGGACGCCGGCGCGGCAATCAAGGCTCGTGCGATGGCGACGCTGCCCGAGCAGCTCGAGCGGTTGGAGGCGTCGGTCACGCGGGCGGGCGGACAGGTGCATTGGGCGCGTGACGCCGCCGAGTGCAACGCGATCGTGAGCGGGATCGCTCGCGGGCACGGCGCGCGCGAGGTGATCAAGGTCAAGTCGCTCGCGACGGACGAAATCGGTATGAACGCCGCGCTGGCCGCTGACGGCGTGGAGGCGATCGAAACCGACCTGGCGGAGCTGATCAACCAGCTCGGCCATGACACCTCCTCACACATCCTCGTGCCGGCCATCCACCGCAACCGGGCGGAGATCAAGCAGCTGTTCGAGCGCACGATCGCGCGGGGCCAGGATCTCGGCTGGGAGCCCAAGGCGCTCGCGGAGGCCTCGCGCCGCCACCTGCGCGAGAAGTTCCTGTCCGTGCCGGTGGCGACCTCGGGGGCCAACTTCGCGGTCGCTGAGACCGGAACGATCGGCGTCGTGGAGTCCGAGGGCAACGGGCGCATGTGCCTGACGCTCCCGCAGGTTCTGATCACGGTGATGGGGATTGAGAAGGTGCTGCCGGAGTGGCGCGACCTCGAGGTGTTCGTGCAGCTGCTGCCGCGTTCCGCCACCGGCGAGCGGATGAACCCCTACACCTCGCTGTGGACAGGTGTGCGCGCCGACGACGGGCCCCAGGAGTTTCACCTCGTCCTGCTTGACAACGGCCGCACCGACGTGCTCGCCGACGAGGTGGGCCGCTCGGCGCTGCACTGCATCCGCTGCTCGGCGTGCCTGAACTCCTGTCCGGTCTACTCACGCGTCGGCGGGCATGCCTACGAATCGGTGTATCCAGGGCCGATCGGGGCAATCCTCACGCCGCAGCTTCGTGGCCTGGACCAGGCGCCGACGCTGCCCTACGCGTCCTCGCTGTGCGGCGCCTGTTATGAGGTGTGCCCGGTCAAGATCGACATTCCGTCCGTGCTGCTCCACCTGCGCGGGCGAGTGGTACGTGAGTACAAGAGCAAGCGCTCTCCCGAGGCACTGGCGATGGAGGCGGTCGGTCGGGTGTTCGCCTCCCAGGGCCTGTACGAGCGGGCCCAGAAACTGGCCCGGCTGGGCCACGGTCCGATCGCGACCGCTGCGCTGCCCGGCTGGTCGTCGATGCGTGGCCTCCCCGAGGTGCCCGAGCAGACCTTCCGGGAGTGGTGGCGCTCGCGCCCACCGGGACGCGCCCAGGGCGACGGGTCGGCGCCGTGAGTGGGGGCCGCGAGGTCATGCTGGCGCGCGTGCGTGCCGCTCTGGGCCCCGCGCCCGAGATCCCTGAGGTCCCGCGCGCCTATCGCCAAGCGGGCGCGCTGGGACCCGGCGGCGATCCGGTCACCGTCGAGTTGTTTTGCGGGCGCGTGGCGGACTACAAGGCGACCGTGAGGCGAGTCAGCGACGAGGAGCTGCCGGGCGCGCTGATGGCCGCCTGCGAGCAGCGCCAGGCCCGCCGCATCGCCGTGCCGGCCGACGCGCCGCCGTGGACGGTGCAGGGCGTCGAGCTGGTGCGCGACGAGCCCGCGCTCTCGCCCCGCCAGCTCGACGAGCTGGACGGCGTTCTGTCGGGCTGCGCGCTGGCGATCGCCGAAACGGGCACGATCGCGCTCGACGGCGTGGGCGCCTGCGGTCGACGCGCGCTCACGCTCGTACCCGACTACCACCTCTGTGTGGTCAGGTCGACCGACATCGTCCCGTCGGTGCCCGACGCAGTGGCCGCGCTGGCCCAAGCCGCCGCCGAGGGCCGGCCGATCACCTTCATCTCGGGCCCATCGGCGACGGTGGACATCGAGCTCGTCCGCGTCGAGGGCGTCCACGGTCCCCGCACGCTCGACGTGTTCGTCGTCGAGAGCTGACAACCCACAGACGCGGTGCCGCGTCTCGGGTGTGCGGGCTTTCCGCACGCGAGACCGTGTGACGCCCCGATGTCAGGACGCCCCGAACCGGGGATCGTAGGGATCGTCCCCCGCATAGAGGGGACGACCACAAAAGTGCCGAGCATTGTCAAGCGGAGCGTTCCGGGCTTGCCGCAGGTTGCGGCGGGGCGGTGCAGTCCGCTCACGGCGATGCCCATCACGAATCGGTGCGCCGAGGCTTCTCGCCGCGCCTGGAGGAGGGACTGCACCATGGCCACAATCACTGCCCCCCGATCGGCCCCGCCCAAGGCTAATCTGAACGGCGCTCCCGACCCAGAGTTTGGCGAGGTCCAGCGCGTAACCACTACCAGCTGGGGCAACGCGGGGCCGCTCGCGCTGTTGTCGTTCGCCGTCGTGACGTTCATGCTGAGCATGGTCAACGCCAAGTTGGTCTCCGCGGGCGTGACGCCTGTCATCTTGGCCGTCGGTCTCGTCTTTGGCGGCTCGACGCAGCTGGTCGCGGGGCTCATCCAACTGCGGTCCGGCGACGTCTTCCAGGGTGTTCTGTTTTCGAGCTTCGGCGCCTTCTGGATCTTGCTCGCCGCGTTCCTCACGTGGTTCTTGAAAACCGTCCCGCTCGCCCAGCAAGGGCATTCACTGGGCCTGCTCCTCTACAGCTTCGCCATATTGGCCACTGTGATGTGGGCTGCGTCGTTGCGCACGAGCCGGGTCGTCGTCGTGGCGCTGGGCTTTGTTGTGGCGACGTTCTGGCTGCTCGCCGCGGGCAACTACGGGGCTCACACCTCCCTGATCCACGCGGGCGGCTATACGGGCATCGTGGCTGCGGCGCTCGCCACCTATCTGGCCTTGGCGGAACTGTGCGTGTACGCCTATGGCCGGTCTGTGTTCCCCGTCGGGTCTTTGGCCAAGGTCTGACACAAGCGTGGGGGCGTGACTGCCCTGGGGGCGCGCGGGCCAGGCCGGCGCGCCCCCACCGTCACAGCCGCGCTGCACCACCCATGACCCAACCATGAACCGGCAACGCGCCGAGGGCGCCAACGTCGCCAGGCTGCAGGCGTTGCTCCCCTCCGAGGACACCGGGGCACCCCGCGTCGCTCCGGCCCGGCCGCGCCAGCTACGACCGCTGGCCAGGATCGTCGCCACGGTCGCCGGCCGCGTCACCGGCACCGGCCCACCGAACATATTCACGACGCTCGGCCAGCATCCGCGCCTGTTCCGCGCCTGGCTGCGCTACTCAGCCGCGCTGATGCCCTTCGGCACACTGCCGCGACGCGACACCGAGCTGGTCATCCTCCGCGTCGCCTGGCGATGCAGCTGCGCGTACGAGTGGCGGCAGCACGTGCCGATCGCCTTGCGCGTCGGCCTGACGCCGGACGAAGTCGCGGGCGTGGCCGACTCTCCGGCGGGCGCCTTCAGCGCACGTCAGCGGACGCTGCTGGCCGTAAGCGATGAGTTATTGGCCCAGCGCACGATCTCGGACACCACGTGGCGCGCTGTTGGAGCGACACTCGGTGAGCGCGAGGCGATCGAACTCTGCCTTCTGATCGGCAACTACCAAGGCCTCGCCTCGGCGATCGGCGGGCTCGGAATCCAAATCGAACGTGCGAACGGAGAACCGCGATGGCAACCAGTGACCAGCTGACCGCACTCGACGCGACCTTTCTCGAGCTCGAGCAGGCCGATGACAGCGCCGTCATGCACATTGGCGGAGCGCTGGTGTTCGACCCGCTGCCCGGCGGGGGGACCCCGGCCATCGGGACGGTGCGCGAGCACCTCGAGCAGCGACTGGACCTCTTGCCGCGCTACCGGCAGAAGCTCAACCAGCCTCGCACCGGCGGGCTTTCCTGGCCCTCGTGGGAACCCGATCAGCACTTCGAGATCGCCGCGCACGTCCGTCACGCGACGCTCTCCGCCCCAGGTGACGAGCGCGAGTTCCTGGACTGGATCTCAGACTTCTACTCACACCGCCTGGACCGTAGCCGCCCGCTGTGGGAGATGGTGCTGCTCGACGGCCTGGCGGACGGCCGCTGGGCGCTGGTCTGCAAGACCCACCACTGCATGGTCGATGGCGCCGGCTCCGTCGACGCCTCCAACCTGCTGCTGGACGCTGAGCCCTCGCCCGAGCGCTCAGCGCCCCACCCCACGGACGGGTTGGCCGCCTCTGAGGCCTCGCCCGGGTGGCTCCCCCATCCGCCCGCGCCGGTTGGCCTGGTGCTCGGCGCCGGGCTCGCGGCCGCCCACGCCGGCACGCACGCGCTGATGCATCCGCGTGAGGATTTACAGCGCTCGCGGGCGGTGATCGACCTGCTCATCCGTGACGAGCTGATCGCGGCGCCGCGATCGAGCCTGAACGTGCCCATCGGCACGACGCGCCGGATTGCCAGTGTTCACGTGGAGCTGAAGGAGCTGCAGACGGTCCGGCGCGCGCTGGGCGGCACGGTCAACGATGTCGTCTTGTGTGCGGCCACCGCCGCGCTGCGCGAGCTGCTGCTGGCTCGCGGCGAGGACCCGCCGCGCCGGGGGCTACGCGCGATGGTGCCCGTGAACATCCGCGTCGAGGCAAACCACGCCGAGCTCGGCAACGAGGTCTCTTCGCTGTTCGTCGACCTGCCGGTCACGGAGACCGACCCGCTGCGCCGCTACGAGCGGGTGAGCGCTGCGGTCGCGCAGCGTAAGGCGGGCGGGCAGGCGCTGGCGGCCAGCGCGTTGACCGGGCTGACCGAACTCGCGCCGCCCCTGCTCCACGCGAGCCTCGCGGGCCAGCTGTTTGCCAAACGGCTGTTCAACGTCACGATCACCAACGTCTCCGGCTCGCCACGGCGCCTGTATGCATTCGGCGCGCCGATGGTCGACGTCGTGCCGATCGTGCCGCTGGCGGCGGAGCACGCGCTCGGGATCGCCGTCATCTCATATGCCGGCGGGATGACGTTCGGGCTATACGCCGACCGCGCCACCATCCCCGACCTCGAAGTCATCAAAGACGGGCTGGTCACATCGCTGCACGAGCTGGCGAGGCTGGCGAGCACAACGTCAACGGCACGTTAGGCTCACGGCTCACGGATGGTTCAGTGTGTCGCGCAGCGCCTCGAGGCTGGTGTACTGCGGGCGCCAGCCGAGTTCGGACTTGGCTTTACTCGCGTCCATGATCGCCGGGTGGGTGATCGCTTCGGTCCAGGCGGCGAACGGGGGGACGAAGGGCAGGGCGGCAACGCCACGCGCGGCGATGCGTACCAGCCGCGCCGGGGCGGGAATCGGCGCAAAGCCGAGCTCGCGCAGAAGCTCCGCTCCGCTCAGCACGCCGTCGCCGGTGATGTTGTAGATGCCCGGCGGCCCGGCGCCGACGATGCAGAGCAGGAACGCCTCCCCCACGTCATCTTGGTGGATGAACTGGATCGGC
>Ga0302324_100025069_pt1 | contig 11460 bp, 8 predicted proteins | sample Palsa_T0_1_FD_201949 | JGI IMG/M metagenome (GOLD analysis project Ga0302324, IMG submission 201949) | Peat permafrost microbial communities from Stordalen Mire near Abisko, Sweden - Palsa_T0_1 | ecosystem: Environmental > Terrestrial > Soil > Palsa > Peat permafrost | place: Sweden: Abisko... | reverse complement strand
TATGACCTGCGGCATGTGCTTGAGGTCCATTAACGGCAATGGATTCTTGGGATGCTGGAGGTCGGGGATGTTGTCGTTGGAAGCGCCACCTGGCGAGCGCTGGATGCTCGGATAGTCCACAATGGACTTGTCGAACTCCAGCAGCACTGCACCCATTAAGGCAGAGGCCCAGCCGTTGTCTTCGCCCGCGTACCTGCCTGGAGAGGTTGTGGTTCCCCGCGTCGGCGCTGCTCCGTTGAAGATCATGTCGTACTTCTCGTACGGATCCATGGTCAGGTTGTAGACTGCGGGGACCGAACCCAGATTTTGTGTGGGACCGAGCCAGGACTCTTTTGCGGTCCACATAAACTTCCAGGCGATGCTGAGCGCTGGATCGTTGGGGTCTCCGGCAATATCAGCGCGTATGGCATTGAGATACTCGCCATTGACGTAGATCCACGACCGGCGTGCAGAGTGCTGCGCCTTACCCAGGATGTATGCGCTATTGTCGACGCTGTCGAAGTAGATGGGCTTGCCGTTGTTGTCCTTCATTTCGCCAACCGGCGGAGGAGTGATGCCCGCCATCATGGCCAGGGTTGACCAGCAATCAATGTGCGACATCATTTCGCCGTAGGTCGAACCTGCCGGAATGTGGCCGGGCCACGTCATGATGGCCGGTACGCGCCAGCCGCCTTCAAACGCCGAGCCCTTCTCGCCGCGGAACGGAGTGGTTCCAGCATCGGGATAGGCATCCAGCCATGCGCCGTTGTCGGCGGTCAGGATAACGATGGTGTTGGGCGCGTCGGCACGGATTTCATCCAGCACCTTGCCGATGTCCGCATCCATCTCCATGAGCGAGTCCGAGTAGTCGCCCAGATGCGACTTGCCCCGGTATTCCGGCGCCGCATTGGTCGGATTGTGCATCTTGATCCAGTTCACGTCCATGAAGAATGGCTTGCCACTCTTGGCGTGCTCCTTGATGTAGGCGACGGCATAGTCGGCCTGCCGTTGGTCCATCGTCGCCATATAGTCATAAGTTATCTTGGCAACCTGCTTAGCCGGCTGACCGGCCACGCCCTCCCACTCGTACAGATTCACCACGGAGTCGAACATCTTTTCAAATTCCGGATTGTACGACGGGAACCAGGGATGGAAATTCTTGGAGGTGTCGGGATAGGAATAGACGCCGGCGTAATAGGCGGCGAACTCCTTCATCTCGTCGAAGCCGTGATTGATTGGGTAGGCGACTGGCTTGTCGCCCAGGTGCCATTTGCCGGAGAAGTAGGTAGTGTAGCCGTTCTTCTTGAAGAATTCGGCGATGGTTGGGGTCTCGGGCTTAAGGTAGTTTTCGTCGCCGGGAGCAACCACGATTGACAGCGCTGTGCGGATGGGAATGCGTCCAGTGATGAACGAAGCGCGGCCCGCCGTGCAACTTGCCTGTCCGTACCAACTGGTGAAGACCGCGCCCTCTTTGGCCATCTTGTCGATATTGGGTGTGGGATGGCCCAGAGTTGCGCCTCCTCCTGAATAGGCGCCGAAATCGTTCCATCCAGTGTCGTCGGTCATCAGCATGACGATGTTGGGTTTCGCGTTTTGAGCCGCGCTTGGGACCGCTCCGCCCGCCAGCAAAAAGCTGAAGATAGCAAGCGCTCCCAGAGTCACTTTTCGTACACTTGCTCCTAAATCCATCATTTCTCCTTGTGGTTTATTAAAGTCACTTTGTTACCGTTAATAACATCTTGGAACTGCTACCTATTACAGTGTCCGGATGCGGAGCCGGCAACCCAGAACGGATTCTTTAGACCCTGAAGTTAGGGGGGGGCTTGGGTGTTCCGGAGCCCTCAACCCGCTGCACGATGTCTTTCATGTCGCCGTCGATGTGCTGCCAGAACTTCATCAGACCGCTGCACAGGTAATTCAGTCCGGGCTCGCCATCGCGGGTGCGGATCAGCCGGTTCTTCGGACATTCTCCATTGCAGGCAAACAGATATTTGCAATCGCGGCACTGCTGCGACAGGTCGTCGCGCTTGGCGAAGCCAAACTTCCTCTGCTCGTCGGAAAAGATCATGCGCGAAATGTGTTTTTCCGCGATATTGCCCAGCTTGTATTCAGGATACACGTAGTGATCGCACGCGTAGACACTGCCATCGTGCTCCAGAGCCACGCCCTTGCCACAAAAGTCGTTATAGATGCATAGCTGGGAGGCCAGGCCCATCCACTGCGCCACCGCGGTCTCGAACAGGTTGACGTGGATCTTTCCATAGTCGCGCCGGTACCAGTCATCCCAAACTTTGCAAAGAAAGTAGCCCCAGTCATCGGGATCGACGGACCAGTCCGTGACCACGGAATCGGGATTGCCGGGATGCGCGGCCGGCGCTCCTTGCACCGGCAATGCAGCCGGATCCCATTTTTGGGGCGCGGTGTTCTCGAAGACCTTCGGTTCTACGCAAGGAATGAACTGAAGCTGCCGCGGGCGAAGTTCGCGACTGAGAAAGCGGTAGACGTCCAGTGGCTTTTTCGCGTTCACGCGATTGACCACGGTCAACGTGTTGAAGGGAACTTTATATTTCTGCAATAGCTGGCCGGCTGCGAAAACCTTCTCGAAGGTAGGCTGGCCGCCCTTGTCCACGCGGAACCGGTCGTGCAACTCCTGCGGGCCGTCAATGCTGAGGCCGACCAGGAAGCGATTGTCCCGCAAAAAAGTGCACCACTCGTCGTTTAGCAGTACTCCGTTGGTCTGGAGATCGTTCTCGATGGTCTGGTGGGGACGCTGGTATTTCTTCTCCAGCGCGACCACTTTTTCGAAGAAGCTCACGCCCAGCAGAGTCGGCTCACCTCCCTGCCAGGAAAACACGACTTCGTCGCCAGCCTGGCCTTCGATGTACTGGCGGATGTGGGCTTCCAGAATCTCGTCGCTGATGCGGAATTTGTGGTCGCTGCCCAGCAGTTCTTCTTTGTGCAAGTAATAGCAGTAGGCGCAGTCGAGATTGCAGATCGCCCCCGTGGGCTTCACCATCGCGTGAAACCGCGGCTTCGTGCCGGGATAAACCGGCGGAGGCGACAGAGGATCGCTGGGGTTGCTCATGAAGCCTTTCAATCTGAGCAGACGCGGTCGTCTACTCCTGGTTCACTGCGCTTGTCTCCGCAATTCCTGCAACGTGGCTTTTGCGCTGGGGTCGTCAGGAACCAGTTGGACTAATTCCTGAGCGTATACCGTTGCCGCCGGGATGTTCCCGTTGTCGCGTTCGAAGGCGATCAAGGCATTCAGTATCTGGCGATCGGCGGGACGCCCCTCGTGAGCTCGTTGCAAAATACTGATCGCCTGATTTACCTGCCCGCTGGATTGCAGAGCGACGGCGTACACATAGCTGTAGCGCGCGTTGGCCGGCTGTAGCGCCGTTGCCTTGGCCAGCAGCGGCAGTGCCTCAGAATATTGTTTCTGCCTGATCTTGAGCAGGCCGAGGGCGTAGACGGGTTCGGCCGCATTCGGCTCCGCTGCCATCGCTTTTTCCAGCCACTGCTGACCTTCATTGTCGCGCTGCTGCTCGCGGTAGAGGTCGGCCAGGTTGACCATGGCGGGCACGAACTTCGGATCGAGTCGCAGAGCGGTTTTCAGTTCGCTTTCTGCATCGGCAGTACGTCCCATCTGCGCGTATACCAGGGCAAGGTTCATGTGGCTCTCGGGACGTTCCGCCGAGACCATCTCGCTGGCGATCAGCTCGACGATGTCGCGGTCGAGCGCGGTCTTCTGGGCATCCGGCAGACCGGGCGCGCTTCCCGCCAGCGAGCGCGCCACCTCGATGCGTACGGAGAGAGATGGATCGGTCAGCAAGGGCGCAGCCAGGCGAACCCGGTCTTGCGGTGGGAGTGGTTCCAGAGAGCGCACGGCCTGGCTTCGTACCTGAGCATCATTGTCCGCGAGCGCGGCTTGCACGGCTGGCATGGAAGCTGGCGACAAATACGGAGGTAGCAGGCTTAATGCGGTGGCCCGGGCAATGGCCGGCTTGGTTGAGTCCTGAATCAGCGCGGTCAGGGCGATCTCGGCATTCGGCAAGCCGCGACGGCCAGCATCGATTGCTTCGACGAAGTGGGCTTCCTGTCTGCGGTTGGGGCCATACCATTTCACGACCGCATCAACCGCCCAACCGTTGGACTTGTCTTTATGGCATTGGTTGCAGGCGTTCGGAGTTCCATAGGCCACGGAGAAATCCGGACGCGGCACGCGGAAGCTGTGGTCACGCCTGACATCGACCACCATGTACGTCTTGGTCGGCATGTGGCAGTTCACGCAGAGCGCGCCGGCGCTCCCAGCCTGGTGATGATGGTGCTGTGGGATGTCGAACTTGGCCGCTGAATGACACTTCTCGCAAACCGAGTTCAGATTGCTGGAACGCAGTTTGGCAGTATGAGAGTCGTGGCAGTCCGAGCAGGTCACACCCTCGTGATACATCTTGCTCTGTACAAACGAGCCCCACTCGTAGTCTTCCTCAAGGATTTGGCCATCGGGATAATAGACTCCTTCTTCCAGCAGGCTCGGGACATAGGCGTCGAGGAACGGCTGTCCCGGCTGGTAGTCGGCGGTGATGGGGTGGCGGCGCGCATGGCAAGGAGCACAGGTGTTGATCTCATTGTGCGAGCGGGTCTCACCCTTCCAGTGCATGGTCGCCGAGCCAGGCTCTAAAGCTGCCCACGCCCCTTTCGCTGGTCTTAGGTCCGCAACCAGACCATCGGCGCCGGCGCTCGACTGGTAGGGTCCTTTCTTACGCGCCTCAGCCCAGGCCACGTGATTCGAACCTGGGCCATGGCATGATTCGCAGGAGACGTCGATGTCAGACCAGGTGGTCGCGTAGCTGTCCTTGGCGAGATCGTAATTCTTGCGCAGGTTGGTGGAATGGCAATCGGCGCACATGTAGTTCCAGGTCTGGTTCCGTCCCGTCCAGTGCAGAGGATCGCCTGGCGTTATTTTTTGTCCAGGATAGAGATTGAACCAGCGCTGTCCGCCCTGTTGTTTGCTGCGCGAATCCCACGCGACAACGAAACTCTGCATCCGTCCGTTGGGAAATGGGACCAGGTACTGTTGCAGGGGCGAGACGCCGAACGTGTATGGCAGAGCATAATCCTGGGGTTTGCCGTCGGGGCCCTTGGTATGAACGTAGAACTTGCTGTCCTTCTTGAAGAAGCTGGAAGTCATGCCGTCGCTGGCGAATTGTGCGTTGTTGAAATTTCCCAGAACGCTGGCATCGCCGGCCGTCTGCATGGCCAGAGCATGATGCGACGTCCGCCAGGCCTGCGCCTGTTCCGCGTGACATTGGGCACAGCGCGCCTCGCCAACATAGGTAGCGGCGGCTGCCGCCGGCTGCTTTTCCTGGGAGTGCGCCGCGACTGACCAGCGCCAGATGCCCACTCCGCACAGAGCAGCGACAATCACGCCCAAGCTGATGGTGACGATCGGAAGAGACTTCCCAAATCTGCTTTTTGCCGGCGTGGATGGTTTGCGCACGAATCTACCTGCTGGTGAGAGCCGCTCTCGCCGTCTTCGTCTTCCTGGATCCTGTCAGCTAATTGGAAATATCACAGACAGTCATAACTACTCAGGCTGGATTTTACCCTTCCGCGCCGTAAACGCGGAGACAAAGGTGCGTCCCTGCATCGCCTCCAGAATCGCGGGCACCAAGTCGGTAGACAGGCGAGCTTTGGTGACGTAGCCGCAGGCGCCGGCGGAAAACGCGGCATCGACATAATCATTATCTTCGTGAATCGTTAGAAAAACGATTCGGGCCCGGCGCTTCGCTTTCTGAAGGTCCCTTGCAGCCTGTAGCCCATCCAGCACCGGCATCGATATATCGATCACCAGTATGTCAGGATCGAGGGCCAGGACCGCAGCAACCGCTTGCTTGCCATCCTCCACGGCAGCGATGACATCACACTCCCCGGTCACTGTCCGCCGAACCTTGGCGGCCACCGCGGGATGATCATCAGCGAGCACGACTTGGATTTTTGTCACATGAGCCTTAGTCGCCCGGCAACATTGGCGGACGTATACCACAGTCTTATTGTTGTCGCGGCATCAGGGGTTGACAACTGTCGCTTGCGACAGTGACCGAAGAGCGGTTGCTGGGGACGGTTGGCGCGGAGGTTGGGACGGAAAGTCTTTTCAGCTTCCCGGCGGTCAGCTGCAAGGCCCTGAATCAGGGCAGAACACAGTTGCGCAGCAACTCTAGGGATACTGTTTGAACATTTTCACAATAGCATCTTGCACCTGGCTCTCCAGTTTCTCTGGTTTGGTGCTCAGATTTTGTTGCGACATGCCACGCCACACCAGTTTCTTGGCGCTGGCATTGATCAGATCGATGACCAATTCTCCCTTGTGGACGGTAATTGTCGTGTTGCCCCAGGTGCCAGCCAGCGCCGGCCCGGAAAAGCTGGGATCGAAAGGCGGAATGCCTCCGGTCGCGTTATAGAGCGGATCGGTGGAGTTGAACGACAGTTCCTGGTCGATGGACCCGTATACCTGAATGATGAGGTCGGGATTACTGGTGACCTGGGTGAGGCCTTTCTGGGTGAGTTCGTCTTCGATGGTGCCGACGATGTCTGCTGCCAGCATGGGATGCGCGACCTGGCCGTGCGGCGCCCACGAGTAGGTTTTGAATTTGGAGAAATCGGCGTTGGGATCGTATTTGTTGACGTGGATCTTCTGCCCCTGCGCACCCAGCGATACCAGCAGGATCACCGCCAGTGCCTGCAAGGGGCGCGACAAAAACGACAAAATCTTACCAGCAGCCATGCAACTCTCCGTTGAGCGTGTTTAACTTGCGAACGTCTCGCCGGGGATTCGGCTGCGACGTTTACGTGACGTGGCTCTTCCTTAGTTCTTCGGGCACGAGGGCGAACCTGCACTTCTCTGCCCTAACCAGGGTGACCTGCGCAACCCACTTCGCGTCGCAAGCGGGTCCAGGCTTCGAGCTACGGCAGAATGACTAATTCGGGCTTACTGCCGCCGCCCATCCCGTAAACCGCCGATGAAACGAACGCCCCGACATCGTACTTGTAGCAACCCGGCGTGGCCGCCTTCACGGTGACCGGCTTGTTCCCACCGCCCATAATGGGGTCGTCCGGAGAGAAAGGCGAGTCCTCCGGGAAAGAAACCATGAACCCGATGTTTTTGCTCGAGGACATCCAAGTAACAGCCGTGCCGGCCTTAACGCAGAAGAGCTGGTTGTTCTTGGCGCCCGGAATTCCCGGCTTGACGCTGGCCCCGTGGCCTGCCCGGTTGATATCGACTGTGCAGGGAGCCGAAGCCGATCCGCAGGTGTTGGCAGCGCTACACATGGACGCCGGAGCTGCCTCGTCACACACGTACTTGCCCTTCTTTTGTGCGTGGGCAGCCGTACCGTTGAGGGTTATGACTGCGAATACGAGCAGAGCGCTAAGAGAAGTAAATCGCAAGGCTATCTTCATGAAGCACCTCATAACGAACTAGGAATCGTGAATCTAAGAAAGACCTTGGGGCAGTCATCCCCCGCAGCGGGAGGCGAACCCAGGTAAAGAGAACTTGCTGAAAGTTCTGCCCTGCCCCAAGCAGAATTCAGCCATCGAATTGTCCCCTGGGAACTAATTCTCAGATGTACCCTTCCAGTCGAGGAAGTTGCCCAGTCTCCAGGGGTTCTGATTGAGATCGAGCTGCATCTCGCCGTCCTTGTTAATGATCAACTGGGCAGCAGGGTACAGGACGCCAGTGCTCTTGCTCTTGTCCTGGTCATTGAGGTCGAGTTCACCGGCGGTAAGGTTATAGCTCATGGTCGGGCTGTCGGTGAAAGCCTCTCCAAACCGGACGGGGCGGTTGGTGGCGAAGGTAATCTTGCGGCCCGTCGGCGTTGGAACCATGCGTATATAGGCGACGTCATAGCCCAGGGTGCCGGGGATTGAGATGCGGCCAACCGCCCTCATCTTTTGCAAGGCGAGGACCAACCCCTGGTTCTGCCCCTTCTGGAAGGCTTGTACCAGGACTTCTCGATCTTCGGGAGTGGAAAACTCATAGATCGTAATTGTGATGCCGATGTTGTGCCCCAGTTGGGTGCTGGTGCCCCAAGCGGTGCAGTCGATGCTTTCGTATTTGTCTCTGGAGGAACCGGGGATGCTGCCAATCATCATCAGCGCCAGGACCAGCAAGCTTGGAATCGCGATTCTAAAGAGCTTCGATTTCTTGCACATAATTTGTCTCTTCTCCGATTGAGGCCTTAAAGATGTTTACTGCCGGGATGGCGATCACGCCTCGACCCGCCCTCCCATTGTCCATTAGCAGTACCGTCCCGCAAGGAGCGAATGCCATTGTTGTCCCGGCCAGGACGCTTGGCTACTGTCGCTTGCGACAGTAGGGAAAGCGCGCGTTGGTTCGCCCGGGACCCTGCGCCGCGGTCCTTACACCGCGGAAATCACTCCGTGATTGATAGCGTACTTCACCAGGTCCGAGTTGGTAGTGATTTCCAGCTCTTCCATGATTCTAGCCTTGTGAAAGCGGACGGTGCGGTGGGTGATCTGCAAAACCTCAGCGATCTCCATCATGGACCGGCCTTCCGCGACCATCTGTAGAACCTCGCGCTGCCGCGCCGTGAGCTGTTTGCGGCGCGGCGCTTTGGGGTCGCGGATGAAGCGCTCGCCCATGGCCCGTTTGATTTGCGGGGTCACATACGAATTTCCCTTCACCACGGCGTGGACCGCCTGTAACAATTCGGAAGCCTTGGAGGTTTTCAGCAAGTAGGCAGAGGCCCCGATGCGAAAGGCTTCGGCGGCAATGTCAGCGGCAGGATTCATGGTCAGGAAAATAAGTTTGACCTGCGGCATCTTGCTGCGCAGTTCGCGCGCCGCGTCTATGCCGTTCAACAACGGCATGGCCACGTCGAGGAGCACGATATCCGGATTGAGTTCCGGCGCCGCTTTCAGAAGGGCGTGACCGTCGGCAACACAGCCCACGACCTCGTAATGCGGTTCCAGCAATTTCTGGAACGCCGTCGCGATCATTGTATGATCGTCGGCAATCAAAATACGGATTCGACCCATGTATCGGCCTCCACCGAATCACTGAATCACTTAGCTGAAGCAGTCCCGGCCGCCGTTTCCAAGGCAGGCGTCTCGGCAATTAGCGGGATGGTGGCGACAATTCTGGTACCGGCATTCACCTTCGACTCAACCGTGAAGACGCCTTTGACCAAGTGGACACGCTCCGGCATACTGATTAGCCCCAAGCCTCCATTCCGCATTGCTGTCTCCACGTTGAAGCCCACCCCGGCATCGCTGACCTCCAGACGGATCTGTTCCGCGGTGGCCCGCAGGTGCACAGAAAACTGGTGCACACCGCTATATTTCATAGCATTTTGCAGCGCTTCTTGCGCAACCCGGAAGAGGCAGAGGGAGACGTCTCCCGGCAGACGAACGGGAACATTCTCCGGCTTGAATTCTACGACGACGTCATACTTGCTGGAGAACTCCTCACAGCAACTCCGTAGAGCAGCTTCCAAGCCAAGATAATCCAGCTTGGAGGAGTGCAGTTGATGGGACAAGGCCTGAACATCGCTGGCGATCTCGGTACAGCGTCGTTGAATCTCCGCGAATCCGGCCTTCGCCGGCCCTTCGAACCCCTGATTCAACAGCTCCACTTCCAGCGAGAGCAGCGCCAGCCTCTGGCAGATGTCATCGTGCAGCTCTCTGGCGATCCGGCTACGTTCCTTTTCCTGGGCCTCGATTAATTTGCCACCCATTCTTTCGAGAGCTTCCTGCGCCAGTTTTTGGTCGGTAACGTCGGTGGCCGAGCCGATAAAGCCGGCAAAGGAGCCGTCTGCATTCAGGCGCGGCACGGCCACATCCAACATCCAGCGGTACACACCATCCCGCCGCCGAAGCCGGTATTCCTTGGAAACGCCCTGTTGGTGCTCCAGCGCCCGGGAATTTGCCGTCAGCACATTCTGTACGTCGTCCGGGTGAACAAACGCGGTCCAGGCGTCGGCAAATCCAGCCTCAGCATCGCGGCCAGTAAAATTGATCCGTCGGTCGCTGAGATAGGTGACGTTGCCGTCAGCATCGCAAATCCAGAGCAGTGACGGCGTGGTGGCCGCCAGGGCCCGGAAGCGTTTTTCGCTCTCGCTCAAACTGGCTTCAGCTTTTTGTTTCCGCCGGCGTTGCCAAAGCAATCCGATGATCAGCAAGGTCTGGACAACAATCAGAACAACGCCGGCAATAACGTACTTCCGGTATTGTTGCCATACAGTGGGCTCCCGGTACAGTACGATGGCGCCGGACGGAAGCGCCGATGCCAGAATATTCCATCGCCGGAGTTCTCGCCAGTCGACTTCCGGGAGGACGTGCGAAGCATGTATCACGGGAATCGTTTCCGGGTTTTCGCCGGAGAGAACGCGGGCGGCGAGCAGTCCTGCATTCTGCGCCTGCTCTTCCAAATCAGGAAAGGATCCGCCAATCGCTCCGTGATCAAAACAAATATTGTGAATACAGTAGGTGGGAAATTGCCGGGAAATCGCCTCAAGAATATCCTCTGTGCTCATGGCGAGTTGTAGCGACGCTTGCGGCACCAGCTCGAAAATTACCGCCGTGTGTGGAGGAAGCGCCGACACCTGGCGCAGCAATTCATCGGGGGGAAGTCCCACCAGATCAATCTCATTCACTTGCTCCGGGCGAAGCTGAAGTTCCCGCTGCGTCGCCTTCACCCAGTAGCTCTCGAATTCCGAGGTTCCGCTGACCACGGCTACATTTCTGGTGTCAGGGTTGAGGTGAAAGGCCAAATCCAGAGTGCCGCGAACATCTCCCCGCAGGGTGACTCCGGTTACGCCTGGCCAGAGCTCTTGGCCTTGTAGTCTCTCCGGCACGATCATCATGAAGACGATGGGGACTCCGGGGAAAATCTGCTTCCGGAAATCAATCGCAAACTTAAGCGCCGGATAGACGGCGACGATGACCAGATCCAGTTTTTGCCTGGCGTAGGTTTGCCGTAAGGTCTCACCCAGGCTCTTCTCGTAGCCCTGGCTCTGGAAGCGCTGCGCTTCCAGGTATTCGACGTAGAAATTTACCGGCGCCGAGACGTGGGAGCGGACGGTTGCCTCCAGGGACTGGGGATCCAGGAGGTCACGCTTGGAGAAGCTGTAGAGAATCAGGACGTTCTTGGCGGGCGGCGATTCGGCGGCAAAGAGTTTGGCCGAGTCTGCCGCGGCAAGCGTCCAGACGGTCAACAAGAAGGCAGCGGTCAGCCACTTTGTTACCCCAAACTCACGGGTTTCGCGAGGGCTAGCGCTCGCGTCCGACTTCTCTTGCATAACCTACCTGACACAGCAATCCCCCCGAGACCATCACAATGATTTTGAATTGGGGGAGCTACTGACATTATCGTCTCCAACCAGAGGCGGTACAACAAGTAATTGCTGACCTTATCGCCTTGAGTGATTAGATTCTGCCGGCATCTACCTCGAAAGTGGTGTA
>Ga0302324_100025066_pt1 | contig 11461 bp, 7 predicted proteins | sample Palsa_T0_1_FD_201949 | JGI IMG/M metagenome (GOLD analysis project Ga0302324, IMG submission 201949) | Peat permafrost microbial communities from Stordalen Mire near Abisko, Sweden - Palsa_T0_1 | ecosystem: Environmental > Terrestrial > Soil > Palsa > Peat permafrost | place: Sweden: Abisko... | reverse complement strand
CACGAAGCCGGTCAGGAAGTCCTCGTACTCGCCGGTCGGCGCGCCGTCCTTGATGCGGATGCGCACCAGCTTGTAGCCGGTACGGCGGCTGCGGTTCCATGAGCCGTGCAGCGCCGCGAACGCATCGCCGCGATACTCGGCCGGGAAGGCGGCGGCGCCCGCCGGCGCGGTCGGATAGAACGCCATCCCGAGCGATGCCGAATGGGCTTGCAGCAGCACGTCGGGAATCGTGACTCGACCGCGCAGATCCGGCCGCTCGCCCTGATGCCGCGGCTCCTCGTGATCGCCGACATACCACCAAGGCCAGCCGTAGAAGGCGTGCTCGCGCACCCGGGTCACGTAGTCGGGCACCAGATCGTCGCCCAGCCCGTCGCGCTCGTTGGTCGAACACCATAGCGCGCCGGTCTGGGGCTGCACGGCGAGGCCGACGCAATTGCGGATGCCCGTCGCGAAAACGCTGGCATTGCCGCCGGCGGGATCGAACACGAGCACGTCGGCGCGGTTGGTCTCGCCGCCCCAAGCCGCGCCCATGCCGTGCTCGGCTTCCCAGCGGCGGATCTCGTCCGGTGCCCGGCGCGCCAGACCGTCGGCGACGTTCGAGCCCGAGCCGACCGAGACGAACATCCGTTTGCCGTCGCTCGAGAAGGCAATGTCGCGGGTCGAGTGGCCGCCGGTCGTCTCGGCGAGCCGCGCGACCACCGTCTCGGGCGCGCCGCGCGCCACCAGATCGCCAGCGAGATAGGCGAAGCGCACCACCGCGTTGGTTTCGGCGACGTAGACCCATTGCGGCTCCGGTCCCGGCGGATAGAACGCGATGCCGAACGGGTCGTCGAGCCCGCTTGCGAACAGGTCGTTGCGCGCCGGCGCCTTGCCGTCGTCGCCGGGATGCAGCACGCGGATCCGCCCGGCGGCGGTCTCGGCGACGAACAAATCGCCGTTGGGCGCGACCCGCACGATGCGCGGCCGCTGCAGCCCGCCGGCGAACCGCTCGACCGTGAAGCCTGGCGGCACCTTCAGGACAGCGTTCGGCGGCGCTCGGACGACGCGCACCGAATTCCGCGCCGAGGGCGTCGCATAAGGCGGCGGCAGGTCGCCCGCACCGATGTGTCGCCACACCCCGGGCGCGTCGCCCCGCCAGTCGCCGAACGCCGCCGCCCCGGTCAGCGTCTCGGCCGGTGGCGGGCTCTGCGCCTGCGCCTCAGCCGATCCGATCCAGGCCAGCGCCAGCCCTGCCGCGATGGTCCGACGCATCTGCCCTCTCCTTCGCTAGGGTCTGTACTGATATCCCGGCATGGGCTGCGCCGGGACGATTTTGGCCGTGGGATAGGAAGGCGGCGCAGCGCGATGCGGCGCAGCGCGCAAGCCGGTTGACGCAGCCCATGCCGGGATATGAGTACAGACCCTCGCCCGCTTCGATATAATAACGTCGAGACGCCAGAGAACGGGCAGCCCCATGAGCGATGAATCGCTGGTCCAGCTCCAGACCAAGCAGAGCCCGCGCGGCAACGTGGCGACGCTCACCATCAACAACCCCGCCAAGGCGAACTGCCTGGGCCGCGCGACCATGCTGTCCTTCATCGACAAGGTCGGCGGCCTGCGCGACGATTTCGAGCTGCGCGCGGTCGTGGTCACCGGAGCCGGCGACCGCGCCTTCGTCGCCGGCGCCGACGTGCGCGAGATGGCGGTGCTGGACGGCGACGAGGCGCGCCGCTTCATCACCCTGGTGCACCAGACCTGCGCCTGCCTGCGCGCGCTGCCGGTGCCCGTCATCGCGCGGATCAACGGCGCCGCGCTGGGCGCCGGGCTCGAGCTCGCGGCATCGTGCGATTTCCGGATCGCCGCCGATGGGGCGCTGTTCGGCATGCCCGAGGTGCGGCTCGGCATGCCCTCGGTGGTCGAGGCGGCGCTGCTGCCCCAGCTGATCGGCTGGGGCCGCACCAGGCGCCTGTTGCTGACCGGCGACATGATCGACGCCGCCGAGGCGGCGCGCTGGGGCCTGATCGAGGAGGTCGCGCCGGCGAGCGGGCTCAATGACGCGGTCGAGCGCGCGCTCGACGGCATCCTGAGCGCCGGCTCGCGTGCCGTGCGGCTGCAGAAGCGCCTGATCCAGGATTGGGAGACCCAGCCGATCCATGCCGCGGTCCAGGCCGGCATCGAGTGCTTCGTCGACGCCTGGACCAGCGACGAGCCGCGCCGCATGATGGCGGCATTCCTGCGCAGCAAGCGCCACTGACGCCGCGGCGCGCGTTGCGCCTACACGACGCCGTGCTGGTGGAAGCCGGCGATCTCGGCGTCGCTGTAGCCGATCTCGCGCAGCACCTCGTCGGTATGCTCGCCCGCCAGGGGCGGTGAGCTCTGCAGCTCGCTCGGCGTGCGCGACAGGGTGACGGGCTGGCCGGCCATCTTCGTATCGCCGCGCAGGCTGGAGTGGATCTTCTCGACCAGCCCGAGATGCTGGACCTGCGGATCGGCGAACACCTCGTCGATGTTGTAGATCGGTCCGGCCGGCACGCCGGCCTTGTTGAGCGCCTCGACCCAATGCTTGCTCGAGGCCTGCTTGATGCGCGCCTCGATCGCGGCGTTGAGCTGGTCGCGATTCTTGGAGCGCAGCGGCGGCGTCGCGTAGTCGGGGTTCTCGAGCCACTCCTTGGCCTCGACCGCCTGGCAGAAGCGCTCCCAGATGCGCTGGCCGGCGACCGCGATGTTGATGTAGCCGTCGCCGGTCTTGAACACGCCGGTCGGAATGCTGGTCGGATGGTTGTTGCCGGCCTGCTTCGGCACCTCGTGGTCCATCAGCCAGCGCGCATTCTGGAAATCGAGCATGAAGATCTGCGCTTCCAGCAGCGAGGTCTGGACCCACTGGCCCTTGCCCGAGACCTCGCGCTCGAGCAGCGCGACCAGGATGCCGTAGGCGCAGAAGATGCCGGCGGTCAGGTCGGCGATCGGAATGCCGACCCGCATCGGGCCCTGACCCGGCGCGCCCGTGATCGACATCAGCCCGCCCATGCCCTGGGCGATCTGGTCGAAGCCCGGCCGCCCGGCATAGGGGCCGGTCTGGCCGAAGCCCGAGATCGAGCCGTAGATCAGCCGCGGATTGATCGCGCTCAAGGTCTCGTAGTCGATCTTGAGCCGGTGCTTGACGTCGGGCCGGTAGTTCTCGACCAGGATGTCGGCGCGCTGCACCAGCCTGTGCAGGATCGCGACGCCCTCTACGGTCTTGAGGTTGAGGCTGATCGCGCGCTTGCCGCGATGCAGATTCTGGAAGTCCGAGCCTTGACGCGGCCCGCCGAGCGATTCGCCGCCATCGCCCGTCTCGGGCAGCTCGACCTTGATCACGTCGGCACCCCAGTCGGCAAGCTGGCGCACGCAGGTCGGGCCGGCGCGCACGCGCGTCAGGTCGAGCACCTTGAAACGGGACAGCGCGGGCGAAGCGGGACGATGCGTCATGACGGCTCCTTGTTACCGACGGGCGAGATCACGTCCCCTCTCCCATCGGGAGAGGGAGGCGCGCGCAGCGCGCGGGTGAGGGGAAGCGCGGGGCGTCGGTTCCCAGACCGAGACCAGTCGCGATGCCTCCCCTCACCCTGACCCTCTCCCGATGGGAGAGGGAATTCAAGCGGGCAGCGCGCGGCAGCTCTCGACCGGGAAACGCACCCAGACTTCGCTGCCGGCGGCGATGTCGACCGCCGGGCCGGTGGTGGCGCGGATCTGCGGCCCGGCCTCGAGCGCCACCAGATAGTCGCGGCTGGCGCCGAGATAGACTTGGCGGACCACGCGGCCGCGCGCGACGTTGCTGTCGCTCGCGCCGTTGCCGGTGCGCAGCAGCTCGACGTCGTGCAGGCGGATCGATACCGCGGTCTCGCCCTGCGGCGCGGCCTGGCCCTGGCCGCAGCGCAGGGTCAGACCCGGGCAGGCGACAATGTTGTCGCCCGCCGCCGTGCCCTTGAGCAGGTTGGTGCCGCCGATGAAGCGCGCGACGAACTCGGTCGCCGGCTGCTGATAGATCTCCTCGGGCGAGCCGCGCTGCTCGATGCGGCCGCGATTCATCACCACGATCACGTCGGCGGTGGTCATCGCCTCGACCTGATCGTGAGTGACGTAGACCGTGGTGTATTTGTACTCGTCGTGCAGCCGCCGTACCTCGAAGCGCATCTCCTCGCGCAGATTGGCGTCGAGATTCGACAAAGGCTCGTCGAGCAGCAGGGTCTCGGGCTTGACGACCAGCGCGCGCGCCAACGCGACGCGCTGCTGCTGGCCGCCCGACAGCTCGCCCGGATAGCGCGCCGCCAGATGCTCGAGCTGGATCACCGCCAGCATCGCGGCGACCCGCTCGGCGATCTCGGCCGCCGGAAGCTTGCGCACCTTGAGGCCGTAGCCGACATTCTCCGCGATCGTCATGTGCGGCCACAGCGCGTAGCTCTGGAAGATCATCGACATGTTGCGGCGCTCGGGCGGCAGCGCCCAGCCGGTCGAGGACAGCCGCCTGCCGCCGACCACCACCTCGCCGTCGTCGGGCGTGACGAAGCCGGCGATCAGCCGCAAGGTCGTGGTCTTGCCGCAGCCCGACGGTCCGAGCAGGCAGACCAGCTTGCCATGCTCGATCGTCAGATCGACGCGATCCACCACCGCTTGCTCGCCGTAGCGCTTGGTGAGACCGACCAGCTCGACCACCGCCATGAAACTTCGCTTCCCTCTCCGCAGCGCATGCGCCGCCGATCGTAGGGCCCCGGCGGGCGGTGCCGCAACCATCGCGCCCGCGCTCGCGTTGCTGCGATAGGTCGCATCCGACCGGCGCGCCGCTTCGGTGGCGGTCGTCGACGGTCGGCAAGACTAGGAACCGGGAAGCGTAGTAGGGACCAGATACCGCCAAGGAATCGGCCCAGCCCAATTGTTCGAGAGCGCTGTAAAATTGGTGGACATTCAAACAATGTTCCCAAGATTGGCGAAGATCATCTTCGTGTGATCCGGCTCACGGCGGACGAAAATTTTATGACGGATAATCGGTCCATGGTCCCACGCGATGAAATCGGCGAATCGAGGGGAGTAGCGAGACCCGCCATGGCGAGACATCATCCGCGTGTCATGAATGCGCTGGTTCGGTTCAGCAATCTGCTCGCCCCAGTGCTGAGCGACGGACCCGACTCGGCGACCGTCGCGATCCTGGCGACGCGCATCCTCGAGACCGGCAAGCTCCGCGACGTCGACGTGATCCCGCTCAGCGCCGCGCCCGAGCTGACCGAGAACACCCTCTATGCGCTGCAATCGGGCGTCGCCGATTGGCACGCGCTGCGCCTGCTGATCGACCAGGGCAAGCTGCCGCCCGACCCGCGCATCCATGTGCGGGTGCATCTCAACCAGGCCCAGTGGGACAAGGCCGGCGAGGTCGCGCAGGAGGCAACCGACGCGCACTGCGCCGCGCGCGACCGGCTGGCCCGGCGGCGGCTGCGCCGCGCCAAGCCGGCGGCCTATCGGCGGTGGTCGGTGGTCTAGCCTCGCGCCTTCAGGTACCAGTCGAGGATCTGCTCGCCGGTCCAGAACAGCACGCCGGGATGGCGCTTGGCGTGGTCGTAGATCGCCTCGAAATATTTGATCCGGTGCGGCGCGCCGCTGATATAGGGATGCACCGCCACGGCCATGATCTTGGCGCGCCCGACACCCTCCGCGTAGAGCCGGTCGAATTGATCGGTCGCCCGTTTCAGCAGCTCGTCGGACGTGTGGTGCTGCACCATCATCATCGGAATGTCGTTGAGCTCGACCGAATAGGGCAGCGTGTAGAGCGGGCCCTTTGCGGTGCGGATCTCGGTCGGCTCGTCGTCATACACGTAGTCGCCGATATATTTGACGCCGGCCTCGGCCAGCAGCTCGGGAGTCTCGTAGGTCTGGGTCAAACCCGGCCCGAGCCAGCCGACCGGGCGCTTGCCCGTGAAGCCCTCGAGCCGGTCCATCGCGCGATGGATCATGGCGCGCTGGTCCTCGATCTTGTGGATCGGCATCTGGACGTAGCTGTGCGCCATGAACTCCCAGCCGCCGTCGCGGCAGGCCGAGGCGACGCGCGGGTAGGTGTCGCACACCCCGGCATTGATCGACACGGTAGGGGTGACGCCGAACCGGTCGAGCGCCGCCTTGAAGCGCCAGAAGCCGACCCGCATGCCGTATTCGTGCCAGCTCCAGTTCGGCACGTCGGGCAGCAGCGGCACGCCGGTCGGCGCCGGCAGCACCTGGCGCGCCATCGCGCGCTCGATCTCCCAGACCTCGAGATTGACGATCGTCCACAGCACCAGCCGCGCGCCGCCCGGCAGCTTGAGCGGCGGCCGATCGACGATCGCCGAATAATCGATCCGCTCGCCCGGCTTCATGCCCGTCATCGTCGTCCCCCATCCTGCCGAGCTTCGATCATAGCAAGTGAAAGGAGATCGGGGGGATAAGGGGATGGAGGGGATCGCGCGCGAAGCGCATCAAACACTGGTCGGTCCGTAAGCCCGCCGATTCAGGTCTTAACGTGGAGGACGCAGAGGATGCGCGGAGGACGCGGGGGAGAAGCGTGTTCCTCTGCGCCCTCTGCGCGTCCTCTGCGTCCTCCGCGTTAAAACCTTATCGAGCCGAGCGGGGCTGACAGGATGAGATGATGCGCTTCGCGCGCGATCCCCTCCATCCCCCCTTATCCCCCCGATCTCCCTTTACTTAGTCTTCGTGGCTCCGGGCCTTCGTGGTTCCCTTCCCGACGGCCCCGCCTTACCTTACGGAGCAGTGAACCTGAAAGAATCGCACGAGATGACGACCTATCGCCGCCGCAGCCATTCGCATTGGGGCGCCTTCACCGCCGAGGTGCGCGACGGCAGACTGGTCGGCGTGACGCCGTTCGAGCGCGATCCCGGCCCGACCGACCTGATCACCTCGATGCCCGCTTCGGTGCATTCGCCGATGCGGATCGCCGAGCCGATGGTGCGCGCCGGCTGGCTCGAGCACGGGCCGGCCAGCAAGGCGCGGCGCGGCGCCGAGCCGTTCGTGCCGGTGTCGTGGGAGCGCGCGCTCGACCTGGTCGCCGAAGAGCTCGCGCGGGTCAAGACCGGGTTCGGCAACCGGGCGATCTTCGGCGGCTCCTACGGCTGGTCGAGCGCCGGCCGGTTCCATCACGCGCGCACCCAGCTGCATCGCTTCCTCTACGGCTTCGGCGGCTGCGTCGCGCAGGTCACCAACTACAGCTATGCCAGCGCGCTGGTGCTGCTGCCGCACATCATCGGCACGGTCGAGCCGGTGCAGAGCCGGATCACCGACTGGCGCAGCATCCTGCGCCACACCAACCTGATGGTGATGTTCGGCGGCGCCAGCCTGAAGAACGGCCAGGTCAGCGCGGGCGGCGCCGGCGCGCACGAATACGAGCCGTGGCTGCGGCGCGCCCGCGCGGCCGGCATCGATTTCGTCAATATCAGCCCGGTGCGCGAGGACACCGCGGGCTTCCTGCAGGCCGAGTGGCTGGCGGCGCGGCCCAACACCGACGCGGCGCTGATGCTCGGCCTGGCGCACACGCTCTATGTCGAGGGCCTGCACGACCAGGCCTTCCTTGAGCGCTACTGCACCGGGTTCGAGCGGTTCGTGCCCTACCTCACCGGCGCGGCGGACGGCCAACCCAAGGATGCCGAGTGGGCGGCGCGCATCACCGAGATCGACGCCGAGACGATCCGGGCCCTGGCCCGCCGCATGGCCAAGGGCCGCACCATGCTGACCGCCGCCTGGTCGATCCAGCGCGGCGATCACGGCGAGCAGCCCTACTGGATGCTGATCGTGCTGGCCGCGATGCTGGGCCAGATCGGCCTGCCGGGTGGTGGGTTCGGCTTCGGCTACGGCTCGATCAACGGCATGGGGACACCGCGCCAGGAGCTGCCGACCCCGGCGATGAGCGCGGGCAGCAACCCGATCGGCATCGCGATCCCGGTGGCGCGCGTCGCCGACCTGCTGCTGCAGCCCGGCGCATCCTACGAGTTCAACGGCAAGACATTGACCTATCCGGACATCAAGCTGGTCTATTGGGCCGGCGGCAATCCGTTCCACCACCACCAGGACCTCAACCGGCTGGTGCGCGCCTTCCAGCAGCCCGACACCGTGATCGTCCACGAACCATGGTGGACCGCGACCGCGCGCCATGCCGACATCGTGCTGCCGGCGACCACCACGGTCGAGCGCAACGATCTCGGCGCGGCGAGCCGCGACCGCTTCATCCTGGCGATGCCGCAGGTCATCCCCCCGCTCGGCCAGGCGCGCAACGACTTCGACATCTTCAGCGATCTCGCCGGACGGCTCGGTTTCCGCGAGCACGTCACCGAAGGCCGCGACGAGATGGGCTGGGTGCGCCATCTCTACGACCGGACGCGCGCCGAGGTGCTGGGACGCAATGTCGAGATGCCCGACTTCGACACGTTCTGGCGCGACGGCTTCGTCGAGTTCCGCGAGCCGACCGAGGACTACGTGCTGTTCGAGGCGTTCCGCCGCGATCCGGAAGCCGACCGGCTGCGCACGCGCTCGGGCAAGATCGAGATCTACTGCGAGACGATCGCCAAGATGGGCTATGACGACTGCCCGCCGCATCCGTGCTGGCTCGAGCCGGCGGAGTGGCTGGGCGCCGCGAGCGCCGCGCGCTTCCCGCTGCATCTGGTGTCGAACCAGCCGCGCACGCGCCTGCATGGCCAGCTCGACGACGGCCCGGTCAGCCGTGCCAGCAAGGTCGCCGGGCGCGAGCCGTGCTGGATCCATCCGGCCGACGCCGCTGCGCGCTTCATCGCGGACGGCGATGTCGTGACCGTGTTCAACGATCGCGGGCGCTGCCTGGCGGGCGCGGTGGTGACCGACCGGGTGCGCCCGGGCGTGGTCCAGCTGGCCGCCGGCGCCTGGTTCGATCCCGCCGAGCCCGGCGTGCCGGGCGCGCTCGACAAGCACGGCAATCCCAACGTGCTGACCTACGACCGCGGCACCTCGCGCCTCGGCCAGGGCCCGTCCGCCCTGACCGCGCTGGTCGAGGTGGAGAAATTCGTCGGCACCGCGCCACGCGTGACCGCCTTCGAGCCGCCGCCGATCGTGCGGCAAGCGACCGTGGACGCCTAGCCTCGATCCCGTGAACCGTGCTTAACTTCCGGGATCCGAGCCTGAGAGGTCTGCCGTGACTCACGCGATCCGCGACGTTGCCGAAAATCTTTCGCGCCGCAAATTCATCGTCGGCTCCGCGGCGCTCGCGGGCGGCGGGCTGGCGCTCGGCATGCGCCTGCCCGGCGGATTCGAGGCAGAGGCGGCGGCCAACGGCGCGACGGACGTTCCCGAGCTGACTGCCTGGGTGGTGGTCAAGCCCGACGACACCTGCGTGATCCGCATCGCGCGCTCCGAGATGGGCCAGGGCACGCGCACCGGCTTGGCGCTGCTGGTCGCCGAGGAGCTCGAATGCGACTGGAAGAAGGTCGTCACCGAGACCGTCACGCCGGGCCGGAACCTCGCGCGCAAGCGCGCCTGGGGCGAGATGGGCACCGGCGGCAGCCGCGGCATCCGGACCTCGCACGATTACGTGCGGCGCGGCGGCGCGGCGGCGCGCCTGATGCTGCTGCAGGCGGCGGCCGACCAGTGGAAGCTGCCGGTCGGCGAGCTCGCGGTGTCCGACGGCGTGATCAGCCACGCCGGCTCGAAGCGCTCGATCAGCTACGGCAAGGTCGCGGCGGCAGCTTCCAAGCTGACGCCGCCCGACCCGAAGAGCATCACGCTCAAGGATCCGCGCGGCTGGAAGCTCGCCGGCAAGCCGACCAGGCGGCTCGATACCGTCGACAAATTGAGCGGGCGGCAGATCTATGCGATCGACGTCAAGCTGCCCGGGATGCTGTGCGCCGCTATCAAGAGCTGCCCGGTGTTCGGTGGCCAGCTGACCAGCTTCGATGCCGCCGCGGTGGCGAAGCGGCCGGGCGTGCGCCGGGTCGTCAAGGTCAACGACGCCGCCGTCGCGGTGGTCGCCGACACTTGGTGGCAGGCCAAGTCGGCGCTCGACGTGCTGCCGATCATGTGGGAGGAGGGCCCCAACGCAGCGGCGTCGAGCGCGACCATCGCGGCGAGCCTGCAGGAGGGCCTGACCGCGACCGATTCCTACGCGTTCCGCAATGAGGGCGACGCACCGAAGGCGATCGAGGGCGCCGCCAAGAAGATCGAGGCGGTCTATGGCACGCCGTTCCTGTCGCACGCCGCGATGGAGCCGATGAACTGCACGGCGCGCGTCACCGCCGAGCGCGGCGAGATCTGGGTGCCGACCCAGAATGCCGAGGGATCGCTGGCCGCGCTCGCCGAGGAGGCGGGTCTGAAGCTCGAGCAGTGCGAGGCCTACTGCCTCGATCTCGGCGGCGGCTTCGGCCGCCGCGGTTCGACCCAGGATTTCGTGCGCTACGCGGTCGCGATCGCCAAGCAGATCCCCGGCACGCCGATCAAGCTGATCTGGAGCCGCGAGGAGGACACCACGCATGATTTCTACCGACCGATCTCGCAATGCAAGCTGAGCGCCGGACTCGACGAGTCGGGCAGACTGGTCGGGCTGCATGTCCGGCTGTCCGGCCAGTCGATCAACGCGTTCGCCAATCCGGCGCTGATCAAGGGCAAGGGCGATGCGCGCCAGCTCCAGGGCTGGGCCGCCGAGCCGGGCGACGCGCAGCTCGGCTACACGGTGCCGAACCTGCTGATCGAATATGCCATGCGGAACAGCCACGTGCCGGTCGGCCCGTGGCGCGGCGTCAACACCAACCAGAACGCCGTCTACATGGAATGTTTCATCGAGGAGGTGGCGCGCGCCGCCGGCACCGATTCGCTGGCGTTCCGGCAGGCCCTGATGCAGAACCATCCGAAGCATCTGGCGGTGCTCAACGCCGCCGCCGCCAAGGCCGAGTACGACAAGCCCCTGCCGGAAGGCGTGTTTCGCGGCATCGCGCAATTCATGGGCTATGGCAGCTACTCGGCGGCGGTCGCCGAGGTCTCGGTGAGCCCCAAAGGGGCCCTCACGGTGCATCGGGTGGTGCTCGGGCTCGATTGCGGCCATGCCGTCAATCCCGCGCAGATCGCCGCGCAGGTCGAGGGTTCGGTCGCGTTCGGCCTGGGCGCCGCGCTCTACGGCGAGAACACGGTCAAGAACGGCCGCATGGTCGAGGCGAATTTCGACAGCTACGAGGTGATGCGCCTGGCCGCGATGCCGAAAGTCGAGACCGTGATCGTGCCGAGCTACGAGTTCTGGGGCGGCGTCGGCGAGCCGACGATCTGCGTGGTCGCACCCGCAGTGCTCAACGCGATCCACGCGGCCACCGGCAAGCCGGTGCGCTCGCTGCCGCTCAAGAACGTCAAGCTGGTGTGACGCGGGTACGGGCTGACGGAGTTAATCAAAGACCGTCATGCTCGGCCTTGTGCCGAGCATCCACGTCTTTCAGGCCGACCGGCGATCGCGGTCGGCAGCGAC
>Ga0302324_100025065_pt1 | contig 11461 bp, 7 predicted proteins | sample Palsa_T0_1_FD_201949 | JGI IMG/M metagenome (GOLD analysis project Ga0302324, IMG submission 201949) | Peat permafrost microbial communities from Stordalen Mire near Abisko, Sweden - Palsa_T0_1 | ecosystem: Environmental > Terrestrial > Soil > Palsa > Peat permafrost | place: Sweden: Abisko... | reverse complement strand
CTGCAGCGAGGCGAGCGTGGCTTCGGAGGGCTGGCTGGGGATGAAATAGCCCCACAGCTTGGTGACGAAGAACGAGGGATGCAGCGGATGGCTGACGCACAGCCGTACCGCGTCTTCGTAGTTCCAGTTGCCGGTCTGCCCGAACACCGTCTTCAGCCCCGGGTCGTGGTATTCGGGGTCGAAGCGGAAGTTGTGGTTGCCGAGCTCTTCCGACCAGTCGTTGCGCCAGCCGGTCAGGGTGCGGGCCATTTCGCGCACGTCATCCTCGGTGTAGGCGCCACGGTCGGCGCCCAGCGAGAACAGCTCCATCATCTCGCGCGCGTAGTTCTCGTTCGGGTCCCAGCGGTTGTTCGACGTGCCGTTGAGGAACAGGAGCATCGCGGGGTTGGTGGTGACAGCCAGAAACAGGTCATGGAAGCTGCCGAACGCCATCGCCCGGAACAGGTTGTTCTGATCGAGCATCAGCTGCTGGCTGTTGACCTCCTCGTTGGAGTTGGCGAACCAGTCGTGGAAGATGAACGTCATTCGCTCGACGAGCTGCTGATCTGAGCGGATCATGCGATCGAGCCACCAGCAGTGATCCTCGCCCCAGGCGTTGGCCGGATCGAGCGGGTGGCCTTCTTCATCGACCGGTTCGGGCCCGGTGAGGATCGCCGACCCCGACGGGCGGGTCAGGCTGAAGACGACCTCCTGAAGGGGCTGGCCCGCGATCGCCTCGGCCTGTCCGGGAGTCGGCCCGAAGCCGGCGCGCCAGAGCAGGCGGTTGGCCTGATCGAGCGTGAGCGGCGGTGAGCCGAGCGCGGGGACCGGCGCGGGCGAGGGAGCGGGCGGGGAGGGCGGCGCTACCGGCAGCGGGACAACCGCACTGCCCCGCGGGTGGGTGACCGCGGGGTGGTGGACCGGCTTGCGGTGCTTGCGCCGGCGGGTCTCACGCTTGCTGTGCTCGCCGTGCTTGTCGTGCTGCCTCTCCTTCTTGACCCGCTTGTGTCGCTCTTTGCGACCGGCGTGCGAATGGCTCTCCTCGCCGGTTCGCTTCTTGTTCGTGGCTATGGCTTTCGTCATCGAGCCGGCGGGGTCTTTACGCGTGAGCGGGCAACGTGCTGATGGGGCCTTGCAAGCACGTCGATCACCATGATCGAATGCTCGGCTCAGCGGGGCCAGAATCGACAGATGTCCTACGGGCCCCGTGCTGGGTCGAGAGGATTTGCGTCTGGCCCTTCAGGCGAGGAGTTGGCAGACTACTGGCGGCGGTCCTGCACGCAGACGCATCATGTCCATTCAACCCCATGACGACGGCGATCCGCTTGCGCCGCACTCGGCCTCGGCTGCGGAGCTCAAGATGTTGTTGGAGGCCGAGCGAGCCGGACAGCCATTCTTCGCGTTTCGCGACCATCTGGGTGCGCTCCGTCTGTTTGTCGTCCCCGAGGGAGATGGCACCAGCAGTGTGGGGCGACGGACCGAGATGGATCTGTCGATCCCATGGGACGGTGAAGTGTCAGGCGTTCACGCCGAGCTCCAGGTGATAGGTGGAGAGCTTGCGATCGTTGACGACGGGCTCTCGAGGAACGGCACGTACCTGAACGCCGACCGAATCAGCGGGCGCCAGCGTCTCAGGGACGGAGACCGCATCCGCGTCGGGCGTACCGTCCTTGCCTACCGCTCGCCCGGCGCGGATACCGTCCACGAGACGATTTCAGCGATGCACACGCCGGCGCTCATGGAGTTGACGGACACCCAGCGGCGTGTGCTGATCGCGCTCTGTCGCCCGTTTCGCGACGGTGCGGGCTTCGCATCCCCGGCGACCAACCAGCAGATCGCATCCGAGGTCTTCCTCAGCGTCGACACGGTCAAGACGCACCTGCGCATTTTGTTCGCGAAGTTCGAGCTCGGCGAGCTCCCGCAGAATGAGAAACGATCGAGGCTTGCCGAGTGTGTCCTACGGTTTGGCATCGTCTCGCAGCGCGATCTCAGCTGAGGGATCTGCGATCGGTGGGCCGGCCTCGTGCTAGCCGGCGATCCGATAGCCGAGTTCGGAGAACTGTGTCAGTGCTGTGGAGAGCGCGGTTGTCGCTGCCGCCACGCTGTTTCGGCCCTGATCGAAGAGAAGGGCGTTTTCCCCGCGGGCACCACTCGCCAACGCGGTATAGGCATTGGCGGTGTGGGCGAGCGTGGCAAGCAGCGCGGCGCTCGCGACGCGTTCAGCCGGCCCGGGGACCGCACGACGGAGGGCTATGAGCGCCTGGTTGTACGCGCGAGCAAGGCGTTCGGCCGCGGTGGCCTGTGAGGCCGCCGTTCCGGCACGCGAGAGTTGCAGCCCACCGGCCACGCGTTCGCTGTTGAGCTGCGTCATGGCGCCGCGCAGTGCCGACGCATAGGTGGGGATTGGGCCCAGAGGGAGGGCCTTGGCCAGAGTGAGTTCGAGCGATCGGAGAATCCGCTCGCAGTCCACGTTCACTGTCGTTGGGGAGTCCCGTGGAACCGTACACAGGGCCAAGACGATGCCGGCGGTCGTCGGGAGGGCATAGGCCACCTCCGTGGTGCTGGTGTCCTTCGCCGGTTCGAGGTCGCGGTATCGGCGGAACGTCAGGCCGCCGAGCCGCACCGCTTCGGGCTCGGTGAGCTTCGGCAACGTCGACAGAAAGCCCGTCGGGAGCAGACTGGGACCGGCAGTCTGCGACTCACCGACGACCAGCGCACCACCAGGGTGTGAGGAGGTCAGTCCAAGTGGTTCGGCGAGCTGCAGGCCCGGCGTCTGGGGGATGGTGCGGGCTCGGCGCCAGTTGGCCGGATACGAGACGGCGAGAGCTCTGCTCGATGCGTGGTTGGTAAGTGGCTCGGCCTTTGGCGCGGTTCCCCCCGCAGGGGAGATCAAATAGCCGGCCACCACCGCGACCGCAGCTATGACGAGCACGGCCCCGAGCCACCGTGTCCCGTTCAGGGCTATTTCCGGCGTGCCAGATCCCCCGTCCGCGCCGGGCGTGGTCACGGTCCGGCTCCGTTTGCTCTGGGCGGAGCCCACAGAGCTCGGTGAAGGGATCGCTGTCTCGACGGATTGGGCGTGGAGCTCGGCGCCGGCTCCCGTCGAAGCGATCGCGGTCTCGATGAACTGCGGGGCGAGCGGGGCGCCGACCCGCGCCGATGCATCCCGACTGGGTATCCGCGCCTCGCGCCTCCATCGCGGTCCGAGCAGTCCAATCACGATTTCCTCGAGCTCCTCCCACGCGCGCATCGCGCTCTGCGTACGCTTGTCGGGCTCCTTCACGAGCAGCCGGGCGACCCACTCCGACAGGGACGGGTCAATGGTCGGCCTGCTCTCGACCACCGCGGGGATGGGCTCGCTGAGGTGGCGGAACATGATCGCCATCGGCACGTGGGTGTTGTCGAAGGGGACGTGGCCGACAAGCTGCTCGTAGGTCATGATTCCCACCGAGTAGAGATCGGTCCAAGGTCCTACGACTTCCCCCAGGACCTGCTCGGGCGCCATGTAGGCCGGGGTTCCCATGGTCGTGCCCGTTCTGGTTGTTGTTATGCGTGGGTAGTTTGCGGTCTCGGTCGCCTTCGCGATGCCAAAATCGGCGATCTTCACCCTGCCGTCGGCGGTGACCATGACGTTCTCCGGCTTGAGATCGCGATGCACGATGCCTGAGGGCTCGACGGCTGATAGGCCGGCGAGGATTCCCTCAAGAACGCCGACGAGCTGTGCGATCGAGAATTCCCCGACTCGGGGCCTGAGCGAACCCTGCGGGACATACTCCATCGCAATGTAAGGAGTTCCGGCCTCCTCGAAATACTCGTGCACGGTGACAATGTTCGGATGGTTCAGAGACCCGGCGAGGCGCGACTCTCGCAGGAAGCGCTCGGCGAGCTCAGAAGTGCCCAAGTGCATGTGATGCAGCGCCTTGAGCGCTACCAGACGATCGAGATCACGCTGACGAGCCAGGTGCACGACGGCCATGCCACCGCGCCCTATCTCGGTGATGATCTCGTATCGCCCTATCGACCCCGTGCCGGGTCCGGCTGATTCGAAGTCAGCGTTCATCGCGACCGATATCGCTTTCCGCTGCGCCTGTGCATCTCGACGCCGAGCAGGTTACCGGGGACACTCGGCCACGACTCGGGAGCCCGCAACGACGGACGCATGCCGCAGCTGATCGTTGTGGTTCGTCTCAGCGAGTGCCGGTTACATCGCGCCGCGGACGCGGGAGGCAGTCATTGTCCCAGCGAGAACATCATTCTCCGCCGCCACTCGCTCGCGTTAGACCCCCACCTGAGCTCGACGGGGCGGTCGAGGTGGATCGCGGGGGTGTCGGTGCGGGGCTCGGCGAGCTCACGGCCGGCGCCGACGCGGTGTTCGACGGCGACCCAGAGACGGCGTTCTGCGAGATCGGCACCACGGTCGCCTTTGTGGCGACCCTTCGCGTAGGTGATGGGCTGACGCTACGCCGCAACGTGGGAAGAGGCAGGGTGGCCCGCAGGGCCGGCAGGTTCCCCCCTGACGGCATTTCCGCAACTTGAGCGGGAGCTAGTGCGAGGCGGGCGGTGTGACCACTGTGTCGGGTGATCGACCCGATCCCCGCGCCGACCGCAAGGCCGGCAAGTGCCGCCGCCACGGCCACGCTGATGCCAACGTTCGGTCTCTTTCGATTGGCCCCTGCGGTCAGTTCGGAACGCGGGTCGGCATTCATGGCCAAAACATACAGCGCGCACGACACGGGCGCCGACGGCGCGAAGGTGTCGCAACCTCCACCCAAGGGTGCATTTAGCTCTCCCGCAGCCGTGCCACCATGCGGATCACGGCGGCCCTGGTTCACCAGCAGACGAGAAGGCGGTCTTTACGTACAGGGCTCGCTAGTCAGTGCCGCCCACGGCAGAACCAAGAACGACGGATAAGGGGGACGATGGATGTCACGTCACAATTGCCGCGCCAGGGCACTGGTCCTCACATTGACGCTTTGGCGAGCGATCAGTAGACTCGCAGACCCTTGGCAGCCGGGTAAAGGGGCCCGACGCCTCGAGGGGCAGATGCTCGACAACGCCGCACCTAGGGGAATCGGGATGCAAGACAGACGGGCGGACACGAAGTCTCCGCGCGGCACGCTCGGGCGGCGAGCTTTGAGGCGTGTCACCCGATGCGTCGCTCTGGTTGTTCTAAGCGTGCCGCTGGTGGGAGTGGCGGGAGCGCAGGCCGTCAACGTTGCTCCCGTACTAGAACTATCTGGCAGCCTGACCGAATGGATATCTCCCACTTCGCTCCCATTCACTCCCTGGGGCTACAAGATCGCCGTCTACGGAGAAGCGCCCTGCCCTCTGCCCGACGAATCCGAATGTCCCACACGCAAGGAACTACCAGAATATTTCGAAGTGTCGGCCTCGCCTGGCGAACGGCAGGTGTTCACGGTGTACTCCCAGAACATTCCCTTTATTACGCCTGTCGAAGGACACGTGTGGATCGGGGTGGGAGCGCTGCTCAGCCAAAACACAAACCCACCCGCATACTCCAAGGAGATCCAAGTTCCTGTCGTGTACGAAGGAGCTGAAGGAGAGCCTGCACCGTCCCGTCTGTGGACTACGGACGATACCGTGCAGTGGGAAGCAAAATCCCTAGGTGGGAAAGCCGTTGATGCCCAAGCGTGGGGCTACAAGGTGGGAATCTCGCCCATCTCTCAGGTTGACGTCTCGGACATTCCTGGCTGCAAAAAGGAAAATTGCCGCGGCACCAAGTATGTTGAAGTTGCGAAAAGCGGCGAAGGGATTCAGAGCTTCTCGCCGTGTCTTGAACAGGTCGAACAGCTCGGCGTCGAGCCTGTTAACGGCAGAGTGTTCGTGGGGGTGGGGACTCTCAGCGAGCCGGGAGGCGTACCAGTCTCCTATACGGGTAGCGAGGTCCCGCTAAGTCTCCCGCACTGCCCCATACCGGTTAAACCCAACCCGACTGAACCGCCGCCGACCGAACCGCCGCCGACCGAACCCAAGCATCTCGCGCCACCGCCCGGGCCCGTCAACAGCCAAGCCCCATCCGTCGCAGGCACCGCGGCTGTCGGCTACCTGCTCACGGCAAGCCTGGGAGGCTGGCAGAACCCGCCGAACTCATACACCTTCCAATGGCAGATCTGCGACCCGGCCGTGACGAGCTGTCAGAACATCAGCGGAGCCACGGGGGCGACGTTCCCGTTGACGGGGGGAGATTTCGGATACCGGCTGCGCGTCGTGGTGACGGCCGAGAACGGTGGCGGCAGTGCGACCGCTGTCTCGCTCCCCTCGCCGGTCATCGGCTCAACGGTGGAATCGGAAGTCGAATGGTCCTTCGGCTGGGGACGCTCGTTCACCGTTGTCGAATCGCTCAGTCTGCACGCGGTAACGGCGGGGGCACACGTCGAAGTGCTCTGTCGCGGGGCGAGATGCCCGTTCAAGGTCGCCGATGTCACGCCGGTTGCGCATAGCAGCAATTGCCGCGCCCATCGCTGCGGTCCGCATGGGAACGCGACCGGCTCGGAAGCGTTGCTGGGGCGCTTGTTCAAGGGGCGGCACCTCCAGCCAGGCACCGTGATCATGGTGCGCGTGATCAAGCCCGGCTGGGTGGGGCGTCTCTACGTCTTTACCGTGCGTGCCAACACGCGCCCGAGCCACCCGCGCCCGACTTGTCTCGCGCCCGACTCGACACAGGAGAGCGCCTGTGTAGGTGGGAGCTGACAGGGCTGATCTGGCCTGATCGCTGCGCTCCGCCCCCTCGACCTCCGCGACTGTCCGATCAAAGGGAACCATGATGCTTGTAACTTACGCCTGCGTAAGTTACAGTGCTGTCAGCACCTCATGCACGAGAGCACACCCACTCAGCTGAGCCACACGAGTCGCCTCCGAGAGACAGCCTCGATATGAAGGCCGTCCTCTGCCGTGAGGCACAGCTCGAGGTGGCCGACGTGCCCGAGATTCGGCCGGGCGCCGGCCAGGTCGTGCTGCAGGTGCTGCGCTGCGGGATCTGCGGATCGGACCTCCATGCTCGCCACCACTGCGATGAACTGGCCGACGTGTTGAGCGAGATCGGCTACGACGACTTCATGCGCTCCGATCAGCGCGTCGTCTTCGGCCATGAGTTCTGTGGCGAGGTCGCCGAGTACGGCCCGGGTTGCAGAAAGCGCGCGGCGAGCGGGTCGCACGTCGTGGCGTTGCCATTGGTCAGGCGCGCGGGCAAGCCGCACGCGATCGGCCTCTCGCGCGAGGCGCCCGGCGCCTACGCCGAGCAGGTTGTCGTCGAGGAGTCGATGATGCTGCCGGTCCCGAATGGACTGCCCCCCGACCTGAGCGCGCTCACCGAGCCGATGGCGATCGGCTGGCACGCGGTGCGGCGCAGCGAGATCGGCAAGCGCGACGTGGCGATCGTGATCGGCTGCGGCCCGATTGGCCTGGCCGTCATCTGCCTGCTCAAGGCTCGCGGAGTGCGCACGATCGTGGCCAGTGACTTCTCCGCTGCGCGGCGGGAGCTCGCCGCACGCTGCGGCGCTCACATAGTCGTCGACCCCGCGCAGCAGTCCCCTTACGAGGCCGGCGATCGCGGCCACATCAACACACTGCCGGCGGCGGTTGAGCTGGCGATCTCCACGATGGAGAAGCTGCGGCGGCTGCCGATCGCCTGGCAGCACGTTTGGCGCACGATCGACACGCTCGGCATCAAACCCAAGCGTCCCGTGATCTACGAGTGCGTCGGCTTGCCCGGAATTCTCGATGGCGTGATCGCCTCCGCACCGCTGTTCTCTCGCGTGATCGGCGTGGGTGTCTGCATGGGCGAGGACCGGATTCACCCGGCGATGGCGATCAACAAGGAGATCGAAGTGCGCTTCGTCGTTGGCTACACGCCTCTCGAGTTCCGCGACACGCTGCACATGTTGGCCGAGGGAAAGCTCGATGCGGCGCCGCTGCTCACCGGAGTGGTTGGGCTCGAGGGCGTCGCGTCCGCGTTCGACGTCCTCGCCAAGCCGGAGGAGCACGCCAAGGTGCTGATCGATCCGCAGAGTCAGGCCCGCGAGCCGGCGCCACTCCCGATCTCAAACCGGACAACCTGAGGAGGCACGCGGTGGCACACGTGGACATCAAGGGGCTCGACATCACCGAGACCAACAAGGCTGTGCAGGAGCTGATCGAGGTCACTGAGAACCCTCGCCACCGCTACCTGCTCCAGGCCTACGATCGCCACCGCAACCTCGAGCACGCCGGCCGCTTCGAAGAGATCTTCACGCCCGAGATGACAGTCGAGCACCCCGTGTACCGCTTCAACATGATCGGTCAGCCGCCCATGCAGCTCGAGGGCCGCGAGCAGGTTGAGCCTCTCTATCGATTCTGGGCTGAGACCAACCAGTCGGTCTTCTACAACGAGAGCGAGACGGTGGCCGTCGGCGATTTCCTGGTCGTGAGCACGATGATCGGCTACCAGCAGACGCTCGGCGGAGCGCTCGTGGCCGCGGGGATCGAGGCTGATGAGGACGCGATGTACCTGCTTCGGGGGCGGGTCGCGATGGTGTGGCCCTACGACGAGCGCGGTCGCCTGGTCGGCGAGAACGTCTGGGAGTTCGACGCGACCGAGCACGACGTGATCAAGCTGGCGCCTGAGGAGATCGTGACGACGCAACAGGCCGCCGAGCTGCTCGAGGCCCAAATCCAGCCCCTTCCCCCGTTCGACGATAGCCTGCTTCCCGGCATCAGCCGGTAGCGCTCAGGCCGCGATCTCGGGTACCGCTGTCGCGAGCTTTGGCCGGCCGTTGCGTTCGCGCTTGGACTCATACATTGCGTTGTCAGCCTGGGCAACGAGCGTGTCGGCACCGACGCTGTCACCGCTCGACCAGGCAACTCCAATGCTGGCCTGCAGCTGAGGCGCAGTTCTGACCGTGGCCAGACAGACCTGCTCGCGCAGAGCTTGCGCGATGCGCCCGGCGAGCTCCATCGCCTGCTCGGTGCCGCCGATTTCCGGACACACGACCAAGAACTCATCGCCTCCGATGCGACCGACCAGATCGTCGGCACGTACAACGCTTCGAAGGCCCTCAGCGACGATTCTCAGCAGTGCGTCGCCGGCCGCGTGGCCCTCGCGGTCATTGACCTCCTTGAAGCGATCGAGGTCGATGAACATCACAGCCCGTTCGCCTCGTCTCTGACCGCTGGCGACACTCGCCGCGAGCGCATCCATGATCGACGGGCGGTTGTAGCAGCCGGTGAGTTCATCAAACGTCGCCCGCTTCTTCAGCTCCTCACGCATACGCGTGCTGTCAGTTACGTCGGCCACACACGCGATAGCTCCGCTGATCGTTCCGTCGCCGTGCGTGAGCGCCCGTAGGCTGATCGTGCAGAACCGCAACGTGCCACTGGGCGGCAGCTTGAGTTCCACTTCGATGTCAGCGTCCTCACCCTGTTCGAGCACATCATTGAGAGCTCGCTCCAGCGCCGCGTGGTCCCGCTCGACAACTGTGGCGAGCTGCGTCTCTACGGTTGTCGCTTGCTCGACGCCGAGGATCTGGTGAAGCCGGTCGTTGGTGTAGACGATGTGACGGTCCGCATCGACTTGAAAGAGGCCGACCGGCACCGTTTCGGCGAGTCGCCCCAGGAGCTGTTCGCGCGCCATCTCCTCTGAGATGTCGACCATCTCGCAGACGACACAGCGGTAATCGGGATCATCGAGCAGATTGTTGTTTGTGACCTCAAACCACATCCAGGATCCGTCGCGGTGGCGGTGTCGCAGACGCAAGCGGCGTCCGATACCCGGAGATGCGAGCATCTCCAGCCAGCTGTCGATTGACAGCGCACGGTCGTCGGGGTGTACGAACTCGGTTGAGCGATGACCCTCCATCTCCTCCGCGCTCCAGCCCAGGATCTGCGTAACGGCCCGGTCTATCCCCACGATGATGCCTGCGTCGTCCTTGCTTATCCTGACGAACCGCGATACGACCGGCGGACTCTCGGGCACCTGTGGGATCGGGCTGTCTGCGCCATCCGCGGGGACGAGGACGACCACGATAACGCCGTGGGTCTCACGAACGTCAAACCAAGAGCAGGTGACCTCGACATCAGGGTTGCTTGCCGGGTGAACCTGGCAGCGGGCGGCCCCCGTGGTTAGGACTTTGTCCCAGCCGGCGAGTAGTCGCCCGCGATCCTCCGGACTGACGAGTTCCATCCCGGTGCGCGCCTGAAGGACAGGGTTGCGCTGCAACGGGACGGAGGCCGGCATCGCGACCAGCAGGCCGTCCGCCCCTGCGGCGGCAACCGGCGCCTCCGGATAGTGCACGAGCAGCGTGGCCAGCGCCGTATCCAGAGTGTTGATATCGCTGTAGTCGCCTTGCCCTTGATCAAGCACGTCGCGCGCGAGATCGATGGCCTCTGGCTGGGGAGGCTGCGGCGGCGTCGTTTGGGCTTGGGCGTCGAGCATGGCGTCAGTTGGGTGATGCCCGTCCACGATGCTTCGAACAGGTTGTGCATTTCTATGCAAGGGTGATCGGCCGAATCCTGTCCAGGCTGAACGGCTCCGCGCATCCGTGGACAATCGGGCGCGCCACCCCTTCGCACCTGATCCCGCACAGCGACGGTTCATGTCGCCGGGTCTTCGACGCCGAGTTGTTCGGGCCCATTACTATTCAGCGCCTTTGGTTATGCGGCATTCACGGAAGAGCAAGAGGGAAAGTGCGATGCCACGGATGGGGACCGGCCGCTGCGCGCTTCTGCTCTCGGGCACACTGCTGCTGTCCGGATTGCTAGCCGGGCCATTGACGACGAGCGCCTACGGCGCCACAGGAGCGGGTGTCACGGGGTATTTGGTTTCCCAGCCCGCCATATCGATCGCCCCGTCGGTCATCACCAAAGCCGCCGCGTCGGTCGCGCAGACCACGGCGACGTTGAACGCGACCGTGAACCCTAACGGTGGGGAAGTCAGCAAATGCGAATTCGAATACGGCGAAACGATCTCCTACGGCAAAACCGCCCCGTGTGTTCCCTCGCCGGGGGCGGGCGAAGCCGCGGTCGCGGTGTCCGCGCCGATCTCCGGCCTGACCGCGAATACGACCTACCACTTCAGGATCTCCGCGACGAACGCGACCGGGACGAGCAAAGGGGCTGACGAAACCCTCAAAACGCTGCCGAACGCCCCGACGGTCATCACCAAAGCCGCTATCTCGGTCACGCAGACCACCGCCACGCTGACCGCGACCGTGAATCCCAACGGCGGGGAAGTCAGCAAATGCGAATTCGAATACGGCGAAACGATCTCCTACGGCAAAACCGTCTCCTGTACGACGCTGCCGGGCTCCGGCACGAGCCCCGTCGAAGTATCCGCGCCGATCACGGGGCTGACCGCGAACAGCACCTACCACTTCAGGATCTCAGCGACGAACGCCGGCGGCACGAGCAAAGGGGCTGACGAAACGTTCAAAACGCTGCCGAACGCCCCAACGGTCATCACCAAAGCCGCAACTTCGGTCACGCAGAC
>Ga0302324_100025063_pt1 | contig 11461 bp, 9 predicted proteins | sample Palsa_T0_1_FD_201949 | JGI IMG/M metagenome (GOLD analysis project Ga0302324, IMG submission 201949) | Peat permafrost microbial communities from Stordalen Mire near Abisko, Sweden - Palsa_T0_1 | ecosystem: Environmental > Terrestrial > Soil > Palsa > Peat permafrost | place: Sweden: Abisko... | reverse complement strand
ACCGCCAGCGCACCGGCGAGGGACAGCACATCGAGGTCGCCATGCAGGAGGCGACCAGCGCCTTCATGCTGGCCGAGCACGGCAGCGGCGCGATCGCCGAGCCGCCCGTCGCCTTCGACGACCTCCCCGCCGCGGGTTACCCGCGGGTGCTCTCGCCCGAACGGCGGCCGCATCCCACCAAGGACGGGCAGGTACACCTGTTCCCCTACCTGCCCAAGCACTACGCGGCCATCTTCGCCGAGGTCGGCAAGGCCGATGCGGCCGCTGACCCGCGCTATGCCGACCGCCGCGCGGCGCTGCGACATTCCGATTCGCTTTACCGGGATATCCGCGCGATCGCGCCGCTGCGCACGACGCAGGAGTGGCTGGACTACTGCCGGGCCGCAGGTATCCCGGCGACGAAGGTGGCCACCCTGCAGGACCTGGTGGATTCGCTCCCGATGGCCAGTCACCCGTCAGCCGGGCGGTACCGGGTGATCCCGCAGATGGCCCGCTTCTCGGTGACTCAGGGGACGCTGCGCCGCAGCGCCCCGCTGATCGGCGAGAATACCGCCGACGTGCTCGCCGAGCTGGAAGCCATCGAGCACGCACAACCGGATCCGCCAGCAAGGGACACCGCGCGATGAGCCTAACGCCCACAGAGCTCACCGATGCCGAGCTAGAGCTGCAGCGCGACGTCCGCGCCTTCCTCGACCAGCGCCTGCCCGAGGGCAGCTATCTGCTCGGCCTCGGCATGCCGGGCCATTCCGACCCGCAGTTCTCCCGTGATCTCGGCGCGCGAGGCTGGCTGGGCATGGCGATCTCGGAGAAGTACGGCGGCGGCGGGCGGACGGCCGTCGAGCGGCTCATCGTCGTCGAGGAGCTGCTCGCCCGGGGTGCTCCCGTGGGCTACCACTGGGTCGCTGACCGGCAGAGCGGGCCGAGCATCGAGCGGTACGGCTCGGAGGAGCAAAAGCGGGAGTACCTGCCGAAGATATGCCGGGGCGAGCTGTCGTTCGCGATCGGGATGAGCGAGCCGGATTCCGGCTCGGACCTCGCGTCGCTGCGATCGAGGGCTGAGCCGGTCACTGACGGGTGGCGCATCAACGGCACCAAGATCTGGACCTCCGGAGCCGCAGACGCAACGCACATCCTGGGGCTGTTCCGTACCTCGCAGGACAGGCACGCGGGGCTGACTCAGTTCATCATCGCCTGCGACGAGCCCGGACTGACGATCTCCCCGATTCCCTTCATCGATGGCACCCGGCACTTCTGCGAGGTCGCCTTCGACGATGTCGTGATCTCCGACGCACAGCGCCTCGGGGAAGTTGGCGACGGCTGGCGGCAGAACACCAGCGAGCTCGTGCTCGAGCGGGGCGGCGTGGACCGGTGGATGTCAATGTTCCCTGTCATCGAGAAGTGGGCGCCCAGGGCGCCTGGTCTGGGTCCGGCCGCCCTGGCCGACCTCGGGCTCATGGCCGCCCGGTTCTGGGGCTTGCGCGGACTGTGCCTGGCGATCGCCCGCCTCGTCGACGCCGGCGAGTCGCCGGTCATCGAGGCGGCCATGGTCAAGGAGATGGCCACCAGGTTTGAGCAGGACAGCGTGGAGATGGTGGCCCGGCATCTGGGCCGCGCCCCCGACCTGGAAGCTGCCGATCCATATGAGTCACTGCTGGCCCGGGCGGTCCTGGTGTCGCCGTCGTGGTCAATCCGCGGGGGCACCAACGAGATCCTCCGCACGATCATCGCGAAGGGACTGCGCTGATGGACTCGCAGCTGGGACCCGACCCGGCCTTGATGGCCAGCGTCGGGGAATTCTTTGCCGCTTCCTTCAGCCCGGCCGTGGTGCCGGCCGGGGAGGATCCGGCAGGCGCGCAGTTCGCGCCGCGCTGGGACTCCACCGCGCAGCTCGGCCTGCCGCTGGTCGCCATCCCGGAGGAGGCTGGCGGGTCCGGCGGCAGCCTGCAGGATCTGCTCGCCGTGCTGGTCGCCATGGGCAGCCATGCCGTCCCGCTGCCGCTGGCGGAGACGTCACTGGCCGCCTGGCTGCTCACGTCATCCGGTCTGGAGGTAGGCCAGGCGCCGGCTACGGTCGTGCCCGGAGATGCCCGGGACACCCTGACGCTGTCCGATGGCTACCTCACCGGCCGGTTGCACGACGTCCCGTGGGCGCGGTCGGCGGCTCTCGTCGTCGCGCTGGTCCGCGACCAGGCCGGCCGCGACCTGGTGGTGTCCTTCGATCCGTCGGCTGGCAGCCTCACTCCTGGCACTGACCTGGCCGGACAGCCCCGCGATACGGTCGAGCTCGCGCACGTCGGTGCGACCGCCGCTCCGGCCGCCGTCGGAGCCAGCCAGCTGTTCTGGCGCGGCGCGCTGCTGCGAGCCGCGCAGATGGCGGGCGCGCTCGGCGCGGTCGACCAGATCACCCGGCGCTACACGCGTGAGCGGGTGCAGTTCGGAAAGCCGATCGCGGCGTTCCAGGCCGTCCAGCAGCACGTCGTGACCATCGCCCAAGCCGCCGAGGTGTCGGTCATGGCCGTCTGGGCCGCGGGCCGCGCCGCGGCTACCCGGGACGGGAGCTTCGAGGTGTGCGCGGCCAAGACGCTGGCCAATGAGAGCGCCAGGATCGCCGTCAGGTCAGCTCATCAGGCGCACGGCGCGATCGGAATGACGCAGGAATACCCGCTGCACCGCTACACCCGCCGGCTGAATGCCTGGCGACAGGAGTTCGGCACCGAAGCCGAGCTGACCGCCGGACTCGGGGCCGCGATCGCCGCGGCTGATTCCTTCGCCCGCGCCATCTCCGATCATGACAACGGCATCGAGGTGCCATGCCCGACCTGAGTGTGTCGCTGACCGGCCACATCGCGCTGCTGGAAATCCGCCGGGGACCCGCCAACTACTTCGACCGGGACCTTTTGCGGCAGATCGCCGACGCCGGGGAGGAACTGCAGCGCGGCCCGGACGCGCGCGTGATCGTACTGTGCTCGGAGGGCAAGCACTTCTGCGCCGGCGCGAACTTCGGCGCCGGGCCGCTGCAGGGCGCCGACGCCCGCGACGCGGAGTCAGCCGCGCTGTACGGCGAGGCGATCCGGCTGTTCGGCCTGGAACTTCCCATCGTGGCCGCCGTGCAGGGCTCAGCCGTCGGCGGCGGCCTGGGCCTGGCCTGCGCAGCGGACTTCCGCGTCGCTTCGGCGCGCAGCCGGTTCCATGCCAACTTCTCGGCGCTCGGGTTCCATCAGGGATTCGCCCTCTCGGCCACGCTGCCCCGCATCGTCGGGGGCCAGCGAGCCCTTGAACTGCTGCTGAGTTCCCGCCGGATCGACGGAACGGAGGCCCACCGGATCGGGCTGGCCGACCGTCTCACCGAGGACGGCGGCGAGCGGGATGGCGCGATCGCACTCGCGGGCGAGCTAGCGCGCGCGGCGCCGCTCGCCGTGCGCTCGATCAAGCAGACCCTGCGGTCCGGGCTCGTCGCGCAGGCACGCGCCGCGCTGGACACCGAACTGCGCGAGCAGCAGCGCCTGTGGCGCACGAAGGACAGCCAGATCGGCATCGCGGCCAGTCTCGAGCGCCGCGTCCCGCATTTCACTGGCGAGTGAGGCGGCGCAGTTCGTCTCGCAGCACCTTCATGCTCGGGTTCCTGGGCAGGCTGTCCATCACCACGACGTTCCTGGGCGCCTTGAAATTAGCCATCCGGGTCCTCGCCCAGGCCAGGAACTCCGTCTTGTCGATGGCGCCGCCCGGGACGGGGACCACGAAGGCCCACGGCACCTCGCCCAGTCGCTCGTCGGGGACACCGACGACGGCGACGTCGGCCACCAGCGGGTGCAGGGCCAGGTATCGCTCGACCTCGGCCGGGTAGACGTTGAAGCCGCCGACCAGGATGATGTCTTTCTTCCGGCCGGTGATCCGCAGGAAGCCGTGCTCGTCGACGGAGCCGACGTCACCGGTCCGGAGGCGGCCGTCGGGCATGATCGCGGCGGCGGTGGCCCCGGGATCGGCCCAGTACCCGGTCATCACCGTGTAGCCGCCGACGAGGACGTCCCCGGTCTGCCCGGCCGGCAACTCCCGGTCGTGGTCGTCGGTGATCGTTACCTCGACGCCGGGCGCCGGGCGGCCCACGGAGTCCGAGACGAGCTCAGGATCGTCCCCGACGCGAGAATACGTGACAATCGCGCTCGCCTCTGTGAGCCCGTAACCGGTCAGCACGTCGACGCCGAGCTCTGCCCGCATCCGCCCGACCAGCTCGGGCGGCACGCTTGTGGCCGACGGGACGATAAGCCGGAGGGACGAAAAGTCCCGGTCACCACCGCCGGCCCGGACGAGCAGCTCGCTGAAGATGGTCGGGGGGCCGATCATCATCGTCACCCGGTCCCGCTCGATCCGGTCAGCCATCCGCGCGGCATCAAACTTCCGCTCGGGAAGGATGGCGCAGCCGTGCAGGAACCCCGCGAACCAGCCGGACTTGTAGCCGAGCGCGTGAAAGAACGGGGGTATCAGCAGGTACCGGTCGGCTGGGGTGAAGCCGAAGCCGATGCCGAGCTCACCGTAGGCCCGCAGAGACTGCCCATGAGTGAAGATGACGCCCTTCGGGTAGCCGGTGGTCCCGGAGGTGAACAGGATGTCGGAGACATCCGCTGCCGTCAGCGCGCCGATGCGGGCGAGAGCTTCACTCTCCGTCACCGCGTGGCCGAGACCGGCGAACGCATCCCAGGCCGCCCCGTCGCTCATATCGGCCCAGCGGAGGCCGGCCAGATCGGCACCGCCAGCCTCGCGGACCAGGCCGCGGCGCACGGCGAGGTCCTCAGTGAGCACATACCGGGCACCGCCGGCCCGCAGGATGTAGGCGAGCTCGTCGCCCTTGAAGCGGGTGTTCAGCGGGATGAGGATACCGCCCGCACCCTGGATGCCGAGGGCCGCCAGGATCCACGCGGCGGAGTTGGACGCGCACAGGCCCACCCGGTCACCGGGCTCGATGCCCCAGGCGATGCAGGCCCGGACCGCCGTCACGATCTGATCACGCAGGTCGGCGTACGTCCAGCAGCTGCCCGCGTCCTCGAGGGCCCGTCGTCCGGGGTACCTTCCGGCCGAGGCGAGGACGCCGTTGACGGTGCTGCCCAGGTCCTCGAATCGCACGCCTTCATGCCTCCGGGTGGTCCGTAGCTCGTTCTCTACAGGTTCAATCATTGTAATATTATTTTGAGCTATGAACTAGCTTCTTGGCCGCCGACCGGAACGGAGCCTTCATGTTCAGCACTGCCTTCACCGAGATGTTCGGGGTCCGGCACCCGATCACGTGCGGCGGCATGACCGGTGTGGGGACCGCGGATCTGATCGCTGCCGTGGCCGAGGCCGGCGCGCTCGGTTTCCTGACGGCCCTGACGCAGCCGACGCCGGAATCACTCGTGGCCGAGATTGACCGGTGCCGGGAGCTGACCGACCTGCCGTTCGGAGTTAATTTGACGATCTTGCCGACCATCCGCCCGGTTCCGTATGACGAGTACCGGCAGGTGATCTGCGAATCCGGCGTGAAGGTCGTCGAGACCGCGGGCAGCAACCCGGCACCGCATCTGCCCGACTTCAAGCGCGCCGGAGTCAGGGTCATCCACAAGGCCACGTCCGTCCGGCACGCGCTGTCCGCTCAGGCCGCCGGCGTCGATGTGATCAGCATCGACGGCTTCGAATGCGCCGGCCATCCTGGCGAGGACGATCTTCCCGGCCTGGTGCTGATTCCCGCCGCCGCCCGCGCGCTTGAGATCCCGGTCATCGCCAGCGGCGGCATCGCCGACGGCGCGGGCCTGGTGGCCGCGCTCGCCCTGGGCGCCAGCGGAGTCAACATGGGCACCCGGTTCATGGCGACCGCAGAAGCGCCCATCCACCGGAACGTCAAGGACCAGATTGTCGCCAATGACGCGCTGTCGACCCAGATCGTCTTCCGCGAGTTCCGGAACACCTCCAGGGTCGCGCGCAACACGGTCTCGGAGGAGATTGGCCGCCGGTCCGCACTTCCCGGCGCCACGTTCGATGACGTCGCGGAGCTCGCCTCGGGCGTTCGCGGCCGCGCCGAGGTGCTGGAGAAGGGCAACATGGAGGGCGGCATGTGGTGGGCCAGCCAGGCGCAGGGACTCATCCATGACGTCCCCGGCTGCGCTGAGCTCGTGGCGACGATCATCGCCGAGGCCGAGGAGATCGTGACCCGGCTGCAGAAGCTGGTGCTCCCCTAGCCTGGTGTCGGCGGCCCGGACGGGCCGGCCTCACCCGCGGTGGCCGGAACCGCCGCTGGCGATGCAGCCGGGGCTGCGGGTGTCCGGCCGAAGTAGGTGTCCTCGACAATCTCCCGGATACCCGCGTCGGCGGGGCTGCCGGAGTGCACGACCTGCCCGACGTCCAGGACCAGAACGCGATCGGCCACCGAGATCGCCAGGTCGACCGACTGCTCGACCATCAGGACCGTCCGTCCCTCCTCTTCCTTGATCCGCCGCACCGCGTCCAGGACGTCCTGCACGATGGAGGGCGCCAGACCGGCCGAAGGCTCGTCGAGCAGGAGCAGCCGGGGGTGGCTCATGAGCGCCTGGCTGATCGCGAGCATCTGCTGCTCTCCCCCGCTCAGGTAACCGGCCACGTCCCGCCGCTTAGCGCCAAGTACCGCGAACCGGGCGTAGGCCTCGGCCATGCGCTCAGCTACCTCTTTGCGGCTCAGCCGGACGGCGTAAGCACCCATCCTGAGGTTCTCCTCCACTGACCTCCGCTTGAAGATCCGCTTGTTCTCCTGGACGAATCCGAGGCCCCGCATCTGCCGGCGGTAGGGCGGCTCCCTGATGACCGAGACGCCGCCGATGCTGATGTCGCCGGCCGAGGCCGGGATGAGTCCGGCGATCGTTTTCAGCAGCGTCGTCTTCCCCGCGCCGTTGCGGCCGAGAATGACCGTGATGCTCCCGGATGGCACAGCGAACGAGACATCCCTGATCACAGTGATGTCGCCGTAGCCCGAGCGAACTCCCTGAACCTCCAGCTCGGCAGCCGTCATGACCGGACCTCCTTCGGCAGGACCTGCGGTCCAGTCTCGGCGGGCGGCAGGGCGGGTGCCTCGTCGCCGGGCTCCGGCACTATCTTCTGGCCCAGGTAATGCCGCAGGACCTCCGGATGACGCGAAATGACCTCCGGGGTGTCCGCCACGACAACCTTGCCCTGGGACAGGACCACGACGCGGTCGGCCAGGTCGCGGATCAGATTGAAGTTGTGCTCGACCAGCACGACCGTGCTGCCGCTGCGGGCCACAGAGCGGATCATCGCGGCAAGCCCGGCGACTTCTTCTTCATCGAGTCCGGAGGCCACCTCGTCCAGCAGAAGGACAGACGGCAAAGAGGCGAGCGAGCGCGCCAGCTCGACCAGCCTCCTGGTACCCAGCGGCAGGGCCTGCGCCTCGTCGTCGGCGTGGTCGTTGAGCCCGAGCGCGCCGAGGATCGATGCGACAGCTACCCGGTCTTGCCGGAGCGCGCGCCAGAACCGCGGCAGCCGCAGCATCGTTTCGATGACGGACACCGGAGCGTGCCTGGCCCTGGCGACCGCGACATTCTGGCGAACGGTCAGGGACGCGACCAGCGGCGTCTGGAACGTGCGCGCCACTCCCTCATGCGCGATCCGGCTCGGCGTCAGGCCCGAGATGCGCCTGCCCCCCACCTGCACCGAACCCTCGTCGACCTTGTAATAGCCGGACACGATGTTCAGCAGAGTCGTCTTCCCTGAGCCGTTCGGGCCGATCAGGGCCACGATCTCGCCGGGCTTGGCCGTGAAACTGACGTCGGTAAGGGCCTTGTTCCCGCCGAAGGACTTCGAGACGTGGTCGATGACGAGCGTCTGCCCTGGCAGGGCAGGCATTGGCTCGGCCGCGACGAGCTCCGGCCCGCTGCGCGGCTCATCAACTCCAAGCCGCCGCCGCAGCCGACGGGCTCCGGCCCGGGCGAGTCCGGCGCCTCCCCCGGGCAGCACGACCGCCATCACGATGAGGAAAGCGCCGTAGACCACGAGGGCATAGTTACCCAGCGAGGAGATGGAGTTAGGGCCGAGCTGCATGATGGCGGCCCCGACGATCGCGCCGTAGATGCTCCGTGAGCCGCCAAGAATGCTGCCGGCCAGCACCGTGATGGCGAGCGTCAGGTCATAGGACTGAGGCGCGACGAACCCGAGCAGGTAGGCAAAGAAAACTCCGCCGATCGCCGCGGGAATCCCGCTCATCGCGTAGGCAAGGAGCTTTGTGCGATAGACCGAGATGCCCAGCGACCCGGCGAGGATCGGGCTCTCCCGGAGGACGGAAAGGCTGTCGCCAACCCGCGACTTGACCAGGTTCCTGAAGACGGCAAACCACAGGGCGGTGATGATGACCACGAAAGCGATGAAGCCATTGTTAGATAGCTGAGTGCCGAACAAGTCAGGCAGCGGAATCCCGTTCGCTCCCTGGTAGCCGCCCGTCCATTTCGTGGTGATGCTCACCACGTCGGGTATCAGCAAGATCAGGAAGAACGAGGTGACGGCGAGCATCCAGCCGCCTAGCCGCAGGCCGGGAATCCCGGAGATGAGGCCGAGAACCAGGCCGCCCACGACCCCGACGACAAGGCACACGGCGATGTCGTTGACCCAATGCGAGGTAACGATGACAGTGACGTAGGAACCGAGTGCGTAGAACGCCGGCGAGGCGAAGGACAGCTCACCAGCGAAGCCGTAGCTCAGGTTCAGGCCGCTCACCAGCAGGCAGAGGAAGCAGATCAGGACGAGTTGCCGGGATGAGGAGACGCCAAGCCCCAGCTCCGGCGCCAGGGCCAGGATGGCCACCACGACAACCCACAGCACCGGCGTCATTGTCGCTTTTGTCCGGGAGGGGATCGAGAGCAGGCTTCGCCACGACACGGTAGGCCGGCTGGTGCCGCTCATACGACCCGTTCCCTTCGTTCCCCGAACAGGCCCGTTGGCCGGAACATCAAAAAGGCCAGGAAGACCGCGAATACGGCGAGGTTCTGCCAGTTCGGCCCCACATACCGGGACACCAGCTGCTGAACGACGCCAATGGCCAGACCGCCGATGACCGCGCCGAGCTGGCTGCCGACGCCCGCGATCGCCAGGACGACGAACCCGTAGACGGCGAAGGTGGTGGCGAGCGAGACGACGGCCGTCGTCTCGGGGCCTACGAACGGCGCGACGACCAGTCCGAGGGCACCGGACACCATGAAAGCGACGAAGGTGAACCGCCTGGTATTGACGCCGAGCACCAGCGCTGCGTCCCGGTCCTCGGACAGCGAGACGGCCGCCAGGCCGCTCTTCGTTCGTGACGCCCACAAGTGGGCGCCCAGCCCGACGACCACAGCCAGCGGGATCAGGAATAGCTCGTCCGGCGTCAGGCTGGAACCGGAAATGGAGACAAGGCCGGTCGGCCCGAAAAACGGCACCGGCTCGGACGACGCGACGACAAGTACGCCGATGACGCCCTGAATCAACGTCATGGCGCCCACGGTGGTCACCAACTCGCCATGAGCGCCCCGGCTGATGATCGGCAAGATGGCGACGATGAGCTCGACCGACGCGAGGATCGCGCCGACCAGCGCCAGGATGACAAAAATCAGGATGACGGGAACGTGGCGGTCGTACAGCTCGACGGTCAGGAAGATTCCGACGACCATGAGAGCACCCTGAGCGAAGTTTATCGCCCGGGACGTTAGCCACGTGAGGTTGTACCCGACGGCCACGAAAACGTAGATGGATCCGATGGCCAGACCCAGCAGTATGGTCGCGATCACAGATATGCCACCCTCACTCCGACTTTACTCCGACAGCCGGAGCAGCGACTAGGCGCGGCTGCCACGGGCGGCGCGGCTCACGGCCGGACACCGCGCTGACAGGGTGAGGGCGGTGACGGGCCGGTCGATCTGACGTGCCCGTCACCGCCCCGCGGGGACTGGTGCCGGAAATCAACGGATGCGTTTCCCGGACATCAGCCCTGATAGGCCGTCTTGAGCGCGATCATGCCGTCCTGAGTGCCGACTTCGGTGCCGAAGGTGAAGTCGCTGGGCTGCGTCTGCGGATTGTGCGTCTGCGCCGTAAACGTCGGACGGTACATCGGGAACTGCGGATCGGTGGAGGTGGGCAGGTTCTCAAGCGCGGTTGCGAGGTTGGGCCCGGTCAGCGACTTGCCGTTCAGGTTCTTTACACCCATGACGAAGTAGTTGATGTAGTCCCAGCCGGTCGCGTACACGAACAGCGGAGCCACCAGCGGGCCCTGCTTATCGAGCAGGCCGAGCATCGCCTTGAACTCGGGCCCCTGCTTGGCCGCCGGGACGACTGCGCCCATCGGACCGAGCGTCGCGTAGGTGTTCGCTAGTTCGTTCGTGCCCTTGGCGTAGGTCAGCAGCGAGCCGCTCGAGGCGACGTTGCCGATGACGGTCGGCACACTGCCCAGGTTCGCCTTGACCCTGCTGCTCAGCATGATCGGCACTTCCGCGCCGGCGCCGTCCATCCAGACCCAGTCGGGCTTGGCGGCGGCGGCTGCCTGGAAGGTCGAGGTGTAGTCGGTGGCCGTCGGGTCGAAGAGCTCAACGACCGACGAGATGCCCTTCGCCTTCAATGTCGCCTGAAGCGTCGGGATATCCGCCTGCCCCAGAGCGTCGTTCGACGTGATGAGGGCGACCTTCTTGACCCCAGGATGCGTCGCGATCCAGGTGGCGCCGTCCGCGGTCACGGTGTTGGCCAGGGTGGACTGGGAGAAGAAGTACGGGTACTTCGCCGGGTTGTCCAGCGAGGCGTCCGAGGCTGATCCGAGACCCACCACCTTGTACCTGGTGAGAAGCGGCGCCATCGCCAGACCCTCGTTGCTCGAGATGCCCGGGATCACGTCGTCGGGCGGCGAACTGCCGCTCAGGGCGGACAGCAGCAGGCTGGCGGCGGTGGTCGGGTTGCTCTGATCGTTGTCGGTGGTCAAGACGAGCTTGTGGCCGTTGACGCCACCTTGAGAGTTGAAGTAATCGACGGCCGCCTCGGCACCGCGGTTGACGGCCACAGCGGCCGCCTCCAGGTCCCCGGTCATGCCGTAGACAGCCAGAATGTGGTACGGAGCGGTATTTGCCGATGTTCCGGACGTTCCTCCGGACGTTGCTCCGGACGATGATGACGAAGATGATGAGCATCCCGCCAAAGCGAGTCCGGCGGCGACGCCCACTGCGCCGACCGCCATGACGCAGCGTCTTCCGTGTCGTCTCCTGATCAACACCGAACCCCTCGTCTTCTTCCTCGGGGGCCGCCCTTGGCGGCCGGTGGTTAGATAGTGCAATCTTATAGATGATTTAAGTTTCGTCAAGGTAAATCCGGGGCGGTGCAAACGTCGTGATCAAAACGCATCCAGACCTCGCCCGAACCGTGAAGGACGCAGCCAGACGGCAGTGCCTGAGCCGAGCACTGACAGCATGAACTGCCGCCCCGCGGCGGGACCCAGGGC
>Ga0302324_100025061_pt1 | contig 11462 bp, 7 predicted proteins | sample Palsa_T0_1_FD_201949 | JGI IMG/M metagenome (GOLD analysis project Ga0302324, IMG submission 201949) | Peat permafrost microbial communities from Stordalen Mire near Abisko, Sweden - Palsa_T0_1 | ecosystem: Environmental > Terrestrial > Soil > Palsa > Peat permafrost | place: Sweden: Abisko... | reverse complement strand
GCCTTCGCGGCGGCCGGCGAGTAATGCGTCACGCAGACGGGGACCGAAGGCGCTCACGGCGGCGCGGCTGCGCCGACCGCTTGTTCCGCTGGTGCAACCAGCGCGGCTCGGCGCGGCCCGGGAACGAACCGGATGACCAGGATGGCCAAGTCGTCGGCGATGCGGCTCGAGCGTCTGCGCAAGCGCCGCACGATGGCGTCCGCCATCGTCTGCGCGGAGCCCGAGAGTTCGGACAGCCAAATGCTGACGCCGCTCGCACCCAGCTGCTGGCCGCGCGCGTCGCGCGATTCGGTCAGCCCGTCGGTCGCGATCACGAGCGCGTCGCCCGGCTGCAGGTGCAGTTCGCGGGTCTTGAAATCCGTCGGCAGCTCGGCGTTCACGATCGATCCGGTCGGCGGCAACACGACGACCTCTTGTCCGATCATCGCCCAGGCCGGCTCGTGGCCGGCGGAGGCGTAGCGCACGGTGCCGTCTGCCAAGTCCAGCACCGCCAGAAACAGAACCACGAACGTCTCCGGATCCTGCGCCGACGCGTCGTACATGCGGGAAAAGCGCGCCAGGATGCTGCCCGGATCCGAATCGACGGAAAACAGCGTCCGGATCGTGTATTTGATCAGGGCGGTGTCGACGGCGGCCTCGATGCCTTTCCCGCTGACGTCGGCCACTAGGAACATCGCGCTGCGGCCATCGAGGGCGAAGGCGTCGTGAGTGTCGCCGCCGACGTTCGAGCCGCGAGTCGCGGATAGCAGGACGCTGCCCAGGTCCACGCCGGGGATCTCGGGACGGCGGGAGATGAAGGCCCGCTGCAGCCGTTCGACCAGCGATCGCCCTTCTTCGATCGTGCGCCGCAAACGGCCGACGACGCTGGCGAACAAGAGCGCGACGAACGCGAACAAAGCGTTCGAAAGATCGCGCGAGTGCCGGTTACCGCGGACGGTCGCTTCGAAGCGATCCTTGCCGAGGTCTTGGCGGCGCTCGAGGTCGGCCGTCAGTGCTTCATAGCCTTGTTCGGTTGCCGGGAACGCAAAATACGGCGCGCGCTCGGCTTCCGTATCCGCGAACGCGTCGATGCGCTGCAGGTCGCTTGCGAGCAGCGTCTCGTAGGGACGCAACTGCGCCTGCGACGCGCGTCGATCGAACTGCTCGACTTCTAAGAGTTCGGAATCGCGTTGAGCTGCCACGACCGACGTCTGATACGCAAACGCGTTGGTGATGTCGGTGGCACCGAAATACGAGAGGCGCACCGCATAAGCGAAGGCCGCGGCAAGCCCCAGGACCAGCAATATTGTGATCGCCGCCTGGCGCGAGACAAAAAGCGCGCCCAGCTCTGTCTTCACCACGAGCACGCTAGGATAAGCAAGACGGCAGTCCCTCCGTGGCTACCGGTCGGGAGCCGGGCGCAGGGTAGGAGCGCTGGGCAAAGGTACGCAAGCAGGGCGCACCATGATCGTTTCAGCGGAACTCCAGATCGACGTCGGCGATGGCAAGATGCCCGCCTACCTGACCCGGCCCGGCGAGGAGGGGCCGCACCCCGCAGTGATCGTGCTCGAGGGCGTCTACGGCTTCGATGCCGAGTTGCGCCGGATCACCGAGCTGCTGGCCGCCTTCGGCTTCGTGGGCCTCGCAATCAATTATTTTCACCGCACCCACCCGCAGCTGGCCGAACCGTTCACGGACGAGGGCCGGGTGCGCGGCGAAGCTGCGGCCAAAGCCGTCAAACGCCATGAAGTGCGGGCCGACGTTGCCGCCGCGCGCGACTGGCTGCACGAACAGCCGTTCGTGGACACCCAGAACGTCGGCACCTGGGGTTTTGGCTTCGGCGGAACGGTCGCGTTCCTGACGGCGACACTGGCCGGCATCAACGCGGCCGTCGTGTTCTACGGGCAGAGCATTACCGGGCTGCTGCCCAGCGGTGAAGCCGCCCCGCTTGAAGATGCAAAGGAAATTCGCGCGCCGTTGCTGCTCGTGTTCGGCGGACAGGACCAAATGATCAGCGAGCGAGACATCGAGCTGATCACGACCGCACTCGAAGCGAATCACAAGAAGTTCGAAATCCAAATCTACCCCAACGTCGGGCACTCGTTCTTCCGCGCGACCGCCAGCACGCGTTCCGCCCGCGAGGCCTCCGACGCCTGGGACCGCGTCCAAGCCTACTACAAGAAATATCTACGGTAGCCGTTCCTGGCGCTGGCCGGCCGTGCCCATCGCACGAGCGATCAGCGCGGGGCGCGACCTAACGCCAAACGTCTTGAAGATCACTCCGACGCCGAGCCCGTCGCCGAGCTGGCGCGACGCGGCACGCCCGAGCTACGGCTGCAGCGCCAGGGTCGACTCGGCGGCTTTTGCCACGCCGGCGTCGTCGAAGGGAAGCGGGACGAGATCGCCTTGCAACCACAGGGCCGCGCCGTCGCGATAATGGGGCGAACCAGGTTCGCCCGATTCGCCTTGCGGGATCACGATGCCGCCGGAGTTCCAGTTTCCAACATCCCACACGGCCCGAAAGCTCTGCGCGTTGTGGGGCGCTTGGACGTGCAGCGCATAGCTATCGCCCAGGCCCGGAAACGGTACGCCGTTCCAGCTCGAGAGGCCGAGCGGATGCTGCGCCGTCCGGGCGCCGAAATCGCTCCAGGTCTCGTCGTAGGCGCGGTGTGCGCGCAGCGCGGCGATGCCGTCGCGCATCGCCGCCACCAGAAACCCGTCGTAGTCCTCGTCCGGAACCCAGCCGCGCGGCCGCTCGCGCAGCGCGCGCATCAGCGCGACGTAGGCGGCGCCTTCGTCGTTTTGCAAGTACGGAATTCCGACCGCGGGCGGCATGTGCGCACGCACCAGACGCTCGGTGGCGGCCCGCCGCAGCACGGTCACGAACACGGCGCCCCGCGAATCGCCGCTGAACTTTCCGTCCCAGGTACGCAACGCCTCGATCGCAGCATGAATGTCGGGGTCGCCGTTCAGGTTCTTGCGCAGAAACGCGCCGATGGCGTCGAAGGCGAGTTCGGCTTCGGGCGGCGAAAACAGGTCGGCCTGCATCGCGCTGAAACTCGCGACGTCGTAAGGGCGCGCAGCGAGATGCTTAGCCAAACTCCAGGCGCGGTACGGTGGCGCGAAAGCGGCGCTGAGCCGATAGGGGTAGCCTTTGCCGTAGGGGCGGGCGTTGGCGCTGAACACGACGGCGTCACGAGCGGCGGCGACGTGCGGTAAGCGCTCGTACGGAACGTTGATTTGCAGCGGCGGCGGGCTCGTCGGTCCGTCGTGGACGCGCAGGCCCCAGGCAGCGTCGATTGGGATTTCTCCGGCTAGCACGTACGCCGCATTGCCGCGATCGTCGGCCAGCACGAAGTTCTGAGGCGGTCCGGGGTAGCGTCCGAGAACCCCTAGGGCGGCCGCCGCGCTCGCCGCGCGGTCGAGCGCGTCGAACTGCTCGAACGACGAGCGGCGATCGAGGTCGGCGGTCCAGGCTGCCGCAAGTTTGAGCGCGCCGCGATCTTCGAACACGAAGCCGTGGCGGGTGCGCAGGTATTCGCGCGCTTGGGCCTTTCCAAAACGCACGCCGAAAGTTTCGCTGCGGTGCGCGGCGTGCAGCCAGCGCTTGCCGGCCAGATATTCGTCGGAGTTTGCCGCTTTGAAGCGTTCGCGATACACGCGCAGGGTCGCGACCGTGCCGTTGGTTGCGCCCCAAGCGAGGTGCGCGTTGTGGCCGAGGACGACGCCCGGCACGCCGGCAAGGGTGGCGCCGGCGACGTGAATTCCCGGTGCTTCGAGATCGACCAGCCACCAGACGCCGGGCATGCGCAATTCGAGATGCGGATCGCTGGCCAAGAGCGCGCGGTGTGTGGCGGTGAACTTGGCGCCGGCCGCGGCGTTGTTGCTGCCGAGACCGGCGCGGCGGTCGAGCAGGGAAACGTAGTACGACTTGGCATCGGGAAACGTGACGCTCAGCGCGGGCAACGGCGCCACCGGCGCCGGGCGGCTGCCGGCGGTAGGCGAATCGTACTTCGGATCGCTGATCGAATAGAACGCGTTTTCGGCGCCCGGGCCGACGCTTTCGAGCACGTCGTTGCGCGAGGCAACGGTGTACCAGTCGTCGGTCAGCGCGAGCACCGTCGCAAACGACGCCAGGATCGAGTCCTTCGCCGTCCAGGGCTGCGGAGCGTAGGCGAGGGCGCGGAATTCCGGCGGCAGCGGCCGGGTGCGAATGGCCGCGTTGACGCCGTCCGAAAAAGCTTCGACGTTGGCGCGCAACCCTGCGGGCAGCGCCGCGAGCTGCGCGTTCGCGATCGCATCGATATCGAAGACCCGGGCCTGCTCGTCGCTCTGCAGAGCCTGGTCGCCGAACACCTCGGCGAGCCTACCGGCCACGAAGCGCCGATCGATGTCGAGCTGAAAGAGACGGTCCGTGCCCTGTTCGTAGCCTTCCAGGAAAAACAGATCGTGCTCGTTTCGCGCCCGAATGTGAGGGATACCGCGGGTGTCGCGCACGATCGTGGCCGGCGCTTCGACGCCCAAGCTCGCGAGCGTCCCCGAAGGCGTCGAGCCGCCCGCCAGAACGGCGATATAGACGTAGGCCGCATAGCCCAGCACCGCCAGAATCAGCGGCACGATCGCGATCGCACAGACGATGGCGACTTTACTTCCCCGGGTCTTCAAAACGAGAAGGGCTTATCGAACGTGTACTGCGGTACCTCGGTTGGGAAGTGGTAGTCGACGAGATCGATCTCGAACTTCGGGATCGTCGTATCGAAGCCGAAGTGCAAGGGCTCGTCGGCGACGACCTGCTGCACGTAGTTGCGGCCCTGCAGTTGGACGTAGTACACGGTCCAGAGCGCGCCATCGTACGGCGCGCCGTTCAAAATGCCGGCGACGTTGAGTTGCATCGTGCGGTGCGTGGTGGGATCGACCCAGAGGTCGCGCAAGCGGTTGACGCGCGGAAACCGCAGCGGCGTGAGCTTGAGGTGCAAGGCCGGCCCGTCGCGCAGGGTTTCGGTGCCGATCAGCTCGACGCGGTAATCGCGCGCCGCTTCGACGTGCCCGATCTCGCGCAGCTCGGCGCTGGCTTGCGGGTCGGGCGTTTCGCCCGCCTCGATCAAATCTTCCGGGGACGGCGTCGGGTCGGACATTCCCGGGCGCACGACGATGCCGAACGACGAAGACGGCTCGATGCGCGGCTCGTCGATGCGAATCGGTTCGGCATCCGGGTTCGTGTCGAAGATCGTGACGCCGAAGATCGAGAACGGGATGCCGCTCAGGCGCCGGCGGTCCTCGGCCGCATCGACGAGCCGCGAGAGCGAGATTTGACCGTCCGATGTGCGCACGTACGTATCCCACCAATTGTCGAACACGTGACCCTTGTGGAGATAGCGGATCAGCGCGCCGTAGCGTAGATACGGGACGTCGGTGCGCGTGCGCCAGGCGTCCTTGGCTTGCGCGAACAAGCGCTCGGCTTGGGCGTCGGGCGCGTCCGTGGGCACCGGAGAGGGAGCAGTTTTGGGCGCGGCTGCCGCGAGCGCCATGTTGCCGAGCAAGCAAGACAGTGCAAGCGCGCCGCGCAATCCGCGATACATCGCCCTGCCGATTCCGCGCCCCGGCGCGATTTTCCGCCGCACGCGGCGCTGTTACGTCACAGAATCTACCGGCGTCAAGAAGCGGGCTGCTTCGGCGGGCGGGACGGGTGGGCTGAACAAGAAGCCCTGAAATTCGTCGCACTTCAGCAATTCCAGCAGCCGCGCTTCACTCTCCGTTTCAACGCCTTCAGCGATCACCGTCAGACCGAACGCCTCGCCCAAAGAGATGATCGTCGAGACGACGCTGCGCTTGGTGTGATCGTCGAACATCCCGTGCACGAAGCTCTGGTCGATCTTCAGCGAATTGAGCGGCAGTTGACTGAGGTACGACAACGACGAGTAGCCCGTTCCGAAGTCGTCGAGCGCGACTCGCGGGCCGAGCGCGCGGATGGCGCGTAGCTTTTCGCTTGCAACGCCGACGTTCTCCATCAACATGCTCTCGGTGACTTCCAAATCGAGACCGCACCCCGATTCGAACAGCGCGGTCGCCGAGCGAACGTCCTCGACCAGGCGATCGTGCCGCAGTTGCACGACCGAAAGATTCAGGGCGATGCGCGGCGGCCGCAGACCCTGGACACGCCACTCCTCGAATTGCCGCAACGCCTCGAGCATCGCCCAGCGGCCCACCGGAATGATCATGCCCGTGCTCTCGAGCAAGGGGATGAATTCGCCCGGAGCGACTAGGCCGCGCTGCGGATCGTTCCAACGGATCAAGCCCTCGAACCCGACGATCGTCCGGCCGGCCAATTTGAGCTTCGGCTGATAATAGAGGACGAATTGACGTTCTTCGATCGCGCGCAGGAGGCGCGCTTCCAAATCGAGCTGCTTGGCCAGGCGCAGGTTGAGTTCGGGTGCGTAAAACCGGTACGTCCTCCTGGAGGCCTTTGCATCGAGCAGCGCGGCCTCGGCATTTTGGAACAGCTCTTGCGCGTCCGCTCCGTCGCCCGGAAAAACCGCGCAACCCGCGCGAGCCTTGATGTGCAGTTCGCGATCGCCGATCGCGAACGGCTCTTCGAAAAGCTTTATGCCCTCCTCCGTGATCGCGGCGGCGACCGGGGTCAGGTCGTCGATCATTGGAAAGGAGAGCGCGAACTTGTCCCCGCCGACACGGGCGATCCGGCTTTCATCGATCGACTCGCGCAAACGAGCGGCTATCTTCCGCAGCGCCTCGTCCCCGACGTACTCGCCGAGCGTGTTGTTCAGCCTGGAAAAGCGCGAGATATCGATGATCGCCAGCGCCAAAGTCTTACCGGCACTCTTGCAGGCCGCAATATCGCGGCTCAATCGATCGTAGAACAGGGTGCGGTTCGGCAGTCCAGTCATCGCGTCGTAGTAGGAGAGGTAATCGACGCGCTTCTGCTTCTCGAGAAGGCTGAGCCCGAAGCCCAGATTGTTCGTCAGGTTCGTGAGCAGCTCGATCCCTTCCGCGTCGAAAAACTCTTCGATCTCGCTCTCGAAGACTAGCGCTCCGATCGTCCGCCCATCGACGACGAGCGGGAAGCTTGCAGTGGCTCGGATTCCGTCAGCCACGTGCCTTTCGTAGTGCGGCGAGCATTCCACATTCTGAACGTCGTTCTGGACCGCCGGCCTCAGAGAGCGAATCGAGTTTTCGATGATGCCTGGCGCCCCTCCCAGAGGCCCCGATACGAGCGCTTCGGCGAACGCGGACCGCTCGGACCGCCCCAAGAAAAACGGCAGCGCAATTCGGCTCGATTCGGGATCGACTTCGGCCAGCATCGCGTTCGCAAAGCCTCCGACTTCAACTGCGATGCGACACGCCTCTTGGCACAGTTCCGAGTTGTCGCGGAGGCGTACGATCGCTACGTTCAGCGCCGAGAGCGCGTCCCGGATCCGGCCGGTCCGGGCCAACCGCTCTTGCCGCTCGATACGATCGAGCGCGAACGACAAATTGCTCGTGAGGTTGGTTAGCAGGCCGACCTCCTCGTCGTCGAAATAGCCCGCTTCGGCGGTGTTGAAGCCCATCGCGCCCACGCAACGACCGGCGACGACCAGCGGAAACACGCCGACCCCGCGAATGCCGTCGGCGAGCAACTTGGAGCGGACGGGCGATAACAGGCTGGTATCGCGCAGCAATTCCTGGACGACGGCCGGCTTCCGCGTCCGAAGAGCCTGCACGACGGGTCCTCGCCCGAGCTTTTCGTGATGCTGGAGCACGCGCTCGAACTCGGCGGCGTCGCGGTTCCATTTTCCCACTACGGCGGCGAGTCGCAAGGGCTTGCGAACGTCGGCGACGAGCAGGACGTAAACGTTGACGTAGCCGGCGGTCTCGAACGCGACACGAGTCGCCTCATGATAGAGTTGTTCGCTGTCCGTCTCGCGCACGATCGCCTCGTTCACGGCCGAGAGGACGTCGCGGATGCGGCTGAGCCGTAGGACCCGCTGCTGCTTCATTATGAGGCCGAGCGACAGTGACAGATTGCTCGCCATCTCTGAGACGAGCTTTATTTCCTCGTCGTCGAAGTATCCGAGTTCGTTCGACGTGAGGATCAGCGCGCCCAGCACGGCGCCATCGACGAGCAGCGGGAAACTGCCGACCGAGCGGACGCCGGCGTTCCAAAGCTCGCGTCGCGCACCGATCGATAGGTCCTCGCTGAGGTCGTTGACGACTACCGCCGCGTTTCCCAAGAACGTTTCGGTCAACGTCCCCGCAGCCCGCCCGTCGAGTTCCGGCGAGAGGTTGTTCAGCCAATTCTCGAATATCGGCCTGACCGGAAGGCCTGCGAACGCTTCTACCGTGAGCTTCGAAACCGTATCCTCTCGCGTAACGATAGCCGCAACCGTAAACCTGCCGATATCGGTAGCGATGCGGCAGGCCTCTTCAAACAGCCTGGCACGACCGAGCAGTCGCGCGATCGCTGCGTTGACGGCCGACATGACGTCGCGAACCGAACTTAGCCGGGCGACCCGGATTTGGGCCTCGAGCAGCAGCCGTTTTTCCTCTGCTTGCGAGAGGGCGCGGACTACCGCGCCAGGTAAGCGGAGCAGATTCGTTTTCAGGACGTAATCGGCGGCACCGTTTTGAACCGCGATCACGAGGCGCTCCTCGCTCAGTATGCCGCTGACGAAGATCAGCGGGATGCTCGGGTACTCCGCCGTCAAAATCGCCAGCGCCGTCGCCCCGTCGAAATTCTGAAACGAGAAGCCGGACAAAACGACTTCGGGTTGGAACTCGGCGAGCGCCCGCCGATAGTCCGGCTCCGTCCAGACGACTCGTTCCTCGATCGCCAGGCCAGCACCGCGCAGGGCGTCGATTTCGCGTTCGGCGTCGAGCTTGTTGTCATCCACCAGGAGGGCCCGTATTGGGCGCGTCGCGCCGTAATGGCGATCGGGTTCCGCCCGGTGGCTGGGCCGGTTAGAGGGCAGCTCGGAACCCCCGAATCAAAGGAATGATCACTCAGTATACTCTTCCTACTAGCGAAGTAGCAACTATCCCTTAAAAATCGGCAAAAAAAGCGCCCGCTGAAGGCGAGCGCGGCTTTCGAAGGGTCTAGCCCGGCTCAGGACCCGTTGCGCGACACCGATTGCTTTTCCGCATCGAGCTGGGCCAGGAACTCGCCGTGGTCCATCGGGTGCGAGAACATCGGATAGTTCTTCTCGAGGGCAAGGCGCTGCTCGTCCTCGCTGACCGTAGCGGTGCAATCCTTGAGCGTGATCACGTTGTAGCCTTTTTCGTAGGCGGTGCGCATGGTCGACTCGACACAGCAATTCGTTAGGAAGCCGCCCAGAGCGACCGTCGTGATACCGCGACTGCGAAGGATGAAATCCAGGTTGGTGCTCGCGAATGCGTCGAGCCCGCGCTTGCCCTCGACCACGATATCGTTCGGCTGGGGCGCGAGGTCGTCGACGATCTCGGCGCCCCACGTTCCCTTCACGAAGGAGTTGCTGTCCACGACGCCTTTGAGGATCCCGTACGGCTCGGGCGAGATCTCACCGTAGCCTTTCACGAATGTGATCGGAGCGTGGATCACCGTGCCGCCCGCGGCGCGCACCTTCGCCGCAGCTTCCTTCGTATTGGCCAGCATGTTGGTGCGCTCCATGACCGGCTTGACCGCCTCGTGGAGCGTGCCGCCGGGCGAGGTAAAGTCGTTCTGATATTCGATCAGGACCAGCGCGGTTGATTTAGCATCCATCGGGCACCTCACTTCAAGCGATCGTCGGTACCGTGAAGGATACACCGGCGAGCGCAAGTCCCCATTCTCGACGGGGGCGTTTCGGGCGACCCAGCCAGGCGGGAGTGGCGAGCGGCCGGCGAGCGCGGCTAGAGGCCGGCCGCGGCGACCAGTCGGCGGCCGGCGCCTCGTCTCGGCGGCCGCCAACTCGCGCTCGATCGCGCCGAACGGCGCGGTTTGCCGGGCCCCATGTTCGTCACCGGCCTCCAGCTCGAAACAGTTGCCTACGTGAATCCTACTTAGTGTAGTTCGGTCATGCATTGCGGCCATCGTATGAACGGACGCTTAACTTCCTGCCAGCGGGGTTAGCGATCCGAAGAAGCTTTTCGTTCTACGGCCGCACGCGCGCGTCCGCAAAGTCCGGTCTATCGCATGACGGCACGTATTCTCGCACTAGCGGCGTTGGTCGGAACGGCTCTCACGGCCGGTTGCGGTGGCTCGGGCGCCCCACTGCAAAATTCCCTCCCGACCCAATCAAAAGCTTCGGCGAATGGAAGCGTACGTTTTCTGGTACCTATTCGAGGTACGAGTGGATACGCTAGGCCCGAACGCAGCCGAGTCAAGCCGCTGTACGTTTCCGGCGCTGCTGCGGCGATGTCGCTCGCCGTCGACGGTGCATTGGCGCTCGACGACTTCCAGTTCCCAACGACCCTTCCGGCGTCCGGTGACTTTACCCTCATTAGCGGTCAATCGGGAACGTATTCAATCGCCGCGGGCACGAGCCTGAACGCGGGCTACTACGTCGTGACGATCGCCTTTGCGTTGACGCCGGGGCCGCACACAATCGGCGTGGTGCTCCAGGATACGCCCACGAATGATAATTTCGTGCTTTCGGAGGGCCAAGCTACGTACACCTTGGCCCCTGGTGCGAATAATGCCGCGACGCTCTATCTCGAAGGGGTCATGGATTCGGGCTATTGGTGTGACGCCAACTGCGACACCACACCGCTTGAAACGCCTCTGGGAGACGGAAGCTGGAATCTCTCGGTGCTCGTCAGCGACGAGAACGGCTTCCCCATCTTCTCCCAGTTGGAGACCGGCGCCAGCGCCGTTCCATTCGACAACGGAAGCAGTTACTCGATGCGCGAGTGCGATGCGATTACGGGCAGCCCAGCGTCACTTCCGGAGGGATGCAGCGGAAATGCCGGCATCGTGCAACTGACGGCCTGTGGAACGGGTGAAGCGCTCACGCTCGACCCGGCTCCGGCGGCCTGTACCGTAAATAGCGACATCGGACCGTTCACCTCTCCCGGCCAGTATACAATATTCGCCGCCGAAGGCATCGGCAATGCCGGGGGATACGTTGCCGGAGAATTGGTGAACGTCAAGTGCCTGACCCCGGGCACAACGACGGTTGCGATGGTGGCAAATCCCGCTAATCTGAGCACGGGTTCGGTGAGTGGATTCAATTACACCAGCGCGAACTATCCGCATCCGGGTCAGGTCCTGGGACCCGTCCCGATTGCGGACGAGGGCGGTAATACCGTCGCAGTCAACTGCACCGCGGCTCTGGCACTCACGGTTCAAAAGGCGGCCGATCACGGTAATTCGGGCGTGCAATCATGATTTCGGCTGCCGGCAATGCTCCCCGCCGCAGTCGCTGATATGCGCCCACGAGTTGGGCCATGCCATCGACGTAGTGGACGGTAAACCAGGGTCGCGAAGCATCGACAAAAGCTGCCAGCACATTTTCGAAATTCCGGTTGAATTCGGC
>Ga0302324_100025059_pt1 | contig 11463 bp, 11 predicted proteins | sample Palsa_T0_1_FD_201949 | JGI IMG/M metagenome (GOLD analysis project Ga0302324, IMG submission 201949) | Peat permafrost microbial communities from Stordalen Mire near Abisko, Sweden - Palsa_T0_1 | ecosystem: Environmental > Terrestrial > Soil > Palsa > Peat permafrost | place: Sweden: Abisko... | reverse complement strand
TTACTAGTCACGGTAAGGTCTGTTTGATTATTGTGCTGAACTCCGCAACTATCAAAGACCCTGAAGAGCATTCGGCCAATGGATCGCCTCGCCGGCGCAAGAAATCCTGTTCATCCTGTTCATCCTGTCAAATCTCCGCCTTGTCCGCTGCAGCCTTGGCGTAGCCGGCGTCCTCTGCGCTTCTGCGCGCGATGTCTCGTTTTAATCTGAATCCCGCAGTGAAGCCAACCGGCTCATTTTGCACTTGGGATTGACAGAATCAGTCCAGGAGAGGTAAACGGGATGATTGAGTTTGCCACATTTATGAAACGAAGTTTATTGGTTTGCCTGGCAGTGTTGGGCGGCCTGGTACGCGCCGGCGGGCACTCGACGAATCACCTTACCCTCGATGACCTGCGGCATCTGCGGTTGCCGGACGTCGTTTTGGAGTCGGCCACTCCGGTCGTGCCGGATGCTCAGAAAAATCCTCATGGCGCCGCCTACGTCTCGGCCAAAGGCGTCATTGGCGGCAATATCCGCTTTGAACTGTTGCTGCCGGACGTGTGGAACGGACGATTCGTCATGGGGGGCGGCGGGGGCTTCGTCGGCACGGTGCAGAATAGCGCTGCCGACTCGGTCAATCACGGCTATGCCACCGTCGGCACCGACACCGGGCATGAGTGGCAACCCGGCTACATGGCCGGTTGGGCGTATAACAATATGGAGGCGCAGTTGGATTTCGGTTATCTGGCTGTGCATCGCACGGCTGAGGTGGCCAAGGCTCTCATCCGCCTCTACTACGGTTCAGACGCGATCTACTCCTTCTTTACCGGTTGCTCGCGCGGCGGAGGCCAGGCCATGATGGAGGCGCAACGCTATCCGCAGGATTTCGACGGCATCGTGTCCGGCGCCCCGGCTTTTGATTGGACCGGCCTGGCCGCCAATGCGGTGAACATACACAAGACGCTTTACCCGGACTCGGCGCATCTCGATCAAACGGCGCTGGACAAGGAAGCTCTGAGCAAGTTGCAGCAATCCATCCTCGAGCAATGCGACGCCCTGGACGGTCTTAAAGACGGCGTGGTGCAAGACCCGCCTTCCGCAGGATTCGACCTGTCCAAAGTCTCCGGCTTGACGGAGGAACAGCGCCAATCCATTACCGCCATCTACGCAGGCGTCCGCAATGACAAGGGACTGATTTATCCCGGATTCACGCCGGGGGCGGAATGCGACCCCGACCAGTGGATTGCGTGGATTGTCGGACCGGCGCCGGCGCTGGCCAAGGATCATGCCCCCGATCTCCTCTTTGCTTTCGGCACTCAGATATTCAAATTCCTGGTCTTCAACAATCCGGATTGGAGTTATGCGACCTACGACTTTTCCAATTTCGCGAGCGACACGCGCCTGGCGGCGTCCTATCTAAACGCAACCAATGTCGATTTGAGCGGGTTGGTGAAACGAAAGGGCAAACTCATCATTTGGCACGGATGGGCCGATCCGGCCCTGCCGGCCCAAGCCACCGTGGATTATTATCGTCTGCTGCAGGCTCGCGATCCCCACGCCAGCGATTATTGCCGCTTGTTCATGGTGCCGGGCTGTCTCCACTGCGGCGGCGGTCCTGGCGCATCCGACGTGAACTGGCTTTCGGTGATAGTGGAGTGGGTCGAACACGGCAACCCGCCGGATCGAGTCAGCGCCACCAAATCCGGCCATGGGAAAATTGAGATGAGCCGGCCCCTGTATTGCTACCCCACGACCGTTGTCTATAAGGGGAGCGGCGATCCCGCAAGCGCCGACAGCTTTGTAGCCAAACCAGCGCAATGAATTAACCATGAAAACAACTGTCCTGCTCGCGGCGATATGCGCCACCCTGGCAGTGGGCTGCAAAACCGCGGTCCCGCCGCCGCCGGTGGCGGTTCATCCCGCGTCCACGAACCAGCCAGCGAACGCCTCGGCTGCCGCCACCAATTACGTCGTCCACGCGCCGGACGGGTCCTGTGAAATCACCATCGACACTTCCAAGGCGCCGGACTTGACGGATTGGGCGGACCAAAAGCTGGCGCCGGTGCTGGCGCAATGGTATCCGAAAATCAGCGCCATGCTGCCCACCGCGGGCTTCACGCCACCCACGAATTTCAGCGTGGTCATCAAACCCGGCAACGGCGTGGCGGCTACCGGCGGTACCCGGATCACAGCCAATGCCACTTGGCTTCGGGGACAATTGGACAAGCAGGCCCTGGGCGCCCTGCTGCACGAGGAGGTGCATGTGGTGCAGCAATATGGCGGCGGGCGGCGCAATAACACGCCGGGGAGCTTCTCCCTGGGCGACATCACCAACCTCTTATCCCTAACGCAAAAACTCAACGGCGGCCGCGACTCCGTCTCCGTGTTCCTGGGCCGGCAATTGACTCCGGCCGAGCGCAAAGCGCTGGCGGATTATCGCGGACCCGGCCCAACCGCCTACATCTTGCGCACCAATTTGGTGGGCGCGCTGAACAGAATCGTCGCCGGTCCTGGCATTTATGATGCGGCGCTGTTCAAAGGCGTGCAGTTGCGCGAGAGCACCACGAGCCTGCGCGACGAAAAACCGGACGGCAGCGATCTGGCGCGGCTGAACCGGGCTTTGCTGGAAGACGCCTACCCGAATGAATTGGCCCGTCGCGGCGCGGGCGGCCGCAACCGCGGCAATACCGGATGGTTGACAGAGGGCATTCCCGATTACAACCGCTGGTTCCTTTATGAGCCGCGCAGCCAGGGCGCCGGCGCGACTTATATTCAGGGGCGCATCGACAGCGACGCGAAAAAAGGGACCGTTTACGAGCCGAAATACAACGATTCCTACCGAGTCAGCGCCAATTTCCTCAATTTCGTCACCACCACATACGACCGCCACATCGTCGCGAAATTGAACAACGAGTTGCGCCAGGGAAAATACTACGAGGACATCTGGGCCGACACCACGGGCAAAACGCTCCAGGAATTGAGCCAGGAATGGACGGTGCAGGTGCATAAAGAACTGGCCAAGCTCAAGCCCAAGCCCGCTGACTCCCCTGCCCCAGCCAAAACATGAAGACTCGAATCATCGTCGGAACGGCCCTGTTTCTCCTGGCGGGCCTGATGGCGCGGGCCGAAGTCAAGGTGCTCATCGACCACAACAGCGAGGGCGATCCCCGATTCGAGTTCAATGCTGCGCCCCGACCAGTCAAACATGACGCCGCCGAGCGAGCCAAAGCCAAGTTCACCATCGTGGACGGCGAAAGCGACCGCAACGGCAGCAATCTCAAAGCCCTCAATGACGGCCGGCTGCCGGAGGGAGACGATGATCCTGGCAATAATTTTTTCTTCGCCGCCGGGGGCGAAGGCGGGCGGCTCAAGCTGGACCTGGGCCGCGTGACGGACGTCAAGCAGGTCAACACTTATTCGTGGCACACCGACACTCGCGCCCCGCAAGTCTATGATCTCTATGGCGCGGACGGCTCGGCCGCCGATTTCAACGCCGCGCCCAAAAGAGGAACGGACCCCGAAAAATGCGGCTGGAAGCTGCTGGCCAAAGTGGATACGCGCGCGAAGTTTGGCGACGCCGGCGGACAATATGCCGTCAGCATCTCCGACGACTCAGGCTCGCTGGGCAAGTATCAGTATTTTCTGTTTGACGTCTTCAAGACCAAGGACGGCGACACCTTCGGCCACACTTTCTTCAGCGAGATGGATGTCAGGGCGGTGAGGCCGACCGAGACGGAAACGCCGGCCGGGCCGGACCTCAAAGCGCGAGCGAAGGATTTCGACTGGACGCTGGATGTGTCGCAATCGCCGGATTTGAAGGAGTGGGCGGAAACGCAGTTGAGGCCTGCGGTTGACAAGTGGTATCCCATCTGGGTGGATTGCCTGGCCAGCGACGGATTCACGGCGCCGAAAAAATTCAAAATAACGATCAAACCCATGGACGGCGTGGCGGCCACGGGCGATACGGACGTGGAGGTCAGCGAATCCTGGATCAAAGGGCAAATCAAGGAGCCGAAGTGGAACGAGGCGGTCGGCTCGGTCATGCACGAGTTGGTGCATGTGGTGCAGCAGTATGGCGGCCAGCGCAATCCCGGCTGGATGGTGGAGGGAATCGCGGATTATTTTCGTTGGTTTCATTATGAGCCGCTGGCCCATCGGCCAAAGCTCTCGCCTCGGGACGCGGAGCGGGCTAAATATTCGGACAGTTATCAAACCACGGCGGGTTTCCTGGAATATGTGGCCAGGAACCACGATCACGAGTTTGTGGTCAAGATGAACGCGGCCCTGCGCCAAGGCCGTTACAGCCCCGATCTCTGGACGGAATTTACGGGGATGACCGTGCAGGACCTTTGGCGCGAGTACGTCAAGTCATTGCCAGCGAGCAAACCCCCTGGCGGCTGAGTCTAGAACTACAAGAAAAAGGCATTGTCAGAGGAATGTAAAGAAGAGATTGCAAGATGATGCTCCTGCCCATGCCTTCTTCTTCCTATTCCTCTGACAATCATTCCCCTGACAATTCCGCCTGTCCTTCATCCCCCTGCCCTTCAGCCGCCCTTACCGTAGCGGCTTGGAGTGCAAGCGCGTATGCGCCGCGGCGATAAAGCCTCTGAACAAAGGGTGCGGTTGGTCGGGCTTGCTCTGAAACTCGGGGTGAAATTGGCAGGCAATGAAAAAGGGATGGCCGGGCAACTCAATGACCTCCACCAATTTGCCGTCGGAGGACGTTCCGCTGAAAGAAAACCCGGCCTTGGCGAAGGCCTCGTAGTAAGCGTTGTTAAATTCGTAGCGGTGGCGGTGGCGTTCGTTGATGATAAAGGCGCCGTAAAGCCGGTTGGCCAGGCTGCCCAAAACCAGTTGGCTGGCCTGGCGTCCCAGGCGCATGGTGCCGCCCTTGGTCGTGACGTTCTTTTGCTCGTCCAGCAGCGCAATGACCGGATCGGGCGTGTCGGGTTGGAATTCCGTGGAGTGCGCCTTTTCCAGCTTCAGCACATTGCGGGCGAAATCAATCGTCGCCACCTGCATGCCCAGACAAAGGCCCAGGTAGGGCACATTTTGCTCGCGCGCGTAGCGGGCGGCCTCGATCTTGCCTTCGATGCCCCGTTCGCCAAAGCCGCCGGGCACCAGGATGCCGCCCAGACCTTTCAACATCTTTTCCGCGCCAAATTTTTCGATGGCCTCCGCTTCGACTTTCTCGATTTCCACCCCGCAATCGTTGGCCACGCCGCCGTGCGTGATGGCTTCATAGACCGACTTGTAAGCATCGTGCAACTCGATGTATTTGCCGACCACGCCGATGCGGACGCGGTGGCGCGGCGCCAGCAGCTTGCGGATGATCTCCTGCCAGTGCGACATGTTGGCCGGCGCGGTGTCCAGGTGCAGCAACCGGCAGACCAGGTCATCGACCCGCTCCCGTTGCAGCATCAGCGGGAGTTCGTAAATGGTGTGCTCGACATCGGTTTCCTCCACCACCGCCTCGTAAGGGACGTTGCAAAACAGGGAGATTTTTTCCCGCAAATCGCGCCCCAAAGGCCGCTCGCACCGGCAGACCAGGATGTGCGGCGTGATGCCGATTTCCCGCAACTTGGCCACCGATTGCTGGGTCGGCTTGGTCTTCAATTCGCCGGCGGCCTTGATGAAAGGAACGTAGGTGACGTGCAGGAAAATGGCGTTGTTGTAGCCCACCCGCAGCGCGAACTCGCGGATGGCCTCCAGAAACGGCAACCCTTCAATGTCCCCGGTCGTGCCGCCGATCTCCGTGATAATGACGTCGGCCTTGCTTTGGGCGGCCAGCAGGTGAATCCGGCGTTGAATCTCATCGGTGATATGCGGGATGACTTGGACGGTTTTGCCCAGGTAATCGCCGCGCCGCTCCTTGTCCAGGACCGTTTGATAAACCTGGCCGCTGGTCAGGTTGTTCATGCGCGTGAGCTTGACGTTGGTGAAACGCTCGTAATGCCCGAGGTCCAGGTCGGTTTCCGCGCCGTCGTCCAGCACATAAACCTCCCCGTGTTGATACGGGTTCATGGTGCCGGGATCGACGTTGAGATAAGGATCGAACTTTTGCAGCGAAACCTTCAACCCGCGGTTCTCCAGCAACGTACCCAAGGCGGCCGCCGTCAGGCCTTTGCCCAGCGAACTGACCACCCCGCCCGTGACAAATATAAATTTCATGATTCGTTATCCGCGGCCTTTCTTCAGCAGCCACTCCACGCGTTTGACATCCGCCGGCACATCCACACTCACGCAATCGTAGTTGACTCTGACGACCGCGATGGCAATGCCGTTTTCCAAGGCGCGCAACTGCTCCAGCTTCTCCGCCTTTTCCAACGGCGAGACCGGAAACTTCACCAGCCGCAACAGCGTCTGGCGGCGATAGCCGTAAATGCCCAGGTGCTTCAAAAACGGAAACGCCGCCAATTGCTCTGCGCCCGTGGCGGCGTCGCGGACATACGGTATCGTGCGCCGCGAGAAATATAAGGCGCGGCCCGCCGCGTTGACAACGACTTTTACCGCGTTGGGATTCTCCCACTCCGCCTCCTCCTCGATCAGCGAGGCGGCGGTGGACATTTCCTCCCTGGCCAACGCCCCCGCCACCGCGTCGATCACGCCCGGCTCGATCAGCGGTTCGTCCCCCTGGATGTTGACCACCGCCTCGCAGTTGCAGTTCTGGGCCACTTCGGCGATGCGGTCGGTGCCGCTGGAATGAGTCGGCGCGGTCATCTCCGCCCGGCAAAAACCCTGCGCCACTTCCCAGATGCGCGTGTCATCGGTGGCCACAATGACCTCGCTTAAAGACTTGGACTGCTGGCAACGCTCCACCACGTGTTGGATCAGCGGCTTGCCGGCGATCAAGGCCAGCGGTTTTCCAGGAAAACGCGACGAATCGTAGCGGGCCGGAATGATGCCGAAAATTTTCATGGCGCGCTCAAAATCCACTTCGCCGCGGCGGCCAAATCATCCGCGACCACCGCCGCAGCCAGCCGGTCGGCCTGTTCTTCTTCCAGTTTCCGTCCGTATCCGGTGCGGACCAGGATGCACTTTTTGACACCGGCATTCCAGCCGCATTCCAAGTCGCTCAGCTTATCGCCAATGACGTAACTGGAAGGGAGATCAAGGCCGAATTCCGCGCGGGCGTCCAGGAGAAACTGGGGCGAAGGCTTGCGGCCGCGGCTGGGCTGGCCGGGCGCTTCCGGCGCGACATAAATCCTCTCAAAGCGCACCCCGTTGCGGGCGAAGCATTGCGTCATCCGTTCATGGACTCGTTCGACTTCCCGCATGGTAAAGAAGCCCCGGCCCACGCCCGATTGATTGGAAACGACAAACAGCTTGAACCCCGCCGTTTGCAGGGAGAGCAATGCGTCTGCCGCGCCCGTGAACGGCGCGACGTTGTCCGGGTCGGAGAGATACCCCTTTTCCTCGATCAACGTCCCATCCCGATCCAAAAAGACTGCGCGCGTCGGATTCAATGGCCCCTATTAAACCCAAAGCCGGGCTGGACTTCAATCTGTGAGTTTGCGCTTTGCCCGCGCCGCCCTCGGTTATATCCTGGGATGGTGAGTGTTTTACTAATGGGTTTCCTGGGGGCGGCGCTGGCCACCAATTCGCCGCCGGCCGCCAGCAATGCCGTGGCCGGCGCAGCCGCTTCTTCCATCCCGGTCATCAATACCAATGACCCGGTCGAAAACGAATACTACAAGGTGATGGTGGATGACGACGACGCCGAGAAACAAATTCTGGGCTGGATCAACGATGCCGATGCTTTCGCCAAAGCGGGCGGCGGCGGCTCCACGCTCACGCTCGACCTGAAAATCCAGCAGCGTTTGGATGGTGTCAAACGGGAGTACGAGGATTTCATCGAGCGGCATCCCAGTCACGTCAATGTGCGGCTGGCTTTCGGCAGTTTTCTTAATGACAGACGCGACGACGAGGGCGCCTTCGCCCAATGGGAGGCCGCCCGCCGATTGGCCCCGACCAATCCCGCGGCCTGGAACAATCTGGGCAATTATTACGCCCACCACGATCAGGTCACAAACGCTTTGGAATGCTACGGCAAAGCCATCGAATTGAACCCGTCGCAGGCGGTGTATTATCACAACCTGGCCGCCGCGGTTTATTTATTCCGCGATCCTGCCCGGACCTATTATCATTTGGACGCCCAACAGATCTATGACAAGGCGCAGACGCTCTACCGTCAGGCCATCAAGCTGGACCCGGACAATTTTGTTCTGTTCACCGATTACGCCCAGTCTTTCTACGGCACCGATCCGCCGCGCTGGAAGGACGGCCTGGCCGCGTGGACGGAAGCCTTGAAGCTCGCGCGCGGCGACGTCGAACGGGAAGGCGTGTACCTTCAAATGGCCCACATCCATCTGGAATTGCGCCAATGCGACCAGGCCCGGTCCGATCTGGAAGTGGTCACCAACGCTAACTACGCCGCATTGAAGGAGCGCTTGGCGAGCGACCTGAAAAAGGCGCTAGCCACGGCAAGGACCAACGCCCCACCTCCCGCCGCGGCAGGGCATTGAGAGGGAATTGTTGCTGCTGACTTGGCGGCGCGGTCTGTTATATTGACGCTCGCATGGAGCTGCTTTATCGCCTGGCCGATTTTTGGCCGCATGCCGTGGCTGTGCTGCATTTATCGGCGGCGGGCCTGGCCTCGGCCCATGCGGTGCTGCACAAACGCGATACCCGGGCCGTGGTGTTGTGGATCGGTTTCATTTATTTGCTGCCTCTGGCCGGGCCGGTGCTCTATCTGCTGCTGGGCATCAATCGCGTCCGCCGCAAGGCGCTGCTCTTGCGCGGCGGGGCCAACCGCACTCCGGGCCCGTCCTTGAAGGACACGACCGGCCTGCCCGAGGGCCAGGCGGACTTGCCTCTGGCGGCGGCACACCTTCAACAATTGTCCGAAGCCGTCGGTCGGATCGTCCGCCGGCCCTTGGTGCCGGGGAACAAAGTGGAGCCGCTGGTCAACGGCGACCAAGCCTATCCGGCGATGCTGGCGGCCATACGCGAGGCCAGGATCACGATCGGTCTTTCGTCGTATATTTTTGACAACGACCGGAACGGACGCCTCTTCGTCGAGGCGTTAGGCCAGGCGGTGACACGCGGGGTGCAGGTCCGAGTGCTGATCGACGCTGCCGGCGCCCGCTACTCCGTGCCTTCGATCTTCCCGGCCCTGCATCGCGCCCACGTGCCGGCGGGACGCTTCCTGCCGACCTTGGCGCCGTGGCGGCTGATGAGCATGAATCTGCGCGATCACCGCAAAATCATGGTGGTGGACGGGCGCCTCGGCTTCACCGGCGGCATGAATTTGCGCGAAGGCAATTTGGTGGCCCAAAACCCGCGCCACCCGGTGCGCGATTTGCATTTTCGCCTGGAAGGGCCGGTGGTGGCGCAATTGCAGGAGGCCTTTGCCGCCGACTGGGGATTCGTCACCGGCGAAGCGCTGGGCGGCCCGGATTGGTTCCCGCCGCTGGAAGCCAAGGGCGTTGTCGTGGCCCGGGCCATTCCCGATGGGCCGGACGAGGATTTCGAGAAGCTGCGCTGGACCATCCTGGCGGCGCTGTCGTGCGCGCGCGATTCAGTGCAAATTGTCACGCCCTACTTCCTGCCGGACCCGCCCCTGGTGTCGGCGCTCAATCTGGCGGCCTTGCGCGGCGTGCAGGTGGAGATCGTGCTGCCGGCGCGGAGCAATCTTCCGTTTGTGGACTGGGCTTCGCGGGCGATGTGGTGGCAGATTCTGGAACACGGTTGCAAAATCTGGTTAGGTCCCCCGCCCTTCGACCATTCCAAGCTGATGCTGGTTGATGGCCAATGGTCGCTGGTCGGCTCCGGCAATTGGGACACGCGCAGCCTGCGGCTCAATTTCGAGTTCAACCTGGAATGCTACTGTCCGGCGCTGGCGGACGCCTTGGAGAGCATCCTCCGATCCAAATTGCAAGGCGCCCGGCAGGCCACCAAGGAGGAGGTGGACAGCCGCGGCGTTCTGATCAAGCTGCGCGATGGCGTCACGCGCTTGTTCTCACCGTTCCTGTGAAGTGATCGTCGAAAAATGGATCATCAAGGGATTTATCGACGTTTATCGCCGCATTTACACCATTTCCGTGGATACGAAAATAGTTTCAAAAGTGCTCGAACTCCTACTTTTCCCGATGTTCGTCGAATTTGGGAAGACGCATGGCCTCAAAATCGAGTTGTGTCCGCAGCAGAATTTTTATCCTGATCTGACTTTCGTTCATGATGCGACAGGCCGAAAATTTGCAGTGGACATCAAGAGCACATATCGGAAAAGCGCCACCGAAGTAAACGGCATGACCCTTGGTGCGTTCACGGGTTATTTTAGGAAGCGAGACAGCAACAAGAACACCCTTTACCCATATAGCCAATAAGCGGGACATTTCGTCTTGGGCGTCATTTACACCAAATGTGACGATTGAGCTCAGATGTGGCCGATGACCGCAAACAATTCACCCTTGACGATCTTCCGAAAATTCCATCCGTCGTCAAAGAATTTCAATTTTTCGCGCAGCCGAAATACCGGATGGCGAGGTCTCGGCCCGGCAGCGGTAATACAAAAAACATCGGGTCTGTAGTGAAAATCGACAAACTTGTTAACGGAACAGGGCCCTTCGCGTCTTTGGGCGAGGCAGTTTATGACGATTACTGGATGTTTTATCTGACGCGAGACATGGCTCAGGCGTTGTCCGTGACGAGGCCTTACACAAACTTGAAAACATATCTCGATTATAAGCAACGTGGGATCGACACTCTCCGGGCACACGAAAAGGAAATCGCCCAACTCGAAGAGGACGACGCCGAGAAAACCGACGAGGAAAGCGAATGACTCAACCACCACTTGTCCCTCCGCTCAAATGCCAAGGCATCAAGACCAAATTGGTCGGCGAAATCCATGCGCTTGCTCGAACTCCAGGCTTCCACCGTTGGGTGGAACCGTTTTGCGGCTCATGCGTGGTTGCATTCAACATCCAACCGAAAAAGGCGCTTCTGAGCGACTCGAATATCCATATCATTCGTCTTTATCAAGAGATTCAAAGTGGCAACCTCACGGCTGCCGCCGCCAAATCTTTCCTCGAAGAAGAGGGCAACAAACTCCGAATGAATGGAGAGCCTTACTATTATACAGTGCGCGAACGCTTCAACGCTCGCCCGACTTCCTTGGACTTTCTTTTCCTGAATAGATCTTGCTTTAATGGTGTGATGCGGTTCAACCGATCCGGGAAATTTAATGTGCCGTATGGGCACAAACCACAACGATTCGCTCAGGCATACGTGACAAAAATTACGAACCAAATCAGGCGAATCTCAGAGGTTATTTCCTCCTGCGATTGGACGATTGTTCCGCTTCAATCGGAATGACACTTTTGCGGGGGTGAGCTAAGTTACTTTTCCCAAAACAGGAAAAGTAAATGAGCAACGATAAAAAGAACGATCATCAGAACGGTCGGAGGCACTTCAGCCCCG
>Ga0302324_100025058_pt1 | contig 11463 bp, 9 predicted proteins | sample Palsa_T0_1_FD_201949 | JGI IMG/M metagenome (GOLD analysis project Ga0302324, IMG submission 201949) | Peat permafrost microbial communities from Stordalen Mire near Abisko, Sweden - Palsa_T0_1 | ecosystem: Environmental > Terrestrial > Soil > Palsa > Peat permafrost | place: Sweden: Abisko... | reverse complement strand
CAAGGTGACTTATCTGAAGCGCCCGCCTACAAGATGTCCCGCATCGTCACTCCCGAAGGTGCGTACACGGGTCCGCGAGGTGTCTAGAACTGCGCGGCTGAACATCTGGCCTGCAATATCGACAATAGACAGAATGAAATCCTCAGTCATGGTTGTTCGTCACATTGGCGAGATCTATTCTGTGGAAAAAGTCAAAAGCGTTCGAGCTGTGCTCGAAGGACAGCCGGGGGCGGCTGTCCCCACACGATTGGTTTCGCGCGTGGAGTGCAGTTGCTATAATCAAAGCCGGTGGTGGGAATAGCTCAACTGGCAGAGCACCGGACTGTGGCTCCGACGGTTGCGGGTTCGATTCCCGTTTCCCACCCCAGAAATTTCCCGCGCAGAACTCATCGCAAGGCAACGGCCCTGTAGCTCAACTGGATAGAGCATCAGTCTTCGGAACTGAGGGTTGGGGGTTCGAGCCCCTCCGGGGCCACCAATTCTGATTCCCAAATCAAGTGGCTGGAAGAGTCGTGTGGGGACAGCCGCCATCGGCTGTCCTCGGGCCGAAGCCCGAGGGTTTCCTCGTGCAAGATCATGCAGTTAGGGGTCAGCGAAAACGATCGAGCTGCGCTCGATGGGACAGCCGAGGGCGGCTGTCCCTACATCTCACACTCCACATTCCCTTCCTCATTCCGAGCAGGTATTATCGGGCCGAAATCCCTTGTGGCGCGGGCAGTCTGGGTGGGATAGAATCATGGGGCTTTTCCGTCGCATGAAACGAATCTTCCATTTTCGGGCATCGTCTTCGCAACTTGGTCCGCTCGAGGAGCGGCTGCTGGAGGCGCTTTGGGAGCGGCGCACGGCGACCGTTCGCGAGCTGGTCTCGGCATGTTGCGAGGATCTGGCCTACACCACCGTAATGACCACGCTGGATCGCCTTTTCAAGAAGAATATTCTATCTCGCGAGCCCGAAGGCCGGGCGTTTCGCTACTCGCCGCGCTTCACGCGGGAAGAGATGCATCGCGAAGTGGCGGGCGAGGCCTTCCGGCAACTGCTGGATGCGAGTCCGGCATCGTCATTGCCCCTTTCCTATCTCGTGGAAATTTTGACCGAGCGGGACGAACAATTGCTCGACGATCTGCGGCAACTGGTCGAAGACAAGCGGCGCGAGTTGCGCGCCGGCAGCGGTAACACGACGAAAGGCAAGGAAAAGGAAAAGGAAAAGGACCAGGCATAAATGTTTGCGGCGCGTGGCATGGCAGTGTCGTTCTCAGTGTTCGTGATGGTGTACTTCGCCTTGTCGCTGGCTGTGTGTTTCACCTGGCGCAGGGTGCAGGTCTACGGCCAGAAACATCCGGTGCGCCGGGTCGCGGATTTGCTGTTTGGGCTACGCCTGTTTCCTCTGGCCACCGCTGCGGTGATCACAGCAGCCTTCACCGTGCCTTCATTTTTATTGCTGGAGCCTCGTACCATCGACGAGCCCTTGGGCGGGATTCCGCTGGTACTGGGATTGTGTGGCGCGATGTTCGGGATTTTTGGATTGGTGAATGCTGGTCTGGCCTTGCGCAGAGCCGCGCGCACCATTTCCACCTGGACGGCCGACGCACTGCCGCTGCAGACCCCCGCTTCCGTACCCGTGCTGCGCATCGCGCGAAAGTTTCCCGCAATGACAGCGGCTGGGATTGTTCGGCCCCGAGTGCTGCTCTCGAATGCAGCAGAGTTTTTGCTGAATGACAACGAACTGCAGACGGCGCTGAATCATGAAGTGGCGCACGTGAGACGGCGAGATAATCTGAAAAAGTTGCTGCTGCGGTTTGTCGCCTTTCCCGGCATGGATGACCTGGAAGCAGCCTGGCTTGAAGCCACCGAGATGGCGGCGGATGATGCCGCCGTGGCCAATACTGGCGATGCGCTCGACCTGGCGGCGGCGCTCATCAAGTTGTCACGCCTGGGCCCGGTAGAACCACCCGCAGAGCTGACGGCGGCGCTGGTGCACAGTGGGGCGGCGGTGATGAACGCGCGGATCGAGCGGCTGGTCAGCTGGACTGAAGAGCGTCTGGAGCCGGTCCGTAAACATTCCTCGTCTTACGAACTGGCCTACGGATTGGGCGCCGCGCTGGCGGCGCTCGCGGTCTTCGCTGTCACCTACAGCCAGTTGCTGGTGCGTGTGCACACCGCAACCGAGTGGCTGGTCCGGTAGCTGTTCCGGACCGAACTCGACGGTCTCGAATTTGTTCTCCCCTCACTTTCTCTGTGTCCTCTGTGGTTTAAGGTTTGTGTTCGCTAGTTCCGCGGCAGCGGGCGCGACGTTATGTCCGCGTCCTCCAGGCCCATCGCCCATTTAATGGCCTCCGTCATCATCTGCTGAAATTCCGGTTTGTCCCAGTTGGCTTCCACGTGGCCGAGGCTGGTGTAGTAGACGCGGCCTTTGCCGTACATCTTCGCCCAGGTTACGGCGAAGTCTCCGTCGGTGCGGTGAATGTTTTTATTCTTCATGTCCAGCTTGCTCACGTCGAGGCGCATGAGCACGCGGACTTTGTCTCGGGAATAATTTCTCATCTGGTAGATCTCGTCGCGCAGCACGAACGAGTGTGGCCATGCCTGCATGCCGGGGAAAGTTGGATCTTCGACGATGATCGGGGCGTCGAAGGTCAGCCACGGATGTTCGTCGTAAGTGCCGCCAACCATGTCTACGTATTCCGGCCAGTCGACGAATGTAATGGCGGCGCTGTGCACACCGATAAATCCCTTGCCGCCATCGTGGACGAAAGACAGAAAGTCGGCTTTCTGCTGCGCATCCATTTCCAGGTCACCGCCGGTAAAGAAGAGGACGGCGTCGAAGTCGTTCAGGTTTTTAGCGTTGTATTCGAGTTTCTTTTTAGTGAGGACTTCGGTGTCGGTACGGAGCGTGGTGTCCCAGAGCCCGGTTTCGCGGCCCAGGCGCTCGATGGTGGCCATGGCGTGGGAGACGGCCTCGTGGCGGTAGCCTTTTTCTTCGCCGAGAAAGAGGAGATGTTTCTTCGCGGGCGCGGATTGCGCGTGGCAGAGGGCGGAGAGGGCGAGGACCAGCGCGATCCGATTCATTGGATTTATTCTCATCACGCGCGCGAATCTAATCGACAGTGAATCGGGAAGTCAATGACCGATCAACGTTTTCGCGTACCCCTGTTTTGTCATCCTGAAGCCCGCGCACTTTGCCGGCTGAATGACCTCTGTACTCCGGCGCAGAGTGCATAGGTCCTTCGCTTCGCTCAGGATGACAAGCTGTATTGGGCGAGTTGAATCCGCTAGAAGTTCACCCTTACGCCGATTTGCGCGGCGAACGGGATTCCTACCGTGGTGCCGGGGCCGAAGAAGTCGCCGAGCGCGCCTTCGGGGATTTCCAGTTGCTTCAGGCTGGTGATGGGCGCGGTCTGGGAGCAGTCGGCAACCGTGCAGATGCTGGTGACGTTGGTGATGCCGGTAACTGGGTCGGGTTGCATCTGGGCAGTTGGAACCGGGAGTTGGGCGACGTTGACAGCGAAATTCGCGCCGGGATTGTTGCGGTTGAAGAGGTTGAAGAACTCGATGAAGGGACTGATCTGCCAGCGTTCGTTGACTTTGATGGGCCGGGTGACGCGCAGGTCAGTCTGCAGGTAAGGCGTGCCGCGGAATTGGTCAAGGCTGGTATAGGCCCCGTTCACCCAGATGCGCGCGGTGTTGTCTAAGTTCGTAATTGTGATGGGGCGGGCGCTTTCGAACTGGGCGATGCTGCTGACTTCGAATCCGCCGGGAAGGTGCAGCGTACCCGCGAGCACGAAGCGCTGACGAACGTCCTCGCCGGAGGGGCCGTAGTCGCCGGGGCCGAAGGCATTGAGCTGTCCGGCATTCGGTCCGGTCTGCTGCGGGCAAACGCCATCCACATAATCAAAAAGTTCGCCGAGCAGGCAGCCCCAGGTTTGTGCTTTGGAGAAGCTGTAGTTGGCGATCAGATCGAAGCGGCGCATGTTGCCCTGCGCGTGCAGCATCAGGGCGTTGTAGCTGGAGCGATTGTCGGACTCGAACACGTTGATGTTGGGAACGACATTCGCCTGGTCATTGGCATAGTCCGGGTCGGAGGTGGGAATCAGCGGAGTAGTCAGACTGGTGCCGCCGGTATAGGGATTCGGCCCGCTACTGTAGGGGAATGCGCGATATCCGTGATTGCCCTGCTCGTGAACGTAGTCGGCGCTCATGAGCCAGTGCCGGTTGAAAGAGTGCTGCACTCCGCCGGTGATATGAATAGAGTAGGGCGTCTTGTAATTGGAGCCGATCAGGTTGCCCGCGGCCGCGGCACCGCCTGCCAAGCATCCGGAGCCAGAAAGCGTATAGGTGCCGGGGCCGCCGGTGAGGCTGCAGGTGCCGGTAACGGCGTTAGTGTTGTTGACCGCTTGAAAAGCGGTGGCCCATCCATTCTGCGCGAGATCGTCGTAGAACATGCCAAAGCCGGCGCGGATTACAGTCTTCTCGCTGTTCCCTGGTGAATAGGCGATGCCGAGACGCGGCGCGATCTGCTTGTGGTAATCCTGGGGCACGCTGGGCGCCAGCGGAATCTGCAGCGCCTGCAGAGTCTGGTATGCGTTGTTCTCAACCTGGTTTCGCCCTGAGCCGTTGAAGAGGCCGAAGGTGGTCTGGTAGCGGAGACCGTAGTTGATGGTCAGGTGACGCGTGGCGCGCCAGGAATCCTCGGCGTAGAGCGAGAGCCGCTGCACGTTCTGTGAGAAGCTGCCGTCACCAGCGGGAGTGTACGTACAGCCGATGCCGGAAGCCGGATCGGGCGCGGGATTGCACTGATCGCTTGGAGGATTGTAATAAAACGGCAGCGCACTGGTGATGCCGCCGCAATCCGCGCCGGGAGGATTGATGTAGCAATCCGGGTTCGAGGGATAGGTGATGAACTGCTCGGCGGTGGCCGCGAAGGCGCCGCCAAGTACGGGCTCGTGGATGAAATTGATTCCAAACTTGAAGGAGTGGTCGCCGGTCGAGTGACTCACGTCGTAGCGAATCTGATACTTATCCTGATTCCGCAAGTCCGGAAAAAGAGTGATGGGGGTAGCGAATTGATTGTCGCCGAAAGTTTCGAAACCAGAGACGGTCAGCGCGGTCACGCTAAAAGGAAATTGCAGGGCGAATCCGAGATCCGAATTGCGGGTCTGGGTCAGGTGCAGCAGGCTGGCGTCGAGCACGAGGGTGCCGAGCCAGCTGGGACTGAACGTATACGTATTGCTGATCACCGCGTTCCAGTAGTTGTTATGGGTGATGAGTCCGGTGGAAGGTAGCGTGGCCTGCTGAACCAGTGCGTTGTGAGTAAGGTAACTATCTTCCGACGTCCGCAGAAACCACTGCGATTTTTGCGATTGGGCCCAGTCAAAGCGCACAGAGCTGAGGTAATCGCGAAAAGGTATTGGAACGGTGGCGGGAACCGGAATCGACGGGATACCGGTGATCAGGCCTTCGCTGGCTAACTGCGAGAGCGCGTCGAATTGCACGGTGCTGGCCGGACTGTAGGCGATGCTGGCATTCTCGTGAACATTTTCAAATGAGGTGAAGACCCACACTTTATTCTTGGCCAGCGGTCCGCCAATGGTGCCCACATAGTTCTGGCGCGAAAAGGGCTGCTTAGGATTGTGGACGCAGACGCCGTCGTTGCAACTCTCCGCGGGATTCTCGATGGGAAAGCGAGCGTTCAACTGCGCGGCACGTTCGTAGAAGGCTCCGTCGCCATGCCACTCATTGCTGCCGCGTTTGGTGGTGATGACCACGGAGCCGGCGGTGGTGCTGCCGGTATCGGCATCTTCGTTGGAAGTGCGCACGGCAAATTCCTGAATGCCGTCGGGCGAGAAATTCTGCAGAAAACCGCCAATCCAGTCGTCGGAGTTGTCGGCGCCATCGACCGAGAGCTCGTTGTTCAAGCCGGAGCTGCCGCCGGTCGAAACGGCGGTGATGCGCGCTTTCGTCGGGTCGGAAGGCTCGACCGGTTCGGTTCCGGGGACCAGATAGGCAATGTTGGCGAAGCTGCGCGCTGGCAGCGGAAGATTTTCAAGGTCCTGGCTGCCGACGACTCCACCGTGCACAGCGCTGGAAAAATCGATGGGCTGCGTACTGATGGAAGAAGTCTCGCCCCGCACATTGACAGTCGTCGATGTGGGCGCAGGCTTCAGCGTAACCGTGACTTCCCGCACCGTGGCGACGGTGACCGCAACGTCAGCCCCGGCCGGAGCGAAGCCGGCCGCCGTGACTGTAATGCGATAGGCGCCGGGCAGAAGATCGTCCAGGCGAAATTCGCCGCGATCTTCGCTGCTGGCTTCGCGGCGCAGAGAAGAGCCGGCCGACTGCAGCACGATTTGGGCCGAGGCGACGCGGGCGCCGCTGGCATCCTGCACTGTGCCGCGGACAGAGCCTCGCGGATTCTGAGCTTGCAGGGCGGTACTCAGTAAAACCGTGGACACAGCGACCCAAAACAATTTCTTCGGCAAGTCTTTTCCCTCTTCATTTTATTTTCCTGGCCGCGCACAGCGGTGGGCGCGTGCAAACTGAGATGGGCCGGGAACGGCGGACCGGTTCGGCAACGAGGTTAGCCGGAAGCCGCAACCTACTACCAGCAGTGGTAGGAACGGGTAGTGGCTCAGCTCAAACTGAGCCACTGCCTGGGAACGGGTTGCGTCAGTTCTTAAAGGCGCGTCTCCTCGGGGCTAAGAGCCAGGTTTTATCTTTTCAAGGTCCGGGAATTGGCATCGCGCCATAAGGCATGTCGGAAAGATCGTGCGAGTAAGATCGTGCGAGTAAGATCGTGGGAGTAAGTCCGCCGAAGTGCGTAAGCGGATCAGACATCGCGATCACGCCGTGGCCGGAAAGACTGCCAGTCGAGTCGCGAGAGCATTAATGGCAGATCATTCTGGTGGAGTTAACGACTTCAAATAGGCGACGACGGCTTCGGCGTCGCCTTTTTCCATGCGGAACTGGGGCATCGGGGGACGAAGCTGGCTTCCGGTTGTCCAGACTCCGGTGGTGAGGAGCTTCACCATGTCGTCGTCGCTGGCGGGCAAAGGCGTGCCGCCGATGCGGGGGGCGTTGATGGGCCAGTTCGGGTCGGGCTTCGAGGGCTGAAAGGGAACGGAGCCGCCCTGCAGCCAGCGCCTGCGGTCGGGATTGCCGCCGGGGTCGTTGGGAGTGTGGCATTGGCCACACATGGCTACGGCCTCGACAATATATTTTCCGCGAGCTACCGATCCGGCGCTGGTGGACTTCTGGGTGGCAGCCTGCTGCGAATTCTTGGTTTGTTTTTGTGAAAATGCCGGCAGGCTCGCGCCTGCGAGCATGCCGAGAATAGTTATCGCGCCGATAGCTACGGATGCTCGATGCTTCATCCACCTCTGGGTGCTGAAAAGCTGACTTTGGTTGCCCGGATTCGCGCTACCGTCGAACTCTAGTGCAAGTCGTGTGGTGACGGACCCCTCGTCCGTCCAAGCTGGCGCGAAGCTCCGCGCCCCCTCCCGAAATCAGATTTTGATTCGGGAGTCTCCCGCCGAACGGTTCGTACCAACGTATTCAACGCGAAGGCGATTCGGAACCGCCCAACGGAGACTCTTGCGCTCCCCTTAACGTACGCAGCGCGGCCGCGCGGGCGTCCAACTTTTTAATGAGTTGATCGACGAGGATGGACAACCGCTGCGGATCCGGCTCATGCGAGACTGCTTCGCAGAGCCGCCTCCACTCCTCGTCGTCGTTTTGTTCAGCTTTCGTGTTTGTTGTCATGGATGAATGAAAAGGCAAGCCGGGGGCCAAAGCACAGGCGCTCGGACATTTCGCGCACATAGCTCAATCGACTGATATTAAAAGACTTATAGTTGCATGGTAGGCGGGCAACCAGCGAGACTGTACGAAGATTTTGCACGAAACCACGTTCCAGCCGACCTCACATCTTTTGCTGAGAGGGCAAACTCTACGGTTTTCTGACCAGAAGCGCTGGTAGGTTCGCCGTATGCCGGAGGACGCTTCGGGGAGGCACCATCAGGTGGTGCCCTCCTCAACGGAAGCCCGGATCGAAGAGCTTTGCGCCCGGATTCGAGCCCTTTGCAGTGAGCGGCTGTTGGCGGAAACGGAAAAGGAACTTAGAGAGCTCGCCCGGCAACTCCGCACCGCCATCCAGCAACATCTGAAGTTGGCAAAATCTTCCCTGCGCGCCAAGCAGTCCGCCATCCTCCAACGAGATCCTGAGGAAAAAGGGTAAGTCCTTCAGGTAGTTTCTTCAGGAAAAGCAGTTTCCTCAGAATTAAAGGCAGCAGAGACCGGCCGGAGCTTTCCTGGCTGCAAAACTTTTCCTGGTTGGACTTCTCTCTAGTCGGACCAGCGCTAGTCGGACCAGCGCTGCGGGGTACGGTCCCAGCGGTGCTTCTTCAGCTCCGCCAGCAGCGTTTTGTCGAGGGGACCGGCGTCGCTGGTGGCGATGTTCTGGCGGACGTTCTCGAGCTTGCGCATGCCGGGGATGGTTGTGCTGACTGCGGGATGAGACAGGATGAAGCGAAAAGCCATCTCCGGCAGAGTCATGCCGGCAGGAACAATTTCTTTCAGCTTATCGACGCGCTTGATCGTTTTAGCCAGATTTTCGGAGCCGAAGTATCCGGAGCGCCAATCGCTTTTGGGGAAGGTGGTCTCGAGCGTCATCTTGCCGCCCAGGCTGCCTTCATCGAGCGGGACGCGGGCGATCACGCCGATGTTCAGTTCCTGACAAAGGGGAAACAGTTCGTCTTCGGGCGCCTGGTCGAAGATGTTGTAGATGACCTGCACGGCGTCGACCAGGCCGGTGCGCAGGGCTTTGATGCCATTCTCCGGTTGCCAGCGGTTAATGCTGAGGCCGAAGAAGTGAATGATTTTATCGTGCTTGAGTTTTTCTACCGTGGAGCGGAAGTCGGGTTCGTTGGTCCAGCCGTCGTCCCAGACATGGAATTGCAGCACATCAATGGTATCGACGCGGAGTTGTTTGCGGATCAGGTCGGCGTATTTGAAAACGTGCGCGGGGGAAAAGACGTCGGCGTACTTGTATTCGGGCAGGGCGGGCCAGCGATCGTTGGCCGGCGGAATTTTCGACGCGGCGTAGAGGCGCTTGCCGGAATTACGTTTCATGATCTCGCCCAGCAGACCGTCGCTGTGACCTTCGCCGTAGGCCCAGGCGGTGTCGAAAAAGTTGCAGCCCAGGTCAATAGCCAGCTGCATGGCGGCGAGAGATTGCTGATCGTCGGAACCTGACCATCCGCTCATGCCCCAGAGTCCCTGGGCAATATCGCTGACGTCGAATCCGGTGCGGCCGAGCTTGCGGTATTCCATGAGGACTAAGAATATAACAAACCGCTTCGCCGCGGATTTCCACGGATACTCACCAATAGACCAAAACCCGGCGGCCTTGATCGTTTAATCCGTGGCGCGGTTGCTGGTTTTTCGATGGGAATCATCTGTTTTTTGCCGCTCCCTGGATTTCTTAGAGGTGTTTAATGAAGTCAGATCGTTAATGATGGAGGAGTATCCCCTTATGAATTCCGAATATCCTTATCGTCCGTTCTCTGGAAAGAAAGACGAAACGCCTGCGCCACCGCCGTCGCGATTGACCGACGAGAAAATCTCTGACGAGTCAGGCACGGAGACGAATAGCGACAGCGCGCTTCGGCCGGCGGAACTAAAGAATCCTTTCTGGAACTAATCTCGATTTGAACCGCGGATAGCGCCGGTGTGTCGCGCCCAGGAAGGTGCGACGGCCGGCGCTGATTTTTTGGGGGCCGACTCGCGCGGCGAGCGGGTACGGCCGAGGCTTCGTAGCCGCCATGGTCGGAACACGCTACTCCAAGCCGCGAAGGGGCGACAGAATAAAGCCCACGGCGTAAGCCGCGGGTTGCAAGTGAGAGACGAGCAAGCCCCGAAGGGGCGTAAGACGAGCTCTCACATACACGAATCGTGGATCCTTCTTTCGCCCCTTCGGGTCTGGTTACTGTGCTTCTTCCAACCCACGGGTTGCGCCGTGAGCTTTATTCTTGCGCCGCTTCGCGGCTGGAATTCGCTGTCCGCCTCCATCAAGACTCCTTATTCCTGGCGCAGAATGGGCAGGCAGAGGCACGGGCGGAGAGCAAAATCCAGGCCCGACATTTCTTCGAGAGCGGGATGCAACAGCGCGTCGCGGCAGGGTTCCAGTGTAATCACGAAGGGCAGCGCGGATTTGTCGAAGCCGGGTTTCTGCAAGAGCGAGTCGATGTTCAGGTGATGCCGGGCCAGTATCTGCGCCAGGCGGGCCACGATTCCCGGCTGATCGCGCACGAAGAAGCGCAGGTACCAGGGCGTTTCGAAATCGCTGCTGATCTCCGGGGTGGTAACGCTGGGGACTGTTGCTCTCCGGCCGGGGCCCGCGGACAGGTTCTGGGCGACACACATCACATCCGAGACTACAGCCACGGCGGTGGGATCACCCCCGGCGCCGGCGCCGAGAAAAGCCATATCGCCGCCATATTGGCCCGAGGTGACAACCAAATTCAGATTTCTTTGCACGCGGCCGAAGGGTGAGTCAGTGGGAACTACGCAGGGACCGACCTCGGCGAACAAGGTGTTGTCTTTTAAGCTGGCGCGCGAAATCTGGCGAATGGTGCAACCCAGTTCGGCGGCGTAGTCGAAATCCACCGCGTCGATGGTGCGAATGGTGCGGGCGCGTACGGATTCCGGGACAACGCGAACATGAAGTCCGGCGAGGGCGAGGATGGCGAGTTTGGCGCGGGCATCGCCGCCATCGAGATCTTCTGATGCGTCGGCCTCGGCGTATCCGCGGGCCTGGGCTTCTTCGAGAGCTTCGCTGAACGGGATACGCGCGTTCTCGATGCGGCTGAGAATGTAGTTGCAGGTGCCGTTCAAAATTCCCGCGATGCTATGCAGCTGGTCGCCCGATAATCCCGCGCGCAGGGCGGGGAGAACGGGAACTCCTCCGGCGACCGATGCGCCGAATTCAAGCTGGCTGCCATGGCGAGCGGCGAGTTGCAAAAGGTCGGAGCCGTGGCGGGCGATGAGTTGCTTGTTGGCCGTAACCACGGACTTGCCGGATTGCAGAGCCCCCCGCACGATCTGCTCGGCGGGAGTCAGGCCGCCGATCAGTTCGATCACGATGTCGATGGCATCCGAGTTCAGGATCGATTGCACGTCGTCAGTCCATACCACGTCAGGAGGAACGAAGTTGCTGTGCGCGTCAGGTTTTTTCTTTTGTATGTTGCGATTGGCGATGTGGGTGAGGCGGAGAGAGGATCCGGCGTTTTCGCACAGAATCTTGGCGACGGCGCGGCCAACAGTGCCGAAGCCGATGAGGGCGACGCGGGCAGCGTTTGAGGGTGTGTCTGGCAATGGGTCAGTCTCGCTCCTGAAAATTGATTCTTTATCATACGTGGCGAAGGAGTAAGCGTGATAGTTGCTCTTAGAATCAGGCTTAGAGGAATTGCG
>Ga0302324_100025056_pt1 | contig 11463 bp, 10 predicted proteins | sample Palsa_T0_1_FD_201949 | JGI IMG/M metagenome (GOLD analysis project Ga0302324, IMG submission 201949) | Peat permafrost microbial communities from Stordalen Mire near Abisko, Sweden - Palsa_T0_1 | ecosystem: Environmental > Terrestrial > Soil > Palsa > Peat permafrost | place: Sweden: Abisko... | reverse complement strand
GGAACTCAGGGGCGGAGGCATAGAGACGCCCGTTAGGTTCTCCTGGAAAATCGTGGCATGAGTACTTTTCTTTTATTCATCGGCGCAGACAGCTACTGGGCCCGCTCTATTTGCCAAATCAAGCACGTCGGCAAGATACCGGTTACGTTAACAGATACTGAAAGACTGATTTCTGCCCAGTTGTTTTGCAACGTAAAGAGCCTTATCTGCCTGTTCCAGCAGCATGCCAGGCGTGTCTTGCGAATCAAGCAAACGAACTGAAACACCAATGCTGACGGTTAGATATCCGGTACTCGACGCGGAATGAGGAATCCCTAAGCTACGCACTCGCTGGCATAATTTGTCTGTAAATAATACTGCCTGTTCTTGCGTCATGCCTGCGGAAAGCACAACGAATTCTTCACCGCCATATCTGGCGATAAAATCAGAGCTGCGTAGAAACGCCTTGCTTAAACTAACCGCAATAATCTTTAATGCGTTATCACCCACTTGATGGCCATAAATATCATTGAATTGTTTGAAATGATCGACGTCGATCATTAATAGCGCCAGCGGATCGTTGTTGCGACGAGCGATTCTGCATTGAACATCGAATTGCAGATCGAAAAAACGACGATTATAAATGCCCGTCAGTCCGTCCTTGATTGCCAACTGTTCGAAATGCGCTTTCGTTTTCTCAAGAGACTGATTCTCTTCCCGTAATTGTTGCTCTATTAGTACCCGGCTTGTGACGTCTTTTTGAATTCCGAGAAAGTGGGCCACGATCCCTTTTTCGTTGTAAATCGGCGAGATGCTCAATTCGTTCCAGAACATCGTTCCATCCTTGCGATAGTTACGCAGGGTCACCAGACAATATTCCCCCGCTTCAATTGCTTTACGAATGATTTTCAGTTCCGGCTGATCCCGGTCATTATTCTGCAAATACCGGCAATTCACATTGGTGATTTCCTCGAACGAATATCCGGTCAGGCGTTCAAACGCAGGATTCACGAAAATTAATGGGTTATCCTCAGCGCAATTGTCAGAAATGGTGATGCCATCGCGCGAATCCATGACGGCCTGCTTCATGAGTTCAAGGTTAAGCATAAAAAACGACCTCCTGACGATGTCAAGTCGCGCCATCAACGATCAATTAAATGTGCGGTGGGTGTTGAGCGATCCAGTCGGATACATGACTTGCGGGCATCGGGCGACTGAAGAAGTAGCCCTGACCCATTTCGCAACCCATCGCGATCAGGCGCTGCATCAGGTTCTCGGTCTCGATCCCTTCGGCGATCAATTTAAGGCGCAGGCTGTGACCCAGGCTGACTATAGCGCCGACAATCATTCGGGCTTCTTCCGAATTGGCCATTTCACGCACGAAGCTCTGATCGATCTTGAGTTCTGAAAACGGTAGCCGATGCAGTTGTACCAGCGAAGAGTACCCGGTACCGAAGTCGTCGATCGCCAGCTGGAAGCCCTTGAGACGCACTCGGGTGAGTACCTCGAGCGTCAATGCGTGGTTGTCCATGGCAGCGGTTTCGGTCAATTCCAAGCGCAATAGGCGCGGCGGAATGTCGTGACGGGTGATTCGACAGGATCTGGCGTAGTTGCGCGGGACGGAGCGGTTTCTGCAACGGCTCTCCCATATCGAGATGCAGGTCGTTGCCGATTCCGCGGGCAAGAGCAAGAACACGTGCATCGAAGCCGCTCATCAGGATGACTTTCGCGAAACACCGGGTATCCGCGAGGAGGCGGAGAAGCTCGACCCTAAGATCCTTGGCAATCACCGGAACGCGCAGCTCAAACGACTTCGCCGGCGCGATTGTTGCGATGCCGCATTACGACAATCATGAAAGTCCTTGTTCTACTCATCCGGCGATCCGTGAGCCGGAGTAACCATTCCACGATGGGCCGCCAGGAAAAGATACTAGGCCCTTTGTCGTACGAAACAAAGCGATCAAATGTGAACCGGTTTCGCGGTTTGGGACCGTTGTACCCGCAAAGGTCAAGAAATGGCGAGATCATTCGTTATAGAGGACGATCCTTTTTGCCTAAGAGGCATTTGATGCGCCACGGAGCAAGAATGGGCGAAGCTGTGCCCGGCGAATTGGCTGCCGGTAATGACATAGAGTCCGAGAGGATCTTAAGAAGGATCTCAGGCCGGCCCTCGCTGCGGAAGTGGCGAATACAGATCTTCTATGGAATCGTGCGCGCGATCGATGAGGTACACCATCTTCTGGCGTGCAGCGCTCCACGTGATGCGAACCGACCCACAGATCGCTAGCCGCTTCGAATCCTGCGCCCTACCCGCTTGGACTGCCACCGAGGATCTTCGTCGATTCATTGCGGGATTCTTAATGCAGCTCGGAGTCGAGCTCGCCGAAATAGTCAACAACGCAGTCGCGATCGACTACATACTCGATTGGACCTCCGGCGTCACCGGTCGCATTGTCGAACTGTTGAGGCAAAGCGCGCGATTGGCCCTAGGGCGCGAGACTGAGAAGATGAGCGTCGAGGATCTCCAGCACGCTGGGAAATTCTTTGCAGCGGACATTGGCTCGGAGAGATATGTCAGCCGTTAGTGTCACTTTCATTTAATTGTGTCACTGACACGATTAAATGATGGGATTGGCCTGCATTAGCTGAAACTCACACCTGATTTCAAAGAGCATTTATATTCAGATCGAACGGGTCTGGCCATAGATTCCTGAAATGTTGGCCAAAGAATACTGAACTCGACACCTATGGTCGGAACCAGGAAATGTCATTGATAAGAAGCTGGCGTCAGCTCTGACGTGGTTGCAATATATCGCTTGGACACTGTAATTATAATAGGATAGGACTATGCCTTTGAGTGGAAGATTTGTTTTTGCGCCCCGTCACAGCCCGGCAGCGGCGCTGTGTTTTGCCGTGGCGTTTTCGTTGGGTCTCGACGTCACGGGCGCGCGCGCCACGGCCCCCGAACCGCCAGTCAATGCGCGGGCGGTGATCGCCGCGGATCAGGCGCTGCCGCCCGAGGGCGTCGACGAACTCAAACAAGTCGAGATCGGCGGTATCAAACAGTGGATCCATCTTCGCGGCGCGAACCGGAATAACCCGATCCTGCTCTTCGTGCATGGCGGCCCCGGCGCCCCAATGATGCCGATTAGCTGGACCTATCAGCGGCCCTGGGAGGACTTTTTCACCGTGGTGCAGTGGGACCAGCGGGGCGCCGGCAAGACCTACGCCTCAGCGAACGGCAAAACGGGGAAAACCCTCGGCATCGACCTTATGCAGGCCGACACCGAAGAGCTGATCGACTATCTGCGCAAGACCTATGGCAAGGACAAAATCTTCCTCATGGGCCATTCCTGGGGCAGCATCCTCGGCATGAAGGTCGCGCAACACCGCCCCGACATGCTCTACGCCTATATCGGCGTCGGCCAGGTCATCAACGCCCAGCGCAACGAGGTCGTGGGCTATGCCGAGACCCTCGCCAAGGCTGAGGCGAGCGGCAACAAGCCCGCCGTCGCCGAACTGAAGGCCATCGCGCCCTACCCTAACACCGACGGCTCAATCACCTTCGCGAAGATCAGCATCGAACGCAAGTGGAACGCCATCCTAGGCGGCATCCGTTACGGCCGGGACAAAGACGACGACATTGGGGTGGAGATGCTCAGTCCCGATTACAGCGACGCGGACGTCACCGCTTACACCAACGGCGAGCGCGCTTCGGAGATGGCCTTGGTGCCAGCCTTTCTTCAGGTCGATTTCGACAAACTGACCACCTTCAAAGTTCCGGTGTTCTTCTTCGCCGGCGCCGAAGACCGCACGACCCCGTCAAGCATCGTCGCCGACTACTTCCAGCACGTCGACGCGCCACAGAAAAAGTTCTTTCTGGTCGAACACGCCTCGCACTATGTCGTGGACGAGGCGCCAGGCGAGATGCTGGTCGACCTCGTGCAATATGTGCGTCCGCTGGCTGAGACCAGCCACTGAGTGCATGCGCGAACAATTCTCGATGAGGCAAGAGCGCTTCTCCGCGCCAGTCAGGAGGCCATGGTCAGCGCCCAGATGGAAGCCTACCTGGCCAAACAGGTAGGCTGCCCTCACTGCGGTCGGGTACACCGCCTCAAGGGTCGACATGAAATCGTCGTGCGCAGCCTCTTCGGCACACTTCGTTTGAGGAATGGCCCATGGACAACATCCCGCCGCCCAAGCCCGCGATCACCGTGGGACTGGATGGCGGGTACATTCGCTCCCGAGATGCACCGAACCGCAACGAGGGTTGGTTCGAGGTGATCGCCGGCAAGTCTACGGTGCAACAGGGCTCATCCAGCTGCTTTGCCTTTGTCCACCGCTTAGACCGGCATGCTCGTGCCCGCATTGGCTCTATACTGAAATCCCAAGGCCTTGTGTACCATCAGCCGGTCACCTTCGTGACCGATGGCGGCGACACGGTACGATCGTGGCCCAAGAGACTGCATCCGCGGGCTGAGCACGTGATCGATTGGTTTCACATCGCCATGCGCTTTACGGTGCTGAAGCAGATAGCCAAAGGTATCTCGATTCCCGATGAAAATCCCGACGATCCCGATGATCACTCGGAGCGCCTCCTGGAGAGCGCAAAGTGGTTTCTGTGGCACGGTAACTTCCACCAGAGTCTGCAGCGTATCGACACACTGATCGAGCTCATCGAGCTCGACGAACGTGTTCCGGTAGGTCCCGAGCAACGCAAGCTGGCGCGCGCGCTCAATGAACTCTATGACTACCTGGAGTCCAATCGCGACCTCATTCCCGACTATGGGGATCGTCGTCGACATGGCGAAGCGATTTCATCGTCGATCGCCGAATCCACCGTCAATCAAGTGATCAGCCGCCGGTTCGTGAAGAAGCAGCAAATGCGATGGACGATGGCCGGCGCTCACGGATACACCTGGACCTAGTTACAGGCGTATATCAGCCTCCAAACGCCATCACCACCTGGTTTGTGAGCTCTCGCCCGGTAGTTGGGCGAGCGACGGTGTGGCCGTTGCCACAACCGCGAGGGCCGTGAGGATTGACAAGCGGCGAGTCATCATTTGGCGACCTTTACATTGAAGGTCACCGTGTTGGCCCCGCCGGCGTTCTTGATGACGAACTTGTACTGCCCGTCCTGCTTCGGCGTGACCTTAACCGAACACTTCGGTCCGGGCGAGTCGTCCTTAGCGACTTCCGCGCCGGAGGAGCCGTAGACGAAAAGGTGCACGTCGGTATTCTTCAGGCCGTCCGTGGTGGCCTCGAACTCTTTCCCCGCCGTGAAAGACAGGAGGTAAGCGACCTCTCCCTTGTCCTTCATCTCAATCTTCTTGCCATTGAACGCCGCCCCGTTGCCAAGGTCGGTCGGCTTGACGTCCTGCGCGGGACACAGGGTGACGACCGCGAACATAACTGCCACCACTGCTGTGACTAACCGAGTAATAGATTTCATTTGGTGTTTCCTCCAGAGTCGGATCAGATCCGCAGCATTGATGCTACGCACAAAGGTATGGGAAAGTCGTAAAAAAAAGCATAAATAGTTCATAAAGGCCAATCCCGTGAATTCATTGGCGAACAAGTGCCGCTGCGGCAAGGTGCGGCTTTCTGATTAGCGTACCGCGACTCGACAGCGGTTATTGTCATTGCCGGATGTGTCAGCGCAATTCGGAAGCCCCAGTTGTCGGTCGGGTCACCTTTCCGATCGCGGAATTTGCAGGCGGGAATTACGCATGATCCGCGCTCGACACTACAGCGACTCGGCGGTGTTTCCATTCCAAGCGAGCCGCCAGAGCATGAAACCATAGCTGACATACGAGAGCGGTCCATTCCGGGTGCTGGGTTATTTGAAATCGGCTGTCAATGGTTGTTGGTGCATCGCAAGGAATTGATAGACGCGGTACTGATCGCCTTCCGCACCAGACGCCACACTGGCCTCAGCCGTCAACACCCGGATTGGACCACTCTCCGAAAGGCATCTAGGGTTGCAACCAACCTCCTCCACTGAGACGGACATCAATGGCGCCACCTCAGCCGACCATGGGTTTGACCTGGCCAGCCTGTCTCGCGTCCCGGCGCTTTAGCGAACGCCCGTCGCCAATCTGGGTCTCGACAATTCGACGGCAACGTCAAAGCGACGGCGACGGTGGCATCGGATCTCTAAGTTTTAGGCGCCTCAATAGAGGTGTAATGGTCAACCCTTGGACGAATACCGAGAAAGCGACGACCGCAAACGTGAGCGTGACAACATCATCGTGACGAGGTAGATCCCCCGGCAGTGCCAGGGCTAGTGCCAGCGCCAGGGCACCGCGCAATCCTCCCCAGAAGAGAATGTGCTGCTGTCGAAGTGCTACCTTGAGCCGACTGCAACCGAAAACGGCGCAGAGCGGATAGATCGCCACCGCACGACCCAGCGTCACCAGAACGATGGCGAGTACCACCGGCGCCCACAAATTCTTGAAATGTTGCTGCGCCTCCTGGGCGCCGATCAGGAGGAAAATCAGCGAATTGGCGACAAATGCCGCGTACTCCCAAAACGGCTCCAGCGCATGACGACCGGCTCTGGTGATTAACGCCGAGGATCGGAAGTTGCCGACGACCAGCCCCGCAGTTAACGTGGCGAGTACACCGGACAGCCGAAAATGTTCGGCAATAAAGAATGATCCATAGGCGGCCAGGGTGGTGAAGGTAATCTCGACCAGATAGTCCGGCGTACGTCCCGCCAACATCATCAGAGCAGAGGCGACGCCGCCGCCCACCACGACCCCACCCACTATCGTCACGAACAGGGTTCCGGTAACCGACCAGGCATCTTGATGCCCACCGCCTAGGATACCCAGCACCGTGACAAAGGCGACTGCCGCGGTGCCGTCGTTCAGCAGGCTCTCCGCTTCGATCAACAGGCGCAGCCGCCCCGGGACTTTGGCTTCTTTGAAGGTGGCAATGACCGACACCGGGTCAGTTGCGGCAATCAACACGCCGAACACAATGGCGCTACCCCAGTCCCAATCAAGCCCGTAGTACATGCCGATCGCGGTGACCGCGGCCGCGACCAGTACACCCACGGTCGCCAGAAGACCAACGACCGGAAGATCCCTTTTGAATTCGTCCCAATGAATAAATAGTGCGGCCTCGAATACCAATGGCGGCAGGAAGACCGAAAATATCAGTTCTTTCGAAAGGTGCCATTTGATGTAGATGTGCGCAAAATAAAGCCCCATGCCGGCAAGGACGAGGCCGACTGTGTAAGGCAGGCGTAACCGACGACTGAGCATCGCAACTAGCGCGGACACGAAGAGCAAGAAGCCGAGTTGCGAAAGATCCGATGTCATTCCCGATGAGCTTAACATCGTCCGATGTCCGCCGTGGGCGAGGGGCCGTTAAATGCTTATATCTCGAATTCGACACCGATTTCCATGACTTGCGCAGGATCTGAATCCATATTCCCCATTCATCCACCGTGCACTGACGACCTGGTCCCCCGCTCGTATCACGCCCGGATGGCGTTCGAAAATGAGTTACGATATCGGCGCCAGAAATGTCCGAATTCGACCCCGCATCACGAACGGCTGAGCGGCATCGGGCGTAAAGGAAAGATTCCGTGACCATCATATCGACAGCCGGCCCCGCATTCAAAGGCCGCCGCGCCTTAGCGCCGGCGGCGCTCGCGTGCATGGGGATCGTTTTCGGTGATATCGGGACGAGCCCCCTCTACACGCTGCAGGTCGCGGTGAAAGCGGCAAGCCCAAGCGGAGCCATTCCTCCGGAGGCGGTCATCGGCATTGTGTCCTTGATCTTCTGGTCACTGATCATCGTCATTTCCATCAAATATGCGACCCTCATCATGCGCGCGAGCAATCATGGAGAGGGCGGCATCTTGGCCCTTCTCGCTTTGATCAGTCCGCAACACGCGAAGCGCGGCGGCTGGCGTGCCGCGATGGTCATCGTCGGACTGATCGGCGCCACGTTGCTCTACGGTGATGGGACCATTACCCCGGCGATTTCGGTCTTGAGTGCGATCGAGGGAATCAAGCTCTACGCGCCACAAATGGGACGATTCGTCGTTCCTCTGACCCTCATTATCCTGGTGATCTTATTTCTCATCCAGCACAAAGGCACTTCTTGGATCGGCCGTCTCTTCGGACCCGTGATGCTCCTCTGGTTCATCGTCATCGGCGTTCTCGGGATTGTCGGGATTGCGAAGGCGCCGGCCATTCTTGCTGCGCTGAGTCCGCTACCGGCCATCACTTATCTGTGGCACGCAGGACCCTTGGCCTTGGTCGTCATCGGCGGCGCGTTTCTCGCCGTCACGGGCGGAGAGGCATTTTATGCCGACATGGGACATTTTGGGCCGCTGCCGATTCGGGTAGCCTGGTTTGGGGTGGCACTACCCGCCTTGACCTTGAATTACTTCGGCCAAGGGGGTCTTCTCTTAACGGAGCCGGGAGCGATCGAAAATTCGTTCTATCAACTAGCGCCCGCCTGGACACACTACGGCCTCGTTGTGTTGGCCACCGCGGCAACTGTAATCGCCTCCCAGTCGATTATTTCGGGCGCGTATTCACTGACGAGTCAAGCCATTCAACTCGGCTTCTTCCCGCGCATGAAGATCGTCCATACCGCAGGCCATGAGATTGGCCAAATCTATGTCCCACTCGTCAACTGGTTACTCGCCTTCGGAACGCTCGCTGCGGTGATCGGTTTCGGTTCCTCCGATGCCCTAGCCGGCGCCTTTGGAATAGCGGTTTCCTTGCTAATGGCGATTACCACTCTGATGGCGACGTTTGTGGCGCTAGAGTGGAAGATCAATCCCTTCCTGGTGTATGCCGTGAACGGCAGTTTGCTTGCCTTGGAATTGCTATTCGTGGCATCGACCTCGACTAAGCTTCTCGAGGGCGGCTGGTTCCCCCTCGCCATCTCCTTTGTCGTCGCGTTCCTCATGCTGACTTGGCGTAAAGGCCAGGAGACCATGGACCGGGTTCGCCTAGCAATTCGCGAGAAATCTCCCGAGTTCATCGAGCGGCTCAAAGCCGATCCCCCGCACCGAATCCCCGGAACCGCGGTGGTCCTCGGTCGCATGACGCACGGGGTTCCCCTTCCGCTCACGCGTAATGTCAATTTCAATCATGTATTGCACGAGAGGGTGCTCTTGGTGGCGGTCGAAATGACGGAAACTCCCCGCGTGGCCGATGAGGATCGCGTCACCGTCTCGGCGCTTTCCGAGCGCATTGCTCGGGTCGCATTAAGGTTTGGATTTATGGAAAAACCCGATGTGCCCGAAGGCTTGCGAGTGGCGGTAGCGCGCGGTCAGATCGCGCCCTGCAATCTCGAGCAGGTGACCTACTTTACGGGCCACGAGACGATCATCGCCACGACCCGTCAAATCGGCATGGCCCGCTGGCGCAAGGCGATGTTCGCGATGATGAGCCGCAATGCGCAGCAACCCGGCACGTACTTTAATATACCCTGCGCTCAGGTGTTGGAAATCGGTGTGGAGTTTGAGATCTAGATCCGCTGTGAAGGACCCGCATACAGTTGGGCGCGCGGCGTCACTTTGTTCAATCCAAACACAACCAGGAGAGCATCTCATTCTTGGGGGTGTGCTATGAGCTAGTTTTTTTCCCCTGTTGGTACCGACCTCGGAGATCGATCTCAAGACCCCATGGGCCAATGTGGGTTATGTGGGCTGGATGAACGGTACCTCGCGTGAGCAGTCGCCGATTTTCAATACGAAGTTCTTCACACCCGAAATCCGCTTTGACATGAATTATCTGCAAGACGCCAACCATCCCATCGACCATACCATCGTGGGTTCGACTGAAGAATTTCGCTCGGGGGAATTCCAAATCGACAGGTGAGCTTCGGCGGCGACTTCCACTGGGACAATGTGAGAGCGCGATTTCTTTCCATGTTCGGTATGTTCTCCACGACTACCCCGCGTAATGCGATGGGTTGCGGTTCGGCCATTCGACGCATCACCTCGCAAGTAAATCAAGGGGCAAACAATTTGCGGCAGTGAACTTCGCGCACTAAGCGGCGGCAGCCGATATTATGAACAAATGCTGAGACAAACGGGCCTCTTTGCGTGCACAAGGCGCCAAAGTCTCAGCAATGTTGAGACGGCGGTCGACGTCTCTGGGGCAATGAAGCGAGGATAGGCCGCGCAATTCCCTCGTGGATTGCGTCCAGCTCCTTATGCGGCGATTGGCGGCTGCTGCCATCGTGGCGATCACGAGCAGTCTCCATGAGCCGACGTTCAAGGCCGATAGCTGCGCTCCGTATGAGCCGACACGTCCCCGGGACTGAAAAGCACGTCTCGGAACCGTCCCTGCGTGAACATTTGCGCCTGGTCGGTAAAATGCGGCGATGCTGGGTCACCGCTTTCGCCGCCGCTCATGATGGCCTTAGCGTGAACGGTCGGCCCGAATTCCACCGCCGCGACGAAACTGTTACCGATCGATCCGTAGATTTTCCTTGTCTTGCGCGGGTACGGCGCGTCGAATGAGGCCAAGGCACCCCACATCGAAGAGGCGAAGCCCACCGGCAGGCTGGGCTTGGCATCATCGTTCGGTTGCACGATGTCGTTGGTCAAACGCTGGTAGCGATTGATTTCGCCCCAGGGCGTGCGCCAGCGGCCAAAGTCACTCTGCAACCTGGCGACCGCCACGGCCAAGGCGTCGAGGCGGTCGGACGCAGTCAAATGGCCCACCAGGTAGTCATAGACCGGTTGGCCGGCGGCGCTCGCCTCGGGGCCTTTGCGATCCAGCATCTCCTGACCCCAGAAGATGGCCAGGGCGGTGGGCACGGAATCTGCCGAGGCGCGATGGTCCCAGGCTCGAAGGCTTGCCATCGGCTCCAGCAGGCCGGTGCGACGCGCATCATTCACCGCCAATCGGTCATAGTCCTCGAGCAGAGGCGGCAGCAGCACGTCGAAGGCAGTCAAATGGCTGTCGTACCCGGCGGCGATCAAGCTGTCGAGGGTGACATTGTGGATGTTGTGCAGCACTTCGACCGCGTGTATGCCGCGCGGATTTTCTCCCTTGATCCACATGTATGCCGGGTAGTTCGCGCGTTTGGGGCTGGCCTCCCCCGCTGCCGAAAAAGGCCAGTTGTTGGTGTTTTGAATCCAGCCGCTGCTCGGGTTCAGGAGAGTGATGGTGTCCTCGAGCGCATGAGGTCCCTGCCACTCGGTGGCCGGGTTGCTGCCGTCCACCGGATGCGTGAAATCGAATTGCGGGTCGCGCTTGGGTATGAAATTTCCGTGGAAATAGGCGATGGTGCCGTCCGCATCGGCATACACGGTATTGTTGGAGGTATCGGTGCGCATGTCTTGAATCTTGCGGAAGGAGGCATAGTCCGTGGTCTTGGTTCGCAAGTACGATTGCGCCAGCGCCCGCGGCGGATCGAGGAGCAACTTGATTGCGATCCACCGGTCCTTCTCGGCGCGGATGATCGGTCCATGATGGCTGTAATACACCGTGAATTTGC
>Ga0302324_100025051_pt1 | contig 11465 bp, 10 predicted proteins | sample Palsa_T0_1_FD_201949 | JGI IMG/M metagenome (GOLD analysis project Ga0302324, IMG submission 201949) | Peat permafrost microbial communities from Stordalen Mire near Abisko, Sweden - Palsa_T0_1 | ecosystem: Environmental > Terrestrial > Soil > Palsa > Peat permafrost | place: Sweden: Abisko... | reverse complement strand
TGGTGAAACCGATGCGCCGTGTGCGTCCCGATGACGACTTCATGTTTCTCACGGACACCGACGAGACGCCCATGCAGATTGGCGCGTTGCAGTTCTACGAAGTTGCGGGGGACCAGCGGGACGCCTTCTTCACCCGCGTCCGCGATCACCTGGCGCGCCGCCTGCCCCGTACGCCGCTGCTGTGCGTCCTCCAGCGGGCGCCCGACGATTTCGACTCCGCCGTTTGGCTGGAGCGCCGCAGCTGCGATTTCGACCTCCATGTGACGCGCGTCGCGGCGCACGAGCCGATGAGCGAGACCGCCGTGAACCGCTTTGTCGCCGCCGCGGCGATGAGGCGCCTCGACCTGAAGCGGCCGCCGTTCCGGGTCGAGGTGCTCGACAACCTCCAGGACGGGCGATGCGCCGTCCTGATACTGGTGCATCACGCGTTCTGCGACGGCGTCGGGTTTCAGGCCATCCTGCAGGCGTTGACGGACGGAACGCCTGACGCAGGCGACGCGCCGGCGCCCGACCGGCAGGATGAGGCGGCGCCTTCCGACAGCGAGTGGATGGCCAAGGCCGAGGCGCGCTTCGCCGCCGAGGCCGGTGACAGGGATGCCTGGAAGGTTCGCAGGCGCGCCGCCGTCGACGCGCTCGCCGCCCTCGATGCGGAGTCGCCCGAACGGCCGGTCACGCCGACGCTGAAGCTCTCCGGCGCTACCTCGCGTGAGCGCGCCTATGCGACGCTCGCCCTGCCGCTCGGTCGAATCCGTGCGCTCGGGAAGGAACTCGATGCGACGGTCAACGACCTGTTCCTGACGATCGCCGGCGGCGCGTTGAGGCGATACCTCATCGAAATCGACGATCTGCCGCACGCCCCACTCGTCATCAATTCAGCCCGCAGCTACCGGCGCCCGGAACACGGCGACCTCGGCAACCGGATCGTCGCGCTGCATCCGCACCTGGGCACACACATCGCCCACCCCATCGAGCGCCTTCGAGCGGTTCAGGCTTCGATGCGCGCCGAACTGCGGCGCAGCCAGTTCGACGAGCAGCTGCTGGATTCGCTCGAGAGCCCCTTCGGGCCCCGCGACCGCCGGCAGGCCTTCGCCAAGCGACTGGCGTCGGGCGCGCGCGTCCTGCCCGGCAACGTCACCTTGTCCAACGTCCCCGGCCCGTCCGCGCCACGCTTCCTCGCCGGCTTTCGGCAGCTCTCGAACTACCCTACGCCCCTGCTGGGAAGCGACCGGTTCCTGAACATCACCCTGCGGCGGAACGTCGACCAGCTCGACCTCGGGATCATGGCCGACCCGACCAAGCTCTCCAACCTGGGCCGCTTCCTCGACCTATTGTCCGCGGCCCTCGAAGAGATCGAGCGGGCCTTGCAGCAGGCTCCCCTCGGCCCGGCGGTGAAAGGGACCGTCGCTTGAACAGGAGGTGCGAATGAAGCCAACACCGGACCGGCTGTCGCTGGACACCTATCCCCAGGTCACCGACATCGCCGCGCGGTTCGCTGACGTCGACATGTTCCGTCATCTGAACAACGTGGCCATCGGTCAGTTCTACGAGGAGGTCCGCTTCGCGATCGTGGCGCGGTTGCGCGAGGCGCTGCCGACGGATCGCGGCGGCCGCGTCACGGTCGTGAACGTCGACACCGCCTACCTGCGCGAGGCGCGCTATCCCGGGCTCGTGACGGTCGCAACCGGTCTTGCGCAACGCGCCACACGTTCCTTCGTCCTCGGCCAGGCGCTGTTTCAGAACGGGGTGTGCTTCAGCGCCGCCGACACCACGCTCGTCTATGTGGAAAATGGCGCGCCAGCGCCGCTACCCGCCGCGTTCGACGACATATTCGAGGGCTTGGCGCTGCCGTCATCCTCGGCCGCCACGTAGCCGGTTGAGCGGGCGGCAAGGGTGCGCGGCGGAAGGGCCGTCAAGAGCCGCCGAGTTGCCAATGCCGCGCCATGAGAGACTGCGCGCGTTGCTCGAGCTCAAACGGCGCCGGTGCGCCGGCGGCCATGGTTCCGGACCGGCTCGGCAGGGCGATCGTGGCGGTGGCGGTGACGGTCTCCTCGTCGCGCTGGTTGAGCATGCGCAGCTTCACGTCCGCCAGCTTGCGCCCGTCCGCCTGACGCTTGTCCGTGACCTCGCCGGATATGATCTGGGTGTCGCCCATGTAGCTGAACTTGCGCACTTCGTCGTGCAGCTTGACCACCACGCCGTCGTCACCGCACCAGTCGGTCAGGAAGTGGTAGAGATAGTTCTCGCGCATGACGCCGTAGTCGTAGGCCATCGGGTTGCCGATCGCCCGGGCCCAGACGGGGTCCCAATGCAGTCGCTGCGCCACGTCCGGAACGCCCTGCTCGTTCTTGATGTAGAAGGCCGGGATCCGTTTTCGGTTGAGATAGGCGAGACGGCCCACGGCGGGCGCATAGGGAAAGAACCCATAGCCTCCGGCGTGGAAGCACATGACGTCGGTCACGGTCAGCGGTCCTTTCGCCATCAAACCCATCGTCTCTCCGACGCGGACGTCCTCCCAGTATCGCGGCGTGGCGCCCCTGACCTCTTCGGCGGCGTAGATCTCGTCGATCTTCGCGATCTCCTCGTCGGTGTACGTCGCCGGCTTGATTTCGGCGTATTTGCCCTTCTTCCGGGCCGTGCCGCGCTCGGTGAGGACCATGAGGACGCGATAGACGGCCACGACCTCCGCCCGCTGGTTGATGTTCACATGCCGGTTCACGCGGATTACCGAGCGGCCGGCGAACTCCGACTGCTTCACCTCCAAGGTGTCGTGGCCGGAGAAGCTGTAGATAGTATCCGCCGGGTAGATCGGACGGTGCCACGTCCACTCGGAGCCGGAGACAAATACGTGAACGCCCTTGAACAGGCTCTTGGTGCGCGCCTTGATGTCCTCCGGCATGGGATCGCCGAGCATCGGCTTGTTGATGATCCCGGCCATCATCCCGGGCGCGATCACGTCGCCCCAGCGGGTTCTGCGGGCGTAGTGCGGATCGCAATGAAGCGGGTTGTCGTTGCCGGCGCCGACGGTGAAATTGCGGATCGAATCGTAGGTCGCCGTTTGAACGTATTCGCGGTGTTTGTTGGCGACATCGACGCCGATCAGCAGCCGCGCGCGGTCAATATCGTTGTCGGTAATGGTGTATTCGGTCGCCTGTTTCCACTCGTCACTTTCAAGAATCTCAGTCATTTGCCATCCGGGCCGTGGAATGAGCCGGCCCCTCCCTTGGACGCCCCACCGGGCGCGAAAAAACATTCGAGAAACGGGGTATCTGAAACGCCGTTTCAGCGCATGATGCATGCGGACTGCGGCGCGTCAACATCATTGAGCCCAGGGACTGCGAGAGCCGCTCAAGCCATGCAATCCTCGAAACATCGATTCGAAGCCGAATGAACACAGCCCCCCAGCCTCCGCCCGACATCGAACAGCGGCTTCTGCCGGTGGTGGAGGAGTTGCTGTTCCAGCACGGCTTCAATGGCCTCAACATTCGCGAGGTGTCGCGGTCGGTCGAGATGGGACCGGCTACAATCTATAAGTATTTCGGATCCAAGGAAGGTCTCGCGCTACGCGTCCTGCAGGACCAGGACCAGCAGATCGCCATCGCGATAGCGCCACACATCCCGGCGTCTGCGTCGGCCTATGCGAAGTGGAAGGCGTTCTATCGAGCTCTACTGTCCTTCTACGACCAGAATCCTAAGATCGCGGTGATCCAGAACATCGCCATGCCGACGCACACCTGGTTCCTCCCGGAGGAAAAGTGGCCTGTCGCGGCGGTCTCGCGCATCATCCGCCGCTTGATCGAAGAGGGCCGCGCGACGGCGGAACTGGATCCCGCCGTGACCGACAACCAGATCATGGCCGCTCACTACATGCACTTCGTCCGCGAAGTTCGGTTATGGCGCTCGCGCGATATGGGCTGGCGGCTGGCCGACCGCGTGGAGACATTCTTCCCGGTTGTCTGGAAGACGATTTCCGCGCCTGGGGCTCCCAGCAATCCACCTTGACCGTCTCGCACCCTGACGTTGTCAATCCAGTCGGCTTGCCGCCGCGGGGTTTCCGCCTGCAAAGCGGCGCAGGCCCGGGTAAAGTCCGGGGTCGCGTCGCTTCACTGGAGGACTAATGCCGGCTGGCCAGAACCAAAAAGTCGCCCTGGTGACGGGCGTGACCGGCCAGGACGGCTCGTATCTGTCCGAACTGCTGCTCGCCAAGGGCTACACGGTTCACGGCGTCAAGCGGCGCTCGTCGTCGTTCAACACCGGCCGGTTGGAGAATATCTACCAGGACCCGCACGTCCCAAACTCGCGCTTCCACTTGCACTTCGGCGACATGACCGACGGCGCCAACCTGACGCGGCTGGTGCAGGATGTGCAGCCGGAGGAGATTTACAACCTCGCCGCCCAGTCGCACGTGCAGGTCAGCTTCGAGACGCCGGAATACACCGCCAACGCCGACGCGCTGGGCGCGCTGCGGCTGCTGGAGGCGATCCGGGTGCTGAAGCTGGAAGGCCGGACCCGCCTCTACCAGGCGTCCACCTCCGAGCTGTTCGGCAAGGCCCAGGCCTTCCCGCAGAACGAGACGACGCCGTTCTATCCGCGCAGTCCCTACGGCGTCGCCAAGCTCTTCGCCTACTGGGCGGTGGTCAACTATCGCGAGGCCTACGGGCTGCACGCCTCGAACGGCATCCTGTTCAATCACGAGAGCCCCCGGCGCGGCGAGACCTTCGTGACCCGCAAGATCACCCGCGCCGTCGCCGCCATTCACCTCGGCCGGCAGGAGAAGCTCTACCTCGGCAATCTGGACGCGCGGCGCGACTGGGGCCACGCCCGCGAATATGTGCAGGGCATGTGGATGATGCTGCAGCAGCCGGCGCCGGGCGACTATGTGCTGGCCACGGGCGAGACCGCCTCGGTGCGCGAGTTCGTGACCCGGGCGTTCGAAGAGGTGGGGACCCGGATCGACTGGCGCGGCGAAGGCGTCGGCGAGCAGGGCGTCTGCTCCACAAGCGGCAAGGTTCTGGTCGAGGTCGACCCGCGCTATTTCCGGCCGGCCGAGGTGGACCTGCTGGTCGGCGACGCGTCGAAGGCGCGCGAGATCCTGGGCTGGGCGCCCGAGACGCCGTGGCCCGCGCTCTGCGCCGAGATGGTGCGGGCCGACATCGCGGCGCTGGAGGCGAACGGGGGCGCAAATGGCGGGCGCGGCTGACGTCTCGCTCACCGGGCGGCGCGTCTGGGTCCCCGGTCACCGGGGGATGGTCGGATCGGCGATCGTGCGGCGGCTGCGGTGGGAAGGCTGCAAGCTGCTGACGGCGGAGCGGGACGCCGTCGACCTGCGGCGCCAGGCCGAGACGGAAGACTGGATGGCGGCCAATCGGCCGGAGCTCATCTTCCTCGCCGCCGGCAAGGTCGGCGGCATCCTCGCCAACGACAGCTATCCTGCCGAGTTCCTCTACGACAACCTGATGATCGCCGCGCACATCATCGAGACGGCGCACCGCCTGAAGACCCGCAAGCTGCTCTATCTCGGGTCCAGCTGCATCTATCCGCGGGCCGCGGAGCAGCCGATCGACGAAGATGCGCTGCTGACCGGTCCGCTGGAGCCGACCAACGAGTGGTATGCGATCGCCAAGATCGCCGGCATCAAGCTGTGCCAGTCCTACCGGCGCGAATACGGCGACGACTTCATCGCGGCGATGCCGAGCCACGTGATGCCGGCGCTGATCCGCAAGACCCACGAGGCCAAGCTGCGCGGCGACAAGCAGGTGGTCATCTGGGGCACGGGCGCCGCGCGGCGGGAGTTCCTGCACGTCGACGACTGCGCCGACGCGCTGGTGCATCTGATGAAGCGCTATTCCGCGAGCCGCCACGTCAACGTCGGCTTCGGCCAGGACGGCACGATCCTCGAGATCGTGCGCACCGTCTGCGAGGTGGTCGGCTTCCAGGGCGAGATCGTCCACGACCTGGGCAAGCCGGACGGCACGCCGCGCAAGCTGATGAGCTCGGCGCGGCTGCGGGCGTCGGGCTGGGCGCCCAGCATCTCGCTGCGCGACGGGCTGGAAGCCACCTACGCCTGGTATCTCGACAACGTCGCTACGACGCGCGCCTGAGCGCCGGCCGCGAGACGGCGGCGCGCGCGGCCAGGGCCAGGTCGACGAAGGCCGGTCCGATCAGCCGCCAGGGCTCCAGCGTGTAGCGGCCGATCAGCCGCGGGTTGGTCGCGAGGCGGAACAGCCATTCGATCCCGAGCGGGCCCATCCAGCGCGGCGCCGGCGTCTGCGCCCCCGCCTCATAGTCGAACGCGCCACCGACGGTGAACATCACGCAGGGCGGCAACGCCTCGAAGTTGCGCCAGACCCAGGCTTCCTGCCGCGGCATGCCCATGCCGACCAGCAGGATGTCGGGCGCGAAGGCCGCGACGCGATCGACGACGGCCTGATTCTCCGCTGCGCCGGCCCTGGCGTCGAAGTAGCCATGATGCGCCCCAATCTGCGCCTTGGGCCACTCGCCGCGCAGCCGCTCGATCGCGCGGTCGGCCACGCCGGGCTCGCCGCCGACGAAGAAGACGCGCAGCCCGTCGCGCACCGCCCAATCCCAGAAGTCGTTCCGCCAATCCAGATAGGTGCAGCGATGGAACCGGCGGCTGGAGCGGCCGACCAGGCGCGCCCACAGGATCAGCGGGACCGAGTCGACCTCGATCAGGTCGCACAGGTCGTAGAAGGCGCGGATCTCCGGATCGCGGCGCATCAGATAGAGGCTGTGCAGATTGTGGTTGCCGACGATCGCCTTGCGGCGCGCCTTGATCTGGGCGGCGGTGAAGTGGAACACTTCCTCGGGCTTCACCAGGTCCATCAGCCCGCCCAGCACGCGCACCCGCTCCTCGGCGCGGCGGGCGAGCCGAAACGGGCGCCGCTCGGCCGTCGGCTCGGAAATCGGGCGTTGCTGAGCCAGCATGTGACAGTGCTCCGGCCGTGACTGGCCCACCGTCACTCTGAGGCAACAAACATACCAACTGCTGACGGCGCGGCCGGCTTGCGCGCTGGCTCAGAACTTCACCGAGCCCAGGGTTTCCGGCTGCCGGAAATGGCTCATCCGGAGATATTGCGAGAGGATGTGCATCAGCGACTGGTGTGCGTCCTCGACCACGCCGTAGTTCTCGGCCTGGACGTGCAGGACGACATCGGCCGCCGCCGCCGCCTGCCCGCCGGAGAAGCCGGTCATGGCGACGCTGGCGACGCCCGAGTGTCGGGCGGCGCTCAGCGCGCGCAGGATGTTGGGCGACGCGCCTGACGAGCTGATGGCGATCAGCACGTCGCCCGGACGCGCCAGCGATTCCAGCTGATAGGCGAACACCTCGTCCGGCCCGATGTCGTTGGCGATGGCGGTGATCAGCTCGACGGCGCTGGAGAGGCTGTGCACCCGCGGCGCGATCGAGCTGCCGGTGCGGGCGCCCTTGAAGCAGTCGCAGACCATGTGGTTGGCGATCGCGGCCGAGCCGCCGTTGCCGCAGGTGAAGATGGCGCCGCCGCCCCGCACCCGCTCGGCCAAGAGCTCGCCCGCGGCGCTGACGGCGTCCAGGTCGACGGTGCTCAGCGCCGCCGCGACGGCGCCGACATAGTCCGCCGCGAAGGCGCCGGCGCTCGGATAGCGGCGATCCGGAAAATAGCTCATCGGCGCCCCGCCCCGCTTGTCGCGAGCAACGGCGCGACGTCCGGGCGAACGCTATCATGAATTGTGCGGCGGGGCCTATTCCTGGACGAAAACGATCGCGCTGCCTTGGGCCGCGAACTTGAACGGTGTCTCGCGCAGCGCGCCAAGCGCCATGCGGACGGCGGCGTGACGCTCGGGCGGGGCGATGAAAATCAGGAACCCGCCGCCGCCGGCGCCGAGCAGCTTGCCGCCGACCGCGCCCGCCGCCAGCGCCGCGTCATAGGCCGCGTCGATGGTCTCGTTGCTGATCCCCGCCACCAGCGACCGCTTCAGCCGCCAGGCCCGGTCGAGCATTAGACCCAGCGCATCGACGTCGCCGACGCCCAGCGCGCCCGCCGCCTCCAGCGCCAGGCCGGAGAGTTCGCCGGTGGCGTCGGCGGCGGCGCCGGGTCTGGCGATGTCGGCGGAAAGCGCGCCCAGCAGCGGCCCGGCCAGGCGGGTGACGCCGGTGTAGAAGAACAGCAGTCGCCGCTGCAACTCCGCGATCGCGTCCGCCGGGCACGCCGCCTTGGTCACCTCGACGCGGTCGTCGGGATGGAAGCGGATCAGGTTGAAGCCGCCGAAGGCCGCCGCGTACTGGTCCTGCCGGCCGATCGGCTCGCCGCAGCGATCGATCTCGATGGCGCAGCTTTCCTCCGCCAGTTGCCGCGCCGACGCGCGGCGGCCCAGATAGGCGTGGAGCGCATTGAGCAGGCCGACGGTGAAGGAGCTGGAGGAGCCGAGGCCGGTCCCGCGCGCCGGGATGTCGGCCACGGAGGTGATCTCGACGCCGCCGTCGATGCCCAAGAGGCCCAGCGCCTCGCGCACCAGCGGGTGCTCCACGTCGGCGGCGCGGGCGACCTCCTCGGTGCGCGAATAGCTGACCCGCACCGCATCGTCGAACTTGCGGCTGACGGTGATGTAGACCGACTTGTCGATCGTCGTGGAGAGCACCGCGCCGCCGTGCTGGCGGTAATAGGCCGGAAGGTCCGAGCCGCCGCCGAAGAAGCTGACCCGGAGCGGGGTGCGCGAGATGATCATGGAACGGACGCCGCGATGATCTCGGCGGCCGCAGCCAGGTCCGCCGCGATGTGATCGGGCCGCACGTCGTAGGCGCCGTCGTTCCCCGCGTGGCCGGTGCGGACCAGGATCGAGCGCAGGCCAGCGCGGCGCGCCATCTCGATGTCGCGGGTGTGGTCGCCGATCATCCAGGAGGCGGCCGGATCGATATTGAGGTCGCGGTAGGCCCGCTCGACGAGGCCGGTGGCGGGCTTGCGGCAGTCGCAGGCGATCTTCAGCTCGCGCCGCTCGCCGGGAAAGCCGGCGTCCGGGTGATGCGGGCAGAGATAGACGGCGTCGAGATAGGCGCCTTGCTTGCCCAGCTGCCATTCCAGGTGGCGATGGATGAGCGCGACGTCGGCTTCGCTGGCCTCGCCGCGGGCGATCACCGCCTGGTTGGTGACGACGACCAGCAGGAACCCGGCCTCGCGCAGCCGCCGCAGCGCCGGCCCGACGCCGCCGATCAGCTCGAACTCGTCCGACCTCCGGATGTAGCTGCGCTCGACGTTGAGCGTGCCGTCGCGATCGAGGAACACGGCCGCGCGGCGCGCGCCGTCGGCCGGCAGCCGTATCCGACCGGCCGTCCAGTCGCGCTCGACGCTCTGCAGCCGCTCCAGCGATCCCATGTCCTTGATGTAGTCGGCCGTGCGCCAGGCCATGACCCGGTCGCCGCGCGCCACGAGGGGGGCGAGGATATCGCGGGTGAAGCCGACCCTGCCGGGCCGGGCGAGCGGCCGCAGGGCGTCGCGGCGCACGGCGTAGAGGGCGGCGTTGACCAGGTTGGCGAAGTCCTTGCCCTCGGGATGCGGATAGGGCCGGATCGCCGTCACCCGATCGTCTTCGCCTACCTCGAGCAGGTCGGAGTCGAGCGGATGGTCGTTGGGGTGCGCCGCGGTGGTGAAATCGGCGCCGCGTTCGAGATGGAAGGCGCCCATCCGGCCGAGATCGACGGCGGCCATCACGTCGCCATAGAGGACGAAGAACTGCTCGGGCAGCGCGTCCAGCGCCGCCATCAGCGCGCCGGCGTCACCGAGCGGCGCGTCCTCGATAAACACCCGCGCCTTGACGCCGAAGCGCGCGCCGTCGCCGACGAAGGCGGCGATCTGGTCGCCGAGATGGCCGGCGAAGAGGCTCACTTGCTCGACGCCGAACCGCGCCGCCAGCTCGAGCTGATGCTGCAGCACCGGCTTGCCGCCGATCGGGATCAGCGCCTTGGGTGCGCCCGCCCACGCCGCGCCCATCCGCGTCCCCTGGCCGCCGGCGACGATCGCCAGGTGGCGGATGCGGCCGGCGGGGCTCAGCGGACCAACTCCGCGGCCAACTCGTCCGCGGCGCGAAGCACGGCGTCGTCGGAACTCAGCGTCGGCCGCCAGCCCAGCCGCGCCAGCCGTTCCGTCGAGACCGAGAAGCGCGGCACGTCGCCAACCCAGCCGCGGTCGCCGCCCGCGTAGGCGATCGGCACACCCGGCGCCAGGCGCGCCAGCATCGCCTCGGCCACGAAGCTGACCGGCGTGCCGTCGCCCTCGGGACCGATGTTGTAGAGGTTGCGGCGCTCGGCGGCGTTGGCGACGATGAACCGCATCGCCTGGACGAGTTCGGCGACGTGCAGATAGGGCTTGGTCTGGGTCCCGTCGCCCAGCACCCGCAGCGCGGCCGGCCGGCCGGCGAGCCGCTCCGCGAAGTCGTGCATTGCGCCGTGGGTGACCCGCGGTCCGATCACGTTGGGAAGCCGGAACAGCCAGACCCGAGCGAGCCGCGACTCGGCCGCGGCGCTGAGCCAGGCCTCGCTGGAAAGCTTGGCCGCGCCGTAGCTGGAGATCGGCAGCAAGGGCCCCACGTCTTCGCTCAGCCGGCGATCCGTCTCACCATAGACGGCCAAGGTCGAGGTGAAGGCCACCGCCGGCGCGCCGATCGCCTTGGCGGCCTCGATCGTCGCGAAGGTGGTCCCAAGGGTGCGGGCGAGATCGATGGTTGGATCAGCCACGCCGGCGGCGATGTCGCTGCTCGCGGCCAGGTGCCAGATCACGTCGGGCGGCCGGCCGCCGGCGAGGGCCTCGAACGCGGCCACGGCGCGCGCGGTCTCGCTAATGTCGGCCTCGACGAAGCGGAACCGCTCGCTCGCCCGCGCCGCCGCGAGATGCCCGGGCTTGCCGAGCGAGAAGTCATCGACGCCGGCGACCTCGTCGCCGTCCGCCAGCAGCGCGTCCGCCAGATGGCTGCCGATGAAACCGGCGACTCCGGTGATCAGGTGGCGCATGGCGGCGCCATCACTCTGCCGCCGGGGAGAGCAGGTGGTCGCGGTAGGCGTCGCGGAGCACCTTCTTGTCGACCTTGCCGGTGGCGGTGAGCGGAACGGGGGCGAAGATCACGTCGTCGGGCAGCCACCATTTGGCGATGCGTGGCGTCAGGTGCTTCATCACCGCCTCACGGGTCACGACCGCGCCCTCGTGCGCCTCGATCACCAGCAACGGCCGCTCGTCCCACTTCGGGTGCGGCACCCCGACCACGGCGGCGACCTTCACCCCCGGGCAGCCGACGGCGACGTTCTCCAGGTCGATGGAGCTGATCCATTCGCCGCCGGACTTGATCACGTCCTTGGCCCGATCGGTGATGCGCATGAAGCCGTCGGCGTCGAGGGTGGCGATGTCGCCGGTGTCGAACCAGTCGTCCGCGCCGGTGGCGTCGGCGTCCTGGCGGTAGTAGCGGCGCACCACCCAGGGCCCGCGCAC
>Ga0302324_100025047_pt1 | contig 11465 bp, 9 predicted proteins | sample Palsa_T0_1_FD_201949 | JGI IMG/M metagenome (GOLD analysis project Ga0302324, IMG submission 201949) | Peat permafrost microbial communities from Stordalen Mire near Abisko, Sweden - Palsa_T0_1 | ecosystem: Environmental > Terrestrial > Soil > Palsa > Peat permafrost | place: Sweden: Abisko... | reverse complement strand
TGCTTAGTCATCTCGGGCCGCTCGTCGTGCGCTCTGGGCAATACACCGGGCGTTTGCCGCACGGATGCATATGACAAGAAGGCGCGGGAACTGGCTGGAATGTTCGAGCGCAATTTCACGGAGAACTCTAGCGATGCTCCTATTGAGGTACGTGAAGCCGGGCCGGGCCGTGTCCCAAATTCTGGAGTGCAGGCGGTGCGTACCGCCGCTCCCGTGCTGGAGCCCGGATCCACTAAAAATTGAATTGCGCAAGCCATCACAAACCCGAGCAACCGGAACATGAATAGAAAAATAACCGCCGTTCAGGCACAGGAAATCCTCGATTCTCGCGGCAACCCAACCGTGATCGTTGGAAATGCTAGCACCACAGGAACCGGGCCTGGCCTTACTGGGTTGGCGGCGACAGGCGAACAGTCATACACAAACGCAACGGTAACCCGTTCAACACAGTATGCCGGGAAACAATCGATTTGAGCGATGTTGATTGAGCGAAGCTGGACTAGCAACGCTGAGGTGACCCTGATGCTTACTGAACAAGTTAAAGACGACCTCCGAAAGGCGGCCTGGACACGGAAAAAACCGGCAATTCCTTTCACTGGATTGCTCGGCAGAACAATGGAATCACGTCTCCATTACCAGCCACGTCTCAAAGTTTTGAATGGCTTCGCGCTCCTGCACTCGATGAGGGCGGTTCGGTGGCAAGACTGGAAGCAGTCCTCCAATTGTCGTGGCGGAAGCGGTTCTTGATGTCTTATGGGCCGAGAAGCCTCCGGCTCGCAGGCTGGTCGGAAAAGACGCTCTTTTCCTTAAATTCATTGCCCGGGCAATCCAAGATTAGATTACGCGTCAGAATCTTGCCCAACGGGATGTTGTGCCGAGTCACGAATTTTTCTCTTTCTCCTCACAATGCCCCGCCAAGCCGGGCGGCAGCGGCCAACTGTGTCCTTGCCCTAGCAACCCTGGACGTTCTCCGGCCCCCATGTGCCGGCGGCGTATTTGGGAAAATCAGTCGGGGCGATTGGCCGTGCTTTCAAAGCGCCCGTGGATGCTTTCCCGCTCGCCAGTGCGCTTCAATCTGTTCGAGGGTTTTGCCCCTGGTTTCCGGCACCAGGAAAAATGCGAAGAGCCATGCCCCGATACTAACGACCCCATACAACCAGAACGTGGGAGCTTTACCCAGAACGTGCGTGAGCGTCAAAAAAGACAAGGCTACGATCAAGTTGGCGCCCCAATTGGCGATCGTCCCGACGCTCATGGCCCGGCCGCGGATGCCCAACGGGTAAATCTCCGAAAGGATCAGCCAAAAGACGGGGCCCAGTCCTACGGCGAATGAACCGACGTAGACCATCAGGCTGGTCACCGCGATCCATCCCAGGCTGCCGGACAATTGCGAAAGCGAAAAAGCCAATCCCAACACGAACAGACTCAGGGCCATTCCCGCCAGGCTGACCAACAAAAGCGGCCGCCGCCCGACCCGGTCAATCAGTTGCATCGCCACCACGGTTAAAACGACGTTGACGACCCCGACTCCGACGCTGGCCAGGATCGCCCCCGATGCGGAGGATAACCCGGCAAACTTGAAAATAGTCGGGGCGTAATAGATGACTGTGTTGATGCCGGTTATTTGCTGCGCGACGGCCAGTCCAATGCCTACAATCATAGCTGGTCGCAACAGCGGGCTGAGCAGTTCGGACCAGTGCCCCTTCTGCTGCGCCACGCTGTGCTGAATCTCGCCAAGCTCGCCCTCCACTTTCTCCGGGGCTCGAATCCGCTTCAGCACTGCCCGGGCTTGTTCCGGGTGTCCGCGAGCAGCCAGCCATCGAGGGCTGTTAGGAATGAACATCAGACCGATTCCAAACGCGGCCGCCGGTATCACCGCCATCGCGAACATCCAACGCCACGCCCCTGACCCGGCAAAGGCGTAGTCAATTAGATAGGAGATGACAATACCGCTGGTGAGGGCGACTTGGTTGATCGAAACAAGCTTTCCACGGATATCAACCGGAGCGATCTCGGAAATGTAAAGGGGCGCGACAAACGAAGCGATGCCGATGGCAGCGCCGGCAACGATGCGGGCGGCAATTAGCCATGCCGTGCCCGGCGCCAGAGCCGCACCGACGGCGCCCAAGCCGAAAACAACCGCCGTGATAATCAACAATCTCCGACGCCCAAGGCGGTCGGCCAAGATTCCTCCGATTACTGCCCCGACGAGCGATCCCAGCAAGACTGAACTGACGACGATCTCCTCGAGGCCGGGAGAAAGAGATAAATCTTTCTTGATGAAGAGGATGGCGCCAGAGATGACACCGATGTCGTAGCCGAAAAGCATGCCGCCCAGCGCCGAGATAGCGGTGGCGAGATAAACGAAGTGCTTACCATCCGTATTGGCTTTATTCTCCATCAGTCTCACTCCTCCCAGCAGAGGCAGACCCATCCCGTCGTAAAGAGCCGACGTGAATGGTGAAGTCCTCACCTTCCCAATGACCGGCGTCCGGCCAGAAGAAGGTGAATTTTACCCGCCTTCCTTCAGGAAGCGCTTTGGTCGATAGATCGGCGATGTGGATTCCCAGTCCCGCATCGTGTGTCGTCGCATCCTCGACTGTGTTCCAATCATCGGCGCTCCAGTGAATGACGCCGGGCGCCAGCGTCTCGATGCGCAGTAATTTCCCGGGAGGCATCGAGCGAATCTTGTGGTTAAACCGCCACACCATGCGTGGGGACACGGTTTTTTCCGTCAAGTACCGTTTCACGGTTTGTGGCGGCAGGTCGAACACCCGTCCGTCGAGCAGTGAGCGCCGCAGCTTGAGGTACTCGGCGTGCGCCCATACCAGCGGCATGGCCGAACCGGAGGGCCGTCCTAAATGAAGGCCACGTTCCGGGACGTCCGGTGAGTCCCAGACTTGCTCCGAAATCAGGCCGCCTTCGTTGGCAAACGATTCCAACGCGGCCAGGAGTCGCTTAGCGATTTCGAGTCGGCCTGCCGCCAGTTCGTAGTGGGCGCGTTCGCCGGTGAGCAGCGGCCACCCACGGCCAATCCCGGTTCCGTCAAAAGGCGCACCATCCTCATGTTCGCCGTAGCCATCGTCGTTGTAGCGATGCCAGGTTAGGCCAGACGGCGTCTCCACCTTGAGCAATGCGTCAATGACTTTTGCCGTGTCGCGAATCCGCGCGTCGTCAGCAGCGCGCAGTCCAAAACGCACCAGGGCCAAGGCGTCGGGACTCACCAGATGACTGGCGAGGCGGGTATCCTCGGCGGCCAGAACGTTCTTTACATGCACAGTCTTCTGGAAACGCGACACGACTTCCCCTGTCTCGATGCGGACGTAATACCCTTTGACGTTAAACTTCCGGCACCAGTCCGTGCCGGACGCGTAGATCCAGCGTTCGATGGAGGTGTTCCAAACATCGGCGATCTCGCGGAGGTAGGTTGCGATGGACGCTTCGTGATTCAAATCGGCCAGATCGGCCGCCGCCAGGAGTGCAGCGATTTGGGCCGCAACTGTGAACGGCGAATAGCCGGGATCTTCCTCCCATCGATCCTGCGGACTCACCGGACCGTTGCGGACCAAGTAGCCCGCAGCTCGCCGCACCATCGGCCAAAACCCCTCTACGTCGCCCTCGGCCAATGCCTTTTCGCGTTCGGCCTGGTCCACCAGGAGAATCGGCAAAGCCGTCTCGTCCATTTGGATCCCGGTCCAATACGGTGAGCCATCCAACCACATGTTCTGCGACCAATGCCCATCCGACTGCTGAGTTGCCTGCAAATAGGAGAGCACGCGGCGGACGTCCTCATGCGCGCCGGCAGCGAGTAAGGCGCCTGCGGTTTCCACCATGTCGCGCGACCAGACGAGATGGTAGCCGCCCAGATCATTGTCCCCTTTACTGAATCCCCAAGGAATGGAAAGGCTGGCGATGAGTCCACCGGGTGCTGTCTTGGACTCGTGGGTGCGCAGAACAGCGAGGCTGATCAGAGAAAGATCCCCCGGGCCGAGTGCGCTCTGCTCGAGCGAGGCGTGCGTCTTCATCCATTCCTGCCAGCCGGCGATATAATCATGCTTTGCCTTGTCAAAACCTTCTCGAAGGCTGGCGATCGCGTTCCGGGCCGCTTCTTCAGGGTTGTTTCCAAAACCAAGCGCCAGCACGAAGTTTCCCTCCGACTTCGAAAGATCGATCTCGGCAGTCAGGGCAATATTGCCGTTCTCGGCGCGCGTGTATTGCCAGGTCATTTGTTTATGCGCCTTCAGGTCCTGCCAGCCGTCAGACGAACCGACGTAGCCGACAGACCGCTTCAACCACGGAGCAGAGCATGCCAGCGCCAATGCATTGCCTCCCCGCCGGGCAAAGAGGAGCGGCGTACCCTCAAACCCGTCCACCCAGGCGGTATTCTCTCTTCCTTGATTCCCAAGGTGCGGCGCGAGCAGGACATGGAGGTGATAACTGGAGAGTGCGCCCTGCTGCGGAATAAAATGGACCTGTTGTAAGACCGTGTCTCGCTGCGGGTCGGTCACAATTTGCTTCTCGATGCGGTAACGGCCATCTCGGGAGGTATTGACCAGCCGAAACGCCGGCACACCGTTGGCCAGCCAATGAACTTCGGACTCGGCGTCGAGTTGCTCCTCAGAGAAGAAATCCGTTCCGTCCGTGACAAGCAACCCCATGTCGCGGACACAGGCCTGGTCAATGCGCGGATAATAGATCTCGTTGAAGATTCCGTGGCTGAGAGTGAACCAGACGCGACTCTTGTTGCTGAGGGCTGTGCCAACCCCGGTTTTCGCGCTGGAAGTCCAGCGTGGCTCAATGCCAGGAGATCCAGGCGCTTGATGATTGGATGCTAGCATAATGTTTTCGTTGTTGGTTCTCTGCGCCCTTCTACACTTTTGCTTCCGGAGAGTCGGCGACTCCTCCCGGTGGCAGAATTTCCGGGAGGTCAAGCCGCGCCACACCGATCCGGCTGTCTGCCATCCCGTAATAAACGTCAAAGCGGTCTGGCATGCCGAGGTCGTTGCGACGGTCGATGCCGGTTGGGAACACGACGTCAGCGATCGTTCCACGAAGTTCGTCGGGCGATTCCGGCGTAAGCACCGGTTCCGCCGATCGATAGCGGATCACCCGCGGATGCTCCTTCGAGAGCACCATCACCCCGGCCGAGTAGCGTAGCTGGCGTCCTCCGTTGCCCGGTTCCGCGATTTTGCTCACGCCGTGATAAAGGATCAGCCAGCCGTGCCGGGTGAGGATGGGCGGAGTCCCGCCACCGATTTTGAGCCGCTCCCATGCCGAGACCGGAGTCGCCAAGCGGTGATGAGAGTTAAACAAGCCGACCTGATTCGGTTTGAGACCCTCCAAGGCCATCGGGCAATAGGAGATCCAGATACTTTCATGAGCGAGATCCACCATCCGGGATTCGGCTTGTCTGGCAGTTTCCTCGGGGCGGGTGCCAGGGAAAAGCGGCCGGTGAATGAGGGCGAGTTGCATTTTTCCCGCATGGTTGGGAATGGCGACCGGGAAGAGACTGGCGTCCTTGTTATCCACATGGACAAAATCGATGCCGTCATACGGTTCGAAGGTCACCAGCCCCAGCCGTTTCCAGTGAAACAAATCCTCCGATACCGCCAAGGCGATCCGTGGGCCGATCGGAGAAAGGGCCGCGTAAGTCATCACATAGCGTTGGAACCTTTCCACGAAGGTGACACGCGGATCCTCGCAACCGCCGCCGCCGTCCGGCCGCAGTTCGTAATCCGCTTCCGGCTCGAGCGCAATGCCGAGTCGTTCGACTCCGCAGGGATCCCCCGTCTGGTTGAATTTGACCCGAGCGATGCCGATGCGCGAATAGTTCCCTTTCGCGACGAGCCGTGGAAATAGGTAAAGATGGCCGTCCGGGCCGCGAACCGCAGCGGGGTTCAGGGTGCCTTCGACTTCGTGCGGATTACCCGGTTCGGGCTCCATGATCAGCCCCAGGCGCCGCAGCTTAAGTCCAATCATAAAAAAAACACCCTCACGCGGCCACGCTCACTCCAACGCCATCTAAACAAGCGATGATTGCTTCGGTGACCCGCTTAGTCTCATTAGGACCTCGAACCGGTATACTCGCCACACCTGCTTCTTCGGCCGGATAGTCGTTCCCTCCCACGAACAAGGCGTCGCCAACAAAAATCATCTCCTTGATGGAAATGCCGAGGAGGTCTCTCAGCTTTCTGATCCCGTAGGCTTTATCAATGCCGGGTTTGGTGACATCAATCGAAGTCGAACCGCCCATGCGGACAGAAAACTCGGGAATAAAAGTATCAAGGATTGCTTTGATCTTTTTCCGCTTGGTGTAATCGGGATCCCATTTGTCCTTTTCTTCCAAGGGCGCCTGCTGACCCAAAGCGGAGAATGTGATCTGGCTTCCCCGGTCTTCGATTTCCTTTCCCCAGATCTTTTCGACCTTGAAGCCCGCGGCGGAGAGCGCCTTGGTCAGAGAACTAACAATTTTATCTTTTTCAGCCGGCGTGAAATCCTCTTCATAGATCTTTTTCCATTCTCCTGCGTATTGGTAGAACTTTGTTCCACAGGTTGGAAGAAGGGAAAGATTCACCAGGCGTTTGTCATGGGGAAGATTGGAGAGCAGTTGCTTTTCAAACTGCGGCCAACCGCCTCCGGAAATCACGGCCACCTTGACGATGCCGAGAAGGTCATGGAGCAGTGCCGACATTTCGTTATCGAGCGACGATTTACTTTCGGCAAGTGTACCGTCCAGATCATAAACAATGAGCTTTTTCACTATCTTTCCATTTCTGGTTTCTGACGATCCAATGAGAGTTTTCGGCCCGAGTCACCCCGCCATTGCCCAGTGGTCGCCTATTCCGGGAGCGCAATCTCCAATATGCTCAATGGACGGACTGGCCGAATAGCACACGCTCCGACCACCGCCGGCAAAAGCCAGACGTCACCCTTTCCGATGGGGTAAGCGACGCCGTCGTGCTCGACCTGCCCCGCACCCTCGATGCAAATAAGAACGCGCGGCAAACCCACGGCACCGACCGTAAATGGTGATTCTCCGCACCAACGCCACAACCTAAATTGCTGACATTGAAAGAGTCTCTGACGTGCCGCCGGCGTCGTGGCCTCGACCACGGGTGTCACCGGACCGATCTCACCTTGCGCAAAATCAATGCAGGCCAGCGCCTGATCGACTTGGAGTGCCCGTGGCTGCTTAGTCTTGGCGTCCACATGATTCCAGTCATAGAGGCGAAACGTCACGTCGCTGTTCTCTTGAACCTCGAACACCACGATGTCACCGCCCAAAGAGTGAACTGTCCCAGCCGGGAGGAAGACGGCGTCGCCGGGCTTCGGCGTGAAGCAGACGAGGTCGTCCGCCACCGACCCGTTCGTGAGCGCACGTCGCAGATCGGCTGAATTGGTACCGGATTTGAGGCCCGCATAGATGCGGCTTTCTTTGCCTGCCTCTAACACGACCCAGGCTTCGGTCTTCCCAGTTTCGCCCGGCGGAATCAGGTCCTGATGCGCATCCGAAGGATGGACCTGGACCGAGAGCATTTCCCGCGCGTCGAGGAACTTCAGCAGCAATGGGAATCGACGAAAACGTCCGGCCAGTTTGCCCAGCAATTGCTCCGGAGACTGCTCCAGCAATTCACCGATGGTGCGCCCTTGGAGCGGTCCATTGGCCACGCGGCTCTGGTGGTCTTGGCGGTCGCTGAGCACCCACGCTTCGCCAAAAGGGCCGTCGCCCGGTAACGGCACGCTGAGCAGATCGGCCAGACGCCGGCCGCCCCAGAGTCGATACTGATAGATTGGTTCGAATCGCAGGGGATACAGGCGTGTTTGAATCATGCTAAGTTTCTTGAATCTCCCCCGTCGCCGACCAGTTCTTGGAGGTGACATACTTTGTCACCGCCGGTGAATACCGACGGCGCGCGACCATTGCTCCGCTCCGGCATCGCCGCCCGATCTTCATTGACAAGGATCTATGCTTTTTCGCTTTTAACGGGATCGCCCAAATCAGTGAACTTCACTAATACATTTTCCGAAGCGTTCCTGATGCTTTTGCGTATGACAGATGGTGCGAACCGAACCGCTTTGATGATTCTCTCAACAGCCCCGACGCGTCGGTTGTTTTGGTTTTGGTCCCAGTGTACCGTCTCCTGAGAAAAACAGCCAACTGACCTGCGGCGAAACGCAAGGGATTTAGGAGACGGTGCCCTAGGTTCGAATCTCTTAATGTCTGGCTAAAACATTATGGATGAAGCAACGGATTTTGAAGATAAAGAATCGCTCGGTCATCCGAGGAGCCAGGTTTACGCCACCTTTCACGATGCGGAGACGGCTCGGCGGGCGGCAAAGGAGCTAAATCAGATCGGGATTGAACCGGCGGCCATCGGGCTTCTGGTAGGAAACGAGGACGCCGCAAAACTGGACGCGGCAACCGGTGAATACGGCTTTTTAGCCAAAGTTGAGCGGATGGGTTTGGAGATGGGAGACACAGATACCGATTATCTGGCCTATTATCGTCGCGCGTTACTGGAAGGCTACGCAGTTATTGCCGTCGTTACGCACGACCATGCCTCGCGGACGAAAGTTCGCACCCTGCTCAAAACGTACGGCGCGCACGCCATGACGTATTTTGGTCAATTTGGCACCGAGATTTGGGAAGGGTGAGTCTTGGTTGAGAAGCCAGGAGACAGGAGTCGCAGAAAGGAAAGGCCTTACGGCCGGGAACAAATACTGGCGTGGAATCGACTCCTAGCCTTTCAAATTCTTTTTCGCTTAGTTAGAAGCGGATGAATTGCCATCCATGCTCCGGAGCTGCCTTCCCATTCTGCAACTCCTGACCCTGAAATCTTACTTGAACCGTTCGAGCGGGTGATCGCCGATGCGCAGCGCGTGGCCATCGCGGTCAGCGCTGGGTTGACCGCGCCGGAAACGCGATGCCGATGGAATCAAAATCTGCTGGCCAACTGTCAGGGCCGAGATTAGTGATGCCGGGCAGCGATCACGGAGTTTGCCCGAAGGGCTTAGGTTGACCGCGCTCGCATCCCAAACCCAATCCTCGTTAATCCAGGTCGGACAAAGACGGCGATTTTCCGAACAAGACGTTCCAACAAATTCAGGCAGCAATTTTTGACCGTTGATTATGCGAAAAAACAAGATTCCAAAAACAGATTTACAGGCTTCGATGATCGTCCTCGGAACCGACTACTTCGGCAGTACCGTCAGCCGCCAAGAGTCGATGCAGCTGATGGATTATTACCTTGAGGCAGGCGGCAATGTGCTCGACACAGCTGAGGTATACGCCTCCTTTGTCCCGGGCGGGGAACATCAAAGTGAAACGGTCATCGGAGAGTGGCTACGCGACCGGCAAGTGCGCGATCAAGTCATTCTCTCGACAAAAGGCGCCCATCCAAAGCTGGCTTCCATGGATATCCCTCGTATGTCTAAAGCCGAAATCCAGTCCGACCTCGATTCGAGCCTCAAACGACTAAGAACGGAATACATTGACTTGTACTGGCTGCATCGTGATGCACCGGGCTACCCTGTAGAGGAGATCCTCCAAAATCTGGAATCTTTCCGACGAGCGGGTAAAATTCGATACATCGGCTTTTCCAACTGGACTCAAGCTCGTGCGGAGGAAGCTCGCCGAGCTGCTCAGCACCTAGGCATTCAAGGATTTATTGCGAGTCAAAACATGTGGAGCCTAGCAAAAGCGGATTTGTCGCATTCCGATCCAACCTGGGGTTACATTGATGAATCGTTCGCTCGGTGGCATTTGAAAAATGGCTTAGCTGCTTTTCCCTTTATAAGTCAGGCCGGCGGTTACTTTCGACGGCTCGACCAAGGCAAGCTAGGTCAGCTCTCGGTAGACAACCGCGTGAGACGCATGTTCGACCACCAGGAAAACCATGAACGGTTTCAGAGAATCCGCCGCCTGCAGGAAAAACTGAAGCTTTCAGTATCGCAAATCGTTCTTGGATATCTTACCAACCAGCCATTCCCGGTATTTCCGCTGATTGGTCCCAAGACTCTGCCCGATTTGCGGGAGAGCATAAGCAACGTGGGAGCAACACTGTCTCAAGCGGCGCTTTCCTACCTGGAACACGGCAAATCGTTCACTGAGTGAAACGCTGGATGAAAAAGCGTCCGCGTGGATCGGCTACAAATGGCAGAAAATTATCTTGTGTGTCGGAGAAAATTAAACGATTAAATTTTGCGGAGCTTGTTTCCCCCCCAAAAAGCTGAAGCGGCTCTTCGTGCGTCCATAAAGCGTTCGAGACTCCAACGACTCTGTTTCCGTTTTTCTGATGAAAAAGACTCATTTAAATCCGCTGAAATTGCTCATTCCGATCTTCTGTGCCGCTGTAGCGTTATATTCGCAGGCTCAAGAAACCGATTGGAGCAAGGAACTACAAAAGGCTGACGGCAAGACTTTGCGCGTCATCATGATTCAGGATCCCTGGGTTAAGGGGTTCGACACGATCGACAAGGAATTTCAAAAACTGACCGGCGCCGAGGTCGTCGTCGACTCCTACAGTTACGATGATCTACATCAAAAGGAAGTCTTGATGGGCAACAACAAGAGCGATTCCTATGACGTGGTGGTACTGGATTCGCCCTGGGTCGGAGAGTTCCAACAAGGTGGATACGTCGAAAATCTTAAGCCCTCTCTGGAGAAGGACGCCAAGATTGTGCAATGGGACGATTTTGTGGCCACCTTCCGGCAAGTTGCAGACTGGAAAGGATCTATCATCGGGGTGCCATTTGGTGCTTACTTTGTGCTTTTCAATTATCGCGCGGACCTCTTCAAAGAGGCTGGATTAAGTCCGGCAAAAACGATCGAGGACCTTAAGACAGCCGCCAAAACATTCACCAACAATCCGAAGTTCCCTGGTGGTTACGGCATTGGAATGAATAATCAGCGTGGCTCCGCCGTCGGACAGGCCTATTTCGAATACATCTACAATTTCGGGGGTAAGCCGTTCGCCAGCATGTATCCGGGTTCGGCGGATCCGTATGCCGATATGACTCCCCAGTTCACCTCACCGCAAAGCATCGAAGTGGTGCAGTTCTTCAAGGATTTGCTGCAAAACGAGCCTCCGGGTGCGCTCAATATGGCGTGGGATCAGCGAGCGAATGCTTTCGCCACCGGGCGTCTCTCCATGGCCTGCCTTTGGTCGGTGCGCGAGCCGCTCTTGGAAGATCCGAGTCGGAGTAAAGTGAACGGCAAATTTGGCACCTCGGTCTTTCCAACCAAGGAAGGGACCAAACCAGTCCCTCCGTTGGGTGGATGGGTCATGGGTATCAACACCGCTAGCAAACAGAAGGATCTGGCGTGGGATTACATCAAATGGTTCACGAGTCCGGAAACGCATAAGAAGTTCGTTCTTTTGGGCGGGCCGCCCAGCCGCATTTCCACGATGCAAGATCCGGATGTTTTGAAAAAATCGCCATGGATTCAGACCGTATTCGAAAGT
>Ga0302324_100025045_pt1 | contig 11465 bp, 8 predicted proteins | sample Palsa_T0_1_FD_201949 | JGI IMG/M metagenome (GOLD analysis project Ga0302324, IMG submission 201949) | Peat permafrost microbial communities from Stordalen Mire near Abisko, Sweden - Palsa_T0_1 | ecosystem: Environmental > Terrestrial > Soil > Palsa > Peat permafrost | place: Sweden: Abisko... | reverse complement strand
GAATCCCTATAGCACTCCGGCGGGCAAGCCGTTTACCTGGCAGCGGCTGCGCATCGTGGGCGGCCGCACGCTGGTCTGGGGCCGCCAGAGCTACCGCATGAGCGATCTCGATTTCAAAGCGGCCAGCTACGATGGGTATGGCGAAGATTGGCCGCTCTCATATAGAGATCTCGATCCCTACTACGATATCGTCGAGCGCTACGTGGGGATCAGCGGCGCGGCCGAGGGGAACCCCACGCTGCCGGACGGGCAATTTCTGCCTGCCATGAAAATGACCTGCGGTGAGGTGCAGATGCGCGACCGTGTCAAGGCGAAATTCGGCCGCACCGTGACCATTGGCCGCACGGCCATCCTGACGCAGAATCATAACGGCCGTTTGGCGTGCCACTACTGCGGGCCGTGCGAGCGCGGCTGCAGCACCTTTTCCTACTTCAGCAGCCCATTCACCACGGTCGCCGACGCCCTCAAGACCAAGAACTGCACGCTGATCACCAACGCCGTGGTGCGCCATGTGGATATGGATAATACCGCGAACCGCGCCGCCGGCATCACCTACATCGACCGCCTGTCACACCAGACTTACCAGGTGCGGGCGAAGAGCGTGATTCTTTGCGCGCAGGCTCTGGAATCCACACGCATTCTGCTCAACTCATCTACACGCGTGTATCCGCGGGGCCTGGCGAACGCGAGTGACGCGCTGGGACATTACCTGATGGACCACGCTGTGGGCGCGGGCGCCTCGGGCGAATTGCCCGGATTCGATCCCAGGCCCACCCCTCTGAGCGGGCCGCATCGCGCCAACGGCATCTACGTGGTCCGCTTCCGCAATGTGTTGAACGGCCCACGGCACTCCCGCTTCATTCGCGGCTACGGATATCAGGGCGGGGCGGAGGGCGACTTTAACTTCGGCGCGGAGGGTTTTGGCGCGGATTATAAGAAGGCGGTCAAGGCCGGCTCATACGGGGTCAACTTGGGCGCTTTCGGCGAATCGCTCGCACGCTGGGATAATTACTGCGACATCGATCCGGACCTGCGGGACGCGTGGGGTATTCCGGCGCTGCGTATTCAGATGACGCACGGGGATAACGAGAAGGCCATGATGGAAGACGCCGCTGTTTCCGCCGCCGAGATGCTGGAAGCCGCCGGCGCGAAAAACATCCGGGTCAACTCGAGCCTGGCGATGCCCGGCATGGCGATTCACGAGACCGGCACCGCGCGCATGGGAGCCGATCCGAAGAAGTCGGTTCTGAATCCGTATAACCAGACGCACGATGTGAAGAACCTGTTCGTGATGGATGGGGCCTGTTACCCTTCCTCGGCCTGCCAGAATCCGACGCTGACGTTTATGGCGTTGTGTGTGCGGGCCTGCGATCATTTGATCGAGCGATTCAAGAAGAATGACGTGTAGTAAGTTTTGTAGTAAATTTAAGAGGTCATGATCCGAAAGCTTTTGATCGGCATTCTGATGGTGTGGAGCGCGGGAGCCGCTGTGCCGCCCGTGATTCCGGGCGATTCCGTGCGCGGCGCCCGGCTGTTTGAGAGCGAACAGTGCGTACAGTGCCACAGCGTGAATGGCAAAGGCGGAAAAATGGGGATCGATCTGAGCGTGCGCGTGGATCGCGGCTTCACGCCGGCGCTACTGGCCAGCGCCATGTGGAACCACGCACCCATCATGTGGGCGGCCATGGAGGGCGCTGGGCTCGAGCGGCCCAAGCCCAGCCCGGAGAATGCCGCCGACCTGTTCGCCTATTTGTACTCAACGCGTTTCTTCGATAAGCCGGGCGATGCCGCGCGCGGCAAGGAGGCTTTCGCGGCCAGGCATTGCGCGGAGTGCCACGGCATCACCGAGTCGTTGGCGGAAAGCGCGCCGCCAGTGGCGAAATGGGAAGCGCTGGGACAGCCGGTGGTCCTGGTGCAGCGGATGTGGAACCACAGCAGCCGCATGCGCGAAGCCTTTGCGCGCAAAAAGATCGCCTGGCAGGAGCTGACCGAGCAGGAGTTGAGCGACATTCTGGCCTACCTGCGCAACCTGCCGGAAACCAGGAACCTGACCGCGAGTTTCTCTTTCACCTCGGGTGAGGGCGGCCAGGCTATCTTTGAATCCAAGGGCTGCGTGAAGTGCCATGTCGGCAAACTGGCGTTGGAGGACCGCCTCCACAATCTCACGCTGACTGAGATTGCGGTGGACATGTGGAATCACGCGCCGCGCATGGTTCAGCCGGTGCCGCAATTGTCCGAAAACGAGATGCGGCAGTTGCTGAGTTACGTGTGGATGCGGCAGTTCGTGTATGCCAAGGGTGACCCGGCGCGGGGCAAACACGTGTTCGACGCAAAGCTATGCGGGCAATGCCATATGGGCGGAGAACATGGGGCGCCGCCGCTGCCCGGGCAGGCTCGGCCGTATTCGGAAATCACCATCATGTCGGCGCTGTGGAAGCATGGGCCGCAGATGTTCACGCGCATGCGCCAGGCTAAGATTATTTGGCCGCGGTTTAATAATCCCCAGCAGATGTCGGACCTGGTGGCGTACTTGAATTCGGTGCAGTAAGACACCGCTGCTATAATTCTATTACCATGCCTCCCGAGATGGCTAAACAGGCCGAACGCCTGGGCAAGAAAAACGGCCGTACGATGAGCGAGCTACTCGAGTATATCCGCGAGATCGCCCCCACGCCACCAGCCTACAAGGCCATCCGGGAGGAGGCGTCACGCAAAGGAACTGAGAAGCTCACCATGCGACAGATCGATCGGGAAGTCGCCGCCGCGAGGCGAGAGCGAACCACGAAGAGAAGTAAGCGCTCCAGTAAGTGAAGGTAGTAATCGACACCAACGTCGTCGTGTCTGCCCACCTCAACGGTGCGGGTTGCCAGCCGCCATTTTGGATTTGGCCTCCAGCAAAATGATCCTCATGTGCATCTCGGCGGCCATCATGGCCGAATACGAAGATGTGCTTCGCCGGCCCCAACTTAAGCTCGACCCCGCGCGCACCGCTGGCTCCCTGGACGTGATCCGCAATACCAGCCGCCTAGTCAAGCCTACCCGGACCATCGCGGTGGCCGCGGACGAATCCGATAACCGCTTCCTTGAATGCGCCTCAACTGCTAATGCTGACTTCATCGTCACGGGCAGCACCAAGCACTTCCCCGAGCATTTCGAACTCATCAGAATCGTCACGCCCAGGGAATTCATCGAGTTCATCGCTCCTGTACTCGCCCAACACAGGCTCTGAGCCCGGTCATAACGGCGCCCCGACGGGCCGTTGGCGGTGAATTCGATCGAGTGCCGACAGAGCTACAACGACTGCCAGCGAAAGCAGCGTGATCCCCCAGCCTATGCGGTTTTCGAGCGGTGTCTCGAAAATGTACGCGATATCGTGCTCGCCGGGCGGCGCGTCGATCACGCCGAAATCCACCGCGTCCGGGTGAACGGGCAGCGCTCTCCCATCCAGGTAAGCGTGCCACGCCGGATCGTAAGTCACTTGCACCACGATGGACTGGCCTCGTTCCACCCGGGCATGTATGCGCATCCGATCGGTTCCGTCCCAGACAGTGCTCGTCGGTGAATCAGGGCCCTCTTCGACCACTGCCGTGTAGGCCCGCAGCCTCTCCAGGTCTATCTGTGTCAGCGGTTGCAGAACCCGCAGTCGCGCTGAATCGACCACGCGCGCCAATGATGGATAGCGGCGCGGCACCTGATAAATCACGTTGCCCTGATGGTCGTCGTAGAGCACCGGCAGTATTCCTTCGAACTTATGCGGGTAAGTGAAATCGTGATAGATTTCTTGCGACTGTTTGTCTGTAACGATCACAGCATCGGTTCCCAGGGCGGTCAACCAGCGTATGGCCATTTCGGGATTCGGTCCCAGGGTGAGTTCCCACATCGCGGGGACCACGCGAGGATTCAGGACTCCCTGCTCGGAGCCGCCGCCGATCTGGGCCAGGTCGTGCCACGTGTCCCACCAGAAGCGAATGGACCCGGCCACCATGGTGCGCGCCTGTGGAAGATGCCCGGCCATCCAATCCGACATGCGATATTCCACGCGCTGCCGATAGTCGAACTCCCGCGGATACAACTCCCAGGCGTGCCGGACATAGTGGCGCGCGATCCAGGCTCCATATAGCAGAACCACTAACACCAGCGCGCGCGCCAGTCGCACACGCGCCGGAAACTTTGAACGCCAGTTCCACAGCTCTCGCAGTGCCTCGCTAGCCACCAGAACGATCGCCAGATCGAGTTCCGGAACCAGACGGTGCGGTTCGCCGACGACGCGGAAATTGAAGTAGTAATGGCCTAGCACGTTCAGTCCCACGAACAGCAGACTACCGGAAACGAAAACCGCGTAGGCGCGCCGCGGTCTGCGGGACGTCGCCCGCAGCGAAAGCAGCAGGAAAAGGGTGCCCACCACCAACAGCAGCACCATAGACCAGCGATTGCCGGGAGACGCGACCAATCGCAGATTCTCTATGGTGATCCGTAAGTAAGACGGTGTCAGCCAAAACGCCGAGAGCCCGCAAGCCAGCGCTGGTATGGCGGCGGCGCGCAGCCATACGCGGTTGTCGCGGGAGGTCACCCACACGCTCCAGACCAGAATCGGATAGAACATAGCCAGCGCGGTCGCCCCATAGAAATTGGTCAACGCCACCAGCGCACAAAACACGGCCGCGGCGGCCAGCGGCGCACGACGGCGCCGCTCGAACGCCAGCCAGGCAAACGCCAGCGCGAAGGGTAGCAGGGCAACGGCGGAGATGTGCGGCCCTTCGCCATATCGCAGCAGAACCCAGAGCCTTTGCGGCGCCAGGTGCTGTGAATCCCAGCGTGCTTCACGAATCAGCAGGAACACCGGCGAGATCAGCGCGGAGGCTGCCGCCGCCAGCCATGCTGCGCCGCGCGATCCGCTCATGGTCCTGACCAAAAAATATACGCCCGCGATTCCCAGGCAGTAGAGCAGCGCCGTGTAGATGTGATACGCCTTCACCGGGGTCCACACGCGCGATAGCAATGCAGTCCCATAGCGCAGGGCCGGCGGATAAATATAGTCGTAGCGCGTGCCGCAATACCACAGCGGTTGCCATTGCGGGTGCGGCCAGTGATCTTTCAGAAAACGGCCATCCGCGATGAACGTACTCTCGATTGAGTCCCATCGCTCCAGATACTTCGCCCGGAACAGCGGTTTGATCAGTACCGCTGTGAAGAGAAAGACGAGCAAGAGATCCAGAAGCAAAAGCACGCGGCTGCGCGAGAGTTGGATGGACGGTTGCAACCGAGGATCCCTGTTAAGTCTTGCGCCCGGTCGGCTCCACTGCCGGGTGATACCTGCGCTGCAAGCTGTCGAACTGCCGGTGATATCCCCAGCCGAGGCGGTACACCAGATACTTGCCCACCAGGAACAGAATGGAGAAGCCGTAGATGGTGCTTTGAAAGAATGAAGCCGAGGAGGCCTGCGCGAAATAGCGCGTGGGCACGGGAACCTCGGTAATGCGCATGCCAAGCGCCACGACTTGCGCCAGAATCTCCTGATCGAAAATGAACCTGTCGGAGTTGGTTTCCAGATTCACCGATTCGAGCGTCCCGCGCCGGAAGGCCCGGTAGCCGGTGTGATACTCGGAAAGTTTCAGGCCGAAGGCTACGTTCTCTACCCAGGTCAGGAAGCGGTTGGAAACGTATTTCCACCAGGGCATGCCCTGCTTCATCGGATTGTCGCCCATGAGGCGCGAACCCAGCACCACGTCCGCGCGGCCTTCCTGAATGGGCCGGACCACTTCGGGAAGCAGCGTGGGATCGTACTGATAGTCCGGGTGCACCATCACTACGATATCCGCGCCCGCCTTGAGCGCCTCGCGATAGCACGTCTTCTGATTGGCCCCATAGCCGTAGTTGCGGTCGTGCACGAATAGCTCGAGACCCAGTTCCCGCGCGATCTTGGCCGTCTCGTCCGAGCTGCCGTCGTCCACCACGATTACGAGGTCCACCACATCGCGCGGCAGGTCGGCGTAAGTCATGTGCAGTGTCTTTGCTGCATTGTACGCCGGCATCACCACCACCACCTTGGGCTTTGCCGCCATCATGACCCGGCCTCCGGCGCAGCGGTCACGACGAATTGATATGCGAACATCTTCCTCCACCCGCGCGCGGATTCGTACGACAGCCGCTCCATGGCGCGCACGGCAGCGGTGTCTCGCCATTTTGGCAGGGTCAAGCCGACAGGCACGCCCGAACACTTCACGGTTTCAATGCGGAAGCCCGCGGAGGCAAACAGATCCACCCAGCCGCGCCAGGTATAGTAATGCAAGTGTGTGCGATCGAACAGCCCGCGGCCATGCGCGGGGAATCGTCCCAGCATCACGTTCCAGCGGAAGTAAGCGTGCCCGCTGTTGGGGAGCGACGCGGCCAGCCGCCCCCCCGTTGCCAGCAACCCGCGCAAACCGCGCAGCATGTCGGCGGGCTGACGGAGGTGCTCCAGGACGTCCGCGCAAATGATGAAGTCGAAGCGGCCAGACATGATTGGCAGACCGAGGTCCAGGTCGGCCTCCACCAGCTCGACCGATTCCGGAAAGCCCGCATGGCGTGCGCCAGGCGAGTCGACGCCGGTAACACGATAACCTCTGGCAGCCAGGAGCTCGCTCAAGTACCCGCCCGCGCAACCTACGTCCAAAACGCGCCGCCCGGCTCCCTCCGCCGGCAGGCTGGCTAGCAGCAGGCTGTGGCTGCTGTAAGGGCTGGGCTTGAGTTGATAGTGCGGAGAAGCAACCGGCGCCATCTGCGAAGATTATCCCATGGGCCGCCTTACTAAAGTGAGACTCAGCAAAGTGGCATTTCCGCTGCTCCTTTGCCTGGCGATCGAGGGATGCAGGGGCCGGGCCGATTTCGCCTGGACAGCCTTTGTGCCGCCGGATACCATGGCGCTGGCGGGTGTCCGCCTGGATCAACTTCGGGCGACGCCGGCATATCGCACGCTGGCCGGCCAACATCGTCTTCCGCGTTTCGATGATTTTCGGAGTGACACGGGCATCGACCCCGAACGCGACATTCGCGAGCTGCTACTGGCGTATGACGGCCAGAATGCTCTATGGATCGCCCGTGGCACCTTTCAATTGAGGGAGGCGGGCTCGCCGCGAAATAGCTCGGTTACCATCATTGACAAAGATACTGCACTGGCCGGCCCGGTAGCAGTGGTGCGCGCGGCGATCGACCGGTACAAGGGCGGCCGTGGCGGCGCTCCTGGCAGCCTCCTGACGCGCGTCGAGGCCCTGCCCGGCGATCCGCAAATCTGGGCTGTCACCAGCGGCTGGACCGGACTTCGGCCCGAGACTCTGCGGCAGATGGGCAATGCCGCCAACCTCGATCGCGTGCTCCGTTCCACGGAAAGCACCACCCTCACCGCGGACCTGCGGGCCGGCATGCACGCGGCTATCGCAGCGGAGTGCCGCAACGAAGCGGATGGCCTGAATCTCTCGGCTGAGCTGCGCGGTCTGCTCGGACTGATGCGCAGCGTGCCCAAGAATCGGCCGGATTTGCTGCGCGCCTTAGACAGTATACAGGTGACCCAACAGGGCCGCTCGGTGAAGGTGAATGTCGATCTCCCGCAAGATCTGTTGGATCGGTTACTGGACGAGGGCCGCTAGCTGGATTTTACACGATTCATGCTTGCTACCGGCTGGCAGGCCGTGCTAACCTACTTGCAATTTTTCAGCGGCGGAGTTCAGCCTCGTTAGCTCTGCCATCCGCGAATCAGGGGCGCGGGTGCCGCCGCGAGCGTCACGAAGTATTCTCAGGCCGGAGGGTTTCGCTATGTTCGACACAACTCGGATCGTACTTGTATCCTTTTTTGGCGCCATCCTGCTTCCCGTATGCTTGTTGGCGCAAGATGCCACTGGAAAGATCGCTGGCGTAGTCACGGATGCCTCGGGCGCGGTGGTTACAACGGCTAAGGTAGTGGTCACCAATATCGAAACCAACCTCAGCAAGGAAACCAAGACGGATGCCACCGGCTTTTATCAGGTCCCTCTGCTCCCGATTGGCAGATACAAAGTCACTGCTACCGCCAGCGGATTCGATAAGGTGACTGTCGCCGCCCGAACGGCGCTCGAAATTAACCAGACACTCCGCATCGATGTACAGCTGCCGATCGGGCAGGTGACCAATACGGTGGTGGTCGAAAGCAATGCGAGCCTTGTCGAAACGGAGAATGCCACGGTGGGCGGAACCGTCACAGGTGTGGCTATTAACGAGCTGCCGTTGAACGGACGCAACACCCTGGATCTGCTCAAGACCCAGCCCGGCGTGACACCGACCAACCCCGACTCGGGCGCCGCCGGAAACTACAGCATCGGCGGGCAGCGCACCGATTCCGTGACGTATCTGCTGGACGGCGGCAACAACAACAGCTTGCTCGGAAACGCCGTAGTGGCTAACCCGAATCCGGACGCTGTCGGAGAGTTTCGCGTGCTCGAAAGCAACTATTCCGCGGAGTACGGGCGTAATGCCGGCGGCATCGTCAGCGTAGTCACCAAGAGTGGCACTAACTCGCTGCATGGCTCCGCGTACGACTATGTCCGCAACGCCGATTTCGATGCGAATAGCTTCTTCAACAACGAGCAAGGGCTGCCCGTGGCGGTGCTGAAGCGCAACCAGTTTGGCGTCACCGCCGGCGGTCCCGTAGTCATCCCCAAAATCGTGAATGGCCGCAACAAGCTTTTTTTCTTCTTTTCTTACGAGGGGCAGCGGCAGACGGCGCTGGACGCATCGCCCGGCAAAGTCATTACATACACTCCGCAAGAGGCCCAGGGTAACTTTTCGCAGGCCTTCCCCGGCCAGGCCAATCCGGTGGCCACGTTTCTGATGAATAATCCGTACTACCAGCCCAATCCGGACCTTGCGGCCCAAGGCATCATCGATCCCAGCAGGATCGACCCGGTGGCCAAAGCTTACTTTAGCAACAATCTGATTCCGACATCGCCTTCCGGAATTATTTTTCCGCAATCGAACGGTACCGCGAATTATAACGAATATTTAGGCAAGCTCGATTATAATATCGGCTCTCGCGATATCTTGAGCGGTACATTTACTTCCAATGTTTACCCACAACTCGAGCCCTTCGCAGGCGGGGTCAATGTGACTGGCTACCCGGTCACTTATGAAGACAAGACCTACTTTGGAACAGTGACTTATACGCACACGTTCTCGCCTGGCCTGCTGAACGAATTGCGGATTACCGGTCAGCGGCTCAATCACAGCCAAGCGGTTCCGGCCGCGACCCTCCCAACCGCCAGCCAGCTTGGTATCAATATCACTCCCGACCAATCCACCGGCCCGCCCATCATCGGCTTCCTGGGGACTGGCCTGCAGGCTGGCTTCAGCTATCAGGGTCCCACCCGCGAAATCGACAATACTTATGCCCTCTACGACAACCTATCCTGGACCACGGGCCGCCATAACTGGAAATTCGGTTTCTATTTCTCTCCCTACGAGAACAATACCGTCTATGACTTTTTCGTTGACGGCGAGTTCTTTTTCTATGGCCCCAGCACGGGGGTCGGCTCAGGCTACGACTTAGCTGATTTCCTGATGGGCCTGCCCGACGAGTTTCTGCAGTTTGGCAAGGCCCCTTCCAATATCCGCTCTCACCAGTACGCAGGCTATGCGCAGGATTCCTGGAAAGCGGCTAAGCATCTGACCCTGACTTTGGGCTTGCGCTACGAGTACGCCGAGCCAAAGTTCGATACCCAGGGCCGCACATTCTCTTTCATTCCGGGATTGCAATCCGAGCGCTTCCCCAACGCTCCTGAGGGTCTCGTATTTCCGGGCGATCCGGGCGCGCCCAAAGGCGCCAATTTCCCCGACCGAAACGACTGGGCGCCCCGCGCCGGCTTCGCCTGGGACGTCTTCGGGAATGCCAAGACCAGTTTGCGCGGCGGCGTTGGCGTGTTCTATGACATCCTGAAAGGCGAAGACAATCTGCAGTTCAACGGTCAGGCGCCGTTCTCCGGTTTCGCGGATATCTTTCCGAACGCTCCGGCGCCCGGCTCGGCGCCGCAGGGACTGGATAACCCCTATGTGGCGGCCGGCGCGATCAATCCGTTTCCTTCCAAGCCTCCGGCCCAAGACATCAACTTCGCTAACGCCGGCTTTCTTCCGTTCGGCGGCGGCGGCGTGTTCTTCGTCGATCCGCACTTGCGCACGCCGTATGTCTACCAGTACAACATGTCACTACAGCAGCAACTCGTGGCGGGGATGGTGCTCGAACTGGGCTACCTGGGGTATGACGCTCACAAGTTGACCGGCCTGGTGGATGTAAACCCGTTCATACTCGGCACTAATACCAGGCTCTACAACCAGGCTTTTCCCGCTGACGATCCTCAGTTCAGCTACCTGGATGAATTCGAGAATGCGACCAAGGCGAACTATAACGGCCTGACGGTGAACCTTCGCAAAGAGTTCGGCGACGTGCACGGCTGGGGACACAGTTTCTTCACGCTGGGCTACACCTGGTCGCACGAAATCGACAATGTCTCCGGTTTCCGCCAGCGCAACTACAGCGTTCCGTATTACAACCAGGACGAGTTCCGGGCCTCGGGCGATACTGATGTCCGGAATGCGCTCGTGCTTTCGGGCGGCTGGGAACTGCCCTTCACGCACTTGTGGCAGAGCGGACCGAAAGCACTCATCGGCGGATGGAATCTGTATCCTATCGTCACCTGGCACACGGGGTTTCCGCTGGATGTCTTTGCCAATCTGAATACTACGCCCACCGATCCAGGCCCGTCCGGCGCCGGAGATGCAAGCTCCGTGCACGCGGACCTGGTGGGAAACTCGGTTGGCACCATGAACCCCAAGGCCTACCAGACGATAGGCGGCAATTCGGGCAACTATTATTTTAATCCGGGCAATTTCACTGCGGCCCCCCTTCTCGCTTTGGACCAGATAGCCCAGCAGGATGCCTCGCAGCTTCCGGGGTATACTTACGGCACTTTACCGCGCAATGCCTTTCGCGGCCCCGGTGCGACGAACGTGGATGTAGCCTTGGCCAAGCAGTTCAGGCTTGGGGAGCGAGCTACGCTTGAATTGCGCGGCGACGCGTTTAATGTCTTTAACCATACCCAGTTCTTAAACCCCGATACCACCATTACGGATCTGACTTTCGGTCAGATCTCGACTACGGCGGCTCCGCGGATTCTGCAGGTGGCGTTGCATTTACGGTTTTAGTGGGGCAACCGCTCCCTGACGGTCACGGCTTCCATTAGAAGGCCTGCCTGTGTCAAGGGCCACGGCGGGGGTCTCAGGGGGCTTGCCCGTTGGGCTTGCCCCCTGGCGGAGTATGAGGCAGCGCCTCATGCGCGCGTTTCGCGCGCCGCGTTTTCTCGCGACGCTGTAACAGATGCGCGCGTCTCCTGGCCGTATGCCCCAACGCGGACTCCCGGTTATGCCGCTCTCTGTTCTCCTCTGCACGCTCTTCTGACTGCCTTCCC
>Ga0302324_100025044_pt1 | contig 11466 bp, 17 predicted proteins | sample Palsa_T0_1_FD_201949 | JGI IMG/M metagenome (GOLD analysis project Ga0302324, IMG submission 201949) | Peat permafrost microbial communities from Stordalen Mire near Abisko, Sweden - Palsa_T0_1 | ecosystem: Environmental > Terrestrial > Soil > Palsa > Peat permafrost | place: Sweden: Abisko... | reverse complement strand
AGTTTGCATACCAAGATTGCCGAGACTTCGAAGCAGTGACCATAGATCCTACCATTATATTATGAACAGCTTTTATCTTGGTAAACTTATATTTTGCTATCCGTTAACCAAGTTTCTTGTATAAGGTGCCTGTTAGTATGAGGACTAACACTCCAACACTAAGTGCTATATAGGGGTTATTCGCGAGAATGGAAATATTTTGGATGATATGCTGAAAACCATAAAAAGTTGTAACTAAACCAAACGTCCCAAGTAAAGTGAACAATAGGGGAAAGCGCTTAAACACACTGTCTCTTTGCTCAATCAGCTTATGTAATGCCTCGATTTGTGTATCTTTGTCGGGATCATTTGGTTTAGGAGCCACCTCACTACCATAGCAAACAAAGGGCTATTCCATCTAGCGGTATTCAGGATTTTCAAAGTCGAAGCGAGAACCACTATCCCACTTACTTCGCTGATTGCCGTAAGCCTCGATCCCGCCATTACCTTTTAGCATTTTAGCTAAGTGCATGAGGTTCCAAGTCATAAAAGTTGTATTACGATTGGTAAAATCGTTATTCAGTCCGACAACACTACCATCTTCTAGCTTGTCACCGTAGCTAGGCCCCGGCCCGGCCTCGCCTATCCAGCCAGCATCAGCTTGTGGGGGAATTGTATAACCCAGGTGTTGTAAGCTGTAGAGTACATTCATGGCGCAGTGCTTAATACCGTCTTCATTACCAGTAATTAAACAGCCTCCGACCTTGCCGTAATAGGCGTACTGGCCACTGCTGTTAAGTAGGCTCGAACATGCATAAAGTCTCTCGATAATCTTTTTGGTTTGTGAACTATTATCACCAAGCCAAATGGGTCCGGCCAAGACTAGAATATCTGCTTTGGTAACTTTCTTGTATAGGTCTGGCCAATCGTCAGTTTTCCAGCCGTGCTCGCGCATATCTGGCCAAGTGCCTGTAGCTATGTCATGATCGATTGTTCTAATTACCTCGGTTTTGACACCGTGTTTATCCATTATGCCCCGACTAATACTAATTAACCTGTCAGTGTGGCTTGGTTCTGGCGATCTTGTGAGCGTGCCGTTAAAGAATAAGGCGCGAAGTTCACTAAAGTCGTACTTTGACATATATGAATATTACCAGATGAAGACTTAGCTTATAAATTTACACTCGCGCATTTAACGGTCATAATGATCAAAGTGAATGAAGTGCCTCTAGCATTTACAGCGTTACTGTCGAAGGCCAGGGTTAAGCATTTTCCAAAATCTCAGATAATTCTATATTTGGGGGATACGCCTACCGATGTTTACATTTTAAAATCGGGGATAGTCAAAATTCATGACGTTGACGAACAGGGCAACGATAAAATTCTTCATATTCTGAGCAAACCCGCGGTAATGCCTTTTATTTTCTTTTCGGCTAGCAACAAAGGCACAAATTGGTTCTACACTTGCCTAACTGATTGCGACTTATATATTTTGAGTCAGACGACTCTGAGGCGACATATGGCAGGAAATGCTGACCTAACTAACTATCTGCTCAGTTGGTTTTCGTTGGAGGTTCACGAAATATTGGTACGGTTAAGTAGCCTAGGTAAGACAAATGTCCAAGATAAAGTAGTCGCTGCACTTAAGTTTTTGGCAGTCTGTCACGGTATACAACGCCGTAGTGGTTGGCGCAGAGTATCATTCCCAGTTAATCATCAATTTATAGCAGATTTAGTAGGTATCACGCGCGAAAGTGCTGCGATAACCATGAAAGAACTCCAGGATGAAGGTATAGTTCGCAATCCTCGACTTACAATTTTAGAAATAAACTTTGATAGGGTAGTTAATGGCAGTATTTAAGGCAGAAAAATTTTTCAATATTTAATCTAACCCGGCTAAAGACTTCTACAGCAGTGAGTGTAATCTATTAGCACTTACAATACTGCTGAATACTGCCACCTACTGGAATATTTGGACAGTTGCATATTGGACCAGTGGAACTTGGGGGCAAACCACCTGAAGATGTTGCAGTGGATTTGTTTAAATAGTGGGAATATAACATCCCCCCAATAATTCCGATAGCGAGAACTACTATTATGATGATCGCACTGCGCACATCAAGGTTTAGGAGGCGGCGCCTCGGCATTTTATTCATTGTTTTTATCATAATATCGATAACGGTAGTTTACAAACTCAAGTAATCACAAACAAAGGGGCACTATGTAATCAACCAAGCTTGGAGCTACGTATCACCTAGGCTACTAGTTTGACTGGTTCCGGCTGAAGCTCAAGTGGACTCATTACTCTGTAGTAACCACCGACGGCGTCAGGCGGAATATCTCCGTTAAGTACCGCGGCTTGAAGCATGAAGCTGACCAGTCTATCTCTTAAATGTTCTCTTAAGTGTTCTGGTAACTCTTCCTCTACTTCAACTAATGGGAGAGCTTGTTCTATACAATCTATTGCCATATTTTTATATTGATATTAAGTTTCTAATGCTTACATAACCATTATAGTCCCTAATGCAATACCCTTTCAGTAAGAGGCCGCTTTAGTTTAAGAACTTTTAGCTATATGGAACTTGGTAATAATCTGTATTTTTATCCAAAGATGCTACCAACCGGCTGAACCAATCCTCAACACGGTTAGATGCCTTATCTGTGACTAGTGGCTGCCTATCCAATAGCTGTCGAACAAATTCAGGATCATGACGTATCTCCCTGGTTCGTGCCAGACTACCCAATGCTCTAAAGAAAAATTCTGCCTCATGGTTGCGCAATACAGCTAGTCGATCAGGAAAGTGCTCAGTGTTTCTAGGACTACCCTCGAGAACTATAGTATCGAGCATTGGTGCTCTGTCAGTAGCAACAAGGGCCATAGGAACAACTGTAGTCGTAACACCCTCCATGCTCTATTACTTGCCATACTTGTATAAACTGGCGATTTCGACTGTTTGGCAACTTTGGTTCTTGAATCTTGAGCAGCTATAACTCTAATAGGAGAAGCAAAGTTAAAGCTTCTACCGACCCTTCTAGCAATTGTTGCAGCCAAGCCGAGAGTACCACCCTGTTGGACTTCGTCTAGTACAGTAATTGACGTGCGTGCGGGGTCTCTCCCGTCGACCTCTATTGCTCTATTCAAGATGCCGCGTATTATCTCAGCTTTTTGAGGTGGTAAGGGGCTAGTCTCTTTTGCAAGACCATCAGTATCATATTGAAATGTTCCTATAGGAGCCTCTAGAAAATCTGCGCCTGAAGATTGCTCTACTTCTGGTAAACCATCAGCTGCCCAAACAATGGGCATTGCTCCTCTAAGTGGAGCTATAGTTATACCCGCTTCGGCTTCGCTAACTGCTAGAGCGGCCCTAACTACACTTGAACCGTGTGCAAATGTCATGACACTATTGGGCCCAAAGTTTAGTATCAAATTTTCTAACGCGCCCGGAACAGCCTCTGCCATAATTACAATATTATACCAGCAATATATAAATTTAGCAAATTCATAGATTATTATGTTACTTCGGGCTTTAAGCGGTGTTTTGGCTGAAAAACTATAATTATATTATCCAAAAGTATAAATTACCGAAACCTTTGAGAAATAACGGAGCTTAACCTGCCTATGGTACTGCGTAATCAAGGCAGTTCCAATCTTATAACAACCACATTTATAGCACTTTAAGGTAGTGTTGCGTGTTGTGTTAAATTCGTGGTCTCGGTCTCTAAGTCTGTATTCTCGGTTTGTAGTCTTGAGTTAATACCCTGAAGATTCTTGTTTATATTATTAACATTTTGGTTGAAGGTATTTACTTTGTTTGTAACGGCTGCAGATTCAGTACTTACTTTTTTGCCCGCATAGACTATTGAGCCTAATATAGCTCCCAACAAAAGAATGATAATTAATAGTGCTATACAGACGTAGATTTTATATGCCCTCATACCGAATATCATAACAAATAAAAAAGAGCTTCAACTAGAAGCCTCAATCAAGGAAGTTCTAGCTAAAACTAGCTAACTATTGGATTGACCATAACCTCTTCGTCGAACATTCTGTTGAGATATTCATCGCGAGGTAGTGGCTCGGGAAACACGGGGTCATAAATTAACCCCTCAGCTTCACAAACAATATGGTTAGTCCAGGCAACCTCTCCATTAAATACTTTAGGCCTTAAGCTTGGGAACGGAGTATTATCCGCTATCGCCTCTCGCCGAGTGGCATCTACAACCGCCCTGTTGGCAATAAACAGTGCAGATGGCTTAAGGCCTTTCTGCGCTAAGTCCTTGGCGATTTCTATAGCTATTTCACTACAATCGGCAGGTACCCGAGATTCGGGTGCAGCCTGAGGACTGACATCGCTTTCAATTAGTTCACTGGGAAGGGTGTAGTCTTCACTTAGAGTACGATGAAGACTTGCCCAGTACGACTCAAAGTCAACAATTGGCCTCAACCTAGGGCGACTAAACATTTGATATACAATACGATACTTATGCTAATCTGTCAATATACGATACTTTACAGACCTTTTTAGATTTTTTTGAATGATATAATAACCGCAATGAAAGAAGATAAAAATAGCATGATAGCCGAACTGGAGGTTGGGGCAGACTTTACTTCTCTCATGAGCGCCACCTCACTGTTTTTTACTGGTATTTTAATTTCTCAGTACAAATCTTTTAACTCGACTATAAAAGTACCGTTAATCTATCTACTTATAAGTACCTTTAGTTTTATCTTTGCGGCTACTATTTATAACAATGCCGGCAACGAATTGACCCTAAATAAGGTTAAGTCAGTCCAAAAACATATGGTTTATGCAAAGAATATAGGTGAGCTTCTAGGGCTATATCTCCTAGTTTTGGCAGTTCCTATGGTAATCGGCGCGGTGACTCAGGATAGCTTCTTGCGAGTTACGACTACGCTTGTCGCCATAGCTGGGTTTGTTCTCTATTCCCAGTCTAAGTTCTCGGTATTAGAGAAAGAACTTAGTCGTCATAAAAAACGCTATCTTTCCTGGACCATTACGATCCTAGCTTTGCTTCTTTACCTTACTCAGCAACATGCTGTTCACCATTCACTCTACCTGTATAGTTTCATATCCATTGTGCTTCTGTTGATTATCGTTGCAACGGCGACTTCATTTTCCGTTCGAAGTAAGCAGTATAAACCGGTAATTGTCAGAAATTATAGAGCTAACGATGCAGATAAATTATCGCGCCTACTTACTCAATATGTTAATGGTTTACCTGAAGGCACTGACCAGCAAACTACCCTTAATAGGTACGGCTTTGAGGGGTCTATACCAGAGGCTCTTAAAAAGCTTGCCGAAGAAAAGCAAATATTCATAGCCGAGTTCGATCACAAAGTTGTTGGCATGGCTTGCCTAAAGTCACAATCAATATCCGATGTTTTTACTGATCCAGGCATGAGGAACAAGGGCGTAGGCAGGGCCCTAATTGAGGGAGTAGAAGATGAGGCAGTGTCAAAGAATATCCCTAGTCTCCACGTTTATGCCTCTAGTCTCGAGCAAAAGTTTTACATTAAACTAGGATACGAGAAAGTCAAAGAAGTTAAGCAAGATCATGACGTCAAAGATTGGCTAATGGAAAAAGCGATATACTCTAGTCTAACTTAGGATCGACTTAGCTAGTTTACGGGCGATGGCTTGATATAATTCCTAAATGACTTATAAGGCGGTTGGTTTTGATTATGGCGGTGTCATAACTGGCGAACCAGGGCCTGTGGTTAGCAAGACAATTGCCCGGCTTCTCGGCGTAGAAGAGGAACAATACCGTTCAGCGTATTATCGCTATAATGTAGCGCTCAATGAAGGTCGCATTAACTGGAATGAGCTATGGGAAAAAGTTCTCAGTGATCTAGATCTTTTAGATAAGAAACAGCAACTTATAACTTACTGGGACAAACTGAAATTTGGAGTTCCAAACCAAAAAATATTGGAACTTATAACCGATCTAAGAAAACAAGGATTTAAGACGGGATTGCTGAGCAATAATACCTTAAAAGCGGCTGAGCAGATGCGAAAAGATGGCTTGCCAACGTATTTTGATGCTTTTGACATTTCAGCAGACACAGGACTAGTTAAACCTGACCCCAAGGCGTTTCTAAAGCTTATGGACCAGTTAAAAGTAACTCCTCAAGAATTCATCTTCATCGATGATAGCCCAAAAAGTTTAAGTACCGCGCAGAAGGTTGGATATACTCCAATTTTGTATCGTGGCTACATTAACACCGTAAGTGAGTTAAAGGCTCTCGTGATATCTATTAAATAAAGATCAAATTCTGGTACGGCGTGATTGAGGATGTCCCAACCTACTAATTACAATAAAATGATAGGTTCGAAGCTAGCCAAGCGTGGAGCTACTGTTCTGTGAGAAATGAGCGTAAGTCAGCTAAAGCTTGATAAATTTTTGTCTCCTCTATCCTGTTAGTAAACGGATAGTCATCATCACCGGGTGCTGGAACAAATTTATCTTCTTCGTCTAAGTAAACGTAGACTTCTGTTATAGGGCCGCGTAAATGGGCAGTATTTTCAATACCAGACAACACCAACTCTATCTCGTTTTCATAGTCATAGGAGACTATGTCACCATTTGCCATAAATACGCTATTGGGATTATTAAGGTCTTCACCTTCAAACCCAACGGGCAATATGAGTTCTGTCATAGAAAATATAATAGCCTAATCTACTAACGGCATTTCGCTATAAACAATACAGGTATGTGCTAGGGTGGCATCTGTTGATGCCGTAGCATCCATCTCAAACTTTGTACCATGAGGTATAAATACTGTCGGATTTCCATCATCAAGAACAACTGGATCAGCATCTACTGGCTGTCCTTCCTGTTGTAGACGTGTGAGTCTTAGCTTATGTCCGGGTTTTGGTTCAAATAGTTCAACCAATTCATCATCACCAGCTGAGTTCACTATTTCTTTAAAGTTTTTAGGGTCACCAATAACCTCCAACAACGCTCTATAGCCAAATCGGCTACCTTCCCAACTAGCTATTTGACCATCAAACCATCCATTATCTGGAAAGCGACTAGCAACCTCTGACATAGCAGTATTATAGCATAAGTAGTCTAAACGGTCAACTTAGGGGACAATTCTTAGGGCTGGAAACAGTACAGCAAAACTACAACACCTCAGGAATAGCAAGTGCTGAGGGTCTAAGAATTCTTTCAGAAGGCCATTCAATATCAACTAGACGTGCTGGGTCGTCACCACCCAACCTTCCATCAAATACTGTCCACTTTGTAGGGCTTATCGCATAGACCCCGTGTGCCGGGACTCCTGGTTCGGGGTGGTACAGGTATTTATCTAGCTCAAGTTCTTCAAAAGTTCCGTAATATAAGAAAGTCGCTTTGGCTCTTTCAATCTCATCTGGGTCTGTTAGGCGATATCCTCGTCCTTCGTAGGCAAGACCATGGCAGGGATTGCTTTTTTCCTGGCCATCTTCACGGATTGTACCAGATACTAAGGCTATAAGTCCGATGTCAGTACACGCATCAATACGTTTGCAGTGTTCCCTACTCGGTGCTGACAATGTTAGTAAATCAAGCTCTTGGGTTGGTGCAAACCAAACGGTTGCAGAGTGAGGTTGTCCAACCGGTGATACGGCAGTGAGGCTCATGTTACTTTGATTACTTCTAGCAACGTTCTCTACTTCGATGCGTAATCGTTCGACGGGACTTGGATTAGCCATATTTATCCTCTTGTTCGAGTAATATAATACTATACTTACGCTTATCCGTCAATACATGGTACACGTGACTATACCCTTACGCCATGTATTTAATTTTTAGCCTGCTGTATAATTTCAATATGACTGCTGATGAACTTATTACTGAAGGTGAACGCTTAAAGCAAGTTCACTATGACGATCCGGACCAGGATTTATGGGATGACGATGTTAGAGAGTTTGTTAAACCGTTTGGCGATAGGACATATAGGATTCTTCAAGGAATAATATCACCGGGCGCTGTAATTATTAGTGGTTATGAAAATGAATACATGCAAGAGAGAGTAGACGCTATAGCAAAAACCCAAAAGTTGCTAGAAAGACTCAAGCAACGCTCAGCACAAAGACAAGCACAACAGTCTGAGACTATAGCGCCTAACTTCGAACAAGCCAAACAACAGATAAAGGATAAGACTACTAACTACAATTACAATATAAACGCCCCAACGACGTTTGGAGACAATAGTCCAATTAGCGAAATCACAATTGGGGAGTTTTTTGCTGGTCTAGAAAAAGAAATTGAAGAAAACGTATCAAACGATGTAGAAAAACACAGGTTACTAACGATGATCAAATCCATAACTACTGACCCATCATTTGTGGCCGTTTCTACTGTAGCCGCCACATCAATTATGAAGAAACTATTAGGCGTTTAAGTATTGGCTAAGCTGTTTTTAATCGTGGCTCCAATTTCTTGAAGTACAACGCGAAAATCTGCGTCTTCTGATTCAATGGTTAGTTTGGCTAACCAGTCATAGGCAATGCCCGCAACTTCAGATTCAAAGCCTTGCATAACTCTTTTAACTTGTATAGCTTGGTACGGTAAATGTAGAGAAGTAGTTACGAATAATAGTCTAGGCCTAGAGTCCTCTAAATGGGTTCGTAGACTTTCTAGCGTAGAGACAGTAGTAGCCCTTACATTAGAACTCGGCACTGAACCGCTAATAATAGTTGCATGGTGCAAGCCTATTTTGCCCATATAGGCAATTCCATACTCGCCAGTAGCGCGTTCAGTATCGTCAGGCTGATCGTCCCATGATGATACCGTTTCAGTTTCGAATTTTGCCCCGATATTATCTTGTAGAAGACTTACGGCTAATTCCTGTTCGTTGTCAATTTCAGTTTGATCAATACCTTCTTTGGGATGAATAGGTCGAAAGCAGCTGAGAACGATAAAGTTGGCAATACCATCTCTACGTTGTTGCGCTAACTCAACAGCATGCCTCGTTCGTAGGGTAAGGCTATCCCTATGCGCTCCTAAGATTACTAATTGGTCATAGGGATTGTGAGGCTCGGTCGTCTGTAGCATACCCCATCTTGTCGCTACATCTAAAGTTGCTTGTTTTTGGCTTGGCGTCAGCGACCCTCCATCTGACCATGGTGTATCCTCGCGTGGACGTCCAGCCCTAAAGTCCAAAGTAGAACCTGCGAAATCCAAAAGCGTTTTTTCGTTCGGAGTCTCAGTACCGCCAAAACTTATATATAAATCCGTAAGGTCATCTCCAAGTTGGGATTGACCAGTCGTTTCTAGACTCTCGGTCACGAGCTCACTACTCATGACTTCTGGTTACTCTGCAGTCTCTTGGGGAGTCTCACTCCCAGTTGTTCCACCAAATTCAAATGGATCCTGTGAATAATCGGTTACTCTTGGTGTACCTTTAGCGGGTGTAGTGTTCAGCCACTCCTGCCTGTCAGCTTCACTACTTGGGTCAAGTCCAAATTGTTCCATCTCTTCAGGATTAAAGAAGTCGGGTGAACTCTCAATACTCATGCGCTCTTTATACCCTAAAAGCCATCAAATTGCAACCACAAGTAAGATAGACTAGCTTCTAAGCTATCACATCCTACCTTCAAATATTGATACAACAACCTACTCAAAAATTCCAAATTAGTATTTATTCCGGAAACAACACTATCTTTTCAATTTTAATCTGTTAATTCTAAAATATATTCTCTTCTTTATATATAAATATAAGGAGAGAGAAAAAGAAAGAAAAAACAAGGGTAAAGTATGAAAAATATACCGGATTATATAATCCGGTAAATGTTGAGCGAGGTATAATAAAGCCTATGTCAAAACAATCACTTACTGATGACGGCCGCCAAGAGTTTATTGACAAGTTACCTAGTGAACAAATTCGTCCTAATGCCGAAGAGGTTTTTGATAGTGCTATCTCACGTGCCGCGCAGCCGAAGCAATCAAAACTGGAAAAACCGGAGCCTGCCGATGGTTATACCGATACACAAACTCATTCAGATACAACTGAAGATACTTTGGACTCACACAGTGATAAGTCCCATCAATAGACCGTTTTAGTTGTCCCCAAAAACCTTCAATGGTGTTGGTATGCACTGAGCCTCGACCGTATTCACCTAAGCTATGATTGACGCTGTCGTGTAGATAACCCAAACGCTTCAGAGTCGAATAGACTCTGGCTTGATCGCTGAATACGTTAGTACCAACAGCTATACTTTCACGAAGCTTAGGCAGTAGTATTCGGGCGCCGGCACTGCTAACATGAGTAGCTTTAACCTTTCCTTGGCGCTCAATCATACCAAACACCACTGCTTTATCTTGGAAAGTTATATCTTTGCCACGCTTTACCCCACCGATGTAGGTTTCATCTGCTTCAACAGTACCTGACAGAATAATGCGACTGTCCTGCATCAGCTCACGGACTTGTTTAGCAATTCGCCAAGCACATTTATAGGTCACCCCTAAGTGGCGTTCAACTTCTTTAGCCGATACACCGTTCTTAGCAACTGAGAATAGGTAAATAATGTAAAACCAGTCTTTTAACACGGTAGATGACTTATGAAAGATAGTATTAGCTAGCGGATGTATTTGGTTACCACAGTCCTTGCACTCATAGCACTTACGATTACGAACTCGGTAGTAGTTCGGATTGGCAACCCCACACTTTGGGCAGGCAATCATGTTGCTAAAGGCTTGCTCAAATAGATAGTCAAGACACGTATCGTTATTGGGAAAACGCTCATTAAATGTCTTAACAGTAAACCTCATACTACCAGTGTAGTACAGAGTTTACATGTAGTCAAGGGATAGTTGCCATGGTACAGCCTACAGTCCGATTTCAGAACAAATATTTGAAATTACAACAAGCTTATGTTAATATACTTGTTAGCTTAAACAAATAAATATGACGACTATAGAAACAAACCACAACCAAGCTCCGATTGAATCAGACCCTAATATCGGCGGACTAGTCCCAGCAGATATAGCTGGAGTGGCTCTTGGCGAATCCGTCGCCCGCCCAAATCGAACAGTTACTTTTGGAGGCACCGAATTTGAAACAAATCTTCCTGAAGGAGTTGATTTATTTGTCGATAACGGAGCTAGCGACTTATCGCAAGTCATTCGACCCACTGAACTAGATAAGCTGCCTGTTGGAGATTTTTTCGTTTCTGGAACAGTGGAAGAATCCGATGAATTTTTTAGAAAAGTACCTGTTGAGAAAAACCGGGAAGTTCATATTACGCAAACTCACCAGGGCAAGGCTATAGAATCAGGAGCTTTCTCATCTCCCTGGGAAATTGGTCATGGGATGGCAGATGTAATGACGAGTTTAGGCTATGTTGTAGATGATTCACATCCCGATTATCCGCAAGTAATTGGAATACCCACTCCAGAAAGCTTAAAGAAAGGCGCCCATGATCTGGGCGTTGACGTTGAATTTTTTCCAGATGAATCAGGAAAGATACCAGGTAAAAA
>Ga0302324_100025041_pt1 | contig 11466 bp, 11 predicted proteins | sample Palsa_T0_1_FD_201949 | JGI IMG/M metagenome (GOLD analysis project Ga0302324, IMG submission 201949) | Peat permafrost microbial communities from Stordalen Mire near Abisko, Sweden - Palsa_T0_1 | ecosystem: Environmental > Terrestrial > Soil > Palsa > Peat permafrost | place: Sweden: Abisko... | reverse complement strand
GCGTATGCCGGGCATCGGCGGCCCGTGATCGCGCTTCAGCGCGACCCGCCGGTGTATCTTCTGGCCTGCCGCTGCGGGTGCATGTCAGCTTCCCGAATGCCCCAGCCGAACGTATTGAGTGACTACTACAGCCGCTATTACGCCGAAACAGGCGGCACGGCTACTTTCGACGGCAGCGATCGCTTCGCCCGGCACTTATTCCGGCTATTGAGCGACGCTCCCAAGGAATATCTAAAGATACTCGATTTCGGAGGGGGCGTCGACGCTACCATCTCCAAATCGCTGGCGCGTCAGTTTAAGGAGAGGGGAACCCGCCGTGTCGAAATCGCGTTGGTGGATTACAATGCTTCTTGTCAAAGGGATGGGGACGCAGTTACTGTAGATTGTTACCGGAGTCTGCAAGAGGCCGGCGACGGTTTCGATCTGGTTATCGCCAGCGCGATTGTGGAGCACATACCCTATCCGCGAGATACCATCCTCGGCCTGCTGAACTCTTTGCGCGCGCATGGACGCGCATATTTCCGGACGCCCAATGTGGCGTCGGTCATTCAACTGGCCAGCCGTTTCGGTGTGCACATCGACTTCACTTATCCTGGCCATCTGCATGACATGGGTCAGGCGTTCTGGGAGAATCTGCCGGTATCGCTCGGCCTTGACGGCGAATTCAGCCTTCTCCGGTCACGCCCGTCGATTCTCGAGACCGAATTCCGCGCCCATCCATCAAGGACGGCAATCGCTCTTGCGTTCAAATTGCCTTGGTTGCTCCTCGGCAACCGCTACACGATGGTGGGAGGGTGGGAAACGGTCATTGCCAGGACGGGTCACCCGCAGCAATAGACGCCCAATTCAGAAAGCCGATCTCCGTTCAGAATCGCGCCACGAATAAGTTTGCTTCAAACCCCACTGGCATCGCCAGACCAATCGAGAGATTTCGCGCACACATCCTGAGTGACTGCGTATTGCTGCTCAAACCCGGTTCCCTCGACAAGGTCCTCATGAGTAAAGCGGCCACGCTTTTCGAGTAATTGCGGTTGAAATCCATTTCAATGTCGATTGTTCAGTTAGTGTCGATTGTTCATTAGTCTGGCAGGGATCGTCTCGTGCGGCGCATCCGGGGAAACCCGAATCCGCATGGCGGCTCAGAGCTCGCGTTGCAGCCTTACTCGCAAGGCGCGCTCTTCCGGGTCGTGCGCGCTACAAAGAGTGCTTCGCCTTGTCCAACGCCCGTTGGATAGCGGCGACAGAGGTCAGCTCCGGTATCTGAGCAGTGGAGAATTGCACTCCGCACGCGTCCTCCACGGCGAGGATCAGGTTCAAGTGGCCAACCGAATCCCACTCGGCTATGTTCTCCTGGCTTGATTCGGGCGTGACTTCGTCATTAGACAATCCGAATACCGACGCCACCGCTTCTACCAGCCGGCTATCCAACATGAACGGGCTCCTTGACTGGCTCGATTGTTATCCACTCTGGAATTTGTACCGCCATCGTTCTGATCGGAAGCCGCCAGCGGGCGGCTCCCAACTCCTCGCCGATCTGTTCGAATCCAAGATCCTTGTAGAGGTTCGCGGCAAGGCCGTTCTTCTTAGTCGGCGCGTACTCGCCAATCATCTCCCTGGCGCCGCGCCCAAGCAGCAGCTGTTGGGCGAATCCCACGAACGCGTTCTCCACGCCCCGGCCAATCACCCGGCAACTCAGCAACAGCGTGTCGACCGACCACGCGTCCTCCTGGCGCTCTGATAGAATCATCACGCCCACAATCCCCTGGTCGGAGAATCGATCCCGCAAGTGGAGCGACAGCACGATCGCATCCGGCTGGCCGGCGAAGGCCCGAATATCTGCTTCCGTGTACCGGCGCGTGGTCAGGTTGAACTGGTTGGTCTTCTGCGTCAATTGAGCGATGCGCGGAATGGAGAAGCTGTCCGCTAATGCAATCTGCGCCCGCATCTGAAGAGACTGGTAATAATCCGTCAGGCTCCCGGCCGCCGCGGCCAGGCTCACGCGCCCGCGCTCGGCGTGGTACATCGCGTTGCGCTCGCGATCCTCGGCGGTAACGGCGACGCGGCAAAAGTACTCGCCTGCCAAATCGAGTAGAGCGGCCTTGTATTCGCCAGGATCTTCCGGCCACTCCGGCACGTGGACCTCTGGAAGAGACATGCGAACCAGGCTTCGTTCGGCGGGATTGTCATCCACGAAAACGAAGCTATCCAGCCCGATATTCAACTCCGCGGCCAGCTCTTTGAGGTTCTGCGCCTTGTCCCGCCAATTGATGCGGCGGGCCGCGAAGCTGTCCTCCCGCAACCGCATGGAAGGGTGGCTGCGAATCGCCTCAAGAGCGTCCTCCTCATTGTTCTTGCTGCAGATCGCCAGAATCACGCCCTTCCGCGACAGGTGTGCCAGCTCCTCCTGAAACTCCGTGAATGCCAGCCCCGGACCCTCCTCTGCGAGGACAATTCCTTGTGGACCATCCTCGCCGATAATGCCGCCCCATAGCGTGTTGTCCAGGTCGAGCGCCAGGCACTTGCGGGTCTGGCCCTTCCACGCCCTTACCAGCGCCGAAAGGTTCCGTGCGAGCCTCTTCATTGCGGCGTTACTCATGCGGCAGCGGGCCAGGCGCCACAGTCGTGCATCGAACCATTGTCGATATCCGAGGTCGCTCATCGCGGCCGCGACGTCGTTCACCAATAGGTCTGGCTTGCCGGCCACCACCCGGCCCAGCTCGCAGTTGAACTCCGCGGCCAAATCGCCAAGTCCCCACGGTGAGTGGTATTCAAGGCCTGTCAAAGCGTGAACGGGCGGAAGATACACCGTATTTAGAATAATCAGCGCGCGGGGCAGCTCCGCGCGGATTGCCGCCGCCCAGCTTTCCACGTCGCGCGCCGCCTGTTGCGCACTCTCGCGGCGTCTCTCACGATTGCCCTGAAACGGGTTGCGTAGCCACTCCGCGAACAAGTCCTCGCCGTCGAGGTGCAAAATGACAACATCGGGCCTGAAAGCATAAAGCCCGGAAGCCGGATTGGCAATCTCCTGCCGGAACTGATTGAAACCGGCCTCCCAGGTTTTCGCCGCCCATCCCCAGCGCTGCATCTCCTTCCGCAAGACGCTGTCGAATAGTTGCAGGGTCGAAGAAGATAGCAACGCGAATGAGACTGGGCGGGGGGAGCCGGTCATGCGACTTCCAACTGTGGCCGCGGCACATGCCAATGATAGATAATCTCCGGATCCGAAAAACGGAACCCGAGCATTGAGTACACATTCATAACCGGCGTGTTCATTCCCGAGATAGTTGACACTACTCTCCGCACGCCTGATTCCTTCAAGGTATGTAACACCGCTAAGTATAGGTCGAATCCCAGCATAGTGCCCTGCAGCTCAGGCGCCACGGCGGCCAAAAGCAAATCCGCAACACTCTCGTCCACTGTCACGTGATAGAAGCCCTGCACATTTCCCGGCTCACCCATCACATACAGGCGTTCCCCTCGGTTCCTCCCCGCCAAAGCATTAGTTGCCCACTGCCGATATCTCCGGTCAGCCAACTCATTGGGAAACCGCGGATCGGCATGGTACCGGCCGTGATGAAAGGCTTGACCAGCGATGGCGCCGATGGCGTCGGAATCGCTTGCAACGGCTTTCCGCAGCGTGAAGCGCGCCGGCCGCAAGGACGCCTTGTTGAGGCCATTCAGAGTCACTCTAAGTCCCAGATCGGTCCACTGGAACCCCAACCGTAGAAGATATGTCTTCCAAAACGCGTTGCTTGCCGGTATCGCGCACGAGCACAGCGCCACATCGTTCCGATGCAGCCACGAATGGAGACTCTCACTAAGAGCGGCGGTCTGGGATTCTTCGATCCGATCCGATCCGATCCGGTACTGGGCAACCGGAAAGCCGAAAATATCGGAATCCCATGGAATCAGCGCAGCGCAACCGAACGAATCATCCACCGAGCCGAATTTCTCGTATCGCAGTGTATATCCGCTTCGATCTTGTGACATTCACGTCGAGCTTGATTATAGCGAATCCGATCGGGCACTACCAGCCAATGGTATACGACACGATACATTTCGTGCTGCACTGTAAGTCCCGCCGCTGTTTTCAGCCCCAAAAACGCGGGCTGGTATAGCGTTTCGATAAGACATGTCCATAACGCTCTGTTTTGCGGCGCGGTCGTCATCCGGCCAGGAGGCAGAGACCAGGATCGAAAAGACGCAATTGGCCGCCGATGAGCGCGGCTGAACACCGATAAGAAATGTGCTTTATTTATCGGCCTTACTCCGCGTTCATCGGTGGCCCAAAACACCTTCCGTCTAGGGTTGGCAAACCGAAGAGAATTCGGAAACCCCGCTCGCGCCGCTCGCAAACCACCGGACGCCGCGACGCCCGCCGCTTGACACCCCCTCCGACATCGGCCCCTTCTTGCCGCCCGCCGCTCCGTAGCTCGATGAAATTTGTGGCCCCGGACTCAACCTTTCCCCACGCGTCCTTGGATCTGAGCAATTATGCTTGGGGCGGCATCTCTATTCCGTTACGCTCGTGGCCTTAATTACCAACAATCAAACCGGGCGCTACCGCCCATTCTTTCCGAATGTCTTGTCGATTGAGGATACCGAGGTACTAAAGATACACGCCAACTCGGTTACCAAGTTATAGTACTATCGTAAACCTTTCCAGGGGTTTACCCTATTTTATAACCAATGAATTCAGCAGCTTCCGCTGTTTGACATATTCACGTATAAGCAACATTCTGCATGATTTATGTAGGTAAGAAAAAACCCTAAGCGGCGCCGCTAGTAGCGCATATGTACCATTAACAATTATGAGTGTTCTGTTAGAATACCATCTGTACTAGGGTAATTACCTTACGCGCCGCGCAACCGTGATGGCCCTCGTCATTATCGGTCGCTTCAAATTGGCGGGTTGTACAAATGGAGGCACCATTGTTACGTAAATTCCAAAGAATATTCGCGCCTGTTTTCTTTCTTTATCTAGCCGCCACAGCTTTCGGGCAGCCGGTTTCAGTAATCACCAACCGCTACAGTAACGATCGCCTTGGTCTAAATCAGTCCGAAACGGTGCTCAACACGTCCAACGTATCGGACGCCTCTTTCGGCAAATTGTTTTCTCTCCCGGTCGATGGACAGGTTTACGCGCAGCCCCTCTATCTGGCTAACGTGAACATCGCCGGCGTCTCCCACAACGTCGTGTATACCGTCACCGAAAATAATTCCATCTATGCGTTCGATGCCAACAATCCTGCGGCGCAGATGCTGTGGCACGTCAATGTCGGCCCGGCCATACCGTGCAGCGTGATCCCCATTTGCTCGACCTACAAGGGTCTGCAGCCGATCATTGGCATCACTTCCACCCCCGTGATCGATGTTTCCACCGGCACCATCTACGTGGTAGCCGAAACATACGTAAGCAGCACGGCAAATTTCTCCCTCCACGCGTTGGACGTCGCCACCGGCCATGAGCGGCTCGGAAGCCCGGTTCAGATTGCCGGCAAAGTGGCGGGCGCCGGCGACCCCTCGTATCCTGCAGACGCCCCCGGCGGACAAGTCGTATTCAATCCCTTTATGGAGTGGCAGAGGCCCGGTCTGCTGGAATTGAACGGCAACATTTATATCGCCTTTTCCGGCCATCAGGATACCAGGCCCTATCACGGCTGGATCTTCGGCTATGATGGCTTCTCGCTACGCCGAGTCCTCATCAAGTGCATTACGCCGAACGGAATAGAAGGCGGCATCTGGCAGTCGGGCGCAGGTTTGGCCGCCGACGCTGCTGGTAATGTCTACGCGAACACCGGAAACGGGACCTTCGACGCCAACGCAGGCGGATCGGACTATGGCGAGACTGTCATGAAGATGAATGCGATAACCGGCATGGTGGTCACCACCTACTTCACTCCCGACAACTTCCAGGCGCTCAATGATGATGACGCCGATCTAGGTTCGGTCGGAACGATTCTGCTGCCCGGTGAACAGTTTGCGGTTGCCGGTAGTAAGGCTGGAGTGATCTTCCTGCTGAACAGCTCCCAGTTGGGGGGATATAGCGCCGGCACGGATGCCGTGTTGCAAGAGTGGCCGACCACTCTCAGACAATATGGCGACCCGGTGTTCTATAACAACATTCTCTACGATTGGGGCGCCGGTTGGACTGCCATCGGGTTCCAGTTCAACGGCTCCCAATTTAACACCACGCCCGTGATAATGGCGAGCGATTACATCGCCGACACCAGCTATTCGAATGAACCCGCCATGGCGATTTCCGCCAATGGAACGGCTACCGGCACGGGGATTCTTTGGGCGTCCTATTCGCTCTATGGGGGGGCGGACGGATTCTCGTACCAAGGAGTTTTCTCGGCTTATAACGCCTCCAACCTGACCCGGCTCTGGAGTTCCGAGGACAACCACGCCCGTGACGATTTGGGCGGCTGGGCCAAGTGGACTACGCCGACTATCGCCAACGGCAAAGTCTACATCCCGTCATTCGGCAGCGTCAACCTGAGTACTCCGGGCGGCTTCGCGATCAATGTCTACGGACCGTTAAACTAACCAATCAGCCCCGGCAAATGATGTGGGACGGTCCCCTGGGCTGTCCCCGTGGACCGCGCGGGACGGCGCCGTCCCGCTGCCGGTAGTGACCCAAGGTCGTTACGCGGGTAGGGGCGCCAGAAACTGCAGTTCAGTTGGCGCCAAACCCCTCAGTCAAACCGCCCTCAAGGGCAGCCGCTTGGGGTGCTGCTTCCCAGTTCCTTTTTACCTTGCTCCGCGCCCGGCGAGCGGCTTCGTCCGGCTTGTGCTAGCAGGGATTCACCTCTTACATCTCTCCAGCTTGGTCAACAGGCGTTTCCATTTGTCACTAATAAAACGTTAGGGATCGGTTCCGCGTGCGCCGGAATACCGGCACTCCTACTATGGTGCAGTTTTTCACTTCATATGTGACGGGGCCCTTTGAATAAATAGAATTTCGGGGTTACACTGACGAAATGAAGCTTCAGTCCACATTTGAAAAGCGCCTTGCAACTTACGGAAGCATGTCTATAGCGCTAGCTGCGGCTGCTGCTCCCCAAGCCGCCGCCGCGGGTATCATCAGCTATCTTGGGCCGAGCATGACCGACTCCTCCGTCAATCCTATTTACTTCGATCCGCTTACGGCGAGTATCGATGCGGTCCCAGTCACTGGAGATTACGAGCTACTCCTTCAGGGTGGCGGAACCCTGGCGCGCATCGGGGTCTTTGAAGGATCACTGCTCACATCCCACAGTCTTCGAAAGTTCGCGGTTTCAGCGCTGGCTTTCGCCGATTCGACGCAGGCTTCCTCCGCCGCGCGTCTCCCGTTTGGCGCCTCCATCGGTCCGGCGCGGAGGTTTAACTCTTTTGTGGGTACCCTGGCCGAACAGTCGGTGCATCTCTCTTCCGCCAGCCACTTCAGCGGGCATTTCGGACACTTCAATTCGACGGGCGGCGATATCTCGGGATACTTGGGCCTTGAAATCTTGCAAGGCTCTACGCCGGAGTATGGCTGGGCCAACATTACAGTGCACCCGGATTTCAGCGTCACGTTGAATAGTTTCGCCCTCGACACATCCGGCGCGGCCCTGACCGCCGGGGAAACCGGGGTCGTGCCGCCGGCAACGCCTGAGCCCGCATCGATTCTTCTGCTGGCGCTTGGCGCCGCGGGCCTCGCGGCTTACCGGCGCAAGCGCAAGGCGCAGGTATCTCCTGCGGCCGGCGCCGGCCAACTCTGAAGGCCAGACGCACTGCGCGCGTCGTTTGGCCGTCCGTCTGTATTCTCCGCGCCGATTCGGCGCGGCGGGAAGCCATAGTCTCTTGTCGCCATAAGAATCCGGATTGCCCCAATTCCGCCAAGCCATAACATATCTCTTCCCAGATCACTCCGAAGTCTCTTGATAGTGTCTCTAATTTCCTTATTCACCTCGAACCATTACCTTCGATTTCTTTCAGGCGCATTCGGATTATCAGTGTCGCGACTCTTCGCTGCCTCCCGCGCAGCATATCCAGAGGGATTGTGCGATCGCCGAGCAAGGCCCGGACCCGCCTCCTTCGCCTCGAATTCGGCCTCGTAGCGGCGCGAAGCCGTCCACCAGCGCTTCGACGAGGCAAACCGTGGGGCAGAAAATCCGCGATGCGGCGAATTGAGCATTGTCAGGGAAAGTGGAACAGCCTGTTCTTATCAGCACGGCAAGCCTGCGCAGACCTCGGCCGGCGTGCCGGCGCGTGCCGGAGCCATGTTTCCAGGGGGAGCATCGCATCGGGTAAACTGTGCCCTATGCCTGCCGATTTTGCCGCTGTGTTTGCCGCACTGAAACCTGTACTCGCGAAGTATGCGAATCGCCTGGACGCGACGGCGGACACGTCCATTGAGTACACCCTTGTGACCAAATCCGCGTCACCTTTCCCACAGCATAAAGGGCAGCCCATGTACTTCGGCTCGGTGCGTCTGGGCAAGGCGTACGTAAGCTTTCATCTGATGCCGATTTACATGTGCCCGCCGCTCATGAAGAGCATCCCGCTCGCGTTGAAGAAGCGAATGCAAGGCAAGACGTGCTTCAACTTCAAGACTGAGCCGGAGCCGGAATTAATCACCGGCCTGACGCGACTGACCGAGGCGGCATTCAAGCGGTGGAGCGACGAGAAGTGGGTGTGAGACGGCAAACGTAGAACATCGTCTTTTGTGGTCTGTTTGAATGGGCCTTCGACCCGCGAAATCCCATGAAGAACTCCGCGAGGCTCGGGAGATTTTCCGATGTGCCGTGTGGTTCTTCGACCCGGTAAGTGGGTCACAGATGAGCTTGCCAACCGGCCGGCAAGGCCGGGGTTTTTCGACCCAGTCATGCATCGCTGGCGACAGACGCTATAACTCCGGGAAGCCGCTCCAGCTCGCGCATGCAGCCACAACTCACTAAACGGGAAGTGATCGACGAAATTACGCGGCGGCCGGCGGAGTTTACCGGCCGGTCCGCATCCACCTCCTCGGCTCGGAGCTCGCGGCGGAGCCTGTCGAGCGTGAGAATCATAAAGACGAATTGCCGGACCTGGCCGCATGCCTCGTCGATGACGGCATCCAGTTCTTCATCCCGGATATCCTCGGCGTGCTGGGTGAGTTGGTCAAGATCCCTGGATAACAGTTGGTGGAGGCGGGTCGGATTCGCGCGGCGAACTCACCAAAACTCATACGCGAATTGGACACGAAGGTCGCGCGGGTAGCAAAATCGTCCGTTCAGGTAGTGCTTAGGGTTACGCGCCTAAGCGCTCGGCAAAGGGTTTAGCAATAGGTTCCCCATCGGAAAATCCTTGACATTGTCTGGCGCCCCCGTGGAACCAAACGACCCTAGTCCCATTTCCGGACACTCCGCATTCTCAAAAGCCCTTGCAAAACTCCGCGTAATCGCCCAAACTCCGCGCCTCTGCGTTAAAGACCCAATCTCCACGAACGACAGGCCCCCGCCCGCGCCCGAAACACAGTTGCTTCAGTCGAATCCATTTGCTACACTCTTCTATGTTCCAGAGTTAAAGCTCAGTGGGAGGTTCGTTTGTCTTTACGCGAACCGCTTGCACCAATGAGGAAAAATGGCACGTAAATCAGGCAAAAAGTACGAATCCGCGCGGAAGCAGGTCGAGTCCAAGGAGTATCAACTCGAAGATGCCATTCCGCTTCTCCAGAAAATAAAGTACGCCAAGTTCGACGAGACCGTGGAAGTTCACATGCGCCTCGGCGTCGACCCAAAGCATGCCGATCAGATGGTCCGCGGCACCGTCGTCATGCCGAACGGTTTGGGCAAATCCAAAATCGTGCTGGTGATCGCCAGCGGCGATAAGCAGCGGGAAGCCACCGAAGCCGGCGCCGATCTGGTGGGCGGCGAGGACATGGTGAACAAGATTCAGTCCGAAGGCTGGACCGATTTCGACGCCGTCATCGCCACGCCAGATATGATGCGCTCGGTCGGTAAGCTCGGCAAAGTTCTCGGCCCGCGCGGCCTCATGCCCAACCCCAAGACCGGCACGGTCACCGTCGATGTCGCCAAGGCCATAAAGGAAATCAAAGCTGGCAAGGTGGAATTCCGCGTCGATAAGACCGGCATCATCCACGCGCCCGTGGGCAAGCTCAGCTTTGCGGCGGATAAACTGGTGCAGAACGCCGCCAGCCTCATCACGGCCGTAATCAAGGCAAAGCCCGCGGTTGCCAAGGGCAAATACGTACGCAGCGCAACGCTATGCTCTACCATGAGCCCCAGCGTATCCGTCGACACCACTCCATTCAGCGTAAAGGCGGCGGTCTAGCGCGGCAGAACTGGCCAAACGACAGGTGTTTCCATGAAAAAGAAGGAAGATAAAAAGAAGGATCTCGAAGCCTTGCGTCAGGACCTGGAAAAGACCAGCAACCTGTTCGTCACCGGTTACGAGAAACTGAAAGTCAGTCAGGATTTCGAGTTGCGCAAAGTGGTGCGGGGCGCCGGCGCCAAATATCGCGTGGTCAAGAACAATCTGGCGGCATTGGCCTCTGAAGGCACGGCCTCGGCGGCGGTGCTCAAAGATTTGCGCGGCATGACGTCGGTGGCGTATACGTCCAACGATCCGGTGGCGCTCGCTAAAGCTCTCACCGCGTACGCCAAGATAAATCCGACGTTTACATTCAAGGCGGGATTGGTGGAAGGCCGCGTGATCGACGTGAAGGCGATCAACGAATTGGCCTTGATGCCTCCCAAGGAAGAGATTTATGCCAAGCTGTTGTACCTGATTAATGCTCCGGCGCAACGGCTGGTTACGGCGTTGGGCGCAGTGGGCCGCAACCTCGCGGTGGTTGTGGATCAGGGCGTGAAGGAAAACAAGTTTAAGGCAGACCCGCAACCGTAATGAATCAGAGCCGCGACCGTAAGGGAGCGTTTCTTAACCACCGGCTGTTAGGCCTGGCGATTTTTGAAAAAGAGGGAGTTGGAAATGGCGGACATCAACGCAATTGCGGAACAGATTCAGGGCTTGACGCTGCTCGAAGCATCGCAGCTGGTCAAATTGCTCGAAGAGAAGCTCGGGGTATCGGCTGCGGCCGCCGCTCCAGTGGCTGCGGCTGGCGGCGGCGCTGCTGCTGCGGCTCCGGTGGTGGAAGAAAAGACCGAATTCACGGTGGTGCTGACCGGCGCCGGCCCGAACAAAATCAATGTCATCAAAGCGGTGCGCGAAGTCACCAGCCTGGGCTTAAAGGAAGCTAAGGACCTTGTTGACGGCGCGCCCAAGCCGGTGAAAGAAGGCGTAAGCAAGGATGAGGCCGCCACCATCGCCAAGAAATTCACTGACGCCGGCGCTACCGTAGAAGTAAAGTAGCGCGGGGCCATGCCCTGCGGCGTCCGGTGTCCGGCCAGTCGCTGGTTAGACCGTACGCCGCGTTACGGAGCCGCAACCCGTCAGTGGGTCTTTTACCACAGTCGGCTAGGCGTACCGGCTCCATAAGGC
>Ga0302324_100025038_pt1 | contig 11468 bp, 12 predicted proteins | sample Palsa_T0_1_FD_201949 | JGI IMG/M metagenome (GOLD analysis project Ga0302324, IMG submission 201949) | Peat permafrost microbial communities from Stordalen Mire near Abisko, Sweden - Palsa_T0_1 | ecosystem: Environmental > Terrestrial > Soil > Palsa > Peat permafrost | place: Sweden: Abisko... | reverse complement strand
CGTTTGGAGGGCTAACTCCATTGTCAGTGACGTTACTACTCCGGCGGCGAGGATGCGCTTTTTTATTAGCGGCTCTACGTGCTCGGCGATTCCTACGCCTATGAACGGCAGGTCGAGCCACTTGTTCTGCTGCATCTGTTCCGTGTTCTGAAAGGCTTTTCGCGCGCCTAGGGCTAGTTCGTGCGTCTGTCCGGCTACCAGGTCGAACTTTTCGGCGCGGGAGGTGGCCAGCCGCAGCCAGGCGCCTACGGCGCGGCACGCGTCCTCTTCGTTCCACTGGCAGCGGATGGTGGTAACGCGCGCCCGCGCAGGCTTGGTTGCTTCCATGCCCTGGCGGCGGTACTTGGCAACCGGGCTCATGCCCGGGCCGTGGATGTACAGGATGGAGGCGTCCGGCGGCGCGAGCGCAGCGATCTGCCGCCCCTGGATGTGGCCGATTTCCGTCTGCCCCTGCGTTACCGCGAACACGGGAGGCTCCGGCGTTTGCCGCAGCTCCTGGATGTAATCCACGTCGCAATTGCTGATCACCCACGCGATCCCCTGCGCGACGGCGGCCTGGGCCACGCGGCGCAGTCCGGCCCCGGTGAGCGGTTCCACGATAAAGGCGCTTGGCCGCACACCGCCCGGAGCATGGATGATGCTCAGCAGCTGCTGGCTCTGCGTGATCGAGTCATCGCCCGCGTGGATCACTTCCATCTCAAAGCCCAGTTTTTCGCCCACGGATTTTGCGAGGATGGCCTGCGCGTGCAGGTACGCGTTGGCGTTCGGCAGCGAAACAACCACTCGTGGTTTATTCATAGTCCGCTTTTGGCGGGATGAGACGCTAACTGGAACTCTACGCTGGATTTGCCCGAACCACCCCGGAACGCGGTGTCGCGATAACGAAACGGTAAACGATGCGATCAGCGTCAGGATCGGCGGTCGCAGGGGCTTGCCCTTCGCATTGGACCCTCGGTAGTATGCGGCTTTGAGGTGCTCATTTCGCTGATTGCGGAGGTGCAGAAATGAAACGCGCGCTGGTTGTTCTGGTCTTTTTTGTCGCGGCTGTTATTTCCACTCGCCCGGCGGCGGGCTCGTTGAGCGAGGCGTATTCGAAGGCGGCGCTGCAGGCTCTTCAGGCGATCGAAACGGATGTCTCCACCACCGAGCAGGGTATGAAGGCTATTTTCGATCCGCTGAACGCGGCGGCCAAGACGGGGCCGGAGAAGTCCATGACGGGCGTGCTGCATCAGGTGTACGAGCAGAAGCTCATCGACAGCCGGCTGCGGAAATCCGAGTTTGACGTGCTCGACGAGGCGCTCAACTCCAATTCGCCGCTCATCCGGGATTACATTTCCCGCGAGCAGATCGCGCAGTACGACCGCGACGACGCCGCTATGAGCAAGAGCGAAGCCGCGTGTTTCGCGCCGCTGAAGAAGGCGATCGAGGAGCGCCGGGAAGAGAATCCCAAGCCGTGCACGGACTGGTCCGCACCGGCCGCGCCGGAGAAAAACTCCTCGGACTAGGATTTGTTACCGTGCTGGTTGACGCGATGGCAGAAGACCGATCCTTACACTGCAAAGGGTCGGCCACCCGGAAAGTCGGCCCAGAACCAGGAGGAGGCGTGAAACCATGGTGCGGACATGAACGGCGTGTGAAGAGTGCGGGCAGTGGTCGAAGGCGGCGAATTTGTGTTATCGTTCTCGGCACGTTCCGTCGAGGTGACCTATGAACTTGGTTTTGCTGGCGGCCGTCCTCGCGTTATCCCTGATTGCGGCGCCCTCTATTCGTGCGCAAGTTGCCGGGCCACTGCGCGGCGCTCAGGCGCAGATGGAGGATTCCCAGAGCGTCCAGGGCCATGTCATCCGGGTGAGCAGGAGCGGCGAAGCGTATGCCAAGCCCGATTTGGGGATTCTGCTCATGAGCATCCAATCGACCTCGCCCATTGCCGATGAGGCGGTGTCGGCGAACGCGCAAAAGGCCGCGGCCTCTGAATCAGCTCTGGCCGGTCTTGGATTTGCGCCGGCAAATCATCAGATTACGTCGGTGACATTCGGGCAGGGCGGGGGAGGCCCTCGTTTCCCAGGCCAGACTGACATGGCCGCCTACACGGCGACCCAATATATCTATGTGCTGTTCGAAGCGGCCGATCTGGGTGACGTGGCGCGGTTGACGCAGAGGTCGGCTGCGGTGATCGAGGCCCTGCGCAAGGCAGGCGCGGTTCCCGCCAACGCAGGCAACCAGTTTGGTCCCGTTCTTCCCGGCGCGGCGGGAGCGCTGATCATCTACACGATCAAGGATCCCGCGCAGTACGAACACCAGGCTCTGCAGGTGGCGATTGCCCGCGCGCGCGATGCGGCGCAGGACGTTGCCACCGGCATGGGGATTCAGATCGCGGGCTTGCGGAATGTGCAGTCCGGCTACCTCAGCGGCAATGTGATTCCGCGCTCGGGGCAGGGGCCGCTGGTGGGTTTGAAGTATCGCTGGTACTCGCCGAAAAGCGATGAATTGGAAATCATCGCCAACGCCACCGTAGAATACGACTTCAAATAGGCTATCGCTGCGGAAAATCCTTCCCCGGTTCGAGCAACGCTTTGGATCTACTTCTCCGCTCTCCCGTTTACAAGCAAGAATCTGCTCTCTCCAAGGTGGAGTCTCAGGGGCGCGCGGGTTAACATTGGACGGAATTTCTTAAAGGATAATGCGAATGCCCGACAATTCCATCCGGCGTGCAGCGGCGGCTCTTTGTTTTGTTCTTTGTCTGGCAGCGTGGCCGGCCGCACGGGCGCAGGATAAGACTTCCGATACCTACCCGGAGCAGGGAAAGGTGCTGGCGCATGCGGCGTCGCAGAAACCCTCCGCCCACGGCACGCCGGTTTTTCGCGTGGAGACGGACCTGAAGATTTACGAATTCGAAGCGAAAGATCCAGCAAGCCTTGCTGTGGGCGACACGATTCAATTCCGCGTGGAGAAGGATTCGGCGTACGTTTTTCGGTCGGGTAAAGAGCAGGAGTTCCGCGTGATCGACACGATGTTGAAGGACGGTGATTAGCCGCGGACCCACGGCCGTCCGCAGAAGCGTGTCCTAACTGCGGCGGAGATAATGAACGCATAAATTAGCCGTAGAAAATTTTCGATGGGGGAGATACAAAATTAAAATGCCCGGCGGCATCGTGACGGGAGTATATAGGTGGCCATGATTCAGGCCGTTTACAAAGGCGTCGAAATTGAGATGGAGCTCCACCAGCAGTCGCACTTCTACTGGAAGTGCGACTACACCCTGATCACGCATCCGGAAAGAACGCGGACGGTCCACCGCGGAGAGAAGGAATTTGCGACGATGGACCTGGCCAAAGAAAATGCCCTGAAAGAAGCTTGCGAAGCGATCGATCGGATGATGGAATCTCCCCAGGGCAGGGTGCAAACTGCATCGAACAGCGGGTAGCGCGGTGGGCTTGCGCAACAGGCTGGCTATCGCGGGCTTGTTGCTTTTTGGGATTCCCGGCGCCGCCGCTTCTCTTTACGGCCAGGATCAGTCGGTTGCCGCCAGCACGCAATCTCCGATCACCACCGACCGCCCTGCTATCACCGACTCCAGCATTGTTGTCCCGCGAGGCGACCTTCTATTCGAGAACGGCTTCACCGAAACCGCAAGTCAGGGACAGCGCGGCTTCGACTTCCCGGAAACGCTCGCCCGGTTCGGAATCACTGCGAAGACGGAGTTGCGTTTCAGCGCGCCGGATTATTTCCAGAACTTCAACGCGTGCGCTGGCTTTGGCTCCGGGTGGGGCGACATCTCGCTGGGAGTGAAACAGCAGCTTTTTGCAACATCGGGAGGCTTCGACGCTTCGCTGGTGGTCGCGCTGAGTTTGCCGGTGGGATCGCACACCCTGTCCAGTCACGGGTATGACCCACAGTTTCTGCTGCCCTGGTCGCATCCGGTATCGAAGAATTGGACCGCCGCCGGCATGTTTTCGCTTTTGTGGCCGACCGAAGGTGCGCGGCGCAATCTAACGGGGCAAGCGAGTTTCCTACTGGACCGGCAGATCACCAGCCGGTGGGACGCTTTTGTGGAGTACTCGGGCGACTTTCCGCAGCGCGGAGGTCCGCAACATCTCCTGCACCCCGGCACGGCTTTCAAGATCACGCCCAATCAGCAGCTCGACTTTCATTTCGGCTGGGGCCTCTCGTCGGCAGCGGTGGATCACTTTATCGGGGTGGGCTATTCGTTCCAATTTAGGGTGATGAACCGGGAAAGGCGCGACAGGTCCTGACCTCGGCGGCGGCCGGTTTCCAGATTGCGGCGATAGCGGCAGAGTCAGGGAGCTGCATGGAGTTGCAGGAAATTCATTTGACCGCGTCGCCGGGCCGTTCTACCTTGACGCACTCGCATAAAGTCACGAGGGCGCGGATTCTAATCACTTATGAACATACTTGACGTTCTTGTCGGCAAGCCCATCGCAACGAGTGACGAACGTGCCGAGCAGGTAGGCCCGCTGCAGGGCATACCCATCTTTGGACTCGACGGGCTAAGCTCCGCCGCGTACGGGCCGGAGGCCGCGCTCAGCCTGCTGATTCCGCTGGGCCTTCTCGGCGTGCGGTATATCGTGCCGATCAGCGCGGCCATCATCACGCTGCTGGTGATCGTGTACTTCTCGTATCGCCAGACTATCGCCGCGTATCCCTCGGGCGGCGGCTCGTATACCGTGGCGCGCTTCAACCTTGGCGCGCAGGCCGGGCTGCTGGCCGCGGCCGCGTTGCTTGCCGACTACATCCTCACGGCCGCGGTGGGGATTTCGGCGGGCGTGGGCGCGCTGGTGTCGGCGGTTCCGTCGCTGCTGCCGCACACGGTCAGCCTCTGCGTCGGCATCCTGATCGTGATCACCATCCTCAACCTGCGCGGGGTGCGCGATGCGGGCCTGGCGTTTGCGCTTCCCACGTATCTTTTTGTCGGGACGCTCCTGATCACCATCGGAGGAGGTATTCTGCGGGTGGCGCTCAGCGGGGGACATCCCACGCCCGCGGCGCCTCTGCCGCCTCCGCCGCCGATGGTGGCCGCGGTCAGCTTCTGGCTGCTGCTGAAGGTTTTCGCCAGCGGCTGCACGGCGTTGACGGGGGTGGAGGCTGTAAGCAACGGCGTGAAGGCCTTCCGCGAACCCGCCGTGAAAAACGCCCGCACGACGCTCACCGTGATTATTTTTCTGCTGGCGGTGATGCTGGCGGGCATTTCCTATCTCGTGAGGATTTACGGCATCGCCGCCACCGATCCGGGACAGCCGGGTTACCAGAGCGTGCTCTCAATGCTGGTCGCAGCCGTGTTCGGCAAAGGTATTTTCTACTACCTGACGGTCGGGTCCATTCTCCTGGTGCTTTCGCTTTCCGCCAACACCGCGTTCGCCGATTTCCCGCGTCTCTGCAAGGCCATCGCGCAGAACAACTATTTGCCGCACGTCTTCGGGTACCGCGGGAGGCGGCTCGTCTACACCTACGGCATCGCCGTACTGGCGGTGCTGTGCGGCGGGCTGCTGATTCTTTTTGGCGGCGTTACCGACCGGCTGATCCCGCTTTACGCCGTGGGCGCGTTTCTGGCGTTCACGCTTTCGCAGGCCGGCATGGTGATGCACTGGCTGAAGAATCGCGAATCGGGCTGGCTAAAGATCGCGCTCGTCAATGGGCTGGGCGCCTTTGTTACCGGCGTGACCACGGTGGTGGTGCTGGTGGCGAAATTCCTGGACGGCGCCTGGATCACGCTGCTTTTCATCCCGGGGACGATTTTTCTTTTCGTGGTCGTGCGTCGCCATTATCACCACGTGAAGATGCTCACCAGTTGCAGATGCGCGGTCGACACCGCGAGCATCGCCAAGCCGCCCATCGCCGTGATCGCCATCGACCGCTGGAGTAACATTTCCCGGCGGGGAATTGAATTCGCGGCGCGGCTTTCGCCGGACGTGATCGCTCTGCACGTCGACCCCAACGCGCACCCCGAGCCGCTTCAGGACGACTGGGAGCGTTACGTCGATGCGCCTTTTCGCGCCGCGGGCAGGGAACCGCCGAAACTCGATGTGCTGGATTCGCCCTACCGGTTCGTGATCATTCCCATCGTGCAGTTCGTTCTCGAACTCTCGAGGAAGAACCCCGACCGCAGCATCGTCGTGGTGATCCCCGAGCTTGTGGAGGACAGGTGGTATGAATACTTCCTGCACAATCAGCGCGGCCGCATGCTCGAATGGGTGCTGCTTGCGCGCGGCAACGAACGCATCTTCACCGTGAGCGCCCCGTGGTACGCGGGCGAGCACACGTAATCGTAATTCTGAAGTGAGCGGGAAACAGGTGTCCGCGAGTATCACGTGTAATGCAAGATCGTGACTCCGAGCCGCGAGGATTTCGCCGCCGCCGCTAAATCAAATGGCGCTTATTTCCCCACGATGACGCGCAGCTTGTCGCTTGCGAACGCGACCGGTCCCGCGTAAGACGCGCGAATGGATTTCCGCACTGCGGCTTCCTGCGATTCCACGTCGGGAGCGAGATGGCTCAGCAGCAGGCTTTTAACTCCGCTTGCGCGCGCGGCTTCGCCGATTTTCCCGGGCGGCGTGTGCAGGTCGTAGAGCTGCGAAGGGGAAGCGGGAGGGTCCAGCACGCCGCAATTGAAGATCAGCAAATCCGCGTTCTTGGCTAGCTGCACGAGGTTGGGTAGCGCCGACGCATCCATGTCCCCGGAGAAAACTACCGACGCGCCTTTATAGGAAATCCGGTAAGCCACCGACGGGCAGTCCCCGTGGTGCGTGGCAATCTCCTCTACGACCAACCCACCCTCATCGACAATTTTCGTGCGCGGGGAATCGAGCCGGATCGCCAGATCGCGGACGACAAACGACTCGCGCACGCCAAACGTCTTCTGATACGCAAACGCGCCGTCTTTTCCCACCAGCAAATCGACGAATCGCGAGGTCCTGGGGAAGAGTCCCGCGCCGTCCGGGCCAAAAATCCGGTAGGTGATGGGGCCGTCGCTGGTGAGCGCGCGGTCGTTGAAGAAAGCGGCGAGGTCTCCGCTGTGGTCGATGTGCAGGTGCGTCAGCAGAACTGTATCGACTTTTTCGAGGTCGAGGCCCAATTCACCGATCCGCAGGAAAGCGCCCGGTCCGGCGTCCACGAGAATCCGCGGCACGCCTCGCACGACCACGATGGCGCTTGATCCCGCCCGGCCGAAGGCCCGTGGTCCGCCCGAACCGAGAATGACCACTTCCAGCGCCGGTTTTGCCGAAGCGGCCGCCAGACAAGCCGGGAACAGGAAAGCCGCAGCCAACGCAATCGCCAACGGCATCTTCATACTTTTCTCTCCTCGCGTGCCTTCGCGGCGGGCAGCTCTAAGTCCCGGTTACCGCGCAGCGAACAAGGCGGGTACAGCTTGGAACAAACTGCCCCGCCTCGTTGCCCGCGTTTCTAATAGGCCATGATCGGACGGACTTCAATCGAACCGTATTGCGCGCCGGGAATTTTCGCGGCGATTTTGATGGCGTCATCGAGATCGGCGGCTTCCACCAGGTAATAGCCTCCCAGCTGCTCCTTGGTTTCCGCGAAAGGGCCGTCGGTGACCAGCTGCTTTCCGTCACGCACGCGAACAGTGGTGGCGGTTGACGTCGGCGTGAGCGGATTGCCGCCTATGTACTTGCCGTTGTCCTTGATTCCTTGCGTGAAAGCCATGTACTCACCGTACATTTTTCCGCGTTCGGCCTCGCTGTACTTCTCCCAAATCTTTTCGTCTGCATAGATCATCAACAGGTATTTCATGGCTTCCTCCTGGAGTGGCGCGGCCTCGGTGGGCCTTGCGCTTTCGTAGGTGTATCGAACGGGCACGCCCGAAATCGACAGCGCCTGCTAAAATCGTGAGCGGATGGAAGATAGAATACATTTGAATCGCGAAACTTCCGACGCAATTACGCGGTTGCTCCGCGAAGAGTGGGGCCGCATCGTTGCCGCACTCATCCGCATGCTGGGTGACTTCGATCTGGCCGAAGAAGCGGCGCAGGAAGCTTTTTCGGCGGCGGTGGAGCAATGGGCCGTGTCCGGCATCCCGGAATTTCCGCGCGCCTGGATCATCCGCACGGCGCAAAACAAAGCGATCGACCGTATGCGCCGCCGCGCGAATTTCGAAGAGAAGCGGGAGGCATACGCCTCCCTGCAGCCACTTTCCGAGCAGCCCCATTATGAAGATACGGAAGCCCGCGCGGAAATTCCGAACGACCGCCTCCGCCTGATTTTTACCTGCTGCCACCCAGCAATCTCGCAGGAAGGCCAGGTGGTGCTCACACTGCGGGAGCTGTGCGGGCTGACGACAGAGGAAATTGCCCGGGCATTTCTGGTGACGCCCCCGACGATGGCGCAGAGGCTGGTTCGCGTGAAGCGCAAGATTCGCGAAGCTCATATTCCGTATAGCGTTCCGGGCGTGGAAGAGCTGCCCGAGCGCCTGGAAGCCGTCCTCAGCGTGATCTATCTCGTTTTCAATGAGGGCCACACCGCCACACAGGGCGATTCGTTGATGCGTCACGAACTCTGCGTGGAGGCGATTCGCCTGGCGCGCGTGGTCAAGAACTTGATGGAGCCCGCCGTACCTGCGGAGTTGACTGCGCTGCTGGCGCTGATGCTGCTTCACGATTCCGCCGCGCGGCGCGACTGGATGCCGCCGGCGACCTCGTGGTTCTCGAAGAGCAGGATCGAAGCCTTTGGGATCGCGCGCAGATTGACGAAGCTCTGCCGTTGGTCGAACAGGCGCTGCGAGGCGGCCCCGCACCTTTCACACTGCAAGCCGCTATTGCCGCGCTGCATTGCCAGGCTCCGGATCCCGAATCCACAGACTGGCCTCAGATTTCCCGGCTCTATGAACTGCTGCAGGCCGTGCAGCCGTCTCCGATCGTCGCACTCAATCACGCTGTAGCCATCGCAATGGCGGAGGGCCCCCAAAGCGGATTGGCGCGCATAAAAGAGTTATCGGCAAGAGGGAACCTGGACGGCTACCGCTTGCTCTATGCGGCGCGGGCCGACCTGCAGCGCCGGGCTGGTTCACTGAAGGAAGCTGCCGCAAACTACAAGCGAGCCATCGCGCTGACCAGCAACGACGGCGAGCGCCGATTTCTCCAGCGCCGCATCGAGGAAGTCACCAGGGGGCAGGGCTGAGCTTTCGCAATGAACACCCCTGATCCACCGTTATGTTAGTCCTCGAGGCTTTTCGCTCCGCCCTTTGGCTTGCTGGTGACGAACTGCTTTTGGCAACCGCAGCCATGGGTCGGGCATTCAGTAATCGAGGATTCGGTATAGGATCAGGCGAGACCACTTAAGCTGAGGGTTATGCCGACAAACCTCTTATTGTTATTGCGCAGAGCGCCCGTACCTCTACTGCTTTTCGTTCTGCTTGTTCTTACGCGCTTCGCGCTGGCGCAGGACCAGCTCATGAAGGTGAAGGGCGGCCACCAGCTCGGGGAGACAGCCGCGCAGTTCTTCGCCGAAGGCTACGAGAAACAGATGCTTGACGCGTGCGCGAGCGGGGATTTCAAGAGCGTGGAAAAGTCGAGCAGGCGCGAGCTTAAGAAATACTGCGCAGGTCTAGACGATTCGCGCCGGCAGGCCGCGGGCGGCAAGCGTTACGATTACAAGGGCGGCGGCGACCTTACGGAGATGCGCACGGACACGTTTACTTTCGAGGGAGGCCGGCTGGTGAAGGTCGAGCTGGTCTACTCCGCTCCGAATGCGGAGGTGAACTATCGCGGCCAAAAGTTCGACGATATCTTCGCCGGGGTGAAGCAAGCTTACGGCCCGCCCACCAGCGAGACTACCGAGCCCGCGAAAAACGCCTACGGTGTGGAATACGTCGCGCACCGGGAGCTTTGGCTGCTGCCCGGCAACGCGATTCTCATCACCGAGCGGCCCGGTTCCGATGGCTCGACAACTCTCGAAGCGTTCACGCGAGCCGAGTACGACCGCACGAGAGCAACTGCCGGGAAGCCCGCAAATCCCCTCGAATAATCTCTTTGCAGCGGCTGTTGGGGCGAACTAGCGCAGCTTCCTGGATTGTTCGCGAAACGTAAGTCCATCCTTTTGTCACTTCTCTTACTACGGAAAAATGGTGAGCGCTTCTAGGGGTTCGATGGGATGGCGGTTGCATCCCGCCGCGCGTATTGATGGTGAATATTTAACGGCCGCCTGTATACGGCCACATTCATTCAATGGCGGTAAGCGAGGCTCGGATGGCTCGGCGCGGGACTATTCAGAGAAGCAGAGTCACCGAGCCGGCGAAGCTCGTTCTGTTTGGTTTGCTGGGTTATATCGCGGTGTTCGGCATGATTCTCCTTTTACAATTTACAGACCCGAAATAAAGCCATGGGGAAGGATGGGACATGCACTCCAGATACGATGTTTACAAGCGGCTTCCGGAAGACCGGCTCCTGTGGGTGAATCGTGTCACCGGTCTCGACGATGCTCGTCAGCTGGTGGCTGCTCTACAGTCGGCTTCGTTTGACCACTACCTCGTTTATGATTTTCGCGAGCGTATGATCGTGGAAGTATTTGCCGCGCCCTCTCACGTCAACCAACTCGCGGCGTAAAACTTTTCCAACCAGCCCTGACATTATTACTGCGCGGGATACGGCGGGGAAGAAGCTCCGGAACCATCGTCGCCGCATTTGGTGCTATCGTGATTCGGCGATGATTCCTGCGGCTACGACAGACCCGATGGCTCCAGAAGCCGCGCACGCCGTTGGCTTCTGGAGCAGTTGGCGGAAGCATCTGCAGAAGAACTGGCTGCGCAGGCTGGTTTATCAGGTCCATCTCTGGACGGGAATCATTCTGAGCCTCTACGTCCTCCTGATGAGCGTCTCCGGCACGATCCTTATCTACCGCGTGGAGATTTCCAAGGCTTCGGTGCGTCCGCCGGTGATTTCCCCGGGCGGGCGGCCGCTGCTTTCGAAAGATCAGCTCACGCAATTCGCGCGGCAAGACTATCCCGCATATCAAATTCTCTCGATCACCCAGCCCCGCGAGCCAGATCAGCCTGCGGAAATATCGCTGCAGCGCGGAGAGAAAGAGTTGGTTCGCCTCTTCGACCCTTACACGGGTACCGACCTCGGCGATTCGGTTTCCCGCACATTTCGTTTCATCGAGTGGCTTACCGACCTCCATGACAATCTTCTCGACGAGCCCGTCGGGCGGATCGTCAACGGCATCGGCGGCGCGGCCACAATTCTGCTGTGCGTAACCGGCGCCGTGATCTGGTGGCCGGGCTCCGGCAGATGGCGCCGGGCGCTCTCCATCAGCTGGAAAGCGGACGCGCGCGCGTTCAACTGGGGGCTCCATCGCGCGGTGGGCATCTGGTCCCTGGCATTCATTTTTTTGTGGGGCTTCTCCGGCATTTACCTCGCCGTTCCCGAGCCATTCGAAACCGCGGTGGCTTTCCTCGATCCGCCCGCTCGAGCCAGCCGAAAAGCGACGATCGCCGAGCA